>JAABUN010004332.1_pt1 | contig 19580 bp, 25 predicted proteins | sample 5559311 | NCBI WGS metagenome assembly JAABUN01 (sample SAMN10711877, study PRJNA513370) | rock metagenome | isolation source: Antarctica rocks | place: Antarctica: Victoria Land, Siegfried Peak sud | reverse complement strand
TGGTCAGTTCGCCCCGGTCGCCACCTGCACGTTTGAAGTAGTGCAAGTGGAGGCTTTTTTGCTCGAGAATCGCCCGGCGCAGCCCCGCTAACATGCCGGGCACGTCAGCGAGAACTTTGCTGTCCGAACTGATAAAACGAATGTTCTCTTTGAGATAAGCGACTTCTTTGTAAACATCTTGGCTTAGGACAGCTTCTATTTTGCGACGCGCCGAGGTAGCCGCCTCTTGGTACTGCGCGTCGAAGCTCTGCGTCATCACTTCACTGCCCAAAACAAGCATGACGGCCTGGTCAGGACTTAGCGAAACGGGCGGCAGGAAATACCCTTCCATCAGCCAGTAGCCTTGACCCGCTGCCGAGACGACGGGCACGCCCGACGCACTTAGCGCCTGAATGTCGCGGTAGATGGTGCGCTTGGTGACCTCGAAGGTGTGGGCGAGGTCTGCGGCGGTTACTCGGTCCCGACCTTGCAGCTCGAGCACAATCGCTAGAAGCCTGTCCGTGCGGTTCACCAAGCTGCCTTTCTCGACACGACGCCTCTAGTTTAATCGGATTGCTCCCGAGTAGTTTCAACGTGGCAGAACGAGGATTTCAACCTCACCTCATCCCTCTATCCCCCTAATTGTACCGGAGGTCAAGCGGCTCCTGTGGTGCCTACTGGAACGTTCGCCAACAGTGTCACACTGGTGGAGCCTGTCGAGGCTTAAGGACTGCGGGTTACCGCGTCCAGACCGTGCCGCCGCTGCTACTGAACTTGCGGATGTAGCCGTCACGCCCACCGATGTTGGTGTGTGCCAGCGAGCCTTGCGTTTCGCCAGTGGTGTAGATCTCGCTGCCGGTAATCGTGGCAATACCTAAAGCGTCGTCGTAAGCCGAGGTGCCATAGGTCTTGGTGAACAGTACGGTCCCGCTCGAGTTGAGCTTGCGCACCATTGCGTTCATACTCAAATTGGAGCTGCTGTCCGCGTCGTACTTGCCTGAGAGGTAGACGTTGCCCGAGCCGTCACCGTCCATAGCCTGAAACACCATCGTGTTAAGACCGCTCTGCGACTTTAGCCATAACTGATTGCCGTTACCATCGTATTTGCGGATGTCCTTACGATAGCGAGTGTAGAGGTTCGAGCCAGAGACGATTACCTCCTCGAAGTTGCCCGGCTTCGTCCAGGTCAAGCCGCCACTGCTGCTGTAACGGGCGAGACCTGCGCTGCCGACAACGTATACGCTGCCGCTGCTCGAGACGGTGATATCTGAGGGTGTGCCTACCGTTGAGGTACGCTGCCACTGGAGGGTACCCGTCGGGGAGTATTTAGTGACGACGTTCTGAGGGGTGTAATCGTCGCCCGAGTAGTGTGACGGGGTGTAGGAGTATGTGACGAAAACGTTGCCGCTGTCATCAACCGCGAATTCGGCGTAACTGTCCGGGTAGTCGGCGGCGTACGGAAGGTCAAAAGCCGAGACGGGCGAGCCCGATGCGCTGTATCTGTAGACGGTATAAACGACCTCGCTCGAGCAGCAGTCCACCAGGTACCAGCGGGTAGTCAGTGCGTAAACGTAACCTTGCGAGTTGGTAGCTGTAGATATCGCTTTGACGTCGGGGCACGTGTAATAACCGTAGTCGCCATCATCGGAGCAATAGTGGCTCTCTATGTCTCTGCTCCATGTAAGGTTACCGCTGCCATCGCGACGGCTCAGAATCGCCTTGCTGTACCGACCGCCCATGCCATAGTCGCCTTCATAAGGACCATTTTCATTTGATAGCGTGTAGATTCGACCTGTGGAGATTGTCGCAACGTCAATCCCAATATCGTCCTCGGCGCTGCCGAACTGCGGCTCGAGCATCGGCGTGGTCAAGTCTTCGGGCGTGCTGCAAGCGCCAAGCACGAGGGTAAGAGCGAGCGCCAAGAGCGCTCCAATATGGCGGGTGTGGGTCATGCGTCCTCCAGGACAGGTGAAACAAAAAGGGTCGGGAATGTTGTCGATGATGTGGTGCGATTACTGCCCGGTTTCTCACCCAAACGACCCAACTCCTCCGTCAAGCGCTCGCTGTGCCACCTTATCCGCCTGCCCTACCCCGTAAGCTTTAGTAGATTGAATCAGCTTACACGAAATTAGAAAGTTGTGATAGGTATGTAAGACAAATGGGTTGCTCGAATTTGTCAGTCCAAACAGTCAATGCAGAAGTTGTCGGGCTAGGACCGTCAGATAAGACGAGTTATCGCTCACTACGCGGAGTTGCTTTACCTTCACGACAGAGCTACCATCCCGGCTATGGTCAGGATCCGATTCTGCGACGGCATGGAAGCCACTCTCAAGGGCGGTAACTGGACGACCGACAACCCGCTGTGGGTCGAGAAGCTCAACCTCATGCAGCAGGAATACGGCGGCAGGGTCTGGGAGGGCGGGCCTGACTACGCCGCAGCACGCTACATAGCCGAGCGGCTAGGCGCTGACATTGTGGACTACCAACCGCCGCCTACAGAGAGCGTCCCCGGCAGGGTGTACTAGCCCAGTATCGATCAACCGGAGCCCTGATGGTTCTTAGGACTCCGGATCGCCTCCCCGAACTCTCTGAGCGCCGACTCCGCCCGCTGACGCGCACCGGGCTCGAGCCCCTCTACGCGGACGTTGTCCAGACCGTGGTGATGGACGTCAATGCGGCTGTTAGCGGGCTCCGCCTCCCTGGACGCAGTGGGTCGACCCACCTCGAGGCCAATAACGGCGGCTGCTACGCTGATCTTTAGTGCAGCCGGAACACCATGAGGCACCTGCACCGCAGATTCACGCGTTTTTTGCACGCCATAGTGTTGCAGCATCATTGGCGCTCCTAATCGCGTTTTTTACGTGCTGCACGCACTTTCTGCTCGTGCAATAAGAGGGTGCAAACTTGCAGCTTGTCGGCGACGCGGAGGCGGTCATCTTGCGTCCAGGACGCGATTTAGCTCTCGGCTGTGTGCGAGGGTATGCAACCAACTTTCGTCATTTTCTTGCACTTTAGAGCGAATAATCTGCACCTTTCGCTCGCCAAAGGGTGCGAGTCGGCCAGCGGCCAGCAGCTCGCCGATGAGCACGTCGGGCTTGGCGTTCCTCCAGGTCGGGGTGATTGCCGTACTGCACGGTGTTTCTGGCATTGGTAAAACTTTTTGTATACCTAAACCTTTGATAGGTAAAAAGTGTGACAATTGCCAGTTATCACGTCTAGGACGCGACAAATCACGCATCACCGAAACACTGCTCAGCGTTACCGCGTAGCTCGTATTCCTGCCCCTCCCGCGGCGCTGCTTAAGCCCAGCGCCGCGCAGCCAGCCGCCGATGCGGGCGACGATATAGCCGGGGTCGATGGGCACGCCCCTCTGCACGAGCCCCAGGTGCGAGAGGGCGTCACGGTGCCCCCGCACCCAGGCTGTAAACGCCTTTACCCGGTCGTCGCCCGCTGCGTATGTTGTCGGTAAGACCGCCGTTTGGTGGGCCTTGAGGGTGCGCCCCAACTGGGCGAGCTGACCGTCCAATTGCCCTTTACGCCGGGTGGTCGCGGTCTCCCGTTCGGTCTCCAGACCCGCTACCTCGGCGGCCAGCTCCGCGCGGCGCGCCTCCCACTCGTCGAGTACCGCGTCCTCGGTTTCCGGGGTGAGCCCGACGACCTCACCCAAACGTCTGTAAAACTCGCGTCTCAACAGCGGGTGCTTGCGGTCGCCCCGCATGGGTACGTCGCCCTCCAGCCGCCGCTCGGCACGGGCGCGGGTGACGGCCTCCGGTTCTAAAAAAGCTTCGTACTTCCTCACCTGCTCCCGGAGTTTGCCGTAAACGTCCAGCTCGAGCAGCTCGGCCAGCGCCGCGTCGGGTGCTTCATCGGGGAGGCGGTAAAAGGCCCGCACGTCATAGGCGTCCATCGAGAATTTTTCCGCCTGCGTCAGCCGGTGCTTGCTCCTCAGCTCCGCCGCTTTGTCCGCGTCGATACGAACAGCAGCCACCCGGTCGGCGACGTACCGCTTCATCCCGGCCTCTCGCATGGCGTCCCGGCGTTCTCGTCTCCGGCTCAGCTCGGCGGCACTTAGGTCGCGGGGTAAATCTACGTCCACGTCGTAGCCGAGCAGCGTCAACTCGCGCGTTAGGGCGTGCTTGAAGTTGGCCCGCTCCCTACTCTCGTGCTCCAGCACACGGGTTTTGAGGGCCAGGTAATCAGGGTCGTAGGTCGCGCTATTGGGGGTGCCGCGCAGCTCATCCTCAGCTCGGTCGGCTTCCCCTATCTCACGCAGGAGGTCGCCTTGAGTCTTGAACGCTCGCCGCGCCGGGTTTGCGTGAACCGTCAGCTTCCCAGCTCCTCGCGCCCGCAGCAAACTCTGAGCAGCATCCTGGGGCGTGCCGATGGTTCCGTTAAAGCTACCAACGACGTGCGGCCAGTGGTGTGAGTCGTCGCTGACGCCCGTCTGAATCGAGGGTGATGCGATGAGTCGCCGGTAACTGGAGGCGGTACCGGTCGGGTCGGCGAAATACGCCCGCACCGCGTCGCTGCCGCTCGTCTCCGAGTTGATGGTGAGTGCTTTGGGGTCGTCCAGGTAGGCGGCCACGTCGCGGGTGTGGCGCAGCGAATCGGTTGTGTACCAGGTGGGTACAGTGCTCTGCTCGAGCGCGACCACCACATCATCCCGGTCGAACACGAGTTGCGCCGTCCGACCCGCGCCGATATGGTGGTCGTGCCGGTGCCAGCGTACCGTCTTGTTCGGTGCGAAGCGCTTAAGTGCGTAGGTCGTGAGCTGCCCCGCATGAGCGTCCAAACCGATGAAACGAGGGGCGTCCGCAAAGTAGTGCTTCAGCGCCGCGAACGATTCTGCTTTGTGGCCGATGTGCTCGGCGGCGGTGTGGCGTAGAGCCTGCTCAACCTCGTCGATAATCAAGATGTCGTAACCGGGGAGTTGCCCGCCGAGGCCGAGCTTCCAAAGGCTGTCGAAGGTGACCACGAGCCCTCGGTTGACGTGGCGCAGGTCCGCGGCAGCGTAATCCTGGTAGGACTCGAGCTTGAGCCGCGCCGCTAAGTTTTCGTTCAGGCTCTGCCGGTTCGTCACCACAAGCGGGCGCAGGCCCGCGGCGAGCGCTTCCGCCACGACCCGCTCGAGCTGGTGCGTCTTACCGGACTCCATCGGGGCGCGGACGATGAGCGCTTCGTTATATCCGGGTAGGTCGAAGGGCGTCATGTGCTTGGTCGAAGAGAGGTGTTGTTTCCCTAGCTCCTCGGCGAACGCCAGCCGGGTGTTGGGGGTCGTCTTAGGGGTCCGTCTCACTGCGCTCAGCCCGGAGGCGACGTGCATGTCGTTGAAGTCGGTGCCAGAGTCGCCCTTTTTGAGTTCCGGGGTGCGGACGGCACAGTGGTGGGCCAGCGCTGCCGCGTGTGCCTTTTGCTGACCTACCGGGTCGGCGTCTGCCCAGATGCACACGTCGAGCGCCTTCTGCTTTTTGCCGAGCCGCCGCCGGTACCCGTACCGCTTCCTCAACGCCTCAACGACCGGTGCTATGTTGCCCGCTGAAAGCGCACAGAATACGAACGCGCGCGGTCTCGCCAGGGCGATGCTCGCGCCGGTCGCTACCCCTTCGCAGATGGTGAGTTCGTAACCCTGCTCGAGCCTCCGGGCCATACCTTCAGACGTGCCGGGGAGCTGCACACCTTGCGGTGCGAACAGTACGAACGCGCCCCCGACCGGGCCGATGAAGTGCTTGTCACGGTCGCCTGGCAATACCTTGGTGCCGTAAATCCTCTGGTATGCCACCACCGCGCCGTCCAGCGTCCGCACGGCGAGCTGCACAAACGCGCCGTGGCGGTCCCTCCCGTACGTCATGCCGGGCAGCTCGGCCCCATCCGGTCCGGTTCCACCCGCGACCTCGTGCGTCTCGAAGATGGCCGCCACGCCTTTGCGCTCGAGGTAGCCGCTTGCTCCGGTGGTGCTCCCCGTTCGCTGCTGGTGGTGCGCCTCGGCGAGCTGGCTTTTTAGGTACTCTGCTCGCCTCGCCTGCTGGGCGGTCGCTACCTTCTCCCGCCGAGCTGCCTCCCGCCGCGCTGGTGGGGCGTCGGCAAGGCCAGCCCGGTCGAGCAGGTAGTGTGCGGCGTCCTGGTCGCTGTACCCCGCAGCCTCGGTCAGAAACCTCCAGGCGTTCCAACTGTCGCCGGTTTTGAAGTCGTGGAGCGTCTTAGTGCTCAGGCTGACGACCTCGGGATTATCGCCACCACGCCACACAGCTTTGATGCGCTGCTTGCCAGGCCCGGGCCGTGCGCCCGAATCGGGGTAGAGGTCGGCAACGATATCGCGCAGGTCGCTGCGTTCTACAACCAGGGCGAGGGCGTCGCTCGTGCTGTGATCTAAGTGGTCTAAAGGTGGTATAATTCCCGTGTGCCCGTCCGCGCTCCCCGCGGACATTATTTTCGCCCCTCTAAAAATCGCTCGACGCTCGCATGCGGAATGAGGACGCGTGAACCGGCCTTGCGCCTTTCAAGGTCGCCTCGTTTAAGCATTCGCAAAACGGTGTCACGGCTCACGCCTAGAAGCTGAGCGGTGACATTGACGCTAAACGCAAGCGGCGGGCGGGGGTTTTCGGTTTTGAGTTTAGTCATCGGCGGGCTCCTAGACCTAGAGCACCTAGCTCTTTGGTCGGTCCCACGCGTTATGAAGATAATGTCCGTTACCACTACATAGCGTTACGCTACGCGTTATAATAGGGCCATCATCCCCCGTTCGCCCGGGTGAGATGTTTAAGTCGACGCCGTTTGCTTTTGGTCCGGAAAACTTCGAGCGAGCGGCGTATTCTTATGCCTGCATTATACCGCATCTATACGCTGTTGGCAGCTGCTCACAACTACAGTTCTTCTATTTTTTGCGTCAAAGACAGCAAAACCGTGAGAGCATGTGCCATAACGTTGAACCCCCGGTGATGAGCCGGAGGTCCTCTTAACAGGTGGGCGTTTACCCAGGCGACCACCCGCTTAAGCGGCAGCCTCCAAAGGGACTGTCACGCTGCCCTCCTGAATTCGACCGCGCAGTGGCACCGCTCGACCCCGTTCACGACCGCAGGCACCGCCCCGCAGCCCGCGCACACCTCGACCTCGCCGGTGCCGCCGCAGGTCAGACAGCCTATGGGAGCCGGATCGTCGTCGTCGCCGCGTCCGTCGCACTTGCCGCAGGGGACGACCGTCAGGGGCGGAAGGTCACAGAGGACGGTGAAGGTGCTCACTAGAGCACCCTCGCCGCAACCCGCACCGCCGCCTTAATGGTGGTGTGGCTGGTAACTTGGTTTAGCATCGCGTCGTACACCTGCCAGGTCTTCCCCCAGGTTTGAAGGGTGCCGACGACCTCGCCGTTACGGGTCACGTCGTAAGCCTTGAGGGGGCGGCGGTAGTTCGCGCCGTCTTGTTTAAGAATCTTGATATGCTGCATCTCGAATCTCCTCAACTGGTGATTTCTAAGGGGCTCTGCTTCTCAGGGCTGCTGCCTCTTAGTACCCTTTATACTACAGTATTCTGTAGCACTTGTCAATATCCTGTAGTAGTGCTATTGTCTGTAGTATGGACATCCGACTAAGACTCGACGACTACCTACACGCCCACCAACTGAGCGCCTACCGGCTTGCACAAGCGGCCAAGGGACGGGCAGCGCTGGGCAGCATCTACGCCCTCGCTCGCGGCGACCTGAAGCGCCTGGACCTCAACACGCTGGCCGCTGTAATTGAGGGCCTCGAGCAGCTCACGGGGGAACGCGTCACCTTCGATGACCTCCTGGAACGCGTAGAACCCGGCCAGGTTGAGCTAACCGCCGCGGGCGTGCCCTACACCGGCGACGCTGAAACGGACGCGGTGCTCAACGACCACCCCGACATCCTCGAGCGCATCCGCAGCCATGAAGCGGGCGAGACGACGACGAGACCGCTACGTGAAGTCATGAGCGAGCTGGGGCTCTGAAGGTTGCCGCGTTCTCTCCCCACACCGGCCTATAGCGTCGGTGCATGAACACATTCACGGTTGAACTGAGCAACGCCGCCGAAGCCGATCTCCTCGCCATCACCGACACCCGCACCCGAAAGTCCATCGCCGAGGGCTTGCTCCGCCTCGAGACGGAGCCTGCCAAGCGCGGGAAGCCTCTCAACGATGACCTGCTGGGCTACTACACCATCCGCCTGGCTGGGCAACGCTACCGGGCGGTGTACAGCATCTCGGTAAGTCAGGGCGTGGTGACGGTCGTAGTCATCGGTATCCGCAAGGCAGGCGACAAACGCGACGTGTACCGGGTGGCAGTTAAACGTCTATCTAAAGACTAACCTTGCTTCACTGAACATCAGCGCGAAGCCAGCCAATGAAGATTTCAGCAACCTCTTGAGGGGGTCGGCCGTTCACGCGGATCGCGGCGTAGCCCGAGAGCCTGAGCCTCCCCGCATAGACAAGCTCATCGGCGATGGCGTCCTCCGGCTCCCCCCGCGCGCGCAACCGCTGCCTGAGAAGGTCGTCAGGGCAGTCGAGGTAGGCGCATCTGACCTGCACGCCGCCCAGGCGACCCTCGAGGTCGACGGGCGTGGCTGGTCCGCACAGAATAACGTTATGGCCTCCTGCGAGCACCGCCTCGATAATTGCCAGCCAAGTGGTTTTCAAGCCTTGCCAAGTCGAGGGGTCGGTGTGAACGTTCTTCCCCGTAGCTTCGGCGATGCCAGGGATGACCAGGTCCCAATCGAACACGACATGGTCATGGACGAGCCGGGCGAGGTGGCGTGCGACCGTCGTTTTGCCCGCACCCCAAGGACCGGTGAGCAGAACCAGGGCGGCCACAGCTACGCCATCGCCTTCTGTCGGTCTAGCCTTAGCACAGTGACGCAATCTTACAGGTTAAGGCGTTTAACCCGGACGCTGCCCCCGGAGTCTTCGCTCAAGCCACCGCACCACCCGCACCACCGGACCGTCAGCCGACCCCGCCACGGTGGGAGCATTGTCACGAGCTGTGCTCCGAGAACGTTCCAACTCGCCTATCAAGTAGTCGTTCATCCTCCGCAGCTCCTCGGCGTTGGGGTCGCCCTGCTCCAACCGCTCTCGGAGTGCCGCCACCTCATGCACGAGCTGCTGGTTGGTTTGCTCGAGCCGAATGATAACGTTAAGCGCGTCGGTTAAACGGGTAAACGCCTCGGTTGACGGGTCGTGCAGCACCACCCCTTGCGTGTCCTGCACGGGTGTTTCGTCAGCCTCAAGGGCAGCTTGGATGCTCACCGCTCGCCCCTCGGCCATGAGCGCCTTTGCGCGCCTTAAACGGGTAATCGCCTCCGGTGTCCAAAGCCGCCGCCCTTGCGGGTCTCTGGGGAGTTGGTCAAAGACGCCTTCGTAGAGGAGCCCGTACCGCCGCAGGCCGGACACGCTGACGCCCAAAAGCCGCGCCGCCTCTGCTGGTGGGTACACGGTTCTACCCTCGTATTCAGACATGGCGCACTCTACAGCACCCGTTAGGGGGTAAACGCCTGAACGCTCAGCGTTTAGGCGTTTAAGCGGTTAGACGCAGCCCTTAACGGGTGGCTATCCCTAGCGTGTTCCAGCCACGTGTAGCACCACATAAAACTAAGTTTATGTAAAGGTGTATGTACAGTTTGTGACAAGCTGGACGGTCGTCAAACGATACGCATGGGTGTTAAGATGTGCAAACGCTTCTGTGTTCAATTGGAAGTGGGAAAGGACCAAAAAAAGCCGCGTGATGCTCGCCAAAGTAACCACGCGACTCGAACCAAAGTTCAGCACCCGAGTGAAGCTGTCCGGGCACCCTCTCCGAACAGTCTACAGCAAACGTCAACGTTAGACGTTGACACAGAACTACATGGACAGCCTCACTCGGGACCCCAGCGAAACGCTGCGAAGGTCTCAATATGCAAAACGCTTACGAACGTATGGCCCACAGCCGACAAGAAGCCGCCACACTGATCGGCGTCGGCCTCGGCACCATCGAGCGCCTTCTGAATTCGGGCGAGCTGCGCTGCAAACGCGTCGGTCGGCGCGTCCTCATCCCGCGCACTGCGCTCGAGAAGTTTTTAGGGGACGACACCGAAGGGCAGCAATAAAAATGTGCCGCTTGGATAACGGCACAGTCACACAATCCGGGCAGGATTCAAGGGTCATTCTACCGCCACCGACCGGTGGTGGTGTAAAAGCCCTTGCCTGTGTAGCTCGCTCACAGGCCCATGAGCGCCGTCGCTCCTGATGCGCTCGCTCCCAAGCCCAACCTAACCACCGCCCAACACTTCGTGGACCTCGTTCACGAAGATGGGCCAAGCGAACTTTGCGCTCTCTGGCTTGGGGGCACGACTCGACCACTACCCGAAGGCTGGCCCGAAAGAGTCACGTTTTCGAGCGACCAGCCGGACGTGGTGGAACGCCTCGCGGAACTCAACGCGCAGGGGTATGAGGTCTTCTGCGTGATCGCCAAGGTGGCCGCCACACGGCTCGAGAAAGGCAAACCAGCGCGAAACAGGGACATCACGGCGACCAACTGGGTCGGGGTCGACATCGACGACCCCCCCATAGAAGGCGAGCTGACGACCTTTGGAAAGCTGCAAGAGGCCGAACTCGAGCCGACAGTCATCGTCGAGACATCACCCGGCAGGTTTCAGGCACTTTGGCAGATCGACCACCACCTGACCGCGGACGGAGCCAGAGCGATCAACGAGGCGCTGGCGAAAAAGTTCAGTGGCGATCCACAGGCCACGAACTCGGCGCGGCTTTTCCGGGTGCCGGGATACCTTCACCGGAAACAAAGGACCCACGCCGTACCTTCTCAGAACGTCGGAGGGACAGGCTACGGGTACAGCACCGCAGCGTTGGCGAAGTGGTCAGGGGTGAAAAGATCAGGAAAGCAAAGGAGCAAACAACCCCACGGGGGGAATATCGCATCTGTACGGAATGCACCCAGAAAACAGAACAAAACACTTCCTTCGAACGAACAGGTGAGGCTCGAGAACCAACGCCGCGCCCACGCCAAAGAGCGCGCAACCGACCGGGCAACGTCGCCCGTGAAGCTGACGCGCCTGGCGAACGCCAAGCTGCCCCCAACACTCGCTCACGCGCTGAAGAACTGCGAGACCCGCGAGGAGTTCGCCGCCACGCTTTGTGGGATGTGGCCGCGCGAGCCGGGATGCCGCCACTTCCTCGCGCTGGCCGCAGCGGTTGACCTTTACAGGTGGCGATACACCCTCGAGCAGGCGCAGCACATTGTCAAGAAGGCTTGCAGGATTGCAGGTGACGACGAGCTGGGCGACCGCCTACGCGCCGTGCGAGACACCTACAGCGCTGCTCGGCAGGGTCGGCGGGTCACAGGCGCAGGTAGCGGCGCGCCCATGACTGTATTCAGCGCCGAAAACCGAGGCCCCGACCTACGCACCCTCCCCCCATCGGACCGATCAGCCGAGCGCCGACGCCGCGTGTTGGCAGCCCTGGAAAGCATCGCGCCGTCCGACGCCAGGGTGACGCGGTGCAGCTGCCGGACACTTGCCGAGCGCACAGGCCTTAACAAAGAAGCTGTGGCCGCCACGCTCCGCGAGTTCGGGGTCGAAGGCTTGCTGAAACGCGTCCAGTTGGGCGTGGTGATGAGCAGCGCTGCCCCCTCGCACAAGCTCCCAGAAGCCCCGGAACCGAGCACCCCGGACCTCAACCCCCAAGCACCTCACCGTGCGCCGGAGGTGCAGCCAGAACGTGTATATGAACCCTTGCCAAACGCGCGACCGGGGGCAGATCGGCACAGGGGATGGCACAAGGTAGGCACCAAAACGCCAGAAAAAAGTGTCTCCGGTAGGAAGCAAGTAGCAATGAAAACGCCAGAAAAAAGTGCCTGTTTAAGGAACGAAGTAGCAACCAAAACGCCATCACGCCCCATCGTGGTGGGAGACCAGGACCGGAGGGCCGAACACCTCGCGCACGAGCCCCTGAGCAGCCCTGAGCGCCCCGCAGCGCCGCACCTCGACCGTGGCTAGACCAACCCTCAGACCTGACCCGTGACGCACGCTGTAGTGACGCACAGGTCACAGGGACCGGGGAAACTCAACTCAGCAAGACGAAAGGAAACGGAATGACCAAACTTGACATGACCACCGTAGACGTACTCGGCGACATTGACACCCGTACGCCCGATCAGCAACTCGAGGATGGACTCACCACGCTTCGTAGCCTCATCGCCAAGTCGCCCAAGCTTTCAGCTACCGCCGAACGAGCGCGCCGCCTGATCAGCAACCTGGAAAGCCCGGACTGCTCGTTCAGCACGTCGCAAAAGCTTACGGCTGTCCGCGAAACGCTGCGAAACTACGCCGACGCCCGCCGCGTCGATAACGTACTCGACCATCCCGGCGATAGGCCGCCCGAGAGAGGCCGCGTGGTGTAGACGCAATAAGCAAACCGGCAGGAAAACCGGAGGTTCCAAAGTGCCTGACGACCCCATCACCGCAGCCGTGGCGGACCCCTACGGCGACCCCGACGCGCTGCGGGAATACCTGCTCAGCGATTCCGAGTGGGACGCCCTCATGGACGAGCTGCCCGACCTCGACGAGCTGCTACGCGACCTCGAGGCCACCTTCACAGGCTGCCGTGGCGACATGCCTGTACCCTGAGCAGCCTCAGCCGTGTTAGGGCCTCCACAACCCTAAAATCGAACAGTGGCGTTAGTAAGCAACATAACATTTCGGCTCCCCAAACTATTAGCCTGCCAGGGAAGGTGTTTCTCGGGCCACCTCCCGAACGATCTCAAGGAACGCTGCCAGCGCTCTAGAGGCATCTTTTTGACGGTAGGCCGCGCTGATCTGCGCCCCTGACCCGAAGCCGTGGAGTGGGAGCAACACCACGTCTGACCGGGCGGGACCAAGAAAAAACGTCGTCGGCAGCAGCCCGACCCCCGCCGCCACCAGATTCACCGCCGTATGGAGCTGGGCCGGCTCCTGCACGACGCGCGCCTCGACCCCAGCGTCGCTGAGACAGCGGGTCATCCAGTCATACAGCCTCGGATTAATGAAGCGTGGAAACAACACCAGCGGTTGTCCATTCAGGTCTGCGATCTCAACCCGCTCCTGCTGGGCCAAAGGATGGTCGGCACTGACCGCGAGTTTCCAGCTGGTCCTGATGACCGGGACGAAGGCGATGCCTTCGTCTCTCACCACGGCGGGCAAGCCGATGAAGCTCACGTCCAGTTCGCCCTGGCCGAGCAGGTCAAGCTGGCTGGATGGATCCAGCTCCCGCTGCACCAGCCGGATGTCCGGACAGCGCTGAGTGAAGCGCCGGAAGACCTGCAAGATGAAGGGAAAGTTGGCATATTCGACGAAGCCCACCGTGAGCTGCGGTTGAAGGCCCGCCTCCCGCCGAACCGTCTGGACCCCCAGTTCCAGCGCCGCGAGGCTCCGCTCTACATGCGAGAGAAACGCAGCGCCTGAGTCGGTCAGGTGCACCCGCTGGCGGGTGCGCCGGAAGAGTTGGAGGCCCAGCTCTGCTTCGAGCGCCTGAATCTGGCGGGACAGTGCGGGCTGAGCAATGTGGCAGTGCTCGGCGGCCCGGCGAAAGTTCAGCTCGCGCGCGACCGCGACAAACATCCGCAATTGCCGGAGTTCCATGCCGCAGTCTAGCAGTCGGTGATGCTCTGTGAGCATCAGCCTGAACCCAAGAAGTATTGGACGCGTGTGGGGGCGGCTTTCTAGACTTATCTCGACTCAGGAGGTCATCATGGAATCCAAGATCGTGCTTGTCACCGGCAGCTCCAGCGGCTTTGGTCGCCTCATCACCGAGACCCTGGCGCGTCAGGGTCATACCGTCTTCGCCGGCATACGCGACACCGGCGGGCGCAATGCCGACCAGATCGCGGCCCTCCAGGCCCTAGCCGACCGTGACGGGCTGAAGATCCACAGCGTCGACCTGGACGTCACCGATGAATCTTCCGTCACCCAGGCAGTTTCGGACCTCCTGGCGCAGGCCGGTCGCCTGGAGGTGCTGGTGAACAACGTCGGCCAGGGCAGTTGGGGACTCACCGAGGGCTTCACGGCCCAGCAGACGCAGCAGCTCTTCGAGACCAACGTCTTCGGCGCGATGCGGCTGAACCGTGCGGTGCTCCCCCAGATGAGGTCCCAGCGCTCCGGGTTGCTGATCCACGTCTCGACCCTGGTGGGTCGCCTGGTGCTGCCGTTCATGGTGCCGTACGCCGCCGCCAAGCACGCGCTGGAGACGGTGGCCGAAGGCTACCGCTATGAGCTGGCGCCGTTCGGGGTGGACAGCGTGATCGTCGAGCCCCAGAGTTATCCGACCGCCGGAAGCCTCGACAAGATGGTCCTCCCACACGATCAGGAACGGGTACAGGCGTATGGCGACCTGGCCGTACGGGGTGCGGGCATGTTCGCATACAACGACCAGAGCCTCCGAAGCGGACAGATGGGAAACCCACAGGACGTCGCGGACGCGGTCGCCACCCTGATGGCGATGCCAACGGGCGCACGCCCGCTGAGAACGGTGGTGGCCGCCCAGATGGGGGGGCTGGTCGAACCGATCAATGCCGTCACCGAAGGCGTTCAGGCGCAGCTGTTGCAGTTCACTGGACTCGGTGATCTCGCAGCTTCCACCCCTGCGGTGCCCGCGTCCTGAACCGATGCCGAACCGTCCTGCGCTCGTCCATCTGCTCGCCGCCGTTACCCAGGAAGTGTCGAACTGGGACGGCATAAATCTCAAACCACACGCGCGGGGCGGAACCGAGTTCGCCTTCGGCCAGGGGGAGATCGGTCATCTGCACCTGGACGGCACGCTCGACGTGCCGTTCCCACTCGCAGTCCGAGACGAGCTGATCGCCAGCGGCCACGCCCGGCCCCACCATTGGCTGCCGAAGTCGGGGTGGGTGTCCTGGGAGATCGGGTCTGCCGAAGATGTGCCGGTGGCCTTGAGACTGCTGCGCCGCTCGTATGAGTGGCGTCTCCAGGCCAAGCAGGCGGCGGCGCAGCGAAAGCAACATGTGGAATCAGTGACCGGCTCCAGAAGGTGAGCTACGAATTCCTGACCGACGACCACCTGAGCCGCTATGGCCGGTATCTGGGTGATCCCACGCCAGAACAACTGGCTGCGTTGTTCTATTTGAGACCTGCCGACCTCGACCTGGTGGCCGAGCGACGACATACCCACACCAAGCTGGGTTTTGCTGCCCAACTCGTCACTCTGCACTTCCTGGGCACCTTTCTGCTCGATCCTTGCGACGTTCCCAGTGTCGTCCTGCACCGCCTGGCCGCTCAACTGCGAATCTGCCGTCTCCGCTCGAGCAGCGTCAGCACGACCGCGACCGCCGCCGCCACTGCTGCGGCCACTGTGCCAACAGCGGTTGCTACCTCGAGCCACCACACCGTCACGCCGACCCTGCCACCCTGACCGGAGGCCCCCGCATCACCTCGTCCCACCACGGCGCACGCCTGCTCGATCCTGCGCCTAAGCTCACTTGTGCAGCGCCAAGTTCTTCAAGAAGGTGGTGATAACCTCGGCGGGGTTGTTATAAGCCTTTTCTGCCGTGAAGTGCTCAACGCATGTGATACCCGAGTCCTTGAACCACTGCGCTTTCTCAGCATCCTGCTCGTAACGCTTCAGGTGATAAGCAATTTCGAGAATGCCCCACTTGCCATGATGGCAAATCAGGAAGTCCACCTCGCGGCGATCTTGAAAGCCTCTGCCGGTACTACCACGAACGGCGAGAGGAAGGGGAAAGAACAGAATGCCTCGGCCCTCAAGCTCTTGCGCTACGCGCACCTCAGACTTCGAGGCGAACTTCATCTCGTTGTAGACAATGGGAGCCTTACCCTCTCGGCGCATGACCTTTTCGGTGATGACGCCCTGGTTGAGATCCTTCGACTTGGCGATAAGGTCGCGGGCGACCTCCCGCCAGTTCGGGTCTACGGGCGCAAGGGCGATGCGCGTCCACACCCCTATAAATTCGCGCCGGATAGGCATCCCTTCCTCACCGTTAAAGCGATTGTCTAAAAATCTGCAAAGGAGGTTTTCAGCCGTGCTCCATGCCTCCTCGTTCGTTTCAAAGTAGGCAAGTGCATCCGCCGGAAGATTCACGATAACATCGACGCTCCGTTCCCAGAACTGAATGTCAAGAGAGCCGTCGATTATAAGGGCCGCCAACTCTCGGTGGTTCGTGTCAATCAGGCTCGTTACCCATGAGTGATGAAAGAGGTCGTTGCGATCATCGTCAGACATTTGATAGATGTTCAAGGTGTTTACAAAATATCATCCTAGGTCCTCAAGCCGCAGCTCGAGGGCGGGCATCTTGGCGCGCGTCATCGCTCGGGTTTGGTACGCCGCGACGCTTTTAACTGCCTCACCCTTGACCCCTGAGCCGACGCTCGAGCCACAGCGCTACCCGTACCAACACTCCTGGCGTCTCACTCGTGGCGGTCTCTGTAGCGGGTTCTCCCTGCGGAAGCGCTCGACCCGTGGCGACCTCTGAGCGCAGCGCTGCCAGCTCCGCACGCACCTCCCGCAGCTCCACCAGCACCGCCCGCCACGCTGCGTCTGAGGAGGCACCGCGAGCACCCGTGGCGACCTCTGCGGGCAGATCGGTAGGCTCGCCCCGTCGAAGCGCCTGTAGCGCCTCACGGATCGTGGGGTAACGCTCCGCCTCGACCATCGCCCGCGCCGCCTCGAGCCGTCCCAGCACCTCACCCGAGTACAGCCGCCCCGACGCCTCAGAAATGTTCCCCTTTACGTCGGGCTTGCGTGGCAGATCGCCGTGTACCCCCTCGTAGATCACAGCTAAGCGCCGCATCCCGGAGGGCGATACGCCTAATCGCTCCGCTGCGGCTCCTGCCTCGAAGACTATCGGGATACCTTCATCCTGAATCAAGATCCCACCTCCTACGCCATCCCTATCGCCACAACTGGCGCACCTGCCGACAGTAAAAGCTCAGAGAAGCCGCCTGTGATCTACGATCTTTACTTCTGCTTTTGCTTGTATCCACGTTTGCTGCGACGGTATCTAGACCTCTGCCAAAGAAAAAAGGTTATAGAGGCCAGAACTGTGATGATCCACACCGGTAAAACGATCTCCAGTTTAGGTGCTGTCCGCCTTGCGATCCCAGCAATGTCTAAGGATCGGCAAAGTGCATACACAAAGAGACCGAACAGGGCGCTGTTGAGGGTGATGATGAAGTAGATAATGCCGTTTGGAAAGCTTACGACCCACTGTTCTCGCTCTTCATGCCTCTTACATTCATCGTCCTTCGACTGTAGAGGCTGTGGTGTTGAAACATAGACGGGGAGGTACGGCTCAATCCCGGGGTCTTTCTGTTGGAAGTACAGTTTTATGAGGTTGATTGAGAGTTGCCTTCGGTTCCTGGAGATCGTCGCATTCTTTACCCGACGAGCTGTAAAAAAACCGAGAAAGATAAGTGGCGGTATTACAGGCAGCAAAAGCCAGAAAAGAAGGTCCATCTCACGAGGGCCTGAGTAAAAAGCCGCCGAACCCCCAAGAACTGAGATCACTAATGCGTAAACAGATACATAAAGCCTTATGGTGCTTTCAATCTTGGCGTCATGATACCTCCAATCGGTGTTCATCTCAGCAAACTGAGCCAAAAGCAGGCGATCTCCTGGACTCTCCTTCGACGTTAAATCCTCGCCTAAACCGCTCACAAAGTCTGTTTTACCAACACAACTAATCCCCCCGATTACTGAAGACACCACCTGACAGACGAACACCCAAAGCGCCAGCCGCCACAGGTGTTGTGACGCAGGGCGCTACTCATGCCGTTACCTCTGGCGAGTGTACACGTTAAACGTTGATATAAACGTTGACATAACAGGCTTTATGTAAAGCTTCTTGTGTTCTTATGTACATGCTTTCTTGAATCTTGAACTGTTACCGTTCTACAAAATAGAGTCTTGTCCGTAATTCAAGAGGATATATCAAGCTTCATAAATTAGGTTACAGATTGTCCTATTGATGCATTACGCTTAGTAGGACTCAACCTTTTCCAGTCACCATTCAGGAGGGCGTTAATGTCTAGCGAGCCAATTAAGGGAGCATCTTCCATAGCTACAGAGAAACTTATCGAAGTCTGGCAGGGCTCCATTGACGCATCAGACCTACTAGACGGGCTTACTCCCGAACAAGCTGTAACGAAACTCGAGACCTGGCCCTACTCCGTAGCTGAACAGGTGGCTCACATGATTTTTTGGCAACGTCACACCCTGGACGAGATTGAAAAAGGGGTTAATGAAGATGTGCCTACCGCTGCTGACAGTTGGCCCGCTGTCACGCTCAAGGACTGGCCCCGTCTCAAGGATGAGTTTTTAGCCAACCTGGACAGGAGTAAGAAAATAGCGCGTGACGCCGAGATGCTAGAGCGGCCCCTTCCTACAAACGACAAAATCACGATTGGAGCTTTTATGCTCCAGCAGGTGACGCACGACTGTTACCACCTTGGGCAAGTTACTTTATTGCGGCGTCTGATGGGCGCTTGGCCGCCCCCTAATGTTGGAAACACTTAGTGACAAAAACCCAAAATTCGAGTGCCGAACACGAACTGCAGTTCTCCAAAATAGGGCGGTTTTATACATGGTATTCAAACAGTTTATACGAGATTAGGGCAAGCCAAAAGACGTTTACGAAGAGCCTTGGTTCTCCATCAGTCGCCTTCTAAACTCCTCCGTGAGGTTATCTGCAATCGACTTTTCTTGAAAAGCCATGCCTTCGGGAAGATATACAAAGCGGCTGTCCTCAAGAGTTGCCGAGTAACCGTCGGGCGAAACGGTACCCTTTATAGTGTTAACGGTTGCTGGGTCTTCCTCGAGGACAACCACATAAACGTCTGCGCCACTTGGGAAGGGGTCCTCGATCAGGTGCTTCACGGTCGTTAAATGCTCAGTCAACATCCCTAATTATACATCCGACATTAATCCCTCGAACGGGCGTCACGCTCGAGGTTGAGCGCCAGCAACGCCGCCAGAATCTCGTCGTCGGTCATGCCCGGCTGCCAACCGTATGCCGCTGCGACCGCTGCGTCGAGCTTCTCGTGGGCGAGCAGCAGGGGGTAGACCGGGCTCGTGGTGTCTCGAGTCTCGCGTAGTCCAGTTAGGTCGTTGTAAAGCTTGGTCATGGTGCGGGCGCTGTCGGCTTTCAGGAGCTGGGACCGCACGTCGTCCAGGTACTTCGCCCACTTCTCGATGTCGTCCCGTTGAGTGGCGGTCGGGTTCGGGAAGGGGAAGGTCTCGAAGCAAGTCGTGGGAGTATAACGCGGGTCGTTGCCTTTACCGAGCCACGTTCCCAGCGCCAGCGACCAAACCTCGTGCAGCCTCGAGTGAAGTACGCCAAAGGTGTAGTCGTCGTCTCGAGCGATAAAACGCGTTCTCGCTCACTACGCAGAAACAAAAACAGGCTCCACACTGGTGACACTGTTGGCGAACCCCTGAACGCTCTAATAACTTCTCACCTAAGCGGCAGCATAGAAAAAACCCCGCAGCCTGACAAGAGACTACGGGAACCCATTGTGAAAACGTAACTCAGCTCATCGAGTGTAAGCCGACCTTATTACCTTCCGTATCCAGGAAATAAGCGATAAAGCCGTTTTCACCGA
>JAABUN010004331.1_pt1 | contig 19584 bp, 23 predicted proteins | sample 5559311 | NCBI WGS metagenome assembly JAABUN01 (sample SAMN10711877, study PRJNA513370) | rock metagenome | isolation source: Antarctica rocks | place: Antarctica: Victoria Land, Siegfried Peak sud | reverse complement strand
GCTGACGGCGTGGGTCACGACCGGCACGACCCCGCCGGCGAGCCAGACCGTGACGCGGCCGGCCTCCGGCGACCTCGCCAACACCTGCCCGCAGCTCGCCGCGACCGCAGCCCCGAGCAAGAAGGGTGGCTGAGTCGGCCGGGCGCAGGCTCGGCCTGACCAGCGAGCCGGGGGTGGCGTCCCGACGCCGCCCCGGCTCGGCCTGAGCCGAGAGCCCGGTGTGGCGTCCCGTGCCGCGCCCGGCTCCACCCAGCGATCCGTCAGCGGAGCAACTTGAGCTTGAGTCCCTCGTGCGAGGCGACGAATCCGAGACGCTCGTAGAAGCGGTGGGCATCGGCTCGTGACTTGTCCGTGGTCAGCTGAACCAGAGCGCACTGGCGGCGGCGCGCCTCCTCGATCGCCCAATGGAAGAGCGCCGCCCCCAGGCCGCGGCTGCGGTGGTCATCTCTGACCCGCACCGCCTCAATCTGGGCGCGAAGCGCGCCGCGCCGAGCGAGCCCGGGCAGAAAGCTCAGCTGCATGGTGGCCAGGACCTGCTCGCAGTCGTCGGCTGCGACGAGCAGCAGGTGTGCCGGGTCAGCGTCGATGGCGCCGAACGCGTCCAGGTAGGGCTGCAGGTCCTCGTCGCTGCTGACGCTGTCGCGGGTCGCGCCAAGTTGGTCCGCGGCCAGCAAACCCACGATCGCGGGGACATCCTCCGCAGCGGCTCGCCGCAGCGTCACCGTCTTGCCCTGCACCGGCAGCTGCGCCAAGACCGTCACACCCAGAAGAGTGCCGCATCGCTCTCGATGGCAGCGGCCGAGGACCAGCCGGGGCCGTCCCAACAGCCGAACGCCAGGCGGTCCTCGAGCGGGCCCCCACCGCGAGCCACCGCTCGTCTCGCAGGGGTACGGCAGACCGATCACAGGCTCGGCGGTCCTCCCACAGGCGATCGATTACTGGGCTCGACGCTGGGTGTGGCGCGCTACCCGGGCGCGGGTGCCGCATGCTGTGCAGCACCAAAGCTGGTTCTCGCGTCGACGGAGGAAGAGTTGGCCGCAGCTGGGCGCGTCGCATCGGCCCAGGAACGGCCGGTCGGGCCCGTCGAGGAAGGCAAGCGTCGCGACGGCCATCTGGCCCAGCAGCGCGTCCACGGGCCCCGGCTTCCTAGGCTGACCGATCGCGGTGTTGAGGTGCCGGCGGACTACACCACGGCGCCTGGCGTCGAGCTGGGGTACCGGAGCATGGGCGCGGAGGTATCGGTTCACCAGATCCACGTCGTCGCTGTTCCACGGGTCCGCGGCAGCGGTAGCGCGCAGCAGCATCAAGACAGCATCACGTAGCTGCCGAAGCTCACCGAGGCGGTCGTCCGCCTCGGCTGCCGAAACTGGGTCGAGGCGGTCATGCTCGAGCTCGGCCCAGGTGGAGACGTCGGTTCCGGTGGCCCACAGCTCCTGGGTGACCTGGCCGCGACGCTCGACGGTGTTGGCGACGTCCAGGGCGAGTGGATCACCCAGCCAGCTCCACCGTCTGCCAGCCACACTGCCATGCTAACGGTTTTGTTCCGCGAATCCGTTAGGACGCGTTAGGTTTTGCGGATGGACATCCTCTGGACGCAGATCAACTGGTGGGCCTTCCTCGCCGTCGTGCTGGTGGCCTACGTCATCCCCGGCCCGGACTTCGCGGTGATCTTGCGCTCGGCCACCCGGGGGTCACGCTCCGGCGTCGCCGCCGCCCTGGGTGCGCAGGCTGGACTGTGCGTGCACATGCTGCTGGCCACCCTGGGGCTGTCCGTGCTTCTCGCCCGCTCACCACAAGCCCTGAACACGGTCCGCTACGCCGGCGCCGCCTACCTGGTCTTCCTCGGGCTCCGACTGATCCTTGGGACCCTGGGCCGCGCCTCGGCAACACCCGAGCAGGAGGAGGCCGTGGCGGCGCCCACGAGCGCGGCGTTCCTCCTCGGCCTCGGGACCAACCTGCTCAACCCCAAAGCAATTCTGTTCTTCGCCAGCGTGTTGCCTCAGTTCATCGCGGCAGAGGGATCCGTCCAGGTACAGATCCTGGTGCTCGGCACGGTCGACGTCCTGCTCGGTCTCGCCGTGTGGGCCGTGGTCATCATCGTCGGAGTCAAGCTCGCGACGGTCCTGGACAAGCCCGCCGTCCGACGCTGGTGGGACCGCGCAACCGGCGGCGCGTTGGCCGGCCTCGGCGGGGCGCTCGCCACGACCAGGCTCTGACAACCCGCCGCCGAGGACACAACCCTTGCCCGATCCAAGATCGTCCCGCAAGCCGGACGTCGACCGGGCCGTGGCAGCCGATCCGTGGCGTGTCCCGTAAGCCGAAGGGCCAACGGGGCCGCCCCGGAGCCGAGTGGCACCTCCCGGACTCGTCCAGATCCGATCGGCGACCGGACAACGTTTGCCCTGCGGCACACGCGGGTCAGCTGCTCATGCTCCAGTCACAGTCGGCGCCTGGCACCGAGCGGCGGCAGGCAGACTCAGCGCATGACCATCGCCCGTTCAGTCCTGCTGTTCGCCCTTGCCGCTGTGGCTGAGATCGGAGGGGCTTGGCTCATCTGGCAGGGCGTTCGGGAGAACAAGGGCGTTGCGTTCATGGCCGCAGGCATCGTCGCGCTCGCCGCGTACGGTTTCGTCGCCACCTTGCAACCCGATGCGAACTTCGGTCGCATCCTCGCCGCCTACGGCGGAATCTTCGTCGCCGGAAGTCTTCTGTGGGGCATGGTTGCGGATGGGTTCAGGCCGGACCGCTATGACATATGGGGCGCGGGCCTCTGCCTGGTCGGTGTCTCGATCATCATGTACGCGCCGCGGTCCGGCGCTCTCGAGGGATAGGCCGGTAGTCGATCGTCCGTCGGCGCAGCTACCGGCTGAGCGGCACGCGGGCGCTGTCGTGAAAGCCGCGCCTGCGGTACCAGCCCCAAGGGCCAGTCATCCTCGTGGGCTCCGACCACTGCCGTTCTGCTGCCTTCGCTGGCCAGAACGTCCAGCCCCGCCGCCAGCAGGGCGTCGCCCCGTATCCCTGGCCTCGCCACGACGGGAACACTCGGGGCGTGACCAGGGGCCGTGGCATCAGCCGGCGCGGGACAGGGCGACGAGCGCGGCGGCGTCCGCGACGAGCAGCAGCAGCGCGGCCACCCAGGCTGGCGCTCGGAGCCGGACCAGGGGTGCGACGAGCGGGTCGGTGAAGTAGCCGGCGAACGGCGCGATCCGCTCGTCGGGGTCGCGCGGACCCGGCAGCACCGGCAGCAGCACCCGCCACACCAGCCAGAACCCGTAGAAGCTGAGCACGAGCTGCCCGAGCCGGACGAGCAGGGCGATCCCGAACCCGATCACCTCACCGCCCGCCGCTGACGGCAGCGGGCCCGCCGGTGGGGTAGTCGTCGGTGCGCCGGTCGTCCTCGATCCGCTGCCAGGCCTTCCGGGCGGCGATCAGCACCGGGTCCCACAGCGGGGAGAACGGCGGCGCGTAAGAGAGGTCGGTGTTGAGCAGCTCCGCCACGGTGGTCTCGTGCCACAGGGCCATCGCGAGCACGTCGATGCGCTTGGCGGCGCCTTCCTGCCCGACGATCTGCGCGCCCAGCAGCCGACCGGTGCCGCGTTCGACGATGAGCTTGGTGCGGATCGGTTTTGCGCCCGGGTAGTAGCCGGCCCGGGTGGTGGAGTCGACCGCGACGGTCAGCGGGTCGAACCCGGCCGCGCGGGCGTCGGTCTCACCCAGGCCGGTCCGGCCGACCTGCACGTCGCAGATCTTGGTGACGGCGGTGCCCAGCACGCCGGGAAACGTGGCGTAGCCGCCACCGATGTTGATCCCGGCGGTGCGGCCCTCCTTGTTCGCGTAGGTGCCCAGCGCGATCGTGACCGGCCGGCGAGAGACCCGGTGGAACTTCTCCGCGCAGTCCCCGGCCGCCCACACCCCCTCGACGCCGGTCCGGAGCCGCCGGTCCACGGCGATCCCGCCGGCCGGCCCGAGGGGGATACCGGCCTGCGCGGCCAGTGCCGTGTCGGGTCGCACCCCCAGCCCGAGGATCACCAGGTCGGTCGGGACGGTGGTCTGGTCGGTGACGACCGCGCAGACCCGCCCGGCGTCGGTGTCGAAGCCGGTGACCGTCTCACCGAGCCGCAGCGTCATTCCGAAGCCGTGCATCGCCTCGGTCAGCATCCTGCCCATGTCCGGGTCCAGACCTGTCAGCGGGGCCTGCCCGCGGTCGATGACGGTGACGACCACACCCCAGGCGCACAACGCCTCGGCGAGCTCCAGACCGATGTAGCCGGCGCCGACGATGACCGCCCGTCGTGGCCGGTCCCGCTCCAGGGCGGCCCGTACCGCCAGTCCGTCGTCCAGGGTCTGCACCCCGAAGATCCCCTGCGCGCCGGCGCCGGGAAGCGTCGGCCGGATCGGAGCCGCACCGGTCGCGATCATCAGCTGGTCGAAGCCCTCCCACTTCTGACCGCCGCCTTCGAGGTCGCGCACCAGGACCGCTCGCCGGTCGGTGTCGATGGCGGTCACCTCGTGGCGTAGTCGCGCCTCGATCGCGTGGTCGCGGAGGAACTGCTCCGGGGTCCGGGCGATCAGCGCCTCGACGTCGTCGACGTCGCCGCCGATGAAGTACGGGACGCCGCAGGCCGAGTAGGAGGTGTAGTTGCCACGGTCGAACGCCACGATCTCCAGCTGCTGCCGGCTCTGCTGCCGCCGGGCCGCGGACGCCGCGCTCATCCCGGCGGCGTCAGCGCCGACGACCAGCAGCCGCTCCGGCATCAGGACCCGCCCGGCGCACTGACCCGCTGCCACTCCCGCAGCGAGGGCTCGCCGGTGGCCAGCTGGCGCAGCCGGTCGAACAACGAGTCGGCCCGGTCCCCCGCCGGGACGGCATCGAGCTTGACGAAAGCCGCCTGACCGGAGCCGAAGACGAACGTGGGGGTGCCGAACACCCCGAGCACCCGGCCAGCAGCGTGTTCGCCGGCGAGCGCTGCGAACGCCGCCTCCCGGTCGAACTCGCCGAGACCGGCCTCGCGCCCGAACCCGACGACGTCGTCCGTGGACAGCCGACCGGTCTCGTCGTGCCAAGCGCTGAACATCCGCCGCCGGTAGCCGTCGAGGTCACCGTCGGTGGCGCGGACCGCCTCGTGCACGGCAAGGGCGATCAGCGACATGTTGTCGGCCAGGTCCGGCTGGTCGAACACCGCGACCTCGTCCTGCCGGTTCTGCTCCAGCAGCGAGAAGGGCCGCCAGACCACCTCGGCAGCGCTCACGGTGTCCAGCCAGTGCTGGGCCCGGTGGGAGAACCCGCACGTGTAGTCGAAGAACACCTCGACAGTCATCAGAAATCCTCTTCCTTGTGGGTGGGTGTAGCACTCTTGCGGGTGGGTGCGCTCCGGGGGCGAGGTCGACATCACACTCGACTGGGAAGTCATCGACTGCGTCGTCCTGAACAAGCGCATCGCGCAGGACAAGCAACCGCTCGTGACGGCCGACAGGACGGCCAACGCGCCCTGCACCTGCCCGTCCAACACGAGACGAACATCGAAGTCCGCCTTCGCCGCCCCGTCGAAGCCCGAAGGCGCACGCACCGAGACGGTCTCGAAGATCCACCTGTTCCCCGACCTGCCGCAGCCTTTCACGGACGAGGCGTGCCGGCACTCTGCCGGTGTCGTGCGGGTACCCCCGGCCGGCCGCCACGCAAGGCCGCGGCCCGACGAGGACGATCGCCGCCACCCCGAACCAGTCGCGCCGTGATGAGCGCCGCCTGCCGCAGTTGGTGGCAGCCGCTCGTTGCGTGGCCGGGGAGCGAAGCCGGTCGACGTCCGCTCATCGGCAGATCCGGACGTCCCGCAAGCCGAACGACCACCGGACACTTGCGGAGCCGATGACGGGCAGTGGGTTCGGACCGTGGTTGCGGCTGTAGAACGTCGCTACCGGGGTCAGCGGTGCTTCTGCCAGCGCCCCCCGCGGCGGCTCCGCGTTGTACGGCTCCGGCTCGTGGACGACCATGTCGTCGCGCTTGCCTATCATCCTCGACTCGGGCTCCTTCCTGGGTCGTGCGGTCCTTCAGACGCGGCCGCAGGTGGGGCTCCTTGTCAGCAGAGCCCCGGATATACCCCCGGGGTGTAGGTTGCCACCGCAGCAAACGGGTAGCCCGTAGCGCATGACCCGTGAGTGAGCACTAGACCGTGCCGATGGCCGCCTCGGCTGCGCCCGGGCGTGGAACGCCGGATGCGGCAGGCGTCGGTCGGCCCGGCCGGTGTGCCGCCCCCCCTGCTCGCCCACCACCAGGAAGGACACCACCACCATGACATTGACCATCGGCGACACCGCCCCAGACTTCGAGGCCGCGACCACCGAGGGACCGTTGTCCTTCCACGACTGGCTCGGGGACGACTGGGCCGTGATGTTCTCCCACCCCCGCAACTTCACCCCCGTCTGCACGACCGAACTCGGCTACATGGCGAGCATCAAGCCAGAGTTCGACCGACGCAACACCAAGATCATCGGGTTGTCGACGGACCCCCTCGACAATCACGACAAGTGGGCCCAGGACATCGCCGAGACGCAGGGCACCCCGCTGAACTACCCGCTGATTGCCGACAGCGACTTCAACGTCTCCAAGCTCTACGGCATGCTCCCATCCGACGTGGACGGCGACCCGACGTCGCGTACCGCAGCCCAGAACGCGACCGTTCGCAACGTTTTCGTCATCGGCCCGGACAAGAAGGTCAAGCTTGTCCTGATCTACCCGATGACCACGGGCCGCAACTTCGACGAGGTGCTGCGGGTCATCGATTCGCTGCAGCTCACAGTCAGCCATGCCGTCGCGACACCTGCCCAGTGGCAAGCCGGCGACGACGTGATCATCGCCGGATCGGTCACCGACGAGCAGGCGAAGGACGCCTACCCCGACGGGTGGGACGCCCCCCGTCCCTACCTGCGGATCGTGCCCCAACCCGGAGGCGTGTCCGGAAGCCACTGAGCAACGAACAGGACACCAGCCGCCGGTGCAGCGAAACCCGGACACATCCAGGAACAGGTCCGGGGACGCGGTCGCCCCGCGGGCGTCCTCACCGGTGGAACTGCTCGAAGGCCTACAGCCGCGGACGGCCGCCGGCGTTACCAAGCGACTCGGCGGGCAGGCAGGCGTGACGGAGAAGCCAGTCGGATTGCGTCCGCCCCGATCTGGTTCGCAGCGCACCCGCATCAGCTGGTGTACTCTCCCCTAGTATCAATCGGAGATGAGGCGAGTGACACCGAAGCCCGGCGGGGCGTGAGGCGGAGGTCCACGAGCTGACGTGCGCACACCCCGTCCGTCGCCCCGCATCCAGAAGGCCATGGCCCGCACGCCCGGCGTCGACCCCCCCCGCACGCCCGGCGTCGACCCCGAAATGTGAACGTCGCGAACCGTTAGGCGACAGTGGAGGGCTGCGGTTAAAGCGGCCGCGCTATGCGCGGCCGCTGACAGGGCCGGGTACGAGCTCGCGGAACCGGAGCGGGCCGCAATCGACCGCCTGTTGGGCGTGGCCGTCGTCGCCAACGGCGTCCGTCCGAGAAGAAGCTTCGCAAGGCCCTCACGGCCACGGGTAGACACGGCTCTGACCCGGTTCGACCCGAGCGAGCGGCGCAGCCGCCGCCCCGGCGGCTGCGCGGAACCGACAGCCGCGGCCGGCGACGGCCGCGGCACAGGAAGGGGACGACGTGGAGATCGCGTACCTGCTGGTGACCCTGCTCTGCCCCGTGAGCATGGTCGCGATGATGGGATGGTGGGCCTGGGCGATGCGCGGGCCGAAGAAGTCCTCCGCCGCGGTTCCCGCCCGCAGCGCGGCCGACGACGCGGAGATCACCCGGATGCGCGCGCACGTCGACCAGCTTGAAGTGCAGTCCCGCGACCAGGACGCCACCGCCCGCCGCTAGCCGCCGCCGCACCGGGCGGCAGCAGGCCCGCCGGTCTCGCCGCGCACCGCCCAGCGCGCCAGGACGAGCATCCACGACGAGCAGGAGAACGACGTGACCGAGTCCAGCACGACGCAACGACGGCGCTGGCTGCCGGCGACGAACATGCCCCTCTGGGAGCGGGCGGTGCGGGTCGTGGCCGGCGTGCTGCTCGCGGCGACGGTGCTGTCGGGCGCGGGCTTGCTCGCCGCGCTCGGCGACCCCCTGCGGCAGATCGCCGCGGTTGTGCTCGCGTTGGGAGCCGTCGACCTGATGGTGTCCGGCGCGGTCGGGTTCTGCCCGGTCTACCGGTACGTCCGCATGCCGTGGACCCCTGGGCCGCGCCGGTGACGGCGTCGCCCGCCGCCCTGCCCGCGGTCGCGCTGGCCGGTGCGGCGCGGTCCCTGTCCGCGCGGGTCGTCGCGCCTGCGTCGCCCGCCGTCCGGAGGGCCTTGTTGGGTGCCGGCGCCGGTCCTTTCGCGCTGCTCGCTGAGGCAGGAACCGAGCGGCACGGGCCGGTGCCGCTGTGGCTGGACACGCCGCTCGGGATCGCGCCCGAGCTCGGGACGGAGCTCGACTACGGCGTATTCGCGACGCTCGCAGGCCGGCCAGCGGGATGCTGGCCGCGGCCGGCGCCCGAGAAGGCGACGTTGTCGCGATCCTCAAGCAGCCGAACGTCGACGTCGTCGCTCTTGCTCTCGCGGCCGCTCGGATCGGCGCGGTCCCGGCCCTGATCGCGCCGTCGTTCGACTCGGCCACGACGAGCGTGCTCCTGGCCCGTCTGCGGCCGGCGTTCACGGTCACCGACGCCGCGACGGCCGCCGCGCTCCCGCTGCTGCTCCTGCCCGACCCGGTCGTTCCGGGTGTCGCCGGCCGCGTCCTCGTCGTCGACGCGCCCGGCATGAGCCCCGTGCCGGTCCCGCCCCTTTACGGCATGGACGCGCCCGCTCCCCGTCCCCGCCGCGACGACGAGCTGCTGGCCGTCACGCACACGTCGGGAACGACCGGCGTGCCGAAGCTGATCGCGCACACCGGCGACAGCCTGGCGGGACAGTCGGGCGTGCAGGTCGTCGGCGGCCGCCTCCTGCTCGGCCGCCGGGACGTCATCGCCACCTGTCTGACATCGGCGCACGCCCGGACGCTGTCCGGGCTGGCGACGATGGCAGCGGTCGGCGCGCCGCACCTCGCGATGGTCAACCCGGATCCGGCGTCCGCGGGCCCGCTGATGTCTCGTTACCGGCCCTCGCTGATCGAGACGTTCCCGAACGTGTTCCTGCGCTGGGAACCGCTCGCCGACGACCCGACCGGCCCGTTCTCGAACGTTCGGATCTTCCTGTCGACGTTCGACGCGGCGCACCCCCGCACGATCCGGACCATGCTCCGCGCCAGCCGCCGACGGATCCCGCTGTACGCGCAGGCGTACGCGCAGAGCGAGCTCGGCGCGATCTCGCTCAGCTTCCGGACCCGCCGGACCCGCGAGCGCGACGCCCGCGACGTCGGGCTGCCCGCGCTCGCGCTCGCCCGCGTCCGCGTCAGCGACCCCGCGACAGGCCGCCGCCTGCCCGCGGGCCGGACCGGCGCTCTGCACGTCCGCAGCCCCGGCCTGTTCGCGGGCTACGTCGGCCAGCCCGGGCTCACCGACGCTCCGCACAAGGGGGGCTGGTGGGACACCGGCGACGTGGGCAGCAAGTCCGCCGCCGGATTGCTCAGGCTCGCCGGTCGCGCGGTCGACGACGTCCCCGGCCAGCCGGACTACCTGGCCTTGGAGGACATCCTGCTCGACCGTCTGCCCGAGCTTACCGAGCTCGTCGTCCTCAGCGGCCCGGACGGGACGCCGCAGGCCGTCGCGTGCACCCGCGACGACCGTCCCGTCGACCCTGCCCGTTGGCAGGCGGCGACGGCGGGCCTGGCGGCCCTCGCGCCGCCGGTCCAGATGCCGTGGGAAGACCTGCCGACGACCGCGACATGGAAGGTGCGGCGCCCCGCGCTGCGCGACCTGCTCGCGGCCAGGCAGCCGGCCTGACCCCCTGGTGTTCCGTGTGGGGCATTCCCGGCGGGCAGAGAACAACGACAACGACGAGAGGCAACCGTGGACCTGGCGATCCTGCTGCAGGCAGTCTTCCTGCTGACCGCGCTGCTGTGCCCACTCAGCATCGTCGCGCTGATGGTCTGGGGGGCCTGGTCCCGGCGCCGCGCGCGCGGCAGCGGAGGCCCTGGCGGCGCTCCGACCCAGTCGCCGGCAGACACAGCCGAGATCTCCCGGATGCGCGCCAGAATCGCAGAGCCGCCGGCGCAGGGCCGCACTCGCAGGGCCGTCGACCGGCCGGAACCCCGCCCGGTCGGCGCAGAGGAGCCGTCGCGGCGGTAGCAACGCACGAAAGCCCTTCGCAGCTGCAACTTCGTCCTCGCGCCACTGCCGACCGAGGCATGGCAGCCGTGCACATGGCTGCCACAGGGCCGCTCGGCGCCTCCGGTCGGCCTCTACTCGGTCCGAACGCACAGGGTCGGCGCGCCGGACGGGTCCCGTGTGGCGGCGGCGACAGGCGTCCGCGAGATGGTCTCGAACAAACAAGCGGTGCGGTGCTGCGACCTCGCAGGCGCCGTCGTCTGGGAACGCCGTTCGTGCCGGTCGAACACGACCTCCGCGCACAAGCGCTACTCATGACAGCGCGGGGTGTTGACCTCAGGAGGCCGCGCTGCAGCGCTACACCGTTCACGACGAGGCACCTCATCCGCCCGCCGGCCCGGGCCGGATGAGGACGTCTTCCGGATCGCCGAGGTGTCCGGGATCCGCCGCCGGCCGCGGCTGTCGACGCGGCGGCGACTCGCTCGACCCCGTGGCCGTGCGTGCGCCGCCGGGGTACGGGCCATCACCGTGCCGACCGACGTCGCCGATCACTCGCAGGTCGAAGCGCTCGCCGCGTGGGCCGTCGACGAGCTCGCCCGCCTACAAGTGGGTCAACGACGCCGCCGTGATGACGCACGGCGCGATCAGCGAGGTGCCGGCGCACGTGCACAGCGGCGCATCCTGGAGGTCGACCTCCTGGGGACGATGCAAGGGGCCGCGGCGCCCTGCCGCGCCTCCGACGCCAGGGTCGCGCCGTCATCGTCAACGTCGCCTCGCTCTAAACTAAGAGTGCCCGGCACATCAGCCGGTGTGCTTCGCCCCGAGGGTCCACGTTGTCGCGGACCGGGAACCTGGGTCCCCCGCTCCCGCCCGGGATGACTGTCGGGGCGCCGTGCTGACCGTGGGCGGGACTCGGCGACCGGTCAGGCGCTTCTGTGCGCACCATCTTGCATGACGCTGCGATGACGTGTCTGGCTGAGGTTGCGGAGGCGCTGGCGGCCGACGAGCACGGCAAGGCCCTGCCGAGGCCGAGACAAGCTGAGGACAAAGAAATTCGGTGTCGGTGGCTCGTGTCGCTGCAGGGCGAGGGCCGCCTCCGATCTGACCAAGCGCGCCAGCTCGGGAGGGCCTCGTAGTACGAAGCGGCATAGGATGTGGCGGTGCACATGAGCAGGGGAACGGGTATCGCGCCGTTGCTCGTTCTGCTCCTTGCCGGCTGCTCGGCACACCGGACACCGGGACCGGGCGACGGCGTCACGCTGCCCTCAGAGCACAGCAGGAGCAGTTGTCGACGGAGGCGCTGCGCACGCTCGAGAGCCGCACCTGCGACACCTTGCCGGAGGTGACCAGGTTCCGGGCGTTGCCCGCAGCCGAGTTGGCGTGCCTGGGGTCGGGACCGGCGCGGCCGGTCAACGCCGGTGATGGCCGTCCGACCGTCATCAACCTCTGGGCGTCGTGGTGCGCACCCTGCGTGCGGGAGATGCCCCTGCTGCAAGGCACGGCCCAGCGGGCCGGCGACGGCGTGCGGTTCGCCGGCATCGCCACCCAGGACGAGCGAGCCAGTGGCGCCGCGCTGCTCGAGGCGACGGGCGTGCGCTACGACCAGTACGACGACCCCGACGGCGCCGTGCGCAGCGCGGTACGGGCAGTCGGCCTGCCGGTGACGCTGGTCTACGACGCCGAGGGGCGCCAGGTGGGTCGGCGCCTCGGTGAGATCGAGGGCAACCGGCTCGACGACACCCTGCGGTTGGCCAGAACCGGCGCTATGGTCTCGATGTCGTGATGGAGCGGCTGGCGCGACATGCCCGCCGCCTGACTGCGCGGCTTCCCGGGCCGGTCCGATCGGTTCTGCGGGTCGGCGTACGGACCGTCACGGACTCCTTCGCCGACCGAGTGCCGGGTCTGGCCGCCGAGGCGGCGTTCTTCGCCGTGCTCTCGTTGCCGCCACTGCTGCTCGCTGTGCTCGGGGGGATCGGCTACGCCGCCCTCGAGGTCGAGGGCGTGGTTCGGGTGATCGGAGACCTCGCCGGGCAGGTTCTGCGTGAACAGACCGTGCAGCAGCTCGTGGAACCGGCTGTGCGGCGGTTGCTGGAGGACGGCCAGGCCGAAGTCCTCTCCATCGGCGTCGTCCTCGCCCTCTGGTCCGGCTCGCGGGCCACGAGCACCTACATCACGGCCGTGACCATCGCCTATGACGTGGAGGATCCTCGGCCGCCGTGGCGGCGGCGTGTGCTGGCCTTTCTCGTAACCGTCGCCGGCGCGGTCCTCGGCGTCGTCCTGCTCCCAGCGCTCGTGCTCGGACCCAAGCTCGTTACGGTAGTAACACCGACCGCACTGCGAGCCCTGGAGCCGGTCGTCGTCGGGCTGTACTGGCTCACGGTCGGCCTCGCCGCAGTGGCGATGATTGCGAGCTTCTACCACGTCGCCGTGCCGTGGAACACCCCGTGGAGACGTGATCTGCCGGGTGCGCTGCTTGCCATGGCGCTGTGGATGGTTGGCAGTTACGGACTGCGCTACTACGCGGACATGACCATTCGGGGCGAGGGGTCGGTGTACACGGGGATCGCCGCACCACTCGTCGTCCTGCTGTGGCTCTACGTCACTGCCATGGCGGTGCTTTGGGCGCAGAACTCAATGCCGAGCTCGAGAAGCTCTGGCCGCACGAGCCACACCGACATGCGGCGGGCGTAGAGGGACGGACTAGCGCCACAGGCTGCCCGGGGCGCGACGTCGTTGCTGACCGAGACGACCAGCCGGGTCCGCCACAGAGGGGGCCGGTGCCACCGGGCAGCTGACCGTGCGAGCCGACAGGGCCTTCTACTCCAAGAAGGTGCTGTCAACTGGCCGCGCCGCTCCCATCGGCAGCCACGCGCGTACCGGGCTGGGCGGGGGTGTTAGGCCGGTGGTGCCGCTGTGTGTAGGACAATAAGGCGGTGCTCGGGTACCAGCAGGCCAAGGACAAACAGCTCAAGCGGTTGCGCCGCGTCGAGACGCAGTTCCGCAGCATTGACAAGATGGTCGACGAACCAGGGCCTGGATCGACATCCTCACGCAGGTCTCCGCGGCGACCAAGGCGCCACACGGACGTCGCCCTTGGCCTGCTGGACGAACACGTCGCCAACCATGTCGTCAGCGCCGTCGCCGCCGGCGGCCAAGAGAGCGAGCGGGCGCTGCAGGAAGCGTCGGACGCGATCGCAAGACTCGCGCGCGGCTGACGCCGGGTCCAGCGGGTCACGGAAACCCTGCCACAGAGGCCGCTACACATCACGCCCCACGAGCCCGGTCCCAGGACGCCGGAGCGAGGTGCAGCACCTGCCCTTCCTACCGGGCCGGTCGGACAGCCCCACCGTGCGGTCGCCGCTCAGCAGCGCCGCGCTGGTGACCAGCGGCTCGTGGCTGAACGCCTGCGGGAAGTTGCCGACCTGGCGACGGGTGCGGGGGTCCCACTCCTCGGCCAGCAGCCCGACGTCGTTGCGCAGCGCGAGCAGCCGCTCGAACAGCTCCCGCGCCTGCTCGGTGCGTGCAGCGCGTCGACCAGCCAGAAACTGCAGGCCAGGAACGCCCCCTCGCCGCCGGGCCGCCCATCTACGCCGGCGTCGTTGCGGTACCGCAGCACGAAGCCGTCGACGACGAGCTCGCGCTGCACGACCTCGACGGTGCCGACCACGCGCTCGTCGCTGTAGGGCAGGAAGCCCAGTCGGGGCAGGAGCAAGAGCGCGGCGTCCAGTTCGGTGCCGCCGTAGTACTGCGTGAACGTCCCGCGCTCGGCGTCATACCCCTGCTCGCACGCCTCGCGGTGGATCTGCGCCCGCAGTGCCCGCCAGCGGTCGACCGGGCCGTCGAGGCCGAAGTACTCGACGGCCTGCACCGACCATCACCTTGGAGTGCACGAAGTGCCGGCGTGGGCCACGCACCTCCCACAGCCCGTTGTCGGGGTCCTGCCAGTGGCCCCTCGAGGAAGTCCATCAGGGCGCCCTGCAGTGCCCATCCGTCGACCGACGACGCCAGCCCGGCCTCAGCGCCACGTGTAACCCGTCGAGCACCTCGCCCCACACGTCGAGCTGGAACTGGTCGAAGGCGCCGTTCCCGGTTCGCACCGGCGTCGACCGCTCATAGCCGGCCCGCCACGGCAGCTCGTGCTCGGGCAGCCGCCGGGAGCCGTCCAGGCCATACATGATCTGCAGCTTGGCCGGGTCGCCGGCCACCGCGCGCAGCAGCCACTCGCGCCACGCACCGCATCACCCCATGCTGACAGAGAGGGGACGTGGCCGGGCACGGCTGAGACTGCGCTACGGCGCATTCCGTGGCTGACCATCAGAGCCTCCGCAACCTCCGTGAGTTCCGCTGAAGGTTGCCTTCAGTGCTGAGAGGTGTGTGACGACGCGGCGAAGCACGAGCAGTTCTTCGCGACAAGCCACACAGCCGGCCAGGTGGCGGTCGAGCTGCGACTGCTCCTCGACGTCCAGCGCGCCGACCGCCGCCGGACCCATCAGCTCAACCACCTCGTGTGGCGAGTGACACGTCATCGTCACGCCCTTCCCTCATCGCACCACCGGACGGCTGAGCGGCTTCACCAAGGGCGCGATGGCGTCAGGACCCACACGCCACCGATGACCGTCCACGGTGCACTATATAGAATAGTAGTCACTCTGGCTGGGACGTGACAAGGGCGGCGTCGTCCCGCGATGCACGTCCTCCTCAAAACGCGCTCCGCTTGCCCTGCGAGACGAGTTCGCCGGTGATGATGAGCCGGTACTTGGCGGAGTACTTGGGCGTGCAGGTGATCAGCGTCAGCAGCCGCTGGGTCGGCTGGGCCCCGGGCTGTCGTGGCATTGGGAGGACGACCGCGGTGTCGGACGGGTCGACGATCTCGGTGCCGGAGATGCGGTAGGTGTAGGACCCAGTCACGTCTGTGACCACGACGTCGTCACCGGCGACGATCTCGTCGAAACGTCCGAAGGGGGCGCCGTAGTGGTCCGATGTCCGGCGAGCACCGTGTTGCCGAGCTGGCCGGGCCGCGCCGTGCCGGGCTGGTGCCCGGGGCCCTTCTTCAGCTCTTCGGGGCCGACTCCTTCCACGATCACGTGCCGGTAGTCCTCCCCCAACCGCGGGATGGCCAGGACGGCGACGGGTGAGCCGAGCGCCGGGGCCTGCACTGAACGGACAGGCGGCGCAGAGCGCTCGGCGGCCGGCGGGTCGCTCCACTCGGCGGCCAGCTGCCGCTCCAGCCGGTCCTGCTCGCGGGCGGTGGTCAAGCCGGTGCCGTAGAGCTCGTAGACGGCGAAGAGCAGGATCACGACTCCCGCGGTGATGAGCAGCTCGCCCACTCCCCGCAGAAGGGCGCGCCCGGGACCGCCGCGGCCCGTGCTGGCGGCGACCCGCACGGTGGCAGGTGGCCTGACGTCAACGCTCACCGGCGGTCACCCGCCTTGTGCTTCTCGACGATGCGCTCGACCGCGGCCCGGGCGTCCCGGTCGACGCCGTCGATGATTCCGGAGTTCATCCGTGTCTGCCAGGGCAGTCCCATCCAGTGCAGACCGGCGACCGGTGAGGCGCCACCGGCGTGGATCGGTCGTCCCTCGGCGTCGATGGCACCCGGGATGTCGATCCACCCGTAGTCGGGCCGGAACCCGGTGCACCACAGCACCGCCTGAACGGGCTCGGACGTTCCGTCGCCGAGCTGCAGCCGCTCGTCGCTCGCGCCGGTGACGCGTTGCGGCAGCAGGCGGATGTCACCGGCCGCGACCCGTTGTTGGAGCTCCTTGCCGATGATGGGGTCGCCGCGTCCCCGGACGAGCCGGGAGACCGCCGTGTCGGCTTGAGCGTTCAAGGTCCCGGTGGCGTACAGCCACCAGTAGAGGCTGACACCGGCGATGGTCTTGGGCAGGAACCACGGAGGGCGGCTGCTCACCACGGTGACGTCATGCGTACCGGCGAGCTCGCACGCCAGTTGCGCCGCGCTGTTGCCGCCACCGATCACGTGGACGCTTCCGGACGGGATGTCCGTCGGCCTGCAGTACCGCGAGGAGTGCAGCTGCTGCACGGTGCTCGCCAGGTCCGCGGCAGCGGCCGGGATGTGCGGGCGGTCGTACGGGCCGGTGGCCACGACCACCTGGTCGGCGGTCACCGATCCTGCGTCGGTCGCGGCTTCGAAGCCGCTCGTCGTGACCCGGAGCGAACGGACCGACCTCCCGGTCACAACCGGTAGCGCGGAGCGAGCTGCGTATCGATTCAGGTAGGCCGACATCTCGTCCTTGCTCGGGCAGTCCCGCGCGCCGGCCGGAAACCGCAGCCCAGGCAGACCGCTGAAGCGCCGCGGCGTGAAGAGCTCCAGGCTGTCCCACCGCGACGCCCAGCTGCTTCCGGGCTTCGCTGCCGCGTGGAGGACCTGGACGTTCAAGTCCGTTCGGCGGGTCAGCCAGTACGCCGTGCCCAGGCCGGCCTGTCCGGCGCCCACGATGAGCACGTCGCGGTGCTCAGCCGTGTTCCCAGCCGACATCGCGCCGCTCATGAGGCCCCCCATGCCGTAGCGGGAACCACCAGCAGCCCCAGGCTAACGATCGTCGTGACTGCTGCGCCTGCGGCGACGAGCACCGGGCCTCGCGAGCTGCGCCGCGCCTTGGCGCGCAGCGGGAAGAGCAGCTGTCGGCCGAGTGTGTACAGCGACGCAGATAGGGCGAGGACCAGGCCGTACGAACGCTGGTCCACCGCCAGGACGAGCGCGAGCGACACCGAAGCGATGGCCGCCGCTAGCGCCGACTCCAGCAGCTGAACCGGAACTCGCCGAACGCCGACGCGCCGGTCGGACGACCAGATCCCCCATCTCGAGGCGGTGGGGCGGCCAGCACAGCAGCCACCCAGCCAGCACCCAGGTCGCGCCAGCGCCATGGCCGCGAACACACCAGGGGTGGTCAGGTCGAGCAACCGGAGGACAGGAAGATCGGCCAGCCGTGCGAAGCCGATCAGAGATCCGAAGGCCCCGACCAGGAAGAACTGGATCATGGTGCCGGCGCTCGCGAACTGCGACGGCGGCACGCGGTGCCAGGCCATGAACCCCACCTTCGCGCCCAGGAATCCCACGAAGGCCGCAGCGAGGGCGGACAAGCCCGCGGCTCGCGCGTCCAAACCCTCTGGGCGCACCAGCAGCACCTGCATGACGACCGCCAGCACGACGCCCAGCAGCACGAGCGCCGGCCACGCGAACGGTCGGACGCCGGGGCCGCGCAAGAACGGGTACAGCCGGGTCACTAGGTCCTCGCGCTGGGGGACCCCTACCGGTTGGCCGTGCTCGTCGACTCCCTGCGCCTGGACATGCCACGTCCCGCCGCAAAGCTCTCGGACAGGCGCGGTCACTGAGGTGCGGCCTACGTGTGCCGGCAGTTCGGGGAACGGCACAACGCGCTCGAAGCGGCGTCCCGGACGCTCGCCGTCGAGAGCAGTACCGACGAACCGCACGGCGGCAGGCGTATCGACATCACTGCGCTCGAGCCAGTAGGTCGGCGCGACGCCGTAGTAGAGGGCCGGTCCGTCGGGAGCGTCAGGCGCGTCCACCGGTGGAATTGGTACGGCCGCGTCTGGCGAAGCAGGCTGCCGCTCGACAGCATGAGCAGGAGTGACGAGCTGCTGCGCGAGCGCGGCCTCCAGGAGGCGCGAGGTGTCTCCCGGGCTGCTCGACTCCGGAGATCCTTGCGGGTGCGTGCGAGCGGACGGCTCACTGACGGCCTTCGTGCCCGGCTGCGGCCGGCTCTGCGGCCGTCTCTGGCTCCGTGTCGTTCGAGCGGGCTTGCGCTTCTTGGGCACGTCGAGATCAGCCCAGGCCGTGCGAGCTGGTGCTCGGGTACGCGGCGGTGACTCGAGGGGTCGCCGAGCAGGTGTCCGGCTCGTGCAGCACCGCTAGCGCTAGCTCGGGCACGGACACCGCGTCACGCCCAGTGACGTGGACCTCATCCACGAGAAGCAGGTGGTCGCGATGCACGCGGCCGACGGCGCCTGCGTGATCGGGCTGTTGTCGGCCCGCGAGGACGTAGTGGGTCGTGAGGAGCTGGGACACGGGCCGACCTTGGGTTGAAGGGACTGCAGTCGAGTACTAACCGCAATCGTAGATGCCCGGGCCTTCCCCGTCACGCGCCCGTAGCCGGTCGGGCCGGCCTCGTAGACCACCGCATCGGCCCCGGCGGCGCGTGCAGCCAGGCCGGATCGTCTCGTCATCCGGCACCAGCCGGGCCGCTCAGCTCGCCTATCGTCGCTTTATGACGCGCACGCGAGTGCACGTCCAGGCCTCTTCGCTGACGACAACGACCCCGCGCGATGACCCGGCCGTCGGCCCCGCAGCCCCGGCATCACGTGAGCGGCCCTACACCCCTGGAGTACCCTGACGACAGGTGCCTGGTGAACCGGCGCGTGCGTCGAGGTGGTGAGAGGGCCGGGTGAACAGGTCGTACGTCGTGGCTGCAGCGTCGCCGCGGCCGGTGTTTATGGCGGGCTACGTGTTCCTTGGGACGGGCAGCGCCGCCGCGGTCGCGCTGGGCCGATGCGCGTCTCGTCACGCTCGGCCCAGCGAGGTGGACGCCGCCCCGGCCGTACGGCACGTGGCTGTCGCCGTGCCTGCCGCCGGTCCGGAGGTCCCCGGGCGGCGCTGCCGTCGGGAGCCGTGATGCGCGACCTCGCGCTGCCCCTGACGCCCGGCGCGGTGCTGGACGCCGCGTTCGGGCAGGTCGCCGGCGGCGGCCTGGCGGCCGTCGCGTTCGGGCTCGCTGCCGGCGTCGTCCTCGCCCTGAGCCCCGTCGCCCTGCCCGCACTGCCCGCAGTCGCGACGGTCCTGTCGCCCACGCTCCGACCACCTGCGGCGTCGGGGAGGCAGTTGCTGCGTACTGCTGCGAGCGTCACCGCGTTCGTCGTCGGGATGGACGCGCCGCTCGCCGTCCTCGGGTACTTCGTCTCCGCGGTGTCCATCGCGCTGACCCGCGCATCCGTGGTCTTGAGCCTCTTCTCGGCCGCCCTCTTGACCCTGGTCGGCCTGCGGATGCTCCTGCGTCGTCACGACGCGTGCGTGGCACCTCAGCGGATCCCGACGCATCCGATGGACGCTCTCGCGTACGGCGTGGCGTTCAGCGTCACCGCGTGCGCTGGGTGCGCCCCCGTGCTGATCGGGCTCGGCAGCGCAGTCGCGCTCGTGGGTGGGCCCGGAACCGCACTGACCGTGCTCGTCTTCTTCCTCGCCGGCCGGACCGCAGTCCTGCTGGCCGCCGCGGCGTTCGGCGCGCGGCTGCTGGCGCGACCCGGCGGGGTCCGCGTCTTCGACGTCCTGGTCGGGGTGTCGC
>JAABUN010004330.1_pt1 | contig 19588 bp, 22 predicted proteins | sample 5559311 | NCBI WGS metagenome assembly JAABUN01 (sample SAMN10711877, study PRJNA513370) | rock metagenome | isolation source: Antarctica rocks | place: Antarctica: Victoria Land, Siegfried Peak sud | reverse complement strand
CCCGGATGTTTCAACATCAGCCAGTTTCGCTGCTCGGGTGGTGGTCATGCTGTCTCGCTCCTCGTGTCCGGTCACAAACTGTCGGGGAGAGAACCCCCCGGCCCCCTCCCCAGCTCGATTCCCGATGCGGGTCGCGAAGCTGGTGGGGAGCTGGAATCGGATGGAGAGGGGGAGAACGCGGTCAACCCCTGGGAGCCGCGCTGATGGCTCTCGCTTCGCTGGCCTTCTTCGCGCTGTCAGGCGACTATCCGCGCAGCGGTCCTGCCGTGTGCCACCGACCGAGCAATCGATCGGTTCCGATGGCGAGCGATGGCCGCTGCGGCGGCCGGGCGAGGACAAGCCGTCGCCCCTGCGACGCGGCGTTGGGGCCGGAGCAGGAAGGCGAAGCCGACCAGCGGAAAGCCCCTCTCCATCCGCAGATGGGGAGGGGTTGGGGAGGGGCTCGTCCCGCAAAACAACCACCACGAGAGGAGCTAACCAGCCACATGAACCAGCGCACCAACGCACCACCCGGCATCATGCCCGCCCGTTTCGGCCGGGTCATCCCGCCGCCGATCAGCCACCGCGACATCCCGCCCGACCTCAACACCGCCTGGAACGATCTTGGCCCGCGCCGGCCCCGCTTCGTCGTCCTGCACCGGATGGCCGGGAGTCTCGCCGGGACCGATGTCTACTTCCGGACCGAAGCCCGCCGCACCGCGCGGACCGACTACGGCGTCGATCACCGAACCGGTGAGATCTGGCGGTGGACCGACCCGCTCGGTCCGCTCTCGCCTCATGCCTCGGGTCCGTGGACGGCGCCGCCCGGTGATGGCCTCGCGCTCGTCCGGCGCCTCGGGGAGGTTGCGATCAATCGCGACGGGGTGAGCATCGAGATCGCGGGATTCGACGGCGACCCGATCTCGGGGATCGCCTTCGAGCGGCTCGCGCAACTCGTCACCTTCTGGGCCGACTGGTGCGGCATCCCCCATGACGGCTGGCCCGTCAACCCGGAGACCGGTCTGACGTTCGTCTACTGGCACAGCGAGTTCAATGGCGCCAAGAGCTGCCCGGGTGGCGTCGTCCGGAAGCTGACCGCGCCGCTGATCCGTCGGGTTGGCGTGATCCTGCGGGACGGTCAGGATGGTCCGCCGGAGAGCAACCCCGACCTGGACCCGACTCCCGCCAGGCCGCCCGTCGGTCTGAACCTTCCGGACGGCGTCACGCTCATGGATCTCACCGAATGGTTTGGTTCCGCCGTGTCACCCGACGGCTCCGGTCGGCGGTTCGCGTTCGACCCGGCCGGCCCGCTGAGCCGACTCTGGCTCGGCCGGGGACGCGCGTCTGGTGTCTGGCCGGCGCTGGAGGCGGTCGCGCGAGATGGCGACAGCGTCACGTTCCGGTTCGCTGACGGGTGGACGCTCCGGGCGCTGCCAAACGGGTCCGTCTCCGAGGTCGCCGACTGAACCTGCGACGTGGCACCGGTCAGATGGCTGCTTGCCATCGAACGCGGCGGCTTCTCATCGAACAAGGAGGACACCCGGCATGAACACCGATATCACCCTGACCAGCATCGTCGTCGGATCGCTGCTCCCCAACGTCATCGCCATCGTCGTCCAGCCATCCTGGCGGAAGGAGATCCGCGGGCTGGCCGCCTTCGGCATCTGCGTCATCGCCGGGTGCCTCATCGCCCTCCTGCAAGGGGACATCGGCCGCGGGAGTGACGTCGCCACGTCGGTCGTGGCGGTCCTGATCACCAGTCAGGTCCTCTATCAGGCCCTCTGGCGGCCGAGCGGGATTGTCCCAACGATCGAACGGGCGACCACGGTCCGGCTCGCTCCATCGGACTGAGGAAACGGGAGTGGGCGGGTGGCCAGGCAGGCTCAGGAATGGAAACCTAGTCGGACAGTTATGTGCGGGGCGCTTGAATCAGGGGTCACGAACCCCGTGATGCAGAGAGGCCATCGGTCGGGAGCAAGTCGCTCCCGACCGATGGCGTATCCGCGTTGCCCATTCTGCGTGTCGTCGTTGACCAGGCCCGAGCGGCCGGTCAGGTGCCCGGGTTGCCGAGGTTGACGAAGATCTGGTAGTCCGGTGAGAAGATGATGCCGCTGATTTCGGCGTCCTCCGGCACGATGAAGAAGATCGTCCCGCCGCCGGTCTCGCCGCCACGCAGCCGCGTCGACTCCAGCGCGTCGACGTCGCTGTCGTCCGATGGGGTCGTGTAGCCATTGAAGATCTGGAACCCGTCGGCGGTCACCAGCGAGAACGTCTCCGGGCCAAGGTCGATGCCGTCGTTGGCGATCAGGTTCTCGACCTCCACCATCACCGCGACGACCCGCTGGCCGCGCTCCGGGGCGCTGAACTCGTCGTAATCCTCGAACGGGTCGACGTACTCGGTCACACTGACGGCCGCGTAGTCGTTGCCCTCGACGTCGCTGGCCGTGACGACGTCGCCGAGCTCCGGACTGACCGTCTCGGTGATCCCGGCCAGCAGCGTGAACTGGCCGTAGGCCGTGTAGTAGATGCCGGCGATCTCGGCGTCCTCCGGCAGCGTGAAGAACAGGAAGCCGTTCGCGCTCTCGTTGCCGAGGATCGAGTCGGTCGGAAACTCCTCGATGTCCGCGTCCTCGGCGACGATTACGAAGCCGTTCTCGACCAGCAGCCCCTCGGTCGTCAGCAGGGACAGCTCGTAGATCGGCGGGTCGATCGAGTCGTTGGCGATCAGATTGGTGATCGTGAACTCGACGCCGACGAAGCGTGTGCCAGATTCAGGCGGTGCGAATTCCTCGTAGTCCTCGAACGGGTCGATGATCGAGTCGACCGTGACCGTCGCGACCTCATCGAGCGAGTCGCTATCGAAGATCGAGACCTCGTCGCCGATCCCCGGTCCTGTGTTGATGGTTGGCGTGCCGGGGTTCGGCGTGCCGTCGCCCTGCGCGAGCGTGGGCTGAGCGCCGACCAACGTCAGGACGAGGAGCAGCGCGATCGATGTCAACCGGATCAGACGGAAGAGATGACGCATGGCAATCCCCATTCATCGTGACCCGCGGGTCACGCGATTCGCCTAGCAGGGACGGGCAGCCCGTCCGCCTGATCTCCGGATGACTGTCTCAGCCGGATGGTGCATTGATGCATCGAGCTTACGCCTCAATTCGTGCAACCTCAAGAGGTCTGGCCCACCATCGTCGGCAAAACAGTGTGTACGATGTCTGAATCTCCGTCATGGAGACGTGCCTAGTCGCGAAACCAGCCCTTCGCTTGTCCGTCTGCTTCTCGGATGACGCGTGGACTTCAGGCGGAAAACGACCGACCGGCGTTGAAGCATCGGATGCTCCACCGCCGGTCGGTCGTTCCTGTCGCTGGACTCGTAGCTGGAGCCTGTCAGCCGCTAGGCGTTCGGGTTGCCAAGGTTGACGACGATTCCTGAATCCGGGCTGAAGATGATGCCCGAGACCGTGGTCTCCTCCGGCAGCACGAAGAAGATCGTGCCCTCGGTGGACTCGCCACCGCCGATGCGGCCATCCTCGAGGACTTCGAGGTCGCTGTCCTCGCCCGGCTCGACGCCGTAGGCCGTACCGAAGATGATGCCCTCGCCGGTCAGGATCTGGAACTCGCCGGGGCCGAAGTCGATCCCGTCGTTGGCGATCAGATTCTCGCCGGAGACCGTGACGGCGATGATGCGCTCATCGGCGGATGGGGCGGAGTACTCGCCGTAGTCCTCGAACGGGTCCTGGTAGTCGGTGATCGAGACGGCGGCATACTCCTCGCCCTCGACGGTGTAGGCCGTGACCTCATCGCCAACGGCCGGGGAGGATGTGCCACTGACATTGGCCAGCAGCGTGTAATAGCCATAGGCGTTGTAGTAGAGGCCACCGATCTCGACATCGTCCGGCAGCTGGTAGAACAGCGTGCCCGTCGCGCTCTCGCTACCGAGGATCTCGTCGGTGGTCAATTCCTCGACATCGGAGTCATCGGCCAGCGACAGATACGCCTGCGAGATGAGCAACCCCTCGGGGGTGCCGAGGCTCAGGTAGTAGGCCGGGGAGTCGGTCGAGTCGTTCGCTATCAGGTTCTCGACCGTGTACTCGACCGCGATGAAGCGTGTGCCACGCTCCGGTGCGGAATACTCGGAGTACTCCTCGAACGGGTCGGTTATGCTCTCAACCGTGATCGAGGCGATCTCCTCGCCGGACTCGCTGTCGTAGATGGGAACCGCGTCGCCGACGACCGGCGAGTCGCCGCCGGCGGCGGGGGTGCTGGCGGGTGAACCGGTGCCGGGGGTTGCGTCATCCTGGGCGATGGTCGTGGTGGCCGTCCCGACAGTTAGCAGGAATGCCAGCGCGATCGCGCTCAGGCGTTGCAGCATCGACATGTCTCATCCTCCGTGACGAGTGAACGAACGCCATCTGTCAGGCGTTTGCTCCGGCAGGCAGATGCTCGCCGGGATCGATCGAGGCGCCGCAGATTCCACGCCCTCAACGATCCTACTCGTTGATTGGTGGACCTGTCGATTCGGATTGACCGATTATTCGGCGTATCTCCCGAACCAGCTAGCCAGAAATGCCTCGTCTGTGTTGCTCGTCGCAATGACTGCAACGAACGAGCATTTTCGGGCTTACCCGATCCCTGAGCCCCATGCGTCCAGCCAGAACGGGTTCGTCCAGGCACGCTTGCCCCGTTCGTCGATCACCGTGATGCGGCAGGACTCCCCAGCGAAGGCCTCCAGTGAGAAGCTGGCCTCGGTGATCATCTGGCCGTCCCTGGCGAACAGGTACTTGTTCAGCGGTGGACGCCCGGCGGCGTGGATCGATGCGGCCGGGGAACAGCGCACGATGATCTGGCCGTCCTCTATCCCGACGTGCTCGATCGTGGGCCCCTGCGAGCTATAGAACTGGCCGTCCTTGAGCGCTTCCAGGAGCGCCTCGGGCGTCTGCTCATCGGCCCGGACCATTACCCAGCCGCCGAAATGGTCCGGCCGGCCGTTGAAGTGGGCGTCGTCGGCGGCGTAGCCGAGGATCCGGCGCCCCTCGATCGTAAGGAGATCGGCCATGTACCAGCCGTCGCCCCGGTCCGCGTCGGCCTGATGGCCGGTGTTGAAGATCTCGATCGCGTGGGCGTCCTCGATCGACTCGACGTCCCGCATCTTGACGCCGTTCCAGGCCGGGTGGGCGATCCCGACGAATGCGCCAGCGGCGATCGCGCGGTTGGCGAGTTCCTGCCCGTTCTCCTGGTCGGAGGTCGTGGGGAAGTCGAGTGGGAGTCCAACGGCGACGATGTGCCAGTTCTGGCCGTTGTCGAGCGCCGGGGCGTGCAACTCGGCCCCGAAGATGGTGGTGAACCCATCCGTCCGGAACTCGCTCGTGTCGCTGATGGGGTAGTCGTAGCGCTCGATGAAGTGGTCGGTCAGGGCGATGAAGTCGTAGCCCTCGGACCGGTAGCGCTCCACGATCTCCGCCGGGCTGAGCCGGCCATCCGAGTTGGTCGAGTGGCAGTGAATGTTGCCGCGGTAGAAGCGCCCGCTCCCGTCGAATGGCAGCCCGAACACGTGATACTCCTTGTGGTGATGCGTATGGCCCCGGCAGGACCGAGTGTGGCGATGAGCCGGACCGGAGTCATGGGCCAGCGTCTGGAATCAGACGGTCGCGCGGCTCACCAATAACGGGACTGACGGTACACGCTCTCCGCAATCTGGGCAAATGTTGCCGAACCATGATCCGTCAGTTGTCGGGGATCGGCAGGGCATCCACGAACCGCAGCAGGACATCCATCGCCTGCTCGAACGGAATGAACAGAACACGTGTCGTTGCCCTGAGATCGTCGTACCCCTCGCGGGTCAGACGGGCAACTTCGGGCTCGTGGAAGGCGGCACGGGAGACATGTACGTTTCGCGCAGCCGCCTTGATCACCAGGAACCTGGCGACGGTTGCCGGATCCGGTGGCTTCTCGCTACCAAGTGCGACGGCGACATCGAGCAGATCCTGCGGTCGCTCGCGTCGCCGGATCGGTTGCTGCAAGAGGGCAAGGAGCTTCTCGCTGACGATCTCTTCAAGCGTTCCGATGCGGATGGCGCCGAACCCCGGACCAAGCAACAGAAGAGTCGACGCACAAACGGGTTCGTTGATGCTGATGTCCAGATCGATGGTCTCTGCGATCCGGATGCCTCGCCGGGCACGCTCGATCACCGCTCGCTGGTCCGGCAAGGCGTAGCCGATGCTCACCGCGAACGTGACGAATGTCCGGTCAGGGCCAGGAGGGTTCTGGCGGACGCGTTGGACGACGAGCGCCATGCCCATCTGACTGGCGATCAGACGGCAGCCAACCCTGAGTTGACGCTCAATCTCCGATGCCAGCGCGTCCGGCACGGCAGGAGCGTGATCCAGGGTGAAGTCCAGATCAAGTGTGCTTCGATTCGGCTGCAGGGCGAAGTCAAGGGCATTTCCTCCCTTGAAGACCACCATCTCGCCGAGTGATGGGCTCTTGGCCACCGCGGCCAGGACGACGAGCTGGGCATAGCGACGCCGGGCCTCGCCCGCGGGCATTCCGCGTCCCTGCGCCCAGCGGGCAATTCCGGAGAATGCCGCCGGAAACGCGTCGGTTGCCATGCCGGTCATTCGATCTGGTCCTCGAGCGGAGTCGTCGATGCGTTGATCGACAGACTCCACTTCTCATCGAACGACGAGGCAAACGGCTCGGAACCGACCAGCCTGCTGGACCCGCCACGGTGCGCCTGCTGCTGCCAGCGGTCAAGCGCTGGATGCCGGAGGCCCAGGCGGTCAAGGACGAACCCGGCTCGCTGTCGGAGGACCTGGATGTCGTATCGCTCGACGTGATCCGTCATGCTGTCGAGATTGGCCGTTGGTGCGCCGATTGCCCATGCGCGGAGCACGTTGGCAATACCGCCGGACATTTCCGGCGACTGGAGGGCGTCGACCAGCGATCGCTCCGGCGTCGTGACGCGGATTCGCGCACCGTGTGGCTGGTATTCGAGGAAGCCGTGGAGACGGACCGGGTCGATCGTGCTCCAGCGGACCGGTGTTCGGAGCACGATCTCGGGGCGACGCCGGGCCGACGGGAGTGCCAGACCCTCCCAGTCCCTCGGACTGGTATTAATGGGCAGGAGGTCGTCTGGTGTTGACCGTGGCAGGGTCGCCGTCAGGAACGTCGGCTGCTGCTCGGTCAGCCCATGGAAGACGAGGGCGGAGAAGTGGCTGATGACGGCGAAGGGGTTTGCTTCAAGCAGGATTTCGAGTTCATCCAGCGGCCCTGTCCGAGCGAATGGGATGGTGATCTCGAAGAGGCCGGAAAGTTGCGGAATTCGTTCGATTTCTCCACGAGCCTGCATCACGCGCAGCAGTGGTCGGATATCCTCGGGAGCATCGGGGAGACGATCCCAGCGACGACTGGAACGAGGAATGACGAGCGTGGCCTGTCGCAGGAGAATGAAGGCCCGCCACTGTGACAGGACGCGTCGCTGTTGGTTCGCCAGTTCTTGGAGGATCGCATCACCGGCGGTTCGCTGCGTCGCAGAGGTCATCGATGTATCTCCGCCGGGTACGCTGCGTCCTTGGGACGCAGCGTACCCGGCGGATGATCAATTGTCAAGGCCCATCAAACCCAGGAGTGTTCCACTGCGGGCAACACGGCCCGTCGGTCGACGAGCTTCTGCGAGCCGAGGAGGTAAAGGACGCAAATGGAAATAGTGATCCGACCAGCGAACCGGACCGATATCCCGGCGATCGTCGCCCTTTACACGGACGACATCCTCGGTGCGGCCCGGGAGACTCCGGACGAGATGGCGCCGTACGACGTGGCCTTCGATCGTCTGGCGGCGACCAATGGCGTCTCGACGGTGCTGGTCGCGGAGCGGGCCGGGACGATCGTCGGAACGATGCAGCTGACCGTCCTGCCCGGTTTGTCGCACCGCGGGACGAACCGGACTCAGCTGGAAGCCGTCCGGGTCGCGGCGACTGATCGGGGCGGCGGGATCGGCTCGGAGATGATCCGCTGGGCGATCGCCGAGGCCCGCCGGCGGGGATGCCGGATGATCGAGCTCACGTCCAACCGGCAGCGAACCGACGCCGCCCGGTTCTACGAGCGCCTCGGCTTCACCCCGTCCCACACCGGCTTCAAGCAAAAACTTTGATTCGCTCCTCTGGAACTGGTTTGCCGTGGGCTGACATTGACGATCGTCCGGCGCGACGTGATCCTTCTGGGCAGACGGATCGTCAGACTGGTGCGTGGCTCCGAAGTGGGGTCGTTGCGCGTCCAGAGAGGATTGAAGATGCCATTGACCGGTGAGTACGAGCCGAGTACGTCTGACTGGGCCCGCGAGCAGGCCGAGCGTTTCGAAGCGTCGGGTGGAACAGAAGCCAATTTGCTTCGCGGAATGCCGATCGTCCTGCTCACCACGGTCGGCGCGAAGTCCGGCAAGCTGCGCAAGACGCCGCTGATGCGGGTCGAGCATGACGGTGAGTACGCCGTCGTCGCGTCGCTCGGTGGCGCGCCGAAGCACCCCGTCTGGTACTACAACATCGTCAGGGAGCCCCACGTCGAGCTTCAGGACGGCCCGGACCGGGCTGACTACCAGGCTCGGGAAGTTACGGGCGACGAGAAGGCCGCCTGGTGGGAGCGGTCGGTCGCTGCCTACCCAGACTACGCCGACTACCAGACCAAGACCGACCGCCAGATCCCGATCTTCGTCCTGACCCGCATCGAGGGGTAGTCCGGGAGGTTCTTGTCGAAGGGTCGCCCCCCGATGATGGGCCATGTTGCGTGATGGCGACGGTTGTCCCTGCCGGTGACACCACATGACTCCGGCGCCGCGTAGCGGTTCCAGTCCGTCCGGGTCATCCTCCTGACTCTTGCAGGTTATGGGCGCCCATTCTGGCCGTGCTGAGCGATGGCCGCGGCGGCGGCTGGGCGAGGACAAGTCGTCGCCCCTAGGACGCTGTGCTGTCCGCGTTGTCCGGAAGCCGACAACGTGAAGCCTCTCTTCATTCGCGGAAGGGGAGGAAATTCCTCCTTCTCCCCAACAGGTTTCGTGCGGACCGTGGAGGCACCACCTGGTCCAGCCTGTCGGTCTCTTTTGGTCGTCCACACCCGAATTCTTGACCTCTTACAGCTAGCAGGGCGCCAAGCTGACCGGCAAGGCGAGAGCCCTCTGTTTTGGCGAGATGGGGACGGCTCTTGCCTTGCAGCGGGAGGACTCGCCGGCAGGACGGCGCAGCCGACCAGGAGAACATCTCTCCGGGGAGGACCAATAAGCGCCGCGGCCGCCCGGATGGGCGTCGTCCATCCCCAGGTCACGATCTGACGCTTCCGGAGTCGGATTGTCAGGGGTGCTGGGCGCCCTGGGCCTCGACGTGGACGCTGTAGAGCGAGCGGCTGGCGGTGATGAACAGGCGGTTCTTCTTGATCCCGCCGAAGCAGAGGTTCGCGCACCGCTCTGGCAGGTGGATCTGCCCGAGCAGGATGCCCTCAGGGTCGTAGCAGTGGACGCCGTCGAGGCCCGGACCGTTGCCGGCCGCCGCCCAGACGTTGCCATCCCGGTCGGTGCGGATACCGTCGAACCCGCCTGAGTCGGACGCCGTGACGAACACCCGCCCATTGACGGCCGTCAGGCAACTCGCCGAGCCCATCCCCTCGATGTCGTAGACCCGGATCTGCCCGAGATCGACGACGTACAGCCGCGACTCGTCCGGGGAGAAACAGAGGCCGTTCGGGCGATCCATGTCGGTGATTACCGGCGTGCCTACCCCGGCACTGGCGGAGGAGCGGGTGTGTGGGCTGGCGTCGAGGGGTGCCCCGGCGGCGGCGTCAGTGGCGGCGTGGGTGTCGGCTGCGATCTGGTAGACGCAGCGGGGGAGCTCCTCGACCGCGCGGTGGCCCTCGTAGTGGCCGGCGATTCCCCAGCCGGGGTCGGTGAACCAGACCGACCCGTCGGAGTGGACGGCGACGTCGTTGGGCGCGTTCAGCGGCAGCCCCTCGTGGGCGTCCATCAGGATCGTGATCGTGCCATCGTGCTCCGTCCGGGTGACGCGCCGCGCGCCGTGCTCGCAGGTGACGAGGCGGCCCTGCCGGTCCCGGGTGTTGCCGTTGCTATGGTGCGACGGCTGCCGCAGCGTGGTCACCCCGCCGGTGGCCTCGTCCCAGCGCAGCAGGCGGTCGTTGGGGATGTCGGAGAACACGAGGCAGCGGTGGTCGCCGAACCAGACCGGCCCTTCCAGCCAGCGGCCGCCCGTCCAGAGCCGCTCGACGAGGTCGTTCCAGACGGTAAGGGCGCGAAACCGCTCGTCGATCACCTCGATCGCGGGGTCCGGGTAGCGCACGATCGTTCGGTCGCTGGCCCAGGCCTCGATGCCCGGTCGCTGGCTCGTCATCCGTCCCCCACCCACGCCCGTGGTCCGTCGCCCCGTCGACGATGGCGATCCGGCCACCGAGTCTGCTCAGCAGCGGTCGGGCACGCTGGATCGTAGCAGACCGGAGACGATTGGCGGCCAGGATCGGGGCGAAATGGGGCAATGAGGCGATGGCAATCGATGGGGAGGTCCGGTCCCGTCCAGGTTTTCCGGCGGATTCTCCGGCAGGCTCTACGGGTGGAACGGGTCGCGTTCATCCGCGAGCAGGTCCTGCGTCCCACCCGGGGCTGAGCTCTGGGTATTCAGTTCGGCCGAGCGCGTGAGATACGCGTTCCACCGGTCTCCGGTCGGGCGGGTCTGCTCGTCCTTCGTCGGCAGTCGGAGCCCGGTGGCGGGCGTGCCGAGGTAGCTGATCTGCTCGGTGAAGCCGCCCGGTGTGTACAGGTTGAGGACCCGCGCCGTCTCGGTCGCGACCGCGAAGCCGTGAACCGTGCCGGATGGGATCGACACCAGGTTGCCGACCGAGGCCGTCCTGATCTCCGCGCTGATCTGGAACCGGATCTCGCCATCGAGGACGTAGAAGTACTCGTGCAGCCGCTCATGCACATGCGGTGGCGGACCGCTGCGCCGCGGCATCACCTGGTCGAGCACGGTCAGGGCATTGCCGGTGGTCTCGGCGGTGGCCAGCGACGACCAGAGCGAATCGACCATCCAGAACTTCGGAGCCTCCTCACGAGTGATCACGAACGGATGGTTGGTTGGGGTGGAATCGGTCAATCGTTCGTACTCCTCGTTGGGGGCGACCCGGAGACCGGACCGCGCCCTCGGACCAGCCTGCCGTTGGTCGGCTTCATCTGAGGGGTTGGGGTGGGGACTGTCCCCCGTCAGCCCTGACCGCTGATCTTCTCGGCCGCGATCGTGACGATGACGCGGACCTGGTCGCGGCCGCCGTACCAGGCGTACGGGGCGCCGGTGTACTTCTGCGCCAGCGCCTCGATGTGCTCGGCGCCGCCCTCGGTCGTGGTGTTGACGACGCGACCCTGGACCTGCTTGTAGCGGAAGGGGTTGGCCGGGTCCGCGATGGCGACGGCCACCCGGGGGTCCCGCGCGATGTTGCGCAGCTTGAGGAAGCCCTCGACGGTGTTGATGATGATGTGCTCGCCGTCGGTGTCGACCCAGGTCTGGGTCAGCTGCGGGGAGCCATCGGCCATGATCGTCGATAGGTAGCAGGGGCTCGGCTGGCGGAGCAGCGCGAGGAGGTCGTCGGTGAGAGGGATGGTTTCGGTCATGTGCGTAGTCGATCTCCGATTGGGTAAGGGACGGTCCGGCCCACGGCTGGTCGTCCCGCAACACGCGTCGGGCGGGTGCGCACCCCGTCCGGGCGACCGGTGCGGGTACCCGTGCGTGACGGCAGGATGAGGACCTGAACGAAAGTGGAAGCAGGTTTCCACTTCAACGGATACTGTAGCAGACAAGTGGAAACCTGCTTCCACTTGTTGGGCCGATCCCCGCTTCTGCGATACCATGGGACCGTGTCAACCCATTCCCTTGCGGGCGAGCGCGATCTCCTCCGCCGCGACGCCGAGCTGAACCGCCATGAGATCCTTGAGGCAGCGCGACGGCTGATCGCCGAACGGGGTCTTGGTGTCAGCTACGTGCAGATCGCGCGCGAAGCCGGGGTCGGGGTGGGGACCGTCTACCGCCGGTTCCCCAACCGGGACAACCTCCTCCACGAGCTGTACAACGACCGGGTCGACGCCGTGGTCGCGATCGCCGAGGAGGCCCTCGCCGTCGAGGATCCGTGGCTGGGGTTGTGCCAGTTCATGGAGCGCGACTTCGAGCTCCAGATGACGGACCGTGGGCTCCGGGAGTTTCAGTTGGGCCGCGCCGACAGCATCTCGTTGCGGCGGCTGGCCGGATTCCGTATCACGCCGCTCGTCACCGCGCTCGTCGAGCGAGCCCGGTCGGCGGGACAGCTGCGGCCCGAGATAGGGAACGGCGACATCGCCCTCATCATCAGCATGGTCGGCGCTCTGATGGACGCGTCCATCGATGTCGCCCCAGACCTGTGGCGGCGCTACCTTGCGATGGTCCTCGACGGCATCCAGCTCGGCAACCGTCGGAATGACCTCCCGGGCGTCTCCCCCGAACGGCCGGAGGTTGAGCAGATCCTGGCCGGGTGGGTTCTTGCGCCGCGGGGTCAGCGCCGACCACAGGAACCAGCGCTGTCGTTGGATGCCAGGACCTACCCTGAGGGCGACCCGACGCCGTAGAGGCGACCGCTGATGTCGCCGTCGTCAAACGACGGACTCAGACCTGGGTGCTCCTCGGCGGACTGCGGCGCACCTGCCTCGTCGTGCCCTGCTCGGCAGATCAGATCCGAAGAAGCGTCGCCCGGAGCGTCGAAGGCGTCATGGCCGACATGGACCGGGCGGTCTCCCCCCACAGACATTCAAGTCCAGGGCGTTTGTCCTGCCGCGTGCCCGTCCTGATCGCAGGCGCAGTCCCAGTCTCGATGCCGATGCAACGGTCTGCTCGCCGCTCCGGGCGGTGGAGACACGCAGGCGTCAGCCGAGCGAACCGAACTGGCCCCTGGGAGTCTTGTCCGCTCGCTGGAGACCGCGCGCCGCCGCCCCTCCGGCCCACGCTACCCCCGCCCGACGAAGGGCATCTTCGCTACTCTCACTCAATCATATTCTTCATACGCCCCATACCCACCATTGCGCCGCGCTTTCTTGGCCTCAACCCCACCATACGCACCATGGCATGTCACTGGTCTGCTGCACCTTTTGCTGCAATTGCTGCTGCAACAACTCCCCCTTCTTCTTTCTCTTAAGACTAAGAGAGGGGATTGATCGTCACGATCGTCACATCGAGAAAAAAGCCCGTTGCAGCGGGGTTTCCTGTGACGATCAGGCCGGTTTGCTGATCGTCATGCATCGTCACCATCGTCACAGGCATCGTCACCGCCCGCGAGGCCCTCCTGTGGTCGAGCTAAGAACACGCGTTCGCATAGAATGGGCGGAATGATGCCTCGCACCGGTTGGCGCCGGCCGAGGCAGTGGCGATCGCCTCCAAGGAGCAATCACGTGGACAATCTAGTCATTAGTGAGTCCAGGATCAAGCCGGTCGCTGCACATTTTTGGGCAAAGTGGCACGACCTCACCCTCGATGACCTGGATACCATCGATGGGACGTTCCTCCACGAATGTTGTGGCCCGTCGTTCGCCTACCTCGATCCCTACATGGGAGCGATGGATGAAGGTGATCATGACTTTGACGCACCGGTCGGCGAGTGCCAGCTGAGCGGGTTGGTCGATGCCCAGATCGTGGTTCCGGGCCGACTGCGAACGAGAACCGAGCGTGACATCACTCTCGGCGTCCAGGTTCCAGTGGTCACGGTGGCCTCTGCTTCGGTACAGAACCGTGAGTGGAATGGCAAACGCGTCGAACTGGAGATGCGTCGCCGCTTCCACTCGCTGGGCGAGAATTACCCGCTTGGCAAAGGGAGCGTGTCATTTCGGTTCCCTGAAGGGTGCGTACAACCGCCCTTTCTCCAACTCCTCGTTCCGTCAGAATCACTTGATGGGCACGAACGCCACCCGAGCCCGACCGAATTGATCAAAGTAGCGATATCGGCCCATTCGACCCCGAATGGGTTTCCCCCTGAGGGTGTTGTGGCAGCGTCCTATGACGCCGTGACGTCAAAGACTGGCTGGCGAGACCAGTTGAGAGAGGCCCGCGTGCAGAACCAGGAGCCTCATGCAGCGGTGCGAGGCTGGGCCATCAGTCTGATGAAGATGGCCACTGGACAGACAGCTAGCAAAACAGTCGGATGGTTCGCGTCCGAGTTCCCAATGGCCTTCAGCGACTCGGAGAAGTCCTTCTACGAGGCTCGTAACAACATCATCGAGCGCATCCCCGAAGTTTCGTTCCTGAAAAAGGATACCCCCTCGAAAAAAAGGGGGTGACACCCCCTTCAAAAAAAGCAGGTGTGGAACGTGTCTGCCTTTCATGGGTAATCTCTGCACAAGTCCTTTAGTCAGGGTTTGTCATGAGCCCCACCTGTGGAGAGATCACGATGGTCGAGACCGTTTCGTCTTCGGCTACCAAGGAATCTCGCACTACGCATCGGACTGAAGTCACCCGTCAATGGGTCAGGCCGTCCGACGTGAGTGTGATGACTGGGCTCAGCCCGTCAACCGTCTTTCGAGCGCTGTATTCCGGAGAGTTGCAGGGCCATCAGCGAGGACGGTCCTGGCTCATTCCCCTCGAAGCCGTTACCGCTTGGGTCCGAGGCGAGTAAGCCAAGGACAAAGCGAAGCCCGGCCGCCATCACTCGGCCGGGACTTCTAGGAGAACAACCATGCAAAACGTAGTCTATCACCACTCTCACCCGATCGTATCACCGACCCTCGTCGGCCCTCGCACGATACGTCTGGAGGAACTCCTCGACGAGCTGCTCCGGCAGCGAGAGCGCCTCAGCTTCTCGGCAGAGCCGGACGCCGGCACAAAGATGAACAACGTCGACCAGGCTATCCAGCTAGTCCGCGCCGGACTACGTGGACTCCGGACGGGCGGTGCCGCGTGACATCCCACCAGCCCCGCAAGCTCCTGCCGCCGATCGAGCCGATGTTCGATGACGGGTTGGTGCTTGAGGCAATTCAGCATGCTGGCGGCGGCACGCACCGGCAGCGGGAGGCCTGGGTCAGACGTCTCGAGCACGATCTCCTCGCTGCCGAGCGGGCCGCCCGCATGGTCAATGACCCGGTCCTGCGTGATCGCATCCGACACATCCGGACGATCGTCTCCCGGCACGAAGCCCACGAGTCGTTCAATGGCGAGTCGCGAGCCTGGCGGGATCTGTGGAACCCGGACCAATACGCCGACGAGCGTGAATCATGAGTGCCTCGGCGCCGTCTCCCCGACCGACCGCACTCGAGGTTCTGCCTCAACATATTCCGGCCACCATGCGCCGTCGCGATCACTGGGTGACGTGGCGGTATGAGTGGCGCTCGCCGGCGTGGACCAAAGTCCCGTACCGGGCCGACGGCCGCGGCCGAGCCAGCGCGACCGCCCCCGGCACCTGGTCGACGTTGGATGCGGCACTGGCCGCCTATCAGGCCGGCGGGTTCGATGGGGTCGGGATCATCCTCCGCGAGCGCTTGATCGGCGTCGATCACGACCGGGCCATCGACCCGCTGACCGGGGCCCTGTCGGAGCAGGCGCAGTCCTGGGAGCGCCTGGGCGCGTACCGGGAAGCCAGCCCGTCGGGAACGGGCGTCCATGACCTCGTGATGGGTGTACTGCCGGACGACCAGGACCGACAGGGGTCGGGTCGCCGCCGCGGCACCCTCGAGGTCTATGCCGGTGACCGGTTCCTGACGGTGACCGGGCACCGGCGGGCCGGCAGCGCGACGGACGTCCCGCTCGTCAACGGGGAGTTGACCGAGCTCTACCGGGAGTGGCTCCCGCCGGCATCACGGCCCAACCAGCCGGGCGCGCCGTCGCCACTGCTCTCTCTTGATGATGCCGCGATCGTCCAGCGGGCGCGATCGGCCGCCAATGGGCACAAGTTCGACCAGCTCTGGTCCGGCAGTACGAGCGCTCACGGCGAGGACAGCAGCGCGGCCGATCTCGCGCTGCTGTCCCTCCTTGCTTTCTACACCCAGGACGAGGCACAGCTCAACCGGCTGTTTCGGCAGTCAGGGCTCATGCGAGAGAAGTGGGAGCGGGCTGACTACCGCTCCCGCACGATCGCCCGGGCACTGAACCGGAGCGAGTTCTACGGGCCGCCCGCCCGAATCATCACCAGGATCGGGCCCGAGACGACCGTCTCCGATGCCGGGGCCGACTCCTCGGCTCCCGTGAGCCCTGCCAAGGCTGGCAAGCCGTCCCAGGCCAGTCAGGTCGTGGAGCTCGTGCTTGGCTCCGATACCCAGCTGTGGCACACGCCGGAAGGCGACCCATGGGTCACGGTGCGGGTCCGGGAACACCGCGAGCATCACTCGCTGACGTCAAAGCCGTTCAAGGATCATGTCAGCTGGAGCTACTGGGGCCAGCACGGCCGCAACGTCGGGAACCAGGCGCTCCTCGACGGGCTCAACACGCTTGCCGGACAGGCCCGATTCGAGAGCAACGAGCACCAGGTCGCCGGGCGGATCGTTCATCACGATGGGGCCGTCTGGATCGATCTGGGCGACGCAGAATGGCGAGCCGTCCGGATCGACGCCGAGGGGTATCGGCTCGTCGAGAGCATTGAGATCCCGGTCAAGTTTCGCCGCGGCCGCTCGGTTCAGCCGCTACCGGTTCCCGTCGACGGCGGCTCCCTGGACGAGCTTCGGAGCCTGTTCCGGTTCGACGATGACAACTGGCAGTTGACCGAGGGTTGCCTGCTTGGCATGTTCCAGCCTGACGGCGCACGAGCGCACCTAGAGATCATCGGCAGGCAGGGGTCGGGCAAAAGTACATTCGCACGGTTCTTCGTCGCACTTGTCGACCCTTCTGAAATGCCCGTGCGCTCGTTGCCGAAGGACGAGGAGGCTCTGGCGATTGGGCTTCAGGGCCGCGCGGTGATGGTGTTCGATAACGTGTCCAGTCTCACGCCGGAGTTGAGCGACGCGTTCTGTCGAGTCAGTACCGGAGGTGGGATCAGTCGTCGGGAGCTTTACACCAATAGCGAAGAGATCACACTCAAGGTCCGACTCTCTCTCCTGTGGACCGGGATCACCCCAGTCACGATCGATCGACCCGACCTTGCCGACCGAACCGTGAGCATCGCCATGGAGCCGATCGAGGAGGCCGATCGGCGCTCCGAGCGAGACCTGGCGGCGGCGTTCGACGAGATGCGGCCTCGCCTGTTCGGAGCCCTCTGCCGGGCCGTCTCCGTCGCCCTGGCGCGACGTGACACCCTCGAGATGGACAACCTGCCCCGGCTGGCCGACTTCGCTTTGTGGGTCGAGGCCGCGGCTCCAGAACTGGGCTGGGAGCCCGGCGCCTTCTGTGAGGCGCTCGGTGCGTCCCGAAGCAACGCCAACGCCCTAGCCGTCGAGGGTTCGCCCATCGGCCCACTCATCGTCCAGTTCGCCAACCAGCAGAGGTCATGGCGCGGAAGTGCCAGCGAGCTGCTCACTGCGCTGCGTGAGCTGGCCGATGACGAGACCCGGCGGCTGCGACGTTTCCCGAAGCAGGCCAATCACCTCTCGAACTACCTGCGACGCCTCCAGCCGGCGCTGACCAGCCAGGGGATCTACATCGGTTTCGACCGGAGTCGGACGGGCTCGCAGATCCTGATCGACGTGCGGGAACAGCTGGGGCTCTCGCTTCCTCCGCTGACCGGGTCAACCCATGACGACGATCGGATGGTGTTCTAGGTGGACGCGCCCGCCATCCTCGCCGACTTCCGCCGCCGTGGCATTCGGCTCCGCCTGGAGGGGAACCGTCTCATCGCGACGCCGGCCTCGCTGCTGTCGAGTGACGACGCTGATCACATCCGAGCGCACAAGCCCGCGATCGTGGCGCTCCTGGCGCCACCGGCCGGCCCGCGACTCATCGTGCCCCTGCGGACGCGCTGCGTCAGCTGCGGTGCCGCCCTCCAACCCGGATCGGCGGTGCGCTGCCCTGGCTGCGTCGACGCCGCCGTTCTGGCCCGTGATCAGCGTCGTCGCGACGAGGGACGGGCGCCGCCGTGAGACGGATTGAGACCCCATGAGACACATTCGCGGTTTCTGCCCTGACCGGCCCATCGCGTCACCCCCCCTCGACAGGAGAAACGAGACCATGATCGACATCGCCCAAGAACGTGAAACCAAGCACATCTCCGAGGAGCGCATGCAGACGAGCATGGATGATCGGAACACCACCGCCCTCGCCCAGGCCGACGCCAGCCCGGACAGGGTCAACGGCGTCGCCATCGGCTGTTGGATCGAAAACACCGACCAATACGGTCGCCCGAGCGTCGTCCGGAGCCGAGGCGGCTTGCCCGGCATGATCCGGCAGGTGACCCCGCACCCTGGCCTCGTCGCCCGAGAAGAGGCCGCCCTGTTGAACCAGGACGATGCCGGCCGAACCCGAACGATCCGCGACGCTCTCGCCGAGGCGAAGGGCGCCTACACGGACACCGACGTGGCGGGCGGTCAGTATTGGCTCCTCGAGCGCGCCACGTTCGAGACCGACGCCGGCCGCGCCGGCGCCCAAGTCGAGGCACTGGCCCGATTCGACGGCGTGCGCCGTCGCGGGATCGAGACGTACGCCCGGGCAATGATGGTCGCCCGCGCCGCCGACAACCTCGTCCGACAGGCCCACGCGTCCGAGCCCGCCCTGACCGACGCCGAGCTCGCCACCGCAACGACCCGCGAGCCCCACGTCCGGGCCAGCGTCGAGCGCCTCGATGCGACCAGCCTCGCGACGATGATCCGCTCGGCTGTCATCCGGGCCGACTGGCCGCTGATCGCGCTCCTCGATCGTCACGCACCCGCCCGCGTCGAGGCGCTGCGAACCCCCACCCCGCTGGCCGATGGACGGGTCGCGATCGGGGTGGCTCCCGACGCGCTGGCCGAGGTGGACTCCGGCCTCCGCCGAGTCCACGACATGTTGGCGACCCGTCCTCGTCCCGCGAGCCGTCCGCTGCCGTGGGAGCGCGATATCGCCGCCCTGAACCGCCAGCTCGAGGAGCTTGCCCGGGCGGCCAACGATCATCCGTCGCGGCGCGAGCCCGGCAAGACGGTCGACGGCACCCAAAAGGTCCCATGGCCGGTCTGACGGAGGTGCGCTCGTGACGGCACCCCTAACGGCCCGGCAGCGCCGCTTCGTCCAGGAGCTGATTAGCCAGGGCGGTGACGTTGCCAGGGCCGCCGGAGCGGCCGGGGTCTCCAGGCCGACGGCGTATCGCTGGTTGACGCTGGACGCGGTGACGGCGGCGCTGTGCGACATCGACCGCGAGGCGATCCGCTCGGCGTCCCGTCTTCTCGCCCGGCTTGGGGCCAAAGCCTCCCGGGAGCTCGAGAAGATCATCGATGATCCGACGACCACGACAGCTACCCGGCTGCGGGCGATCGACATCGCGCTCAACCAGATGACCCGGGTCGCCGAGCTCATTGACCAGAACGACCGCCTGACCGCCCTCGAGGCGGCGCTGGCGGACCAGGAGGATCAGCATGGTCAAGCACGTCGTTCGCCGCCTTGAGGGCCTGGAAGCCACGATCAGAGGCCTGAAGCGGGAGGGCTGCCCTCACTGCCGGAACTGGGGC
>JAABUN010004329.1_pt1 | contig 19593 bp, 14 predicted proteins | sample 5559311 | NCBI WGS metagenome assembly JAABUN01 (sample SAMN10711877, study PRJNA513370) | rock metagenome | isolation source: Antarctica rocks | place: Antarctica: Victoria Land, Siegfried Peak sud | reverse complement strand
TGCACTATAAAGTAAAAGAACAGGGCAAAGTAAAAAGCCGCGCAGTGTACAATATGTTAGGTATTGATAAAGAAGGAAAAAAGGACTTATTGGGTGTGTATGTTTCAGAAAATGAGGGCGCCAACTTTTGGCTTAGTGTACTTACCGATTTAAACAACCGCGGCCTGAAAGATATACTGATAGCCTGCATTGACAACCTTAATGGCTTTGAGCAGGCTATTACAGGCATCTTTCCAAAAACAGAAGTGCAGAGTTGCATAGTACATCAAATACGCAATTCACTAAAGTATGTAGCTTCAAAAGATCAGAAAGAATTTGGCAGAACTAAAGCCGGTTTACAAAGCCGAAACAAAAGATCTGGCTGAATTAAACCTGGAAAAATTAGCTGAAAAATGGGCTAAAAAATATCCGGTTGTTATCAAATCATGGCAGGATAACTGGCACAAACTTTCCACCTATTTCAAATTATACCGAAGACATTAAACGCATTATTTATACAACCAATACCATAGAAGGCTTTCACCGCCAGGTAAGAAAGGTTACAAAAAATAAAGGAGTATTCCCAAGCGATGATGCATTACTAAAACTGGTATACCTGGCTTACAAGAACATCAGTAAAAAATGGACACAACCTTTACAAAACTGGAGCCTTACAGTATCGCAGTTATTCATTCATTTTGAAGGCAGGTTAGCTTTAATGTAAACAATCGGGCTGCGCCCAAAGGTTTTTTTAGGCATATCCCGAATGAATGATTAACTAAATTTAGCTTTATAATTAAACAATATTAGCTTTATAAAAAAATGCCAACTCAAAAGCTGAATTGGCACATTCTATCGGGTCAGGTTATCCCTTGAAAAGTTGCTCCTCAGCAGAGCCTTTCTCCGTTTTACCTGACTTTGTAAAAGTAGATCGAAATACTAACTCTGACACAGTTTAAATTACACTACGCAGAGAAAAGTAATTATTTCTTTACACCAACAAACACTGTTTCACTAATTTATGGTAAGGCATTCTTTGTAAGTGCTTTCCAATAATGCATGTCCTAAATGTTTTATGAGTTTCCATAATGGGTAAATAAATTTTCCTGTGAGTTGTTCTGATGCATCTATTCTCCGTGTTACTCTGTGTGTATTACTCCTGCATTTCTCTGTGGTTAAATCTTTTACAACTCATTTGTGTCCTAACAGTAGCTTAAGGAGAAGGATGTCCATATGTAACTGACTCCTTAGTATTCTGCACTCACGCACCTATCTAATTTTCATAACAACCCAATTACCAACATTCAACCCCTGGAGTCTGCCGTTATCAACCGCATCCTTAAAATGAATGCCCCCATAAAATCTTGATACCCCGGCTTCAATAGCTGCCTCCTGAAATGAATTAAAGCTTCTTGGTGCAAGTCCATACTTTACCTCTACCGTATCCGTATATTTAAAATGATCTCCTAAAAAATGGGTAAGAACTGTGGCTGATAAAGCTGAAATAGTTGAATGCCCGCTGGGATATTCAGGAAAAGGAGGCGTTTGCAGTATCGGGGACCATCTGGGATCTATTAATTTTCTTATGGCTGTTTCAGGACGTATCCGATTGCTTCTGTATTTTTCGTCCCAGCAACAAATAAAGGCATCCATTAATCCAACAGATACCCATGTAAAAATTTGCATTGACTCATCAAAATTCTTTTTTGCTTTTTCACAGGCAATACCGGTTATGCCCAACCAATGCGCACCGGGAGAAATCTTCTTTATGCCAATCGCTAAATGTCCTTCATCCTGCACTGCAAAGGGATTACAGTCCCAAAAAGCAGCTATTGTATCGTGGTTTGCAGGCACATTGCCTCTATAATTTAATAATAGTAATTTATAAAAGGCAGCGTTTTTATCTTTTGAAAAAGCAACCGGAGGGGCGGGTTTAAATTGCGTACAGGTATCTAAAGTAAAAGGTCTGATTGTATTAAAGTAAGGTTCAACAGCAGCTATATAAGCAGGAGGGGTAGGATACCATGTTCCGTCTTTACCTAAGGGCGTATACCTGGGATAATTACTGATCTTATTATACCTGTCGGCTTTTGCATAAGCTAATATTTTTTTGCTTACAGCAAGTGCATATTTTTTTGAAGCATCAATCACTTCTTCCGGTAAGCCGGCCCGAATGCAGGAATCTAAAAATTCGCTTTCATATTTTTCTAATAGACTGCCTGAAGGCTGTAAGTTCTTAGCTGTTTCAATAACAGCTAATATTGCTGAAAGCCGGTAATCATAATTATTGATCGAATCGGGTTTTTGAAGATGGGGATAATCATTCAACACCCCATACATACTTTTATATTTCCTGTTGTTTTGCGAAACGATCTCGTAACCTGCTAAGCAGGCATAAGAAAAAAATCTTGCCGCCAAAGGCGGATTGGTTACATCGTGCACCATCAGATCGCTCATCCGTGTTATAACATCACTAATATCTTTACTATCAAACTGTTGTTTTTGGGTATGTTGTTTACAGCCTGCAACAATCAATGCGATTATAATAAATAAAACAAAAAGCCTTCTTACTTTCATTTTTGTTTTGTTGTATATGCTTTTATGCCACTTTGATTGATACCAAAAAGTAAAGTATTATTTATATTAAGTACACTCCTTACATCACCCCTTAAATGAAAGCCTGATTGCTGTTGATTGACATAACTAAAATTGCCTTTACCATCTCCTCTTAATAATACCCCGTAGTTTGCATCGTCCTTTCCAAATCTTAACCTTGCACGGTTGATATTGCCACAAAGCAATATATCCCGGTTATCATCATTATTATAATCGAATGAAGTGACAGTAAATACCGGCGCAAATTGAGACTGTAGTGGCAAAGCCTTCTCATGAAATTTATTGTTTGGCTCACTTTGGAAATAAGCAGTTTTAAGATAATTGGCCTGTAGATGATTTACATCTTTCAATTCATCTTCTCTAAAAATCGTTTTGAGCGTTACATCCGCATAACTATTGTAATCAGTAAAACGTGTACGCATATTACTCATCTGGTCTAACAACTCATCCCTTGAAACATAAGGATAACTGGTATCCTTAATATAAAAACATAAGATAGGATCAACTGAACCGTTGTCGTCAAAGTCTTTATAATACATTTCTGCAGGTTGCTTATCACTTGCCTTGCATTGCGTGTTCAACCCTACGTTGCCAACAATTAAATCCGGTTTACCATCGTGGTTAAAATCGTCTGTTAATAATTTATTCCACCAGCCGCAGTAAGGTTTATCAAAATAAGTAGAGGTCCTGTTCTCAAGCGTTCCATTTGTGTTGATGAATATTGTTATGGGCATCCACTCTCCAACAACAACAAGATCGTTTTTCTTGTCACCATTCATGTCAATCCATGCTGCATCTGTTACCATGCCGATATGTTGTAACGAAGCTGCGATGGTTTTGGTTTGATCTTTAAAACGGCCTTTACCATCATTAATAAGCAAATAGCTTTGAGGTGTTTCAGGATAGCGACCGGGTATCACTCTTCCTCCAACAAAAAGGTCAGGATGACCATCGCCATTAATATCTGCTACACGAACGCAACTTTTGCTTACATGCATTTGCGGTAAAGCATCTGTAATTTTTTTATAGTTGCCTTTGCCGTCGTTAATGTACAAACGATCCTGTAATAAGGGGTCGTCAGGAGCATAATTATGGTAACCTCCGCTTACTACATACAAATCATTGAAGCCATCTCCATTGGCATCAAAAAATACGGCGTCTGCATCTTCGCATTGCTTATCGGCTTCAAACGCTGTTTGTTTCTTTTGGATGAATTGGCCATTCTTTTGTTGCAGCCATATTGATCCTTGTTGCCCGTTTCCTCCACCTGCATAAATATCTTCTAAGCCATCTCCGTTTACATCTCCTTTCACTAAGCACGGACCTGAAAATGACAAGGGATTAACGAGCAGGGGCTGTCGTTTGAAATCGTTTATTGAATTGCTTTTATGCGTATAGTTAATAGGAGATTTAACCTCCTGAAATAAAGGATTTGCTGCGGCAGGTGATTGATAAGGTAAAGTAGCCTCTTTCTCTTTTAACGTAAGTATCTGATCTGCTTTAACAGAAGCAAGCATTTGTTGCTTACCATTTTGCCAAACTACCATCAACGAATCTATATTCTTATTCTCACCTAATCCAAAATGCAAAACAGGAGATACGCTCGATTGATATCCTCGTGACGGCATCTGTTCTAAAACTTGTTTGTTTCTCTTATTATAAATTGTTATCCTGGCGCCGATGCCTTGTGTATTCAATCCTTCGCCCTGCAGCCTTATTTGCAGGTAATGGTTCTTTAATTGCTTGCCTGCTTCATTCTCATAAATAAAAGCCGGTTGGTTTATATTATTTACAATCAAATCCAAATCACCATCATTATCTAGGTCAGCATAGGCAGCGCCATTGCTATTGCTGGCAATGTCGGTTCCCCATTGTTTTGTTGTGTTACTAAAAGTTAAGTCGCCATTATTTTTAAAAATGTAATTACTTAAGTTTGACGAAGGCATCTTGTCAACTAAATTCAGCAAGTCCTGGCGCATTACTCTGCTATCCTTCATTTGATCACCCATAAATTTCAAAAAGTCCATGTTGGTGTAATCGCGTAAGTACCCGTTAGTAACATAAAGATCTTTCCAACCGTCATTATCAAAATCAGCAAATAAAGGCGCCCAACTCCAATCGGTATTGGAGATACCTGCTAATTGTCCTATTTCGCTAAAGGTTCCGTTACCGTTATTAATATGCAGCATATTTCTCATAAACTGGTAATAAAAACCTGAGCGTATATTCAATTCAATCTTCTCATAATTATCAGGTGCGAATAATAGTTTTTGACGGTGATTATCTTCCGGCAGCATATCGAGTGTAAAAATATCGTCCAACCCATCATTGTTTATATCTGCAATATTATTGCCCATCGAAAAGAAAGAAGTGTGCCCAACCGATGTTTGTAGTTGATTGCTGAAAGTGCCGTTTTTATTGTTGATATATAAAAAGTCGGGCTCGAGGTAATCATTCGAAATGTAGATGTCTTGCCAGCCATCGTTATTAATATCTGCTATGCCTGCACCAAGACCATGAGATAATACGGTACTTAAAATTCCTGCTTCTGATGTAGCTTCTTTAAAAAAGTTATGATCATTTTTAAAAAGCTTAAGGCCGCTGAGATGATCATTTTCTTTCAATAAACTTTGTATAGTAGCTTCATCAAGTGTAGTACGACGGACAATGCTGTGATTTAACAGCAGCATGTCCAAATCGCCATCTCTGTCATAATCAAAAAAAACTGCGTGGGTACTGTAAGAAGAATCAGCGAGGCCATATTGTTCAGCCTGCTCGGTAAAATGTGGTATTCCCTCATTGTCGGTTCCATTATTAATAAACAACTGGTTCCTTCTTTTTTCACCTGTTAATTTACCTGAATAACATACATAAATATCCAGGTTGCCATCCCCGTTTATATCTACCATTGTTACTCCTGTTTTCCATGGACCTGGTCGTCCGGCAACGTTTGCCATTGCTGTAATGTCTTCAAAGTGCATTTTCCCTTTATTTAAATACAGCTTATTATCCGTCATGTTAGCTGTAAAATAAATATCCTGTAAGCCATCGTTGTTTACATCACCAACTGCCACACCGCCCCCGTTATAAAAATATTCGTATATAAGAACATTGGTGTTTAATCCTTCGGTTAAATTGTTGGCAAAATCAATATGTGTTTCATCTGAAGATAATAAAGTGAATAAAGAAGCCTTTCCCTCTCTATTATCATTTCCATTTTTACAGCCCGAAAGAGGATTTATCGATAAAAGTATAAAGCACAGATAAGTTAACTTAATGAGACGCATTGAGTGGCTTTGAGATGGCTAAAATAAAAAAATCTATGGTGCTGGATGCAACATAGATTTTTTATCGAGTTAAAGAAAGTTGAAATTATTGCTTAGTATCCCGGATTCTGCACCAGCGCACTGTTCCGTTGAGTCTCGCCCAGGGTGAGTGGCCTGAAATACATTTTATCTACCCACACCCTGTTTTCCAACGTATTGTTTTCTACTGGTGTGTAGGTGTAATCAAACTTAGTTTTATCCTTCCGATACGGTGTCGGCGCTGAAGCTCCAGGTTTCAGCGTTCCTACTATATCTATATACTTTGCTTTTCTACCAAACACTTGCGGCGCAATCATCCAGCGGCGGGCATCATGATAGCGCAGTTCCTCATAAGCCATCTCTATCCGCTTTTCGTTTCGGAAACGTTGTTTAAGTGCTTCGCCAGCGGCGGTTATTGCCGGCATGCCGGCACGGAAACGAATCTTATTTAGCCAGTCACGTGCTTCAGCATCCAGGCCCAACTCGATAGAAGCTTCAACATAATTAAAGATTGCTTCAGTGTAGCGGAAGAAAGGCCAGGGTACAGTTTGCGGCGATGTATTGTCACGAATAGTAGGATCAGGATCAATAAATTTACGAATGTAATAACCGGTAAAGCTTCCGTTCCAGTTTTCAATAGGCCCCTGGCGGGTGTCGAGCCCAACAATTTTAGTATTGCCTGCAAAATAAGTACCTGTTTGTATCTCATTCGCTGGGTCTTCCGCTCTGCCCCGCGGTTTCCAGGGTGCACCATCATATAAGATAGAAGCATAAAAACGAGGATCTCTGTTTACATACGGATCGGCTTTGTGTGCCTCCTTATTCCAGTCAAAAGGGGTACCATCCATCATTTCATAATCATCTACCAATTGTTGTATAGGAGTATTGCCCGCCCAGTTATTATATCCATTGGGGTCCGTTCTGCAGGCCAATCCGCATGCCATCTTCAACTCGTTCCAGGGTAAAGGTCCTTACAAACAATAATTCATTCGTAGAAGCTACAGCCGGGTCTGCATCGGGATGCTTGCTCGCCCCACCCATAGCTATAGAAATATAGTTTTTACGACCTTCTTCAAACGTTGCCGGCGCTGCCAGGTTAGTTTTATAGCCCGATCCCGCCTCATCTAATACTGCCTTTGCGGCATCTTTGGCTGCTTGCCACCGTGCTTTGCGATCGCCGCTCACAAATCCTATTAACTCTGGTTTCTGAAAGGCTGCAAGCACGGCTGATTTTGCTTTAGCAGTAGTCATATCATGCAGATCGCTTGCATCATATAACAATTGACGTGATTTTAAGGCAAGAGCCGCCAGGTCAGAAGCCCGGCCTCTTACCCTTGTTTTTCCTTTCAATAAGGCATAGGCAGAGTCTGCCTGCTTTACAATAAAAGTACTAACCTCTGCATACGTGTTGCGGGCTGCTGAATAATCTTCATTCAAAGAATACACTTTTGTAATAAGGGGCACCCCACCATAATAGCGGAGCAATTGGTGATAGAAAAAAGCTCTTAGAAAACGAGCCTCACCTTCTAACCTGTCCTTTAATGCTTTATCGATAGTTGCCCCAGGCAAGCTTTCCATAGCAATATTAGCTCTGCGAATATTGTTATACAAGAAAGTCCATTCTGTAGGAGTGCTTATTAAGCCTGTATTAGATGGGTTTAAAGTTCCCTCGTTAAACGTATTGATTCCTCTGCCCTGATGTGTAAATATAGCCTCGTCGGAAAAAACAGCGATCATTTCTTCACCGCTTCCTCTAAATCCGCCCTGTCCTAACCCGGCATAAATGCCGTTAACAAAAGCTTCTGCAAGGGCAGGGTCTTTCCAGGTTTCGCCTGCCTGCACCTGGTCTAGTGGTAACGTATTTAAAAAGTCTTTTTTACAAGCAGTAAGTAGAGTGACTGCCAGCAATAAAAGAAGTACTGTTGTGGTTTTTATCTTTTTCATCGTTTTTTTTTTAAAAAGTTACGCGTACACCTGTGTTAATAATTCTTGCCTGGGGATATACATAGCCGTTTTCCGCAGTTTCTTCAGGATCCCATAATTTAAGCTTTTGCCATGTTGCCAGGTTTAATCCACTCACATACACCCTCAAACGGCTTATACCCACCCGCTGGCCAATATTAGAGCCGAGCGTGTATCCTACCTCAAAGTTTTTAAACCGCAGGTAATCATTACTTCTAAGCCAATAAGTATTGTTGCGGAAACTATTTGTATAATAAGTATTTGTTCTGCTCACCAACCGGGGATGCTCACTGCTCGGATTTTCCACCGACCAGCGATTATTGTAGCTATACTGCAGCCAATTGCCAAATTCGCCAGTTTCGTTAAAGTTCAACAATTGCAGCCCTCCTGTAGCTGCCTGGAAGAGAGCACTCAGATCAAAATTTTTGTAAGCCAGATTTATGTTAAGGCCGCCTGTAAATCTGGGGTCACGGGTTCTGTCTAACCGCACCTGATCTAAGTTGTTTATTTTACCGTCTGGTACACCATCCGGCCCGGAAATATCTTTAAATTTCATATCACCCGGCCTTAAGTTGTTAGTAGCCGCACTATAATCTATCTTATTATCGGCAATCTCTTTAGCATCTCTAAAAACGCCATCATATTCATAGGCAAGAAAACCATACCCGTTTGTTCCGAAAGGATGGCCTGTGGCTCGTTGATGTGCGGGCACACCAGGATTTTCATCCCAGAATAACACTTTGTTTTTTGAATAACCGCCATTTACACTTACGTTAAACGTTAAGTCTCTGCTAGCACGTCCATTATATCCTACCCTAAACTCCCAGCCTTTATTTTCCACTTTGCCTTCGTTTACAGGTGGCAGCAATGAAGTTATACCGGTGCTTGAGGGAGTAGATCCGGCGCGTGCAATAAGTATTTGTTTACGCAAATTCCTGAAAACATCAAATTCAAAAGTTATTTTATTATTCAGTGCGGCGCCTTCCAATCCTACATTTGCATTGTTCGCCACCTCCCAGGTAAAATTAGTATTAGGCACCCGCACCTCTGTAAGCGAGCGAACCTGCTGCCCATTAATTACTTGTACGCCACTTAATGAATACGTGGAAAGGTAGGCATACTCCTGTAGCACACCATTAAATTCAACACGGTCATTACCCAACTGGCCATAAGAAGCACGAAGCTTTAAATTATTGATAGCCTTTACATTACTGAAAAAATTCTCCTTTGAAATATTCCATCCTACCAGCACTCCGGGGAAAAAACCGAAACGGCCTACTTCAGGGAAAATATAGGAACCATCATACCGCCACAAGAATTCAGCGAGGTACTTCTCTCGAAAGTTATAAGCGGCTCTTCCGAAATAACTCAAACGGGCCTGCTCTCCAAATATACTGGTGGATGAACTTGGATTAACACCCACGTCTTGTTGAGCAGTCCCGCCCACACTTAGCTGGTCGATTGCCGCAGAAATGAAGTTCCTTCTGTAGGCAAAGAAATTATCGCCTCTCCTTGTTTCCTTCTGCACACCGGCTAACAGAGCGATGGTATGTGCCTGTCTGATAATGCGGTCGTAGTTAACCATCCCGGTAAGATTTATCCGCAATTCTTCTTCATCGGTAAGCCTGAGCATCGGATCTGAGAACGTAGAACGGACCGTTCTCGTAAGTTTAGGTATTGTTTTGTTTGCATCTTCGTACGACACTTTATCCCAGGTATATAAAGCCCAGGGTGTTTGAAATACTTTAGTACGTCCGATGAATTTATCCGCGGCACCTTGGAGTGTGATTTTTAAGCCTTCTATCCAGGGATTGCGTATCTCTACCTGTCCGTTCGTTTGAAAATAATCCCGTCGGTTTCTATTGTAACCTGTCTCACCAGTGGTTATCACCACAGGGTTTTCACCATTTTCTATATCTGGACCAGGCAAGCCATTCGGCCAAATTGCGATTTCCGTGGGCTTGCCACGTATCAACATTCTAAAAATAGAACCAGCACCTACGGTTGGAAAGAAACGAAACTCTTCACGGGCGGTTAAACCAAGGTTGGTGCTTATATACCTGTTTACCTTGGCATCAAGATTAATACGCATATCGTATTGCTTATAACCAGTTGCCGAATTTTTATAATAAGCATCCTGGTTCTGGTAACCTCCTGAGGCCAGGAATTTAACAGCGTCGGTACCACCGCTAATCTGCAGGCTGTGCTGCTGCTGCCCAGACCAGTCTTTAAAAACTGACCGATACCAATCAGTATTCGGATGGGTAAGTGGACTGGAGCCAGTGGCAAATTTCTGTATATCCTCCGGTGAGTAAAAAGCGTTTACTTTCTGTGCATTATCAGTTCTGGTATAAGACCCTGTTGTTTTTAACGCTTGCCACGCTGCATCCCATTGGGCAGCAGGGATGTTGCTAAACATTACCTGTTCGTTAAGCAACTCTGCATAATGGGCGGCATCTCCCATTTTAGGTACTATTGTGGGTTGCTGCCATCCGTAATTATAATCATAAGATACTACCGGTTTGCCAGATTTACCCTGTTTGGTAGTAATTAAGATAACACCGTTTGCGGCTCTTGCTCCGTAGATAGCGGCAGAGGCATCTTTCAATACCGACACATTTTCTACATCCGCCGGGTTCAATCGCTCTAAGCCACCGGCGCGGTCAGGAACACCGTCTATTACAATCAGCGGACCGCTATTTCCTAAAGTATTGGTACCGCGAATACGGATTACGGAACCGTCAAAACCCGGTTCGCCGCTTCGCTGCATGGCTGTTACGCCTGGCAACCGGCCGGCTAACGAGTTGGAAAGGTTTAAACCAGGCGACTTATCCAGTTCGGCTCCCTTTACGGCCGCCACTGCGCCGGTCACCGTTACCTTTTTTTGCGTACCATAACCCACAACAACCACATCTGTTAACTGCTGGGTAGAAGCCAACAATGGAACATTTACTGAAGAACGTCCATTAATAGCTACTTCCTGGCTTCCGTAGCCCACAGACGAAATAACTAAAGTGCCATTAGCCGGTGCACTAATGGAAAATGAACCGTTGTTATCTGTTTGCGTTGCAGTAGAAGTTCCTTTAACCTGCACCGTTGCCCCAGCCACCGGTATGTCTTGGGAAAGCACTCTACCCTTTACAGTCCTTGATTGAGAGAAAGACTGAGCAGTGAATGTAAGAAAGAGTGTAAGAAACAGGAAGTGAAATTTTAATAAACTTTTTTTAAAAGAAGGAGGACTGGAAGGAAATGCCTTCCATGGGGGGAAGATTTTTTTCATAATGGTTTTTTTGGTGAAAGCAATTGATGTTATAAAAATAGGACATCTAAAGAAACATTTGCACTTTTATTAACAATTTTTTTTCTTTCACCTAAAATTTCTACTTAAAGACCGATAATGTTTGGAAAAGAAAACTAAAGAGAGAAAGCCAAAGCCTTATTCGGAGTGTTGGTACGAGTTATTACTTTTACTTAATATGTAAAAAGTGTTATTTATTTATGAGGTGGACAGTGGGACTGGTGGTAAGAAAAGAATAAGCCAACATAGCTCATCACCTCTAATAAACCTGACATTTTAATAAGATAAGTGGTACCAAAAGTCGTTATAAATCAACTAACACTCACTTAGGCTTATTGGCAATTGAACAGCCAAACCGCCATCAGCAGTTTCTTTGTATTTACTGTTCATATCAAGCGCTGTATTCCACATGGTAGCGATTACTTTATCTAAAGAAACCTTTGCATAATCGGGACTGCTTTGAAGCGCTAATTGCGAGGCAGTGATTGCTTTAATCGCACCCATTGTATTTCTTTCAATACAAGGGATTTGCACCAGTCCTCCAATAGGGTCGCAGGTCATTCCCAGGTGGTGTTCCATTGCTATTTCGGCAGCCATTAAAGCCTGGCGTTGAGTTCCGCCCATTACTTCTGTAAGACCAGCAGCAGCCATTGCCGACGAAACGCCGATCTCGGCCTGGCATCCACCCATAGCCGCGCTGATAGTTGCACCTTTTTTAAAGATGCTTCCCACCTCGGCAGCAGTAAGTAAAAAACGAATGATCTTTTCATCATTTTCCTGAGGGCTGCCCACATTACAAAAAGCAATATAATATTGAAGCACTGCTGGTATAACACCTGCAGCGCCGTTGGTAGGAGCAGTGACCACTCTTCCAAATGCCGCATTCTCTTCATTAACTGCTAATGCAAAACAACTAACCCAATCAAGTATATATTGAAAACCGCCTCCGCCTTTTTTTATAGCTTGAAGCCAGCTATCGGAGTCATTATAGACTTTTCCCTGCGTTAGTTTTTTATTGAGATCGAAAGCACGGCGTTTAACAGAAAGGCCTCCCGGTAAAGTTCCCCGCGAATGGCAACCACGATACATACATTCTTTCATGGTTTGCCATATTTGCAGCAGCCCTTCTTTCGTTTGCTTTTCAGGCCTCCAGGTATTTTCATTTTCCATTACCACTTCATTAATGGCAAGGCCTGTTTTCATGCACCAATGCAACAAATCACCGGCAGTGTTTATGGGAAAAGGAAGATCAACACTTTGTAAGGATGAAGGATTTTCTCCCTCTTTTATAACAAAGCCACCACCTATTGAATAATAAGTTTCGCTCCACTTGTTACCATCTTCCATGGCAATTAAAAAAGTTAAAGCATTGGGATGATAAGGCAGTGCTTCTCTAAACAGAAATTTTACTTTTTCATTAGGGTCAAAAGCAATTTCTTTTTTACCTGCTACGTTGAGGATCTTATTAGAAGTTATAGCCGATATTTTGGGGTTGATACTATTTACATCTATAGTAACTGGGTCTTCACCACCCAAGCCAAGCAGAACGGCCACATCAGTGCCATGGCCTCTTCCTGTTTTTGCTAATGAACCATATAGCAGCACAGTAATGTCGTTTGCGTCTTCAATTCTTCCATGTTCTTTAATGCTATCAAGGCAGCGAAGCGCAGCTTTCCACGGCCCCAAAGTGTGTGAACTGGAAGGGCCTACGCCAATTTTAAACATATCAAAAACTGAGATCGCCTCGTGGGGCATAGCAAACAATTAAGAAGCAAAATTAACTTTGTTGCCACAAAATGAATGAGATGTTTTATTTAATGTTCGCTTAATATCAGCATGGCGATAAGTTTTTTTGCCGTCATCCTGAATTCATTTCGGGATCTCCTGTCGTGCTTGCTCTGTGCATGTAAACCTGTTTATAATTCAATCTACAAGTTTTGCCAGGTGATGCTGAAACAAGTTCAGCATGACGATAAGTTCTTTTGCCGTCATACTGAACCTATTTCTTTTTAAGCAAACTGTACAATTCAATTACAGAGGAAACGCATCTATTTATTTTTTATCACCTTTTCAAACAGTTCACTTAAAATGCCATCTGCTTCTCCGGCCACCTTTATGATCTCTGCAATATCTACCGGTTTAAGATTAGTGGGATCACATTCATCTGTAATTACACTAACTGCGGCACATTTCAGCCCAATGTGGTTGGCAACAATTACTTCGGGTATGGTACTCATTCCAACCATATCGGCTCCAATATTAGCAATGTATCTGTATTCTGCTTTGGTTTCAAGGTTAGGGCCCATAACAGAAGCATATACTCCTTTTTTTAGTTTAATGTTTAACTGTTCTGCATGTTCAAATAAAAGTTGGTTTAAATTCTTATCATAAGGCTCGCTCATGTCAACAAAACGATTGCCAAAGGCAGGATCGAACAAACCACGCAAGGGATTTTCGGGCAGAAGATTTATATGGTCTTCTATCACCGCCAGATCGCCTTTTTTAAAATCGGGGTTAATGCCCCCGGCCGCATTACTTAACAAAAGTTGTTGTGCGCCTAACAGCTTCATCACTCTTATGGGGAAAGTTATTTCCTGCATGGTATAGCCTTCGTAGTAGTGAAACCGTCCCTGCATTGCAATAACTTTCTTCTCGCCTATCAGTCCCAACAGCAGGTTGCCTTTATGAAATTCCACGGTCGAAATTGGAAAATGAGGAATTTCACTGTAAGAGAGTTGCGAAATAATTTCCATTTTATCAACAAAACGCCCAAGACCGCTGCCTAAAACAATTGCAAAGGAAGCATCAGTATAACCTTTACCTTTAAGAAAATCAGCAGTTTCACTGATCTTATTTATATAATCTATCATAGCGCTTTTAAATTTTGTAAAAAACTAAACAACCTTTTAAAACGTATTTAAAGGGATGAAGAAATTTGGTTTTTCGCTGTTATTTTTATCGGTAACAATAATGAACTTTGCAAACGTAAGTAAAAATGAGGCTGCTACGAGTACTAACCTCATCAATATCTCTTAGCAACTTTTGCTTGCAGCAAAAACAAAAGAAGCAACAGATTCGTTTGTAACTATTTTGCAATCGCTCCCTAAAAATGTTTTGGAAACACAGCTTGTTAACGATAATGATAAAAAAGCCTTTTGGATAAATCTGTATAATGCATACACTCAAATCATCTTAACCAAAAACCCCGATAAGTATGAAAAGAGAAGCACCTTTTTTGGCGATAAACAAATTAATATCGGCGAAACTAAATTAAGTTTGGATGATATTGAACATGGTATTTTAAGACGTTCGAAAGTTAAATGGAGCCTCGGTTATTTCAATAAAATGTTTCCCTCTGCTTTTGAAAAAAAACACAGGGTTAATACTTTAGATTACAGGATTCATTTTTCTTTAAATTGTGGCGCAACAAGCTGTCCGCCCATTGCTTTTTATAAACCCGAACAATTAGATAAGCAATTAGATTTAGCAACCAAAGTTTATTTATCGGGCGAAGCAGAATATAACGAAGCAAACAATACAGTAGCTTTACCCGTGTTAATGGGATGGTTTAGAGGAGACTTTGGCGGCAAGAAAAAAATGATAGATTTATTACATAAATTACAAATTGTACCAGCAGGTAAAACGCCCCATATTAATTTTAAAGAGTATAACTGGAATTTATTTTTAGAAAATTATAAAGCCGAGTAAAATGCAGAACAATTATTACAATGCAGAGGATTTGAAAAAATTTGGTTCAATAGGAAATTACCAGAAGGAGTTGGGAGATAAGTTTTTTGCCTGGTACGGTGAAGTGTTTAAAGACAGTGCGTTGTCTGCCAAAGAAAAATCGCTGATAGCATTAGCTGTTGCACATGCTGTGCAGTGCCCTTATTGCATTGATGCTTACAGCAGCGATGCTTTTGAGAAAGGCTGGAGCGAGGCACAAATGATGGAAGCGCTGCATGTAACTGCTGCAATACGCGGCGGTGCATCACTGGTTCATGGTGTGCAAATGATGAATAAGATAGAGGAAATTGCAATGTAAAGGCAGCCCCCGGCCCCTGAAGGGGAGGAAGAAGTTTTTTCGATAAACTATATTTATAAAAAATGCTAAACCCGCAAGGGTTTAGATAAAAGCCCCTTTAGGGGTTTGGGGTATGAAATCTTTAAAAGCACAGGGAAATATATTAGCAGATACAAGTTACCAGGTTGAGTTGTTAGAAACCGACAATCATAATCTGTATAGGCTTGTTCCGTTTCAGCAAAATATGGAAACGGCAGGTTTGTTTCCTTTACGGCCGGTAAGTATTGAAATCTTCCAGGTAAATGTGGGTAAGATGTGCAACCAGGTTTGCAAGCATTGCCATGTTGATGCCGGGCCAGACCGTAAAGAAATTATGACAAGGCAAACTATGCAGCTTTGCCTTGATGCAATCAATAATAATCCTTCTATTCGTACGGTTGATCTTACCGGTGGTGCTCCTGAGCTTAACCCCGATTTCAGATGGTTTGTTGAGCAGATAAAACTATCAGGAAAGCATATTATCGTTCGATGCAACCTTACCATTATTCTTGCAAACAAAAGGTTTTACGATCTGCCAGAATTTTTTAAACAGCACAACGTTGAAGTTGTATCTTCTCTGCCATCTTACTCCCGCGACCGTACCGACAGGCAACGGGGCAACGGCGTTTTTGAAGATTCCATTAAAGCTTTAAAAATGTTGAATGCGGTTGGATATGGAATTGCCGGCAGCGGTTTAACTTTAAACCTTGTTTATAATCCTGCAGGCGCTTTTTTGCCGCCCTCGCAAACCGCTTTGGAAAAAGAATTTAAAGATGCGCTTGTAAAGGATTTTGACATAGTGTTCAATAACCTTTATACCATCACCAACATGCCCATCAGCCGTTACCTTGATTATCTTTTACAAACCGGCAACTACGAAAAGTATATGGAGAAGTTGATAGGCGCCTTTAACCCGGCAGCAGCAGCTAATGTAATGTGCCGCAATACCATTTCTATTAGCTGGGATGGTTATTTATACGATTGCGACTTTAATCAGATGCTTGATTTAAAAGTAAGCTGTAATAGTAAACATTTGTCTGACTTCAATGCGGCGAGCCTGGTTAGCAGGGAAATTATTGTTAATCAACATTGCTACGGATGCACAGCCGGTTTGGGATCAAGTTGTGGCGGCGCAGTTGCATAAACTACTAATTCATTTCGCTTGAAGTCAGCCATCATAATATTTGTCAGAAATCCTGTTTCAGGCAAAGTAAAAACAAGGCTTGCAAAACAGTTGGGAGATGAAGTTGCTTTAAGCGTTTATAAAAAACTGCTCGGGCATACTCATTCTGTTCTGTCGGATATTGCTGCTGACTGCTTTGTGTTTTATGCTGATTACATCAACAAAAATGACCTTTGGGAAAATAATTTGTATCATAAGCGTTTGCAATCGGGCAACGATTTGGGAGAACGCATGAAAAATGCTTTTGAGTTTCTTTTTGAAAAAAATTATAATAAGGTTGTAATTATAGGCAGCGATTGCTTTGAGTTATCGAGGCGAATAATTGAAGAGGCACTTACGAAATTAGAAACAACTCAAATAGTTATAGGGCCTGCTAATGATGGCGGATACTATCTTTTAGGAATGAGTGCTTTTTATCCAACCGCTTTCAACAACAAGCCATGGAGCTCTGATACTGTTTTTAAAGACACTATTGATGATATAATACTTGCAGGTTGTTCGTATTATACGCTGCCAACATTAAGTGATGTTGATACTGCAGAAGATTTGAAAAAATTTCCTGAATTGCTTTCGCTACCTTCCTGTACAAATTTGTAAGTTGTATTATTTAGTCAAGACTCTGGTAAGGATTGGACTTGTTTTCTTTTGCCGGAAAATTATTATCAGTAATGAAGATTGGCTTAAAGAAAAAGGCCCGTTATTATTAGCGTGCAACCATCCGAATTCTTTTTTTGATGCGGTGTTGTTGGGAGCTTTGTTTAAAAATCCTGTACACTTTTTAGCAAGGGGCGATGCCTTTAAAAACCCGGTAGCAAAAAATTTTTTGACGGCTTTAAAAGCGATACCGATTTTCAGGTTGCGCGAAGGAAAAGAATACTTAGCACTAAACGATGCAACTTTTGACCGCTGCAATCAAATCCTGCTGCAAGGTGGAATTGTGCTGATATTTTCAGAAGGACTTTGTTTAAATCAATGGCAGTTACGGCCACTAAAAAAAGGCTCGGCAAGAATTGCCATTAATGCCTGGAAACAAGCTGACATAGCCTCACGCTTTAAAGTTCTTCCGGTTAGCCTTAATTATAATTCGTTTAAATATTTTGGCAAAAAAATAATTATACAATTTGGACAGCCAATCATTTGCAGTGATATAAACACCGGGGTAAACGAAGCAGAACAGATCAATCAATTTAATAAGCTGCTTTATACAAGGTTGTTGGAAGGAATTCTTATTGATGATAATACTGCTGTAGCTCAATTCTTATTAAGTAATCCTTTTCTCATTAATGAGCATACAAACCATCCCATCTCTTTTTTAAAATCACTGCAGCCAAAACTGGCTTCTGATAATTTGAGGAAAGAACTTTCTCAATTATATAATTCAAAAGCCATCGCTTTACAAACAACCTCTTTTGCAATAAATATTTTTTTGTTTGTGTTGTTATTTATTCCGGCTGTAATTGCACTTGGTTTTCACTTGCCACTTTATATTCCATTAAGATCATTTATTAAAAAGAAAACCAAGGGAACAGTGTTTTATGACTCGGTTTTATTTGGATCGTTGTTGATTCTGTACCCTTTGTATTTAATAATTATATCGGTAGTTGGCAGCCTGTTTATTCATCCGCTTTGCTTATTTGCTGTTATTGCTGTACCTGTTTTAGCATTGCTATACCTGCATTGGAAAGAGAGCTTAGTTTGCACTATTAATTATTGTAGGATGAGAAAGGAAAGCTTTACAGGCCTTAAAACTGAACATGTTAAACCACATAGGCACATAGGAACATAGTTTTTTTGGTGCAGTCTCCTATGTATTCTACTGTGCCTATGTGCCTATGTGTTTAAATTTTTTTAAGTGTAGTAATTACTTCACTTTACTTAAACCAAGCATCCCAATCATCCAATCAGGAAGCGGTCCGTCATTTTTGCGGGTCTTTAAATTGAGGCTCCAGTTCAGTTTTTTGAGGATAGGTATTTTATGTGTTTCAACCAACTCAATTAAAGTTCCGTCCATATCTTCTACATAACAAAATCTTCCGGCCGAAGAACCCATTGAAAATGAGTTTGCGCTATCAACAGTAAAGTAATATCCGGCCTGTTCAGATTTTGCCTTTAGCTCATCCATGTTCAAAACATCAAAACACAAGTGGATAAAACCGCAGTCGCCCCAAAATCGGTCTTTGTAAATCTGTGTTGGTTCAAAATCTAATGCTTCCACCAGTTCAATTTGTACAGAGCCTAATAATTTACTAAAGGCGCCTTTATTGGCTACCTGCTTTTTAAGCAACACCCTTCTAAAGTTTTCGCCTTCCTGGTCTTTAAGCGGCAAATCAATTGCGGGAGCAGTACCACTATATACTACTTCGTCAATGCCTAAAACATCTTTGTAAAACGCCAGCGCTTTGTCAAGATTAGATACACCTATAACCGCACCCACAACTCCGCCACAAATGCCCTGGCCTGTTTTAAACCACTCATCGCCTTCTACAATATTGAAATGATTACCATAGGGATCGGTTACCCAAAAATGCCCGCGGTCGTCTGGCGCTTCCATTAATGCCGACACTTTTATAGAATACATTTTACTGAAGTGCTGATGGGCTTCCTTTACATTCTTCGACTTTATTTTTATTGCGAAAATACCGAGGTCGCCAAAACGGATTGAAGTACTTTCTGAAGGAACACGTGAAGTAAACTGCCATATCTCAAAGCCGCCACCGCCCGAAAGATTCATAGCTAAAATTGCATGGCGCTGGTGAACTTGCGAACCTGTGTAACGACTCATTAAAGTTGCCTCTGCCTTGTCTTCAAAAATCAACACGTTCATTCCAAACAGATCTTTGTACAGCCGCTTTGCTTCGTTTGCATCCGTTACACCTATGCCAACCTGCTGAATACCTGTTATCAAATCTTTCATCAAATAGTTGTTTTACGTCTCACGCAATTCCTAATAAACTTTTGCAGTTATTTACCTTTGCTTCTCCTATAAAAAATCTAATTCAAACACTTGATCTTTGTGAACTTCGTGGCAAAACTTTAGTATTTCTCTGTGGTTTATTTTTCTACCGCCGAGTAGGCAAGCGGGAGTTTCACCCGCAAGCCTCTCACAGAACCGTGCTTGAAAGTCTCCCTTCACACGGCTCGTGTCATTCTTTGATAATCCTAACAGTACTTGCTCTGCCAATGATAG
>JAABUN010004328.1_pt1 | contig 19599 bp, 14 predicted proteins | sample 5559311 | NCBI WGS metagenome assembly JAABUN01 (sample SAMN10711877, study PRJNA513370) | rock metagenome | isolation source: Antarctica rocks | place: Antarctica: Victoria Land, Siegfried Peak sud | reverse complement strand
ATATTGTATAGGTGCAGTAAGATGACCTGGCATTGCAGCAGTACAAAGTTTGCCGCATAGGGTACATATTTTACTATGCGAACGATGTTCTATATAACGGGCTTGTATGGGTGGAATTACTACTTCCTGCCTGCTTTCTTTAAGGATAGATGCTATATGCTGCAGGTCTTCTCCGCAGCCATTACAATACTCAGGAATGTAATTAATTGTTTCGTCGGGTACTTCTTTTATCTTCAGTGTTGTGCCTTCATGGCCATGTTGTCCGCCCGTTTTACGGTCTGTTTTCACCCGAAGGCTTTTTGTATTGGGCCGACCTATTTGATTTGAAGGAGGAGTATGACTGGTGCCACTGTTTTTACCATTTTTCAATAAGCGTATCTCTTCCTGCAAAGCTTCTACTATTTTCATCAGTTCGGCCACTTGCGCCTTAAGCAATATATTATCTTCTTTAAGCTGATTGTATTCTGAAAGCGGTATAGTAATAGTGGCTTCGATTCTTAAAAAGAATCTTTAAATTCAATATAAGCACACTATTTTTATAAACATCATGTGGAAACTGATAATTTAATAACCTGAGTAGTTACAATATTTCTTATACTCACACTATTTTTGTTTCATCTTCATGTCTTTCGGATCTGCTGCTTCTGTAGCCTGAACTGATTGATTACCATTCTCTACCTCTACTGTTTTTGTTGTTACTGCATACTTGTTAGGATGAATTTCAGAGCCATATTTAAGAGCATAAGCTTTTGTGAATTCAGCCCCGAAATAAAGAATTATCGAAGAGTAATATACCCACAGCAATAACACCACTAATGATCCGGCTGCGCCATACGTGCTGCCCACTTCACTTTTACTTATATAAAAAGAAATGGCAAATTTGCCCAGAATAAACAATATAGAAGTTGCTATTGCTCCCGACCATACATCTCTCCATTTGATATTGGCATCGGGGAGAACTTTAAAGATTACAGCAAAAATAGATGTAACAACAATAAGGGTAAGTACGAGGTTAATAATGTAAAAAATAACTACCGTTACATCAGGAAAATGGGACATTAACCTTTCACTTAATCCTTCTACAAGCGCGGTTATTCCTAATGATACCAACAGTAAGAACCCAAGACTTGCTATTACAGAAAAAGATAAAAACCGGTTCTGCAACATTTTAAGCCATCCTTTTTTAGGTTTTGGCTTAAGCCCCCAAATAGTATTGATAGAGTCCTGTATTTCTGCAAAAACGGTAGTAGCACCAATTAGTAAAGTAATACCGCCAATAATAGCAGCTATCTTGCTCTTACCTGCAAGGGAAGCATTTTTAATAATTTCTTGTAATTGAGCTGCTGTATCTGAACCTACAAACCCTGCAAGTTGCCCATATATTTTACCTTCAACAGCTTCCCTTCCTAAAAATATACCAGCTAGCGAGATTATCATGATAAGCAATGGCGCCATTGAAAAAACAGTGTAATAAGCCAGAGAACCGCTCATCTTTGTCACTTTATCATCGCCAAAACCTTTAAATGAATTTTTTAAAACTTCCCAAAGCCCTTTAAACGAAAACTTTTCCTTCATAATTATCATTTTGCTTAATTACTACAAAAAAGTTACCAAAGGTACAAGTGAGGAAAATTAATTACAAATACAGTTAAACCTGAAATATTAAAAACTTTAAGAAAAATAAGAGGAGTTTTTATTCTATAAAATACATCTGTGGCATTACTACAACATTAATTAATAAATAACTGCTTTATGACATAGCATTGAAACCCCTTCCGGTACTTGTTCCAATATCGCTTACATTTTCATTTGCAGTATTATACTCATCTTCTGCAGCATCAGCTATATAATTCAATTGGGTGCCAGTGCTATTGTTTTCAGTTAAGTAAATGGCTACTGCTGCCACCGCCCCTGCAATTGCTGCAAACATTAATATGTTTTTCATACAATTTATTTATTGTTTCTTGTTCAGGTGCAATTCATATACCATAGTAATACTTCACGCTATTGGTCTGCAATTTGAATAATAATTTCAAAAATCAGAAATGCCCGAAGGCCCTTCGATCGTTATTTTAAAAGATCTTGTACAGTCTTTTAAAAGTAAGAAAGTACTTGAAGTGGACGGAAACAGTAAGCAGGACATACAAAGGATAGCGGGCAAAAAAATAATTGATTTTAAAAGCTGGGGCAAACATTTTCTTATTTGTTTTAAAGACTTTTCTGTTCGCATACATTTTATGCTGTTTGGTTCTTACAGAATTAACGAACATAAAGAAACAAAGGCACGACTTGCACTTCGCTTTAAAGATGGGGAAATTAATTTTTATACATGTTCTGTACAATTTATAGAAGAAGATTTAAATAAGCTGTATGACTGGACCGCAGATGTAATGAATGACAACTGGGACAGGCAACAGGCATTGAACAAATTGAAGAACAATCCCGGCACCTTCGCCTGTGATGCACTGTTAGATCAAAACATTTTTGCAGGAGTTGGTAACATTATTAAAAATGAAGTATTGTTTCGTATTTACGTACATCCCGAAAGCAATGTTGGAGCTTTACCTGCTGAAAAGCTAAATGAATTAGTTGACCAGGCAAGGATATATAGTTTCGATTTTTTTGAATGGAAGAAAAAATACGTATTAAAAAAGCATTGGTTAGCACATACCAAAAAGATTTGTCGGCGATGCAATATTGGGCTTATTAAAAAATATGCCGGCAAAACAAAGCGGCGAACTTTCTTTTGTACAAACTGCCAGGTGTTGTATAAAAATAATTAAACGGATGAGATTATCTGAATAAAATTCGGAAGCATTTAAAGCATCTATAGATAAGACATGAGAAGCCATTTGTTTTAACGGCTTCTCATGTGTTGTATCAATGTACACTATCGCGTTTGCTTTTTGAAGTGCCGGCATTACCGGATGTGCCTGAACTTCCCGAAGTTCCTGATCTGCCTGTGCTACCTCCGCTTTTGCCGGTTGTTGCATCCATTGATGTGTCCATTTTTGAACTTTGAGAATTATCAATGGTTGTAGGGCCGGGAGGTGTATTTGTAGTGGTTCCTTCCGTATTTGCATCTCTTGCTGAATCTGTATTGTTGTTTACATTATCCTCGGGGTTAGTACAGGCCAGCCCAAGAAATAATAAACCCACCAGCATTATTTTTTTCATAAAGTATAATTGCATTTAATAATTATGTTACAACTATATGGTATTGCAATCTTTTAGCCATTAGTCTTACTTCAATTTTTAAAGTAGTTGTTCAAGTATTTCTACACCTCTTGCTTATCCCGGTTAACTTATTTTAAACAGGTATTGTTGAAGGGAGGTATTTATATATCTTGAAAATAAAAAAGAAGTCAAAGAAGATTCCCTTGATTGCTTTGAAGAAGGGGAGAGTATTTTATATTTTAAAAATAATTCATGACCCTTTTTGGTATGGGCATACAAATTGCAGTTGAGTTTATGATGCATTAACTCTTCTCGTTTTATTTTTGTGTTTCTAAGAATTAGATGTACTTTTTTGATTTTCGGATACTTTAATAGGTCTTTTGAATTTTGAATTTTTACTTTTAGTACTTTCTAAGATTGATTTATTATTATTCGGGTTAATGTATTAAAGGGCAGCTTCGGCTGTCCTTTTTAATTTACTAGAAAAGCCCTCTCTCTCATGAGACTGCTTCTTTACCGGTTAGCAAATCCTTTACTTAATTTCTTTCGTAGGTACTTCACACTTGTTTTATTAAACAAGTTTTAATTCTATAAATAAATCATTGAAAATGAAAGCTGTATTAACCAAGCATCCTATTATCAGTAAATCACATGTATTTACAACCACATTTGCAATTCTCTTATTTGCGCTCTCATCCTGTGGCAGCAATAATAGTTCTACAAATACAAGCGACACTTCAACTACAGCACAAACTGGTAATACTCAAAAGCCCTCAGATTTAAAACCGGCAAGCCCTAAACCAGATTGGGGTAAAGATATGACCGACCCAATGGCAGTAGTTATTGAAAAATTAAAAAGTTTTAATTCACCTCCATTAGTTTCCTTATCAGCACAAGAGGCACGTAAACAACCGTCACCGGCTGATGCAACAATGGCAGTAATGCAGGAGCACAGTATTCAAATGCCACCAAACAATGTTGATACAATGGGTAAAGACATACCAGTACAAGGTGGTCAAATACATCTTCGTATATACACACCTAAAACAGGGAAAAATGCCTACCCGGTTATTGTTTATTACCATGGCGGTGGATGGGTTATAGCAGATTTAAACACGTATAATGCCTCAGCACAAGGCTTGGCTAACCAGGCAGAGGCAGTAGTTGTTTCAGTAGCATATAGACAAGCACCTGAACATAAATTTCCAACCGCACACAATGATAGCTATGCAGCTTATGAGTGGACGGTTAAAAATGCAGCATCAATAAAAGGCGACCCGAAACATATTGCAGTAGTTGGTGAAAGTGCCGGCGGTAATCTTGCAGCAGCAGTAAGTATGATGGCAAGAGATAAAGGAATGCAATTGCCAATACATGAAGTATTAGTTTATCCTGTCGCCGGTTATGATTTCAATACACCTTCCTATAAAGAAAGCGACAGCACAAAGCCTTTAGGTTCAGGTTTAATGAAATGGTTTTTTGAGAAGTATTTAAACAGCCCTGCTGATGGCAAAAGTCCGATGATTTCTTTAGTAACTGCTAATCTTAAAGGATTGCCACCTACAACCATCATTGCTGCACAATACGACCCATTAAGAAGTGAAGGCGAAATACTTTCTGATAATTTTAAAAAGGCAGGTGTAGATACAAAACGAAAAGTTTATGATGGTACTAACCACGAGTTTTTTGGAATGGCAGCAGTAGTACCGGAAGCAAAAGATGCACAAGGATTTGCAGTTGATGAATTGAAGCGTGCTTTCAATAAATAAGAACCCAACCTAATACCAGTGTTTTTTAAAGCTCCTTTTTTAGGGAGCTTTTTTATTGTTTTAAAAGCTACTTAAAAATAGGCAGCACGCTAAAAAAACTACTGCTCCTGCCAAGTCTGATGTCTTCTTGCGACGTTTAACACTTTGCATGTTTACTGTTAGAAGAACGATGATATTTATCGCTCTAATTTAAACCCAGGTTCCAGCGCCGGGCGTTTATTAGTATTAGCCACTTTCCATCCTGTGCGATACATCCAATCAGTCATTCTTTTCAGCTTGCCATAGTCAATTCTGCTGGCTTCATCCATTGGTGTATGGTAATCGGAGTGAAGGAGTGTAGTAAAAAAGATTGCCGGAAAACCTGCACGGGCATAAGGCAAATGGTCACTTCTAAAATACCAGCCTTCTACATGTGTTGTTTTGTCCCACAATGTATCCAGCTTAAACTTTGGACCTTCATCGTTCGACTGCAAAGCCATGTTAACAAGATCAGAAGAATTTTTATGCGGTGGTTGAACGCCAAGCAATGCAGCACTGTCCGGATTGTTTCTTCCAATCATATCGCCATTCAGAACAGCTACGATGGAAGATTTAGGAACCGTAGGATGTGAGGCATACCATTTAGAACCTAACAACCCACGCTCTTCTGCTCCATGCCAAACAAATAAGGCGGAACGCTTTCCGGGGTTCTTTTTAAACGCACGTGCAATGGCAAGTAAAGCAACGCTAACAGTTGCATTATCATCAGCGCCGTTATAAATTGAATCTGTTCCATAAGGTAATCTTACTCCATCGTGATCCTGGTGACCACTAAACAAAACATATTCATTTGATAATTGCTTATCGGTTCCGTCAGCCTTGCCAATGATGTTTACTGAAGGGTAGTCAAAATGTTCAACATTAATGGTTGCGTTCAAAAATGCCCCTTCACGCCTAACCAGGTTAATATTGCTACTGTGGATCCAGAACACAGGAATTGTGGCCGTTGCCACTGCATTTGGTCCGCCTTCAATGTCGTACAACCCACGTTTCATTGCTGGTAATACCTGGTTCCAGCTTTGTTCAGCGAGAGCATCTGTAATAAAAATAATTGCTGCGGCGCCTCTGTTAATTAAGTTAGTTCTATACTTGTTTAAGATGTACGATGGGTAACGACGCTCCCATAAAGAAACGTTGAGGTTAAGCTCTTCGGGGGATGCTTGTATTGCCACCGCCTTTCCTTTTATATCAGCTTTATCAAGTTCTGCATTGGTGGTGTTTACAATAAAAATAACCGGTGCTGATACTTTTGCAGGAGTAGTAATTGCTACAAGCACATCTTTCCATAATTGCAAACTATCACTGCTTATAGCAACAACAGAGTTAGGCGCAATGCGGTTTCTTATCATCGAAAAGAATTGAAAATAGGTGCCATCATCTCCTGCAGGCTTCAACCCGACCGACCGTAATTTATCTGCCCACCACATCGAGACTTTTAGTTCGTCCAATGTTCCTGCTTCCCTTCCTGCAAAATGATCGCCGGCCATTTCATACAAGTCCTTCTTCAAATCAGCTTCTTTAATAGAAGACAATGCAGGAGGGGCAGAAATATTTTTACCCGTTTGGCCTAAAGCAGAAGTAAAGGAAATTATAAGAATAGTTATTGATAACAATTTGTCTCTCATGTTGCGAATTATAAGTACAAGATAGACCAAAAGTAAGGGACATTGATACTGATGTGAGACAACAAGACTCTTAGTTTTCTGCCCTGCAGGGTTCTCCTTGCATAGCTTCTGAGTGTAAGCCAGGGAACTTCAGCATTCCCGCCCTACTGTTGATGCAACCCTTGCCTTTTTCATAGGCATGAGGTCTAAGACCTCTATTTATCCTGAGTTCGAGGTCATCCTGCGGAAGACACTCGAACAACCCCAGGAGAACATCTAGGCAGAACGGGAAAACGGGTCCTACCGGAACACCTAAACTAGCAGGGCACTCATGTTGCCTGCAGTATTAATCGTCAATAGTTCTGTTACCTACTTCTTCCCAATCTTGTATTTTGATTTTTTGCACTTCATTTTTGGGAATAATTTTCATCGTGCCGTCCATATATTGAAGTTTGATATTGTCAATTGTCAAATATTTAGCTGTACGAGAATATATAGCGTCACCAAATTCATAAGAGCCTGTTTCGGATGGTTTGATTGGTCCAACAGCTTTCACTGTTTTTGTTCCAACTTTGTCGTCAACTGGATTTGTCGCTGTGGTGGTTATGAAAGCGTACTTTATTATTTTCTTGCCGAAGTTTGTTAATGAAATGTCGAAACCAATTGTATAATCACCACCCGTAACTTCAAAAGTGGCAATTGCTAATTCATTTCTTTGGAATGCTTTGTAGTTGATTACGTCTGCTGTTTTTGGATTGTCACCATCAAAAGTGATTTTTGTATTGTAGTTTTTATAAATCCAATATGCAGTGCCATCTTCTTCTTGTCCTTTGATGTCTGGGTCTTTAAATACGTCTTGTAAATAACTTTTTGTAAGTGTTCCCTTTTTAATCATGTCTTTCAAATCCCAATAGTAGCTGTAAGAGTTTAAATACTTTGGATAGTTATAAGAACTGATAATTTCTTTGATTTTTAATGGATACTCCTTGTCAAGAAAGAGTACAAAAATTGGTTTATTAGAAAGCCTTTTAAAATACACTTCTCCAAGTTTATGATGATAGCTTTGAGTTTCACTTATGCCTAATGTGTCCAAAAGTTGTTTGATCGTTTGAAATTTTATAGTCACTTTTTTCCCGTCAGGATAGTAGGCACTGAATTGAGCAAATGAATTACATGTAAACGTCGTGAAGAAAAAAAATAGCAAGAGTTTTCTCATGTCAAGCTGATAAGGTTTTTAAGTTTGAGGTCTGTCAAAATATTGCAGGCAACGATCGGCATATTGGCGATGGGCGGGGATTTTAGCACTACTGTTCAATCGAAGCACGAAAACCGAATTTTACACTTTCGCCCAATAGAAGCCCTTCAGCCCGCCTATTGCCAATATGTTTGTTATGGGCAGGTTTTTATTTATCAAATCATTATACTTAAAAATTTAAATCTTTCGCAATTTCTTTTTCTAATTGTTTCATTCTTTTTTCATGTTCAATCTTTTCTTTCATTATTCTTTCATCTTTTAAGCGTATCTGCTCGATTAAAAATAATATTTCATAATCAGTAAACAATGCACTATTTTCACTATCAGTTGCTTTGCTTAACTTTTTTATTAGTTTTTCTTTTCTTTTTGAAAACTCCTCTTTGTTTCCACAACCATGCGTTGAAAAATGAAATTGTTCTGATAATACGATATTACAAACTTGTATCGCTTGATTAACTTTTCCCAATTTTTCAAGATTAATAGCAAGTCTTTCCTGCGCGTATCCTGTATTGTGCCCATATAGCATTGCAAGCTTAGCATGTTCTACAGATTTGTCAAGAAATATCGGATTTTCATTTCTTACTTTAAAATAGGCGTCCATTAGATTAACATGAACTCCAGCTGAGTATGGTGTCTTTCCCAGTAGTTTATTACCTAATTCTATGGCTTCATGAAATTTCTTTTCAAAAATCAAGTTCCCAATAGAACAATATTCAGGCACTTGAGTTTCGTTTATAATTTCAGCATTTGAAGGAATTATGTCTTTTTTTAATGAAGATATGTTAATCATAACTTCTTTCTTTTCAGTAAAATCATTTGACTTTTCTGAATTACTCGCAAATATTTTTTTGAATATGTTCATAATTTGTCAATGAGTTATTTGTTTTAAACTTGCCCATAACACCTAAATATATTGTACTCCTCTTTTCCTACAACTTTTTTTAATTGCTGATTATCAATGCTTTTCTTTTCTGAAAAACGGATTGTCGTGCCGGAAAGCCATCTTTTCTGAAATTTTAATTGTTGGGCTAGCTGCTCTGTTTCACCCTTTCTCCAAAAATCTAAAGAGCTTACTATATTTACCAATTAGTCTTTTCTCATGCAGATGATTGCATAGCCTTTCAGGTTCAAAGTTCTGGCAATCATGTTTACTTGTATGTTCGTTCCAACCCTATCAACTAAACAAATACTCCAAATCCTCTCTCGTCAAATTCTTAACAAAGCCGGAGTCATCGGTAATTAAATCTGCAGCGAGGGCTTTTTTCTTTTCCTGCAGCGATAGTATTTTATCCTCAACAGTGTCTTTGCAGATCATGCGGTAAGCAAAAATATTTTTGGTTTGTCCTATGCGGTGTGTACGGTCAATAGCTTGTTGTTCAACAGCAGGGTTCCACCAGGGATCAACGATGTAAACGTAATCGGCAGCCGTAAGATTTAAACCAACACCACCAGCTTTTAAAGAAATAAGAAACACCCTGCAACTGGTATCGTTCTGAAAACTCTGGATAGCTTTTTCCCTGTCAGGTGCTGCAGTGCTGCCATCGAAATATTCGTACTTAACGCCTAACTCATCCAGCCTTTGCCGTATTAACGCGAGCATCCCTAAAAACTGTGAAAACACCAGCGCTTTATGGTCACTTATATTTTCAGTGATCTCTCTTACAAGTTCATCAAGTTTAATAGAAACGTTCGGATACTTCTCGTCATCTTTCATAATTGCCGGACTGTCACAAATCTGCCGAAGCTTCATCAGCCCCTGCAGGATGGTAAGTTGCGATTTATTAATGCCCTGCTCTTCAACCACACCTAAGATCTTATCCCTGAAATCGTTCCGGTAAGCATCATATATCTTTCGTTGTTCTTCGCCCATTTCGCAAAACAAGATCATTTCAGTTTTATCGGGTAGGTCTTTAGCCACCTGCTCTTTTGTACGCCGAAGGATGAAAGGGAATAATAACTTTCGCAAATGTTCTTTTTGCTCCTGCTCGCCGAACTTATCAATAGGTACGGCAAATTCCTGCCTAAAGAATTCCATAGAGCCCAGCATGCCAGGGTTTAAAAAATTCATTTGGGCGAAAATATCGAACGTGTTATTTTGAAGCGGCGTACCGCTTAAGCATAAACGGCTTTTAGCTTTCAACAGGCTTGCAGCTTTTGTTACTTTGCTCGACGGGTTTTTTATAGCCTGGCTTTCGTCTAAAATAATGTAATCAAACTCCGGCTCTACAAAAGATTTAATGTCGCTGCGAAGTGTGCCATAAGTAGTTATGATTATATCAAAATCGGGATTAGTTATGTTTTGTCTTAACCGTGTTGCCCCATGATGGATGTGATAAGTAAGGGTAGGCGTAAACTTCTTAATCTCATTCTCCCAGTTATACATAAGCGTTGTAGGGCAAACTACCAAAGCTTTTAACTTCCTGTTCTCATGCTTAATATGATGCAGAAATGATAATGCCTGAACTGTTTTGCCTAATCCCATATCATCGGCAAGTATGCCGCCCCACTTAACTTCATTCAAATAATTTAACCATTGAAAACCCGATTCCTGGTAAGGGCGAAGGATAGGCTTGAGATGTTCGGGCGCCTCTATTTTTTCAATGTTCTTAAATTCTTTCAGCCTGTCGTAACGCTCTTCCAATTGAAAGAACAATTCTTCTTCGTTACGGTTTTCGTATAGCTCTTCAATCACGCTGAAGTGATAACGGCTAAGCTTCATCTTTTCGCTCTTGCCTTCACCTACGCGAAACAACAATGAATATTTCTTGATCCACTCTTCAGGCAAAATACCTAACGATCCATCCTGCAACGGCACGAACTGTTGCTTATTTGCAAGCGCTTTTTTTACATCAGCCACTGTTATCTTTTGCTCGCCAAAATGGATTTCAACCTTCGCATCAAACCAATCGGTGTGGCTGCTTATGTAAATTTTAGTAGAAGGCTTTGCAGTGTTGAACCTGAAGTTCTTTAGCGCTTCAAATCCAAACACCGTTATATCCATTTCGCGCATGGCATCTATAAAAAGAAAGAACCAGTTGTTCTTTAAAACATCAGCGCCTTTTAAAACAAGACTGCCGCTTGCATCGGGACGAATAAATTGGGAGTGCAGGCTTTCCACCCTTTTTACAAACGCCTGCTCTTCTTCGGTATTGCGTTGTATAACCAGCAACTTATCCTGCTGCGGAATGATAATCTTTTCTTTATCCTGCGGTTTTACCTCGTATCCTTTATATATAAACACCGGCTGAAACAAAAGGTAATCGCCCTTTTCTTTAAGCATCAGCTTAACATCGGGCTTAATGTCTTTTATATCTTCGCGCTTAACATTATTAAACTGAACATTATATTCCTTAGCCAAAGGCAGCACTAATTGCTGCAGTTGCTGTGCCCAATCTGCTTCCTCAATTTTTATTTTACCCGTTGGTAAAAACTTTTCTGCCAGCAAAACATCTTTAGCGTTTTGCCACAGAAAATAGGTATTGTTGTGCATAAACAAAAGCGGCGAATTGCTTTCATTTTCTGTTACCGGTAATTCTATGTGATTAAGCCTGGCGAAGGCTTGCACTTCATAAACACCCTTAGTATAATTAATATTAAAATTTAATAAAGCAGGCTCTTCGCTTAAGTGTACTTTCTTAAGATTGTTAGTGGTAAAAGATTTTCGCTCAGCTAAATGAAAGCTGAAATGAGGGTTTGTATCTAAGAATATCTTCTTATAACGCGGATATAAAAACTCTACAATAAGATGACGTGTTTCCTCGGGCAATTCATCAGTATGCTGTTGAATAATATTCTCCCAGATACCACTAAAAGGTGAATTTCGGTTTAAGTAACGGCTAACTTCGGACGGTTGCAACTTGCGTAATTGTTGCACGAGCAGTTTATCATCATCGCTAAAAACTTCGGTATTAATGTATTTTGCCAGGTCGAGCTTTTCTGTTTTTCCGGCAAATGCATTTCTATCTTCATTCGGTTCTCCCTGTATGCCTTCTACCTGTATAAAAGGGTATTGCTGGCTGTTTTCAAAAAATACCAATCCTAATTGCATTTCTGCGGGCTTTGGTAGTTCTTCGGCAACTTCTACTGTAGTTTCGGTTGCAGCCATTACCGGCTTTCGCTGAAAGCCTGCAGCAGCCGGCGCAATACGCTTAATAGAAGGATCAAGAACCCGTAAAAAAGGTTTCCCTTCTTTATAAGCAAACTCGAACTTGCCTTTCAGATCGTCGCTTAACGAAAAGCCATAGGCCTCCAAAAGCTTGTTCTTTTCTTTATCCCAATTACGAATGCTGTCGAAATAATTTACACCATACCGCGTGTACAGTTGCACCAGCAAAATAGTTTTATGAATACATAATGGGTGCTTATCATCGCTTTGGCACGTACAGCTTGTATCAAAATTTCTTTCTTCATTTTTTTGAACAACCACTTTGCACTGTTCGCCTTCATACTCTATTTCAGCTTTTACACGCTCATCTTTGGCTTCAATAATCCGGGCTTTGTTCGTTTGAAGATACTCTTCGGCGCGTGCATACGATTGGGGTGAAGTAAGTAACTTAATCATTTTAAGATCGAGCTGCTTCATCTTTACAACCGTATGCTTTTGATCGTAGGTAAGATCTTTTTCATTAAGCATGTTTCTGTCGAGCAGCTCCTGCAATTGAAACAATGACCCGGCTTCATGCCGGCATATTTCACCTAAATTATAAGGGCAACTGCATCTTAGCGAGATAGAAGAAGCATCTTTAAACTTATTGATAGTAACCTTGTAGAACGTTGCGTAACTATCGTCTTTTACCCTGAAAATGATAGACCCCATCAGGTCGTCATATTCTAATAGTTCAACATTTCCGATAGTATGAATTTTCTTTCCGCGGCGAATTGCTTCATCGGTTCCGTGGTTATAAATATGTTTTATTAAATGCGGTAAAGCCATTGATGGTGGTTAGTTGCCGTTGCCCGTTACATTCCTGCTGTGGTAATTGTTAACGGAACCGTTGCAAACAAAGCAATTTGCAAAAGTAAAGGAAAAGCCTGCACTTTTTTGGGTGAAATAAAAAAGATGTGGACGAAAGGTTTGTTAAGAAGCTTTTAAGTACTGCTGCAATTTAAAATAATGGCAGGATAATCTCTTCCCGCTATTTTTGTTTAAAATAAACCAGGCATTTGAGTGCGATTAAGAAATTAGCAGGGCAAACGATGTGGTATGGAGTAAGTTCTATAGCTGCACGTTTTATCAATTATCTTCTCACGCCATATTTAACTAATGAACATGTATTAAAAGTTTCAGATTATGGCAAGATGAGTTTGTTGTACGCGGCAATTCCCCTGCTAAATGTACTCTTCACTTACGGCTTCGAAACAGCCTATTTCAGGTTCGCCCAGCGCAAAGAACATGAAACTTCTATTTATAGCACAGCCAGTATTTCATTGTTTTTTTCTACAATATTATTTGGATTAATATTATGGTTGTTTCGTGGCTCGCTTGCTGCTTTTACCGGCTTATCAGACTATCCGCAACTAATACAACTAACTATCATAATAATTATTTTAGATACTTTAAATATTCTGCCTTTTGCCCGGCTACGACAACAGGGAAGACCTGTAAAATTTGCACTCATTCGTATTTCAGGCATTATTGTAAATATTGGGTTTACTGTTTTCTTTTTGTCATATTGCCCTCAAATACTTAAATCAGGTACTTCTTCCTGGATAGGTTTTATATACGATCCTACAGTTAATCCTGTAACTTATGTTGTAATTGCGAATCTTATTTCCTCTGCTTTTACATTATTATTACTTGCAAACGAAATAGGAGCGGTAAGAATCAAATTCGATCCGAAACTTTGGAAAGAAATGATGACCTATTCCCTTCCGCTGATTATTGTAGGCCTGGGCGGAATGATTAATGAAACATTTGATCGTGTAATGCTGGGCTGGTGGGTACCAGGCAGTGAAATATTCAAACAGGAACAGGTAGGTATCTACAGCGCCTGTTACAAATTATCTATTCTTATTACGCTTTTTATACAAGCTTTTAGAATGGGTGCAGAACCATTTTTCTTTAAACAGGCACAAGGCACGCAACCACAAAAAACTTACGCCAGGGTAATGAAGTTTTTTGTTATAACTGTAACAGCTATGTTTCTTTTTGTAAGCTTGTTTTTAGACCTCTGGAAATATTTTATTGGCAAAAGTTACTGGGCAGGCCTGTCGGTAGTACCCATCCTGTTGCTTGCCAATATCTTCCTGGGCATTTATTACAACCTTAGTATCTGGTATAAACTTGGCAACAGAACAAAGGCAGGTGCTTACATTACTCTAAGTGGCGCTGCAATAACCCTTATAATCAACTACCTTTTTATACCTCGTTATGGTTATATGGCCTGTGCATGGGCCACGTTTGCCTGCTATGGAACTATGATGGTGATTAGTTATGTTTGGGGACAAAAGGAATATAGAATTCCTTATGTCACTAAAAAGTTACTTGCCTACATTGCAATTGTTGTTGTGTTGTTTTTTATTCATAAAGGCATCACCGCTTACATCACCAATTTATATTTCTGTCTTGCTTTGGGTGCTGTGCTATTCTTTATTTATGCTTCGTTTATTTTGATCGTGGAGAAGAAGGAATTCCAGAAGTTGCCTGTTTTTGGGAAGTATATTAGGTAGAGTTCAGCCTCAAAGACGGAAGACGCTAAGAGGCACAAAGAAAAACATTTCTGTCAACCGTCATCTGTCAACTGTCAACTGTTAACTCCATTAATGGGAACAATTTTTTAACCATTGCTCAAACAAATTATTAATGTTAACCTTAGGCATTAACGCTGTTTTTCATGACTCATCTGCCTGCATTTTAAAAGATGGCAAGTTATTAGCCGCCGCAGAAGAAGAACGTTTTACGCATATAAAACATGGCAAACGACCTGTGCCTTTCAGCACTTACGAGCTTCCTTATTATGCTATAAATTATTGCCTTGAAGTTGCAGGCATTCATTTGAATGATGTAGATCATTTTGCTTATTCATTCGATCCTTATTTATTGTTAGGTGATGAGGCTTACAAAGCATTCATACCATTGCCACTTCAACCCGGAAAAGATAATACTAACCCTGCCTGGTCAAATCCTTATGATGCTTTGTTTTTATCGTACATTATAAATGCTCCAAAACAATTGGTTGATGGTTATCCGCATCACTTACAAAAACGGTTTAAAGGAGCTAAAATTTCAGCAGAACAATGGCATTTTGTTGAACATCATATTGCGCATGCAGCAAGTGCATTTCATCCTTCGCCTTATAATAATGCTGCAGTAATTACATTGGACGGTCGCGGCGAAATTGCTACTACCACCTATAACATTGGGCAAGGAAATGACCTAATAAGAATTGGACAGGTTAGCATGCCTCACTCATTAGGATTGTTGTACGAAAGAGTAACTGAACACTTAGGTTTCCTGCATAGTTCTGATGAATATAAAGTGATGGCGCTTGCATCGTATGGCAAACCTGAGTTTGTAAAAGACTTTAGAGAGATGATAGAAATATCACACGGACAATACACTATAAAAGATGAAAGGTTAACCGAAAGGTTTGGTGCTGCAAGATTACGACATGAAGAATTTACAAGTCACCATTTCAACATTGCCCATTCATTACAATTGGTGCTTGAAGAATCCGCTCTTGAGATCTGTAATTGGTTATACAACCAAACAAAGCAGGAGAATTTATGTATGGCAGGTGGTGTAGCGCTTAATTGTGTAATGAATGCACGGATAAAAGATAAGGGTAAGTTTAAAAATATATGGATACAACCTGCAGCAGGCGATGCAGGAACAGCATTAGGTGCAGCTATTTGGATTGACAGCCAACAACGCAACAGCAAGCAAAAAGACTTTGTGATGGATCATGCATATTGGGGACCTGAATATAGTGATGATGACATTGAGCACTTTTTAAAATGGACTAAAACACCTTACAAAAAACTGGAAAACATTGCCGAAGAAACAGCAGCAATTTTAGCGGATGATAAAATAATAGGTTGGTTCCAGGGAAGGATGGAGCTTGGGCCAAGGGCCTTAGGAAGCCGTTCAATTTTAGCTTCGCCTATAAACCCAACTATGCAGGCACGATTAAATGAAGTAAAAGATAGGGAAGATTTCAGACCTGTTGCACCGGTGGTATTAGAGGAAGATGCAAACGAGTGGTTTGAGAATGCAGCGTACTCCCCATACATGCTTTTTGTGTATAATGTACGTGCTGAAAAGGCTGATAAAATTCCTGCCGTAAGGCATGTTGACGGAACTGCGCGCATACAAACGATCAACGAACAACAGCATAAAAAATATTATGATTTGTTGAAAGCGTTTAAAGAAAAAACAGGTGTTCCGGTGTTGGTAAATACTTCGTTTAATACCTTAGGCAAACCAATTGTTTGCACACTCCGGGATGCCCTTGAATGTTTCTGGGGCTCACCTTTTGACGCTCTTGTTATTGGTTCTTTTTTGATAGAGAAATAATATGAAAAAAATTTCTGTTGTAGTACCTACTTATAACCGTTCAGACTTATTGCAGAAGTGTTTACAAAACTTAGTTAACCAAAGCTTTGATAAGAATGAATACGAGATTATAGTGGTAAGTGACGGGCCGGATGAAACAACTAAACTAAAGGTTGCGGAATATGAAGGATCATTAGCTGCCGTTTTATATTATTCGCTCCCCCAGAAGCGGGGACCTGCGGCTGCAAGAAACTTAGGGTGGAGATCTGCGAAAGGTATCCTGATTACATTTACTGATGATGATTGTCTTCCAGATGAAAACTGGCTGAAAGAAATATGGGATTTTTATAATCAGGAAGCGCATATTGCACATATTGCATATACCGGAAAGGTTATTGTGCCCATATCAAAACATCCAACCGATTTTGAACTAAATACTTCCAAACTTGAAATCGCTGAATTTGTAACTGCAAATTGTATCTGTACAAAAGAGACACTTATTAAAGTTGAAGGCTTTGATGAACGGTTTAAAGCAGCATGGAGAGAAGACAGCGATCTTCATTTTAAGTTGCTGGAGCATAACATACCTATTTATAAAAATGAGAATGCTATTGTCGTTCATCCTGTTCGCAAAACAGTTTGGGGCATTAGTATAAAGGAGCAAAAGAAAAGTTTGTATAATGCTTTGCTGTATAAAAAGCATCCGCATTTATACTGCAAAAGAATAAAAGCAAATCCTAACTGGCTGTATTACCAAATAATATTTTTGTTTGCAGGGGGAATGATTATGCTCGCAACAGGGCATATAAAAATTAGTTTACCAGCATTTGGAGGCTGGCTGATTTTAACTGTGGTCTTTGTTTCGAGAAGATTAAAACCCACTTCACACTCATTATCTCATGCAACCGAAATGACTGCAACATCACTTGTTATTCCATTTCTCTCAGTATTTTGGACGTTGTATGGTGCTTATAGGTTTAGGGTATTATTTTTTTAAGGATAAACGAAAACAGTTGATGAGATTACCAGAACACGAAGTAAAGAAGATAGTGGTATTTAGAGCATTGCAATTAGGAGACTTGCTTTGTTCAATACCTGCAATACGTGCATTAAGGCAAGGCTATCCAAATGCACAAATCACATTAGTATGTTTACCGTGGGCTAAATTCTTAGCAGAAAGATTTCCATCTTACATTAATTCATTTATTTCTTTTCCGGGTTATCCCGGTTTGCCCGAACAGGCCTTTGATCTTAATTCCTTCATTTCTTTTTTAGCAACTATACAACAACAGCAGTTTGATTTATCCATTCAAATGCATGGAAACGGTACTATTGCAAACCCGTTGATGGCATTATTTGGAGCAAGATTTATGGCTGGATTTTATAAAAAAGACCAATACTTGCCAAACAACAATTATTTTATTGAATACCCAAATGATTTACCCGAAATAAAAAGGCATTTAGAATTGATGCAGCATTTAGGAATAGATGCTAACGGTACACAAATGGAATTTCCTTTAATAGAAAAAGATTATAGCCATTTGCAGGAAGCAGACCTTGGACTTACTCCAAAAGAATATGTATGTATTCATCCCGGATCGAGAGGTGAAGAGCGGCGATGGGCTCCTGAACATTTTGCTACATTAGCAGATTTTTGTATTGAAAAAGGTTTTAAAGTTGTTGTAACCGGAACAAAGGATGAAGCTGGCATTGTTCAAAATGTTATAAACCACATGAAGAACCAACCAATAAATGCAGCAGGAAAAACAACACTTGGTGCAGCAGGTGTTTTAATTAAAGATGCTTTTGCATTGGTATCTAATTGTACGGGAGTATCTCATATTGCATCTGCCTTAAAAACAAGAAGCATTGTTATAAGTCTTGACGGCGAGCCGCAAAGATGGGCACCATTAGATAAAGAATTACATACCACCATTGATTGGACAACTCCCAACGATTTTAATGCTGTTTTGAAAGTGGCAGAAAGGTTATTTGGTAAAAAGCCGATCACTTATTTGGGTGACTGAACGAGTGTCTTTTTTATGTAACAGATCAAGAACTGCATTTACAATATCGTTTGCTAAAGGCAGCTTCACTTCTTTGTTATATACTGTTTTATACAAATATTGTATCACTTCATTTTTACTTCTAAGTTCTTCCGGAACTTCATATTCTAAAATAGTATGAGGAACCTGCCAGGGCGAATGTTGCGGGTTTGTTTGAGCATATAAAACGACAACAGGTGTTTGCATTGCAGCAGCGATATGTATGGTACCTGTATTAACCGAAACAACAACGGGTGCTTTTTCAATCAAGGCAATAAATTCATCCAGTTTTAAAATTCCACCTAACGAAAAACTTCCTTTGCCTGTTTTAAAAGCGAGTTCATCAATAATTGATTTTTCGGAAGATGACCCGGTAAACAAAACCTGGTAATGATGTTCTTCAATCATTGTTTTAGCTGCTTCAATCCATAGCTCCTGTGGGTATTCTCTTTTTTTTTCACTTACGCCTGCATGAAATATTAACCACCGCTTTGATAGGTCAACACCGGCACCTTCCAGGCTTTCCTTCGTTTTCTCCCATGCCTCTTCGGGAACTCTAAGCGATATTTTTTTATTAGAAGTTTGTGCTCCAATAAATTCTACCAGATTCAAATCTCTTTCAACCTGGTGCAAGATAAAAGTATAAGGTTCTTTATCAGGAAGCCAATGTGTTAGCAGATCATACGGATTTTCTCTGCAGTAAGCAACCCTTACAGGAATTTGAGCCATATAAGCAAGCATTCCGGCAGGCAAAGGGTTTTGGCTAAACACAGTAAAAATGAATGCCGCATCAAACTTGCGTTGCTTGATAATTTCAACTATTTCAGTAATGGTTTCTGCACCTGTGGCGTTGTTTGATTTTATCCAGGGAAGATCATAAGTAATTACATCATCAACTTCGGGTATTAACCGGGCAATGCCTGTTGCCATTGAAGAGGTAAGAACAGTTATGTTTGAATGATAAGTTTCTTTTAATGCACGTATTGCTGGTGAGGACATTAGCAGGTCGCCTAAATTATCTGCTCGTATTACCAGTATGTTTTTATAAGAAGTCACCATTTTTTATCCATTACTAATCATATAGCGTAAAGCATCAAAGCTATTCAGATTGTTGGTATGGACTTTACTCTTTTATATCATACTTATGTAAATCAGTAATAGCCGGACCATTAATTACTACTCCTTTATTTGTAAACCTTGACCCATGGCAAGGGCA
>JAABUN010004327.1_pt1 | contig 19605 bp, 22 predicted proteins | sample 5559311 | NCBI WGS metagenome assembly JAABUN01 (sample SAMN10711877, study PRJNA513370) | rock metagenome | isolation source: Antarctica rocks | place: Antarctica: Victoria Land, Siegfried Peak sud | reverse complement strand
GCCTTCTGCAGGCTCAAGGATTGGCGTGCCATTGCCACCCGCTACGACAAAACAGCCCGCAACTTCTTCGCGGGACTCTGCCTCGCCGTGGCCCTCACGCATTGGCTCAGATGAGCCCACGCCCTAGTCCTGAAGGTCCTCGGCGAGAATCGCCATAGCGAAGTTGAACGAACGATCGCCGTCCTCATCGTCGACGGAGATCACGCCGATGAACTCCTCGCCGACGTAGACCTCGGCCGAATCCGACTTCTTCGGGCGCGCGACCACGCGCAGCGACTGGTTCGCGAAGGCGCGCCGCATGTAGCGTTCGAGCTTCGCAAGTTCGGTCTTGTCCAAGTCCAACCCTCTCAGCGGTGACCCTGCGATTGCCACGCGGGCGGGCCTTGGGCAAGCCGCCTCTTCATGGCTCGCCCTTGTCGGAGAGGATCTGATCCATCGAGCGCGCCGGCTCGGCGCAGCCCGCGGTGCCCACGACCCTGGCCGGCACCCCCGCGACGGTGGTGTTGCGGGGAACCGGCTGCAGCACGACCGATCCGGCCGCGACACGGGCGCATTGCCCGACCTCGATGTTGCCGAGGATCTTGGCGCCCGCCCCGATCAGGACGCCGCGCCGGATCTTCGGATGGCGGTCTCCGGCCTCCTTGCCGGTTCCCCCGAGCGTCACATCCTGCAGCATCGAGACGTCGTCCTCGATCACCGCCGTCGATCCGACCACGAGACCTGTCGCGTGGTCGAGGAAGATGCCGCGTCCGATCTTGGCTGCGGGATGGATGTCGGTCTGAAACACCTCGGACGACCGGCTCTGGAAATAGAGCGCCATGTCCTTTCGCCCACTGCTCCAGAGGGCATGGGCGAGACGATAGGTCTCGATGGCGTGAAATCCCTTGAAATAGAGCACCGGCTCGATGAGGCGCGAGCAGGCGGGATCCCGCTCGGCCACCGCCAGGATATCGGCCCGGAAGGCTTCGCCGAGACCGCGGTCCTCAGCCGCGAGGTCACCGTAGATCTGGGCGATGAGATCGGACGGCAGGGCGCCATGACCGAGCCGGCTCGCCACCCTGTGGATCACGGCGGCTTCGAGGCTCTCGTGGTTGAGGATCGTGGTCAGCAGGAACGTCGCTAAGGCCGGCTCGGACCGGAGCACGGCCTCGGCATCCTGGCGAAGCCTAGCCCAGACGGGGTCGACAACCCCCGCGATTGCATCTGGATCGTGCCGTGTGAGCGTTTGCGACATGAACACCTCCGTCACCCCTACCAGATGCGCGAACAGGCGGACAATCAAGCGCAGGAGAGGCGGTCAGCCCTGCTCGGCCAGGAAGGCAAGCACGCCGGCCTTGTGCACCCGGTCGCCAACCGCGAGATTGTGATCCCGGCCCGGGATGTCCAGAGCGCGCGCATTCGGCATCAGGGCCGCCAGTTCCGCCGCCGAGCCCGCGATCGTGTCCTTTGTCCCGACCGAGATCAGCGTCGGGACGGTGATCTCTGCGACCTTCTCGCGCGTCAGCGTCTGCCGTGTTCCCCGGATGCAGGCCGCGAGGGCCCGAAGGTCGCTCCCGGTCTGCTCGGCGAAAGCCCGGAACATGCGCTGCGTCGGGTCGGTCAGGCCGGCGAGCGCCGGCGCCTCCATGGCGTCCGCGATGCCGACCGGGAGACCGACGCCCTCGACGAGGTGGATGCCGAGGCCGCCGAGGACAGCGGAGCGGAGCCGCTCGGGATGGGCGAGCGCCAGGAAAGCCGTGATCCGCGCTCCCATCGAATAGCCCATGACATGGGCCCGCTCGATGCGCAGATGATCGAGCAGCCCAGCCGCATCCTCCGCCATGGTCGGGGTCGCGTAGTCGCCCAAATCGTGGAACTTGGTGCTGCGCCCGTGACCGCGGTTGTCGAACGCGATCACGCGATAGCCTTCTCGCGCGAGCGTGACGGTCCAGGAGGTCGCGACCCAGTTCACGGCGTGATTCGAGGCGAAGCCGTGCACGAGAAGCACCGGAGACGCCTTGCGTTCGGCGGTCTCGGCCGGCGCCACGTCGACGAACGCGATCTCCGCCCCGCCGATCCGGGCAAGCTTGGGCTCAAGCCCGCTCACTGGCCCTCGCCCGTTGGTCCACGACCATTGCCGGCCCATGCCGCCCATGCGAGACAGCCGGTCGAATCCGCGATCGCGCGGCGTCGAGGCTTCGGACGCGATGGCTGAATTCGGCGTGCCCCATTTCCACAACGATCCGGGCGTTCGCGAAATCCATGTCGGCTCACGCGAGTTCATGTGCATCGGGGCGAAACCGCCCCTCGATCATCCGCATATCTTCATCGATATGGGATCGGGTGTGGACGCCATCTGCTCCTATTGCGGAACGCTCTACAAGTTCAAGCCGAACCTCTCGGCCGGCCAAGCGGAGCCGGAGGATTGCCTCTGGCTGCACCGGGCGACCTAGAGCCAGGGCGCGGCCGCGAGGCAGGCTCCCTTGAGGGTTGCGGTTGCGGGCGCCGGCATCGCGGGCCTTGCCAGCTCGCTCACGCTCGCGGATGCCGGTCATGAGGTCACGCTTTACGAACGGCGCACCGGATTTGGCGAAACGGGCGCGGGAATCCAACTCTCGCCAAATGCGACCCGCGTCCTCTTTGCGCGGGGCCTCGGGACGGCGCTGACGCGCGTGGGCTGCGAGCCGGAGCGGATCGTTACCCGCTCCTTGACGTCCGGCCGCACGATCGGTGCCGTCGCGCTCGGCCCCTGGATGCGGAATCGGTTCGGGGCGCCCTTCATCGCGGTTGCCCGGAGCGACCTGCACACGGCGCTTCTCGACGCCGTCCGGTCTCGGCCGAACGTTCGCGTCCGGATCGGCCGCGGAGTAGTCGCGCTGGCCGAAACCCCGCTGGGCATCGATGTCACGACGGAGGCGAGCGGCGGGAGAGAAACCGCGACTGCCGACCTCCTGGTCGGTGCGGATGGGCTTTGGTCGTCGGTTCGCACGCTGATCGGCGACGCGCGACGGCCCTCTTACAGTGGCCATGCCGCATATCGCGCAACCGTGCCGTCGGCGGGCCTTCCCGCCGCCTTTGGGCGGAACGAGACCGGGCTTTGGCTCGGTCCCGGGCGGCACGTCGTGCATTACCCGATCACGTCCGGCCGCCTCGTGAACATCGTCGTCGTGGCCCGCCGGCGGGACCCCATCGCGGGCTGGTCCGGCGTCGAGGAGGGGAACCGCGTTCTCGCGGCGCTCGCGGATGCGTCGAGCGAACTCCGCGAACTGGCTTCAGGAGCGACCGCTTGGGCAGCCTGGTCGCTTTACGACTTGCCGGCCCGCTTCCTGTCAAAGGGCCGCGTCGCGCTCGTCGGCGACGCCGCGCACCCGGTCCTGCCGTATCTCGCGCAGGGCGGTTCGCTCGCGATCGAGGACGTGGCCCAACTGGCCGCCTACTTGGGCACGGAGCCGGACACCGTTCCCGAGGCGCTCGGCCGCTACCGGCGGGAACGCTACCGCCGCGTCCGCAAGGTGCAGGCGACGGCGCGGCGGAACGGCGCCCTGTACCACGCATCAGCGCCCCTTGCTTTCGCTCGGGATCTCGTCATGCGCCGGCTCGGCCCGGCCGGCATGTCGGAGCGCTTCGCCTGGCTCTATGGCTGGCGCGTGGAGGGCCGATCCGCGGACACGGCTTGATCAGCGGCCGCTTCGGCCATACCGACGTTGCCTGTCGTCAGCGGACGTGGCGAAACTGGTAGACGCAAGGGACTTAAAATCCCTCGGGCCTTGCCCGTACGGGTTCGACCCCCGTCGTCCGCACCAACTCGCAACTCCGAAAACCGAGCCGACCAGCTCAAACGCCGGGCATCGCGCGTCGGAGCAACTTGGAACCCCGATCAACAACGGGCGTTCTCGCAGCAAGGCGACAGACATTTCAGGAGACGTACCATGCGCAACGGTTTGATGGGTCTTGTGGCTCTTTCGCTTCTCGGCGTTCCGAGCTTCTCCGTAGCGCAAGAAGGCGCTGCCGCGGGAGCGATCACTGGGGCGGTGACGGGCGGGATCGTTGGTGGCCCGATCGGCGCGGCGGTTGGAGCCGGCGTCGGCGGGCTCGCGGGCGCCGCCGCTGAAGACTCGGCGAAGCGGGGACCCGACACCGTCGTGGTTCAGCCCGGTCGCGAAGTCGTCGGCGGTACCGGCTGCGCCTCGGAAACGGTTCGGACCGAGAACTCTTTCGGCGACTCGAAGACGGTCACGCGCGAGCGCTGCTGACCCTGGCTTGGCTGAGAACAGGACAGAAAGGCCGGGACATTCCCGGCCTTTCGCCTTTGTGGAGCTCGGGATCAGTTTCGCGGCTGCCGCAACCTGTCGAGTAACTCCCGGATCAGCACCGACGCCTTCCGCAGCGCGTCGACATCGCGGCCCCGCACAATGATCTGGTTCGTGAAGCCTGACGGCGAGTAGGACGGGTACGAGCCAATCGACAAATCCGGATGGGCAAGCGCGATGTCGCCCAGCCCCGCAGCGTACAGCCCTTCCGGAACCCCGCTTGCGTCGATCGTCTCGACGCTGACGGGCGTGCCCTTCACGAGGCGAGGGACGATATTGTCGAGCATGGCCTGCATGATGGCCGGCACGCCCGCCATCACGACCACGTTGCCGATCCGGAAGCCCGGAGCGCGCGAGATCGGGTTCTCGATGAGCTCCGCCCCTTGCGGGATGCGGGCCATGCGCAGGCGCGCTTCGTTCAGGTCTTCCCGCTTCATGCGCTGAAGGAGCATGTCGACGGCGCGAGGGTCGACATCGATCGGCACGCCGAAGGCCTTGGCCACGCAATCGGCCGTGATGTCGTCATGCGTCGGGCCGATGCCGCCGGTCGTGAACACGTGGTCGTAGCGGGTGCGGAGTCCATTCACGGCGGCCACGATCTCCGCCTCGACGTCCGGCACGACACGAACCTCCCGTAGGTCGATGCCGAGCCGGGTCAGGTACTCGGCCACGTAGCCGATGTTCTTGTCCTTGGTGCGCCCGGACAGGATCTCGTCGCCAATGACCAGGAGGGCGGCCGTGACCGTGTTCGTGCTCATGATGCATCCGTCCTACCTGCAGGGTCGCTCGTCGGCTCCCGTTCGAAGACGAGGTTCAGGCGCGTGCGGGCGAGCTGGCGATAGCCGTGCCGGGCAAGAAGGGCCGGAAGATCGATCTGCCACTGCGCCACGCCGTTCTCGATGACGAGGAGCGCGGGGAACAGGCTCTCGGGGGCGGATTCGAAAAACGGCCCGAGGATGATGTCCTCGGCGCCCTCCACATCGAGCTTCACCGCGTCGATCCGACGAAGGCGCTCGTCGCGCACGAGATCGAGGAGCGTCTTCGCGGGCACTCGGATCGGATCGGCATTCCCGGCCGCCACGATCTTGACGCTCGATTCGCCGCTGTTGCGGGCATCGATGAAGAGCGTCAGCTCGCCCGTCTTGTCCGCGACCGCACAGGCAATCGCCTTGATGGTCGCGAACGCGTTCAGCCGGATGTTGCCGACCAGCCGATCGAAGATCCCGGGTTGCGGTTCGATCGCCAGGATGCAGGCGGACGGGCCGGCCCGGGCCGCGACGAACAGAGAATAAGCGCCGACATTCGCTCCGACATCGATGAAGGTGAACCCGTCGCGAATTCGATCCGACAGGATGGCCAGCTCCTCCGGATCGAATGTCAGCGGCGCGAACAGCATCCGCTTCTCGCAGATGTTGTTATACGGGTGGACCCTCATCCGGGCGCCGAGCGCCTCGATGTCGACCGGCGCTCCTCGAAGCTGGAACACGGCCAGCCGTCGCATGGCGATGGTGAGGCGTCGTCCCAGCCACGTATCGGGGAGGGAGCGCGTCGTCTCGACGACCCAACGGACAAATCCGACAGGAGCATAGGTCCCGAAAGGCGCTGCCTCGTCCATGCCTTGTGCCGGGCGTCCAGTCCTGCCACATCGCTTGCAGGCGTGCTCTTCGCATCGCGCGACCGGCCTCGCAACCCTGGTGGGTCGAGGGCCCGCCGGCTCGAGACCAAGCTGCGGTTCAAGGATGAGTCAGGACGACACCAGACAGCTCGATCGCCGCCGGACCGCCGAGGCTCCCATCCACGGCCCCGGCGCCTTCGAGGGGATGCGACGGGCCGGCCGTCTCACGGCCGAGGCGCTCGACCTCCTCGTCGAACACGTGAAGCCCGGGGTCACAACGGCCTCGCTCGACCGGGTGGTGGTCGAGTTCGCGCACGACCACGGCGCCTATTCCGCGACCCTGCTCTACCGCGGCTATCCGCATTCCATCTGCACCTCGATCAACCACGTCGTGTGTCACGGCATGCCGAGCGACAAGCCTCTGCGCGAGGGCGACATCCTCAACATCGACGTCACGTTGATCCTGGACGGCTGGCACGGCGATTCGAGCCGGATGTATTTCGTGGGAGAGGTGCCGCGTCGGGCGGCCCGGCTTTGCGACATCACGCATGACTGCCTGACGCACGGCATCGCGGCGATCGCTCCGGGCAGGACCACCAACGCGATCGGGGCCGCGATCCAGGCCTTGGCAGAGACCGAGCGATGCTCCGTGGTGAGGGATTTCTGCGGCCATGGGCTCGGACGCCTGTTCCACGACTCGCCGACGATCCTGCACTACGTGGAGCCGACCTACGACGTGCCGCTCCGGCCCGGGATGCTGTTTACGGTGGAGCCGATGATCAATCTCGGCCGGCCGCAGGTGAAGGTCCTGGCCGACGGCTGGACGGCGGTGACGCGCGACCGGTCGCTGTCGGCGCAATTCGAGCACAGCGTCGGCGTGACCGAGACCGGGGTCGAGGTCTTCACCTACTCGCCGAAAGGCTATCACAGGCCGCCTTACCCGAACCGCGGCTGACCCGAGACTCGGACACACGGCGCCCATCGCCCATGTCGCCCCCGCCCGACCCTCCCCACTACCACGGTCACCGCGACCGCCTACGGGCACGCTTCAGCGACGCCGGCGCAGACGCATTGCCCGACTATGAGCTGCTGGAACTCGTCCTGTTCCGGTCGATCCCGCGCCGGGACGTGAAACCGCTGGCGAAGCAGCTGATCCGCGAGCTCGGCTCCTTCGCCGAGGTGCTTGCCGCCCCGCCGGCACGTCTCCGGGAGATCGAGGGTCTCGGCGGGAGCGCCATCTTGGACCTCAAGATCGTGGAGGCGTCGGCGCGCCGGCTCGCTCGCGGCGCCGTCGCCAAGCGCCCGGCCCTGTCCTCCTGGAACGCCGTCCTCGAATATTGCCGCACCGCGATGGCCTTTTCGGACACGGAGCAGTTTCGCGTGCTGTTTCTCGACAAGCGCAACGCGATGATCGCGGATGAGGTGCAGGGGATCGGCACCGTCGACCACACGCCCGTCTATCCGCGCGAGGTCGTGAAGCGCGCGCTCGAGCTCTCGGCGACGGCCGTGATCCTGGTCCACAATCACCCGTCCGGCGACCCGACGCCATCGGGAGCCGATATTCGGATGACCCGGGAGATCGTCGAGATCGCGAAACCCCTCGGGATTTCGGTGCACGATCACATCATCGTCGGCCGCGACGGCCACGCGAGCCTGAAGGGGCTGCGATTGCTGTGACCGGCGTGGCCCCGTGATCTCGCTCGGACGCGACACCCTTCCGGGCGAGCGCCCATCTCGCAGGCTTGTTCCCGAAGCAGCGGCCCTCCCCTATGACGGGTGCGGACGTTGAGTCCCGCCGCTCCAAGGATGATGTCGCATGCTCATCACGCTTCGCGCATTCAGTCTCGCCGCCCTGATGGCGGCCGCACCCGCGCTTGCGCAGACCGTCGCGCCCGTCGGCGTGCCGGAATGCGACCAGTTCCTCCAGCGCTACGACGCCTGCCTCAGCAGCAGCGTGCCCGAGGCGCAGCGAGCCCAACTCCGCTCCACGATCGACCAGATGCGGGCGGCGTGGCGTCAAGCGGCGCAAAACCCGCAAGCGCGCGCCACCCTCGGCCCGCAATGCACCCAGATGGGCCAGCAGATGGCTCAGTCCATGGCGGCCTACAACTGCCGCTTCTGACCCGGCGCCGTGATGCATCGGGGGCGATCCGCCCGCCGGCCCTTAACGACCGGAGAGCGCGAACCCGGCGACACCTCGTGTTCGTCGCGTTCGCGCTGATCGTCGGAGCCCATTGTCTGGTGCTGGCGCGGCTCGCCCGCGACACCGCCCCGGGCGAAGTTCTGCCCGTGCTGCTCGCCGGGGCCGCCCTGTTCGGCCTCGGCGCGTTAGCGTTGGCGTGGGGCGGACTCGTGGGGGGTCATGGCGGGGCCCTGGTCGGGGCGCTCGCGGCGCTCGCGCTCTACTCCGCCGGGGCCCTCCTCGTGAGCCAGTTCCCTCACTCGGACCCGGCGGCGCCCAACGACGACCTGCTGCCCCGCATCGCCGCCTACCTGGCTCTGCTCTGGGCATTGGCGCTGATCGGTGTGGCCTCACGGCGGCGTGGGAGCGACCGGGGCTGATCGGAAACCGCCTTCCCACGCGCGCCCCGCGAACCCTTCCCTTGGAACGCGACTTGCCTCTACTCTCGCTAGCAGGCGAGCGGAGCGTACATGGGCACGACAGCCTTTGACGAGATGAACGGGTTCGCCAATGGCGGTCCTCCCACCTCTCGGACTGCCTATGCGGCGCTGAAGACCTGGCTCGACGAGACCCCGAGCGCGACGTTCGACACCCGCAGAAGCCAGGCCGAACTGTTTTTCCGCCGAGTCGGCATCACGTTCGCGGTCCACGGCGACAACGAGGCGTCCGAGCGGCTGATCCCTTTCGACGTCATCCCCCGCGTGCTCGTGAAGTCGGAATGGGCGTTCCTGGAGCGCGGATTGAAGCAGCGCGTCACTGCGCTGAACGCCTTTCTGGCGGACATCTACGGCCCGCAGGAGTGCATTCGGGCCGGCATCATCCCGGGCGACCTCGTGTTCCGCAACCCGCAGTACCGGCTGGAGATGAGGGACGCGCCCGTCCCTCACGGCGTCTACGTCCACATCGCCGGGATCGACGTCGTGCGCTGCAACGAGAACGACTTCTACGTGCTCGAGGACAACGCCCGCACGCCGTCAGGCGTCTCCTACATGCTGGAGAACCGCGAGGTCATGATGCGCCTTTTCCCGGAGCTCTTCGCGAGCCACCGGGTCGCGCCGGTCGAGAACTATCCCGACGCGCTGCTCGCCACGCTCCGGTCGGTCGCCCCGGAGGCGAGGGGCGGAGCTCCGGTCGTGGCCTTGCTGACGCCCGGGCGCTACAACTCGGCCTATTACGAGCACTCTTTCCTGGCCGACAAGCTCGGAGTCGAGCTCGTCGAGGCGACCGACCTCTTCGTCAAGGACGACGTCGCCTACATGCGCACGACGGAAGGTCCAACGCGGGTCGACGTGATCTACCGGCGGATCGACGACGACTTCCTGGACCCGCTCGTGTTCCGGCCCGATTCGGCGCTCGGCGTCCCAGGGCTCATGGGCGCCTACCGGGCCGGCAACGTCACGCTCGCAAACGCGGTCGGCACCGGCGTGTCGGACGACAAGGCGGTGTACAGCTACATGCCGGACCTCGTCCGTTTCTTCACGGGCGAGGACGCCGTCCTGCAGAACGTTCCGACCTGGCGCTGCCGCGAGCCCGCCTCGCTCGCGCACGTTCTCGCCAATCTCGGCGACTTGGTCGTGAAGGAGGTGTCGGGCTCGGGCGGCTACGGCATGCTGGTCGGACCTCACGCCACGCGGCGCGAGCTCGACGAGTTCGGACGCAAGGTCAAGAACTCGCCAGACGGCTTCATCGCGCAGCCGACCCTCTCGCTTTCGACCTGCCCGACCTTCGTGGCGTCGGGGGTCGCGCCTCGCCACGTCGATCTCCGGCCGTTCGTGCTCACCGGAGCGGACGAGATCAGGATCGTGCCCGGCGGCTTGACGAGGGTGGCCCTGAAGGAGGGTTCGCTCGTCGTGAACTCGAGCCAGGGCGGCGGCACCAAGGATACCTGGGTGCTGGATGCGTGATGGGTCGGTGACCTCCCCTCCTGTCATACCGGGGCGGCCCGGAGGCCCGAACCCGGAACTCGCGGCTATACGTGTCGAAAGGAATGCTTGTTCGCAGCCGATGCGAGTGGGTGTTTGGTTCTCGCCTTTCGGAAGTCGGATATTTGCGACATCCGCTAACCGGGAGGTCGAACGCGGGAACACCCGAGCTCGATGCGAGCCCCGGACTGACACTCCACCCCTCCCCTCGGCCTTGCCCAAAGCCTAAGCGCCATGCTCTCCCGCACTGCCGACAACCTGTTCTGGGTCGCGCGCTATACGGAGCGGGCGGATTTCATCGCCCGAACGCTGGACGCGACCTTGCGGCTGGCCTCGTTGCCGCAGAGCTATGTCGGGGAGGGAAACGAGTGGGAGAGCGCGGTGGCGTCGGCTGGCGATCTTGACCTGTTCCGTAGCCTCTACTCAGGCGCGAACGAAGACACCGTCCGCGATTTCCTGGCGTTCAGCCCCGTGAACCCGTCCTCCATCCGCAACTGCATCGAAAACGCGCGCGAGAATGCACGCTCGGTCCGGACCGCGCTCACCTTCGAGATGTGGGACGCTCTGAATGGAGCCTGGCTCGAGCTCAAGAGCTTCGGAAACGAGATGAGTCCGGAAGAATTCGCCCGGTTCCTGGATTGGGTGAAGCGCGTCGTGCTGGCGGTGGACGGGTCGGCCTATCGGACGATGCTGCGCAACGACGCCTTTTGGTTCACGCGCCTCGGAAGTGCGCTCGAGCGAGCCGACAACACGGCCCGCATCCTCGACGTCAAGTATCACCTGCTCCTGCCTGAGACGGAGGGGATCGGCGGCAGTCTCGACTACTTTCAGTGGACCACGATCCTGCGGGAGGTCTCCGCCCTCACCGCCTACCACTGGGTCTACCGCCAGAGCGTCAAGCCGTGGCTCGTGGCCGACCTCCTGATCCTGAACCGACAGATGCCGCGCTCTCTCGCGAACTGCTACGAGATCCTGACCCGCCATCTGGACCTGATCGCGGACGATTACGGGCGGCGTGGAGCCAGCCAACGCCTCTCGTCGAATATGCTGACGCGCCTCTCGGCCTCGCGGATCGACGGCATCTTCGCGGACGGCCTCCATGAGTTCATCCGCGAGTTCCTGGTCGAGAATAACCGGCTTGGGGCCGCGATCGGCGAACAGTACCTGGCCTGACCGCGATCCAGGGAAGAACCATGCGGATCAGGATCCTCCACGAGACATGCTACCGATACGGCGCGCCGGCGCGCGCCCTGCAACAGATCCTTCGGCTCACGCCGCGCGACCACGACGGACAGCACGCGTTGCGCTGGAGGATCGAGCCGAGCGCCGAAGGACGGCTCGTGGCCGACATCGATCATTTCGGGAACGCGGTTCACACATTCTCGGCCGACGAAGAGCTGCGGGAACTGACGCTCAGGGTCGACGGCGAGATCGAGACGACCGACACGGCCGGCATGATCCGGGACCCGATCGAACGCGTGGCCGACGCCTGCTTTCTGCGGGATACCGATCTCACGGTCGCGGACGACGCCATCCGAGCCTTCGCCAAACATGTGAGCGGCCGGCCGGGAGATACGCTCGCAACGCTGCACCGCCTCCTCGTGGCCGTGAACGAGACGGTCCGCTTCGACGTGAACCCGACCGATAGCGGCACACGGGCCGCCGAGGCCTTCGCGCTGAAGCGCGGCGTGTGCCAGGATCTCACCCACATCTTCTTGGCCGCGGCTCGCCATCTCGACATTCCCTCCCGCTACGTATCCGGGTACTTCCTACGGGCCGATGGCGTGATCGAGCAGGAGGCCGGCCATGCCTGGGCGGAGGCAAAGGTGGCGGATCTCGGCTGGATCGGGTTCGACCCGGCGAACGGGATCAGCGTCACCGAAGCGCATCTCCGGATGGCGATCGGGCTCGACTATCTCGGCGCGGCTCCTGTTCGGGGCAGCCGGCGCGGCGGCGGCTCGGAAAGCCTCGAGGTCAGGATCCGGGTCGAGCTCGCAGCGCCGAACACTCAGAGCCAGTCTCAGCAGCGGGCGCTGCCGAGCAGCCCGCCTCACTCATGACACCTCCGGTGCTGAGCGCGACCACGGCTCAGCGGGCGGGTGGTTTGCCGCCGTGGCCGGAGGGGACGTGCTACCCCGCCCACCGTGACGTAAGCAGCCGGCGCGACCCGCCGTGACAGCAGGAGAACGCAGGACATGACGTATTGTACGGCCGTCCTCGTCGAGGCAGGCCTCGTGATCATTGCGGATACGCGAACCAATGCCGGCCTCGACAACATCTCGAGCTTCCGGAAGCTTCATCTGTTCCAGTCGCCGGGCGACCGCATCCTGACCCTCGCCTCAGCCGGCAACCTGTCCGTCTCCCAGTCGGTGGTGAGCTTTCTCAGCGAGGGCATCGAGAACCCGACCACGGGGCAGCTCGAGACGATCCATGACGCCCCGACCATGTTCCGGGCCGCGCAGCTCATCGGCCGCGCCATCCGGCGCGTGCGCGGCACCGACGGCCCGGCATTGGAAGAGGCGGAGATCCGCTTCGACTGCTCCTTCCTCTTCGGCGGGCAGATCGCGGGCGGGCCAATGCGCCTCTACATGATCTACTCGGCAGGCAACTTCATCGAATGCAGCCAGGACGCCCCGTTCCTGCAGATCGGCGAGCACAAATACGGCAAGCCGATCCTGGACCGAGCGGTGTTCCACGGCACGGACCTCTACGACGCGCTGAAGATCGCGCTCATCTCGATGGATTCCACGATGCGGTCGAACCTGAGCGTCGGGTTGCCGATCGACATCGCGCTCATCCGGCGGGACGCCATCGTGGCGGACCTCGTCCATCGCATCGAGGTTGGAGAGCCGTATTTCCACGATCTCCGGGAGCGCTGGTCCGCCGCCTTGAGGGCCGCTCATATGGCCATTCCGACGCCGCCCTATGGGCGACCGCAGCCTGTCTCGGCACGCCGCAACGGCTTCTAAACCCTTCCCTGCCAGGGTCTCGGCCAAGTCAACCGGTCAGACGAATGTCGAGCCACGGTCCCGCCTCCGGCCGCTCAGGCGCGCTGCTCTCGCGCTTGTTGTGGCCCTCCGCGATGCTGTTCGCGGCGACGCTGTGGATCGTGTTCTCGACAATCCTGTGGACGAGCGACAGCGTCAACGAAATCGCGGCGGAACGACAGAAGGCGCAACTTTCGGCCGCCGTCGAGCAGCATCTCGGCAACCTCGGCAGCCGCCTCCTCGAATTCGCCCGCGTTCCGAACATCTTGGAAAGCCGGTCCCGTTTCGGGGTCGCGGCCGCTTTGCGCAGTTTCGACAGCCTCCTCTTGATCACGCCTGACTGGACGTCGCTCGCCGGCACGTTCGAACGCGGTCCCGCCACCGACGCGACCATGCCGCGCCTTCGGCGGCTCGTGAACAGCGTCGTGGCGAGATCAGTGCCCCATGGGAGGGACGGGGCGTCGAACAAGGAAAGAGCTCCGAGCCTGCGCGACAGCATCGTGGCCGAACTGCTCTTCGACGGCCTCGAGCCCTATGCGGCGCTTGCCATGCCGGTCGATCTGCCCATCAGCGCGGTACACCCGAGCGGATTGCGGGCTGTCCTCGTCGCCATTCAATATCTCGACCCGAGCGCGCTCGGGAAGATCGCCACCCTCCACGACGTCCACCAGTTCCGCGTGTCGCGCGAACAGCCGGTGGACGCGAAGGCGTCGCTGCCGGTCCGCGACAACCGCGGGGACATCGCCGCGTATCTGACCTGGGCGCCGAACCGCCCCGGCGACCTGATGCGAGAGCGCCTGGTGCCGCTCACGCTCGCCGGATTTTGCCTAGCGCTGGTTCTGTTCGGGCTGTTGGCGGGCTATCTCCACTGGCTCGCACGAGACCTCGCCACGACCGAGGCGCGCTCGCGTGATCTCCTCGGCCGCGACCCCCTTTCCGGCCTCGCCAACCGCCTGCTGTTCAGCGAGCGCCTGGACGCCGAACTCGACCGCCTGAGCCGAGCGAAGGGCGGCGGCCTCGCGGTTCTGTTTCTCGACCTCGATCGGTTCAAGGACGTGAACGATACCTATGGACATCAGGCGGGAGACGACCTGATCCAGCTCGTGGCGCAACGCCTGACCGGTCTCGTGCGCACCTCCGACACGATCGCGCGGTTTGGCGGAGACGAGTTCGCCATCATCCAGACGGGCATTCAATCGCCCGACGACGCCGGCGCGCTGTCCCGGCGCATCCTGGATGCGCTCACCCAGCCCTTCGCACTCGCGCATAACCAGGTGATCATCGGCGCGTCCATCGGGATCGCGCTGGCGCTCCGCGATGCCGACAATCGCGAAAACCTCATGCGCCTCGCCGACACGGCTTTGTATCACGCGAAAAGCGAAGGCCGGAACCGATATAGCTTCTTCCAGAGCCGGATGGACGATACCATCCGCATGCGCAAGGTCGTCGAGGAGGATCTCCGGAACGCCATCGCCGAGGACCAACTCGTCCTGCATTACCAACCGGTCTTCTCGTCCGACGGCGCGACCGTCGTCGCGGTGGAGGCGCTGGTGCGCTGGCCTCATCCGACGCAGGGCTTGATCTTGCCCGGCGAGTTCATCCCGATCGCCGAGGAGCGCGGTCTCGTCATCCCGCTCGGCGAATGGGTCATGCGTCGCGCCTGCGAGGACGGCAAGCGCTGGCCGGGCATTCGCGTCGCCGTCAACGTGTCGGCGATCCAGTTCCGCCATCGCGACTTCGTCGCCAAGGTGGTGACGCTGCTCGAGGAGACCGGTTTCGACCCCTCGCGGCTCGAGCTCGAGCTGACCGAGGGCGTGGTGGTAGAAGATGCCGACGCGGCTGAGAACGCCATGATGGAGTTGCGGGCGCTCGGCGTTCATCTCGCGCTCGACGATTTCGGCACAGGCTATTCGAGCCTCATCTACCTGCGCCGTTTCGCTTTCGACACGATCAAGATCGATCGCTCTTTCCTGGAAAGCATGGAAGCGACGGGCGAGTCAGCGATCCTGGTGCACTCGATGGTGCATCTCGGCCGTGCGCTCGGCCTGACAGTCACGGCTGAAGGTGTGGAGACGGTCGAGCAGCATCGCTTTCTCCAGGCGCTCGGATGTCATCAGCTGCAAGGCTACCTGTTCTCCAGGCCCGTCCCGGCCGAGGAGATCGATGCCCGGCTCGGAATCGTCCACGTGGCGAGGCCCGAGGCAGCCTGAGCGAGGCAAATTGCTAAGCCGGGTCGCTCTCGAGAACCGTCCGGAGGCGCCCCGCCTCGTCGGCCGTCAACGGCTCCGGTAGGGACGCCGGTCGTCGCCGGCGAGCGAACACGAGACCCGCCGCTCCCGCCGCGAGGATGACCATTGGGCCGATCCACAGGATCAAGGTTCGCGCCGCGAACGGGGGCCGGAGCAGCACAAAATCGCCGTAGCGGCTGACCACGAAGTCGCGGATCGCGGCGTCGGTGTCGCCCGCCTTCAGCCGATCGCGCACGACGATCCGCAGATCGCGCGCCAGAGGCGCGTCGGAATCGTCGATCGACTGATTTTGGCACACAAGACAGCGAAGCTCGGCCGAGATCGCTCGGGCTCGCCCCTCGAGCCCAGCGTCGGACAGAACCTCGTCCGGCTGGATGGCCTGGACCGCTGTCGCCGCGAGCGCCAGGGCGAGGAGCCAGAAGCAGCGGGTCGCGCCCGATCTCAGCCGCGATTTCATTGCCGCGCGGCTTCTCGCCGAAGACCGATCTCGCCCGCGAGGTGGTCGAGACGGGTCAGCGCGTCGGCTTCGCCTGCGAGCGCCGCCTTCGCTCGACCGAGCCGCTCCATGGCGTCGTCGCGCCGGCCGAGAACGACGAAGGACCGCACCAGGCGCGACCACTCGGCCTCCGTTCCGCCACTGGCCGTAAGCCGCTCATCGAGACCCGTCACCATGGCGGAAATTTCCGGGCTCACGGCTTCGGGCGGCAAGGTCGCCACGGGCTCTCTCGTCCCGCCTTCCAGCCGGCTGAGACGGGTGCGGACGAGCGCCGCCCAGGGAGCGTCCGGCTTGGCGTCGGCCAGGAGCGCGCGATAGCCGGCCCGCGCTCGGTCGCGGTCGCCGTCCTGCTCGGACGCGAGCGAAAGGTAGTATCGCGCCGGGGGCGAGGACGAATCCATCGCAACGGCCCGGCGGAAGATGTCGCGCGCTTCGGCGTTGAGCAGCCCTCCGCCAGCGCTGACCAGCGCTTCGCCGTGGCCGAGGAGCCGCTCGAGCGTGTCGCCTCCGAGACGCCGCGCTTGGTCAAAGGCCCGGGCCGCGTCCTCGAAACGACCCGACCGCAGGTAAATCGGCGCGATCACGTCCCAGCCCCGGACATCTCCCGGCTCAGCGGCCAGATGCTCCTCAATCTTGTTCAGCGCCGCCGCGATGTCTGGCCGGGCCGAGGGGCTCTTGAGGCGCGCCTCGCTCGGCTGGGCGGGAAGGTGCGGCGAACCCAGCCCTCCATAAAGCGCGAGCCCCACGAGCGGCACCACGGACAGCGCCAGGGTCGATGCCGCTCGTCGGCGGCGGAGCGCCGGCTCGGAGGTCGCGTCGACCGGCGCCCGGACGGCCGCTGCGGCCCGCAACAGCCGCCGGCTCGATTCGATCCGGGCCGCCTCGGCTTCCGCGGGTCCGAGCACGCCGCGCTCCTGGTCCCTGCCGATCTCCGCGAGTTGGTCCCGGTAGAAGCCGACGTCCCCTCCGGCGTCGGGTTCCACCGCGGCGGCATTCGATAACGGCCAGAGGACCGTCAGCACAGCCGCCCCAGTCAGAAGCGCGAGGAGCACCCAGAGAACCATGCGAGGGACATACAACGGGCCGCCAAGGAGCCGAAAGCGGCATGAGGCCACAGAGATCGGTGGCCGCGATCCCGGGCCGCGGACCTTGGCGACCGCTCGCTAGAGCTTCAGGCGGCGGCGTCGCCGGGCAGATCGAGCTCCGCCCGCGTGCCGCCGATCTCGGCCGCCCCCAGCGTCAGCCGGCCGCGGTAATGTTCCGCGAGGTCGGCCACGATCGAGAGACCGAGCCCGGATCCCGGCTTGCTCTCGTCCAGGCGTCGTCCGCGCTTGATCGCGTCCTGTCGCGCGGAGTCGGGCATCCCCGGGCCGTCGTCGTCCACAAGGATGCGTAACACGCGATGGTCGCGGTCATCGATGAAAACGATTCCGACCTCCACCCGCGACGATGCCCATTTGCAGGCATTGTCGATCAGGTTCCCTGCCATTTCCTCCAGGTCCTGGCGCTCCCCCCGAAACCGAAGATGCCCGGGGTCGGAAACCGAGATCGCGATGCTGCGGTCGCGGTAGATCTTCCCGAAGGTCCGGGCCAGCCCGTCGAGAACGGGGGACACCTCCGTCGCGGCCCCGAGGGTTCCGGCCCGTGCCGCCGCCCGCGCCCGGTTCAGATAGTGATCGACCTGGTCGCGCATCAGGAACGCCTGTTCCCGCACCCGCGCGGAGAGCTCCTCCCTCGGCCCGTCTGCCTCGTTGACGATCACGCTGAGCGGCGTCTTCAGGGCGTGCGCGAGGTTGCCGACCTGGGTGCGGGCCCGCTCCAGGATCTCGCGGTTGGCCTCGAGCAGGAGGTTCAGCTCCTCGGCGAGCGGCGCGACGTCGCCCGGATAGACGCCCGGGATCCGCTCGGCCTCGCCCCGCCGAACGGCTGAGACGGCGCCGCGCAGGTCGATCAGCGGCCGAAGGCCAAAGCGGATCTGGAGGAGGGTCGAGACCCCGAGCCCTGTTCCGAGAAGAAGGAACGTGACGACGAGAGCCGCGACGAAACGGCGGAAAGCGGCCGAGATATCGTCCGCCGGCCCCGCCACCCGGACGATGAAGCGCCCATCCTCACCGAGATCGATGTCGCGCTCGATCAGGCGAAGCAGCCGTCCCTCCGGCCCGGTCACGGTGTTCTTGCGGATTTCTCCGAATGGCCTGTCGGTCACGGCCGCGGCGAGCATCGGGAGGGGGTTGCCGAGTAGAGAGCGCGAGGATTTCAGGGCTCTCGGCGCAGCGTCGGCGCGGCCGACCTGCCAGTACCAGCCCGAAAGCGGGATCTCGAAGCGTGGATCGCCGCGTGATCCGACGTCGCGCGTGCCCTCCTCCCCAGGGCTCACGAGATCGGCCGCGAGATCGTTCGCGTAGACGAGCAGCCGCTCGTCGAAGGACCGCTCGGTGGACTGGCGATAGAGCGTCGACAGCGTCAGCCCGGCGACGAGCAGGAGGAGGGAACTCCAGAACAGGGACGAAACCGCGAGTCGAACCGCGATCGACCGTCCGGCCAGAAGACGCATGGGCGCGGCCTCAGCCCGCCGCACCCGCCTTGGCGTCCGAACCCTCGATGAGGTAGCCGAGGCCCCGGACCGTCTGGATGAGATCGACGCCAAGCTTTTTGCGCAGCCTACCCACAAACACCTCGATCGTGTTGGAGTCTCGATCGAAATCCTGATCGTAGAGATGCTCTGTCAGCTCGCCCCGCGAGACGATCCGGCCCGAATGGTGCATGAGGTAGGACAGCAGGCGGTATTCGTGCGAGGTCAGCCGGACGGCGGAACCGTCCACGCTGACCCGGCCGGACCGGGTGTCGAGCGACACCGCTCCGCAGCTGAGTTCGCTGGTCGCGTGCCCCGTCGCGCGCCTGAGCAGCGCCCTGATACGGGCGAGCAGTTCCTCCATGTGGAAGGGTTTTGCGAGGTAGTCGTCGGCTCCGGCATCGAAGCCCTGGACCTTGTCGCTCCAGCGGTCGCGCGCGGTTAGGATCAGGACCGGCATCTTGCGACCGGCACGGCGCCAGCGCGTCAGCATCGACACCCCGTCAATGCCCGGAAGGCCGAGGTCGAGGATCACGGCGTCGTAGGGTTCGGTCTCGCCGAGGAATTGCCCTTCCTCGCCGTCGAAGGCTTTGTCCACCGCGTAGCCGGCATCAACGAGCGCGGCAACGATCTGGCGGTTCAGGTTTCGGTCGTCCTCGACGAGCAGCAGGCGCACGATCCGGGTCTCGCTCTCAACGTACGGTCTTGACCTTGCCCGAAGGCGCGTCGACCGTCACCCGCACGAGCCGGCCGTCCGGGCGGAGAACGGTGATCCGATAGACGAGCGCCTCCGGGTCCCGGCACAAGGCTGCGCGAAGCACGTCCGCGTTCGGGACCGCCCTCCTGGCCAGCACGATGGCTCGACCCGGCGGGACCACCTTGTGCGTGGTCACGGCCTCCGTCGCGTCGCCGGACGACAGGCAGGCGGTTTCGAGCCCGCCCGCAGCGCTCGACGCGAGGCAGACGACGGCACAGACGAGAGTCGACAAAGCGCGCATCCTTACGACATTCACCCTCCTGGCCTGAATTGACGCTGAACGGCTCGGGCGAGCATTGGCGGAAGATTGACCGGAGGGGTGTCATGGACAAGGTCTTCGGCGTCGTCGCGTTGATCGCGGTGCTGTTCCTCATCAGCCGCAGTTTGCCAGGAGGGCGCTGGCCGGTCATCCTAGTTCTACTGCGTCACAAGCGCATTCGGAAGGCTGGATTGCGAGACGCGGTCTGGCAACAGGGGCATCTCGCGAGGGTTCTGGCGAGAGCGACGGTGAGCCGTCTTCGCAGCGTCGCGATCGA
>JAABUN010004326.1_pt1 | contig 19617 bp, 16 predicted proteins | sample 5559311 | NCBI WGS metagenome assembly JAABUN01 (sample SAMN10711877, study PRJNA513370) | rock metagenome | isolation source: Antarctica rocks | place: Antarctica: Victoria Land, Siegfried Peak sud | reverse complement strand
CCGGCATGGTCCTGTCCCACCCGATCGCAGGCACCCGTCCCCGTGGCGAGAAGCCGGAGGAGGACGTGTTCCTGGCGGAGGACCTGCTGGCCGACGTCAAGGAGCGCAGCGAGCACCTCATGCTGGTCGACCTGGCCCGCAACGACCTGGCCCGGGTCTGCGAACCCGGCAGCGTCGACGTCGTGGACTTCATGAGCGTGGAGCGGTACAGCCACGTCATGCACCTGGTGTCGACCGTGACGGGGGAGCTGCGCGCCGGTACGACCGCGATGCAGGTGCTGCGAGCCGCCTTCCCGGCCGGGACGCTGTCAGGAGCCCCCAAGCCGCGGGCGATGGAGCTGATCGACCAGCTCGAGCCCGTGCGCCGTGGCGTCTACGGTGGCGCGGTCGGCTACCTCGACTTCGCCGGCGACCTCGACATGGCGATAGCGATCCGGACAGCCGTGCTGCGCAACGGGATCGCGCACGTGCAGGCAGGGGCCGGCATCGTCGCCGAGTCGGTTCCCGAGAGCGAGGACGCGGAGTGCCGGGCCAAGGCTGCTGCCGTGCTGCGCGCGGTGGCAGCCGCGTGCACCCTGCGCCCGGCCGGTGCGTCCGCCGTCGACGCCCGTGGCTGATCCGGCCGGGGCCGATCACGGTTCGCGGCGGGCGTTCCGGCTGGCGCGCACGCAGGTGGTCCTGGTGACGGTGCTGCTGTCTGTCGCCGTACTGGCGTGCACGTCGCGGCCCTGGGTGGAGGCTGCTCTGGGTCCGCGGGCGGGTGTGAGCGCGCTGACCTCGCTGGAGGTGCTGGGTGCACAGGCGGCGCCCCTGGTCACCTCGACCGCCCTGGTGGTGCTGGCCTGCGCCGGCGCCCTCACCGTCGCCGGCCCCCGGACCCAGAGGCTGGTCCTGCTGCTGGCGGCAGCCGCCTCCTCGGGGGTCGTGCTCGGGTCAGTCGGGGTGTTCCAGGACCCGGCTGCATCGGCCCGGCCGGCACTGGCGGCTGCAGCGAGCCTGACTCCTGGCTCGCTGGGAGCCGCAGCGATCGAGGCTGACAGCACAGGATGGGTGTGGACCACCGCGCTGCTCGGCGCCTTGTTGGTGCTCCTGAACGGTTGGGCACTGGTGGCACGCCGTTCCTGGCCGGGTTCTCGCCGCTTCGAGCAGCAACCGGCACCCACCTCGGCGAGTGCGTCGCGGACGCAACCCGCGGCAGAGCGCGGCGGGACTGCAGCGGCCTGGGACGCACTGACGCGCGGTGAGGACCCGACGCGGGGGCGCGCGCACGAAGACGGTCAGGGCTGACAGGATGGGTCATCGGACGGCTTCTGCGTCCGCGCACCGGCGACCGACTCATGGAGGACCCAGATGGCCACCCAGCACCCCGCGCCCGGTCAGGGTCAGTCCTCGGCCGAGGCAGGGAAGGCATCCCCGGCCGACGGCCATGCCGGCAACGCCGTGGGGCACGGCAACAGTCCCGCAGCCTGGATCGCAGTGGGCATCATCCTGGTCGGCGCTCTCATCAGCTGCATCGCGGTCGTCGTCGCGACGCCGTGGATGTTCTGGGCAGGCCTGGTGGTGATCCTGGCGGGTGTCATCACCGGCAAGGTGCTGACGGCGATGGGCTTCGGCGAGCAGCCGCACTCGTGATCCAGCGACCGACGTGATGCTGCTACGAACGTGTGCCGGCCGGAGGGGCTCGATCGCCAGGCTGCTCGGGCCGGCGGCCGTCGCTGCTGGCGGCGCCGCGGTGGTAGCGGCACTGGTCGTTCGGGACCCGCACGACCCCGGCAGCTGGGGTAGCTGCCTCTTCCTGCAGATCACCGGTCTGTACTGCCCCGGCTGCGGCGGCCTGCGGGCCGTCAACGATCTGGCGCACCTGGACATCGTGGCAGCGCTGTCCTCCAACGTCTTCGCGGTGGTGCTGGCGGTGCTGACGGCTCTCATCTGGGCCGCCTGGGCCCGGAGTCAGGTGACAGGGCGACCTGTGCTCTGGGACCGCTGGATCACGCCGCTGAACGCCTACGTGCTGCTGGGATCCATGGGCATCTTCTCGGTGCTGCGCAACACACCCTTGCTGGCCTCCCTCGCACCCTAGAAGGGCTGCAACCACCTTCGGAGCGTCCCAGTGGAACGGTGAGCCAGTAGCTCGGCCGCGCTCGGCCGCGCCAGTGCTCGGCACCGGACGGCAGCGGGTCCCTACCCTGGTGCTTGGTGGGGTACCCGCTGCCGTGCGAACGCGCTCAGGAGTTGAGCTGCTCCTCGAGGCACTGCCCGAGCTCGGTCTGGCTCATGGTCTCGGCATCGCAGCCTGAGTTCTCCAGGAAGTTGAGGCCGGCGATCGCGGCAACGACGATCGCGATGCTCAGGACGAGCCCGATGATGCCGGTGATCAGGCCGGCCTTGGCCAGTCCACCCTGCCCGGCTCCCGCCTTGGCCTTGCGGCTGCCGATGACACCGAGCACGATCGCAGCGATCGCGAGCGGGACGGAGACGAACCAGAAGAGGCACGCCAGGATCGAGAGGATGCCGAGCACCAGGGCCACCACGGCCATCGGGTTGCTGCGGTTGGCGCCGGTCGGGCCGGTGCCGTAGGACGGCGCCCCGCCGTAGCCGCCAGGTGCGTTGGGGTCGTTCGGAGTGCTGCTCACTGGTCTTCTCCCTGTAGGTCTGGACCGGTTCGTCCGATGTCGGGGACACGCTAGTCGTACGGCACGCGGGATCGGTGCTCCCGAGCCGCGTCGGACCGAGGTGTCGGGACGCGCTCAGAAGCGGTTGTAGTCCATGAACATTCCGCCGCCGAGAAAGAACACCACCCACAGGATCGAGAGCAGCAGGGCGATCCCGCCGGTGATCAGGCCGGCCAGGGCGAAACCACGACCGTCGGCCTGACCCTGCTTGATCTTCCCCATCGCGATGAAACCCGTCACGAGGGCTGCGATCGCGAGGGGGATGGACAGGAACCCGCACCAGGACAGCAAGAGGGCGCCGATGCCCGTCCCCATGGAGACGATCGCGAGAGCCTTGGAGGGTCCGCCCGTGCCGTAGGCCGGCGCGCCTGCGTACCCCGGGGTCTGGCCGTAGCCGGGCTGGGCCTGAGCGCCGTAGCCGGGCTGCTGGCCGTAGCCGGGCTGCTGGTCGTGGCCGGGCTGCTGTCCGTAGCCGGCCTGCTGGTCGTGGCCGGGCTGCTGTCCGTAGCCGGCCTGCTCGCTGTACCCGCCCGCTTGCGCCTGTGTGGCGCCGTGGGGCTGGTCAGACGGCTTGGTGAAGTCGGGAGAGCCGTAGGACGGTGCCGCCGGCTGGCCACCACCGTCGGAGGGGGCTGCAGGCGTCGTCTCCTGGCTTCCCGGCTCGTTCGGGTCGTTCGGAGTGGTGCTCACAGTGCTGTCTCCCCACGGTAATGGGACGTTTTGGTCCCGTTCGCCGACCACGGTAGGGGACGAGCATCCCTGGACGTACGACTGACGCGGAGCGGTGGTGGGCGGGCACGTTCAGGGTGGCCCCTGCGAGCGGATAGCATCGAAGAGCCGGTCCGATGGGGTCCGGCCTCGGCCGCAGGGAGTGCACCAGTCGTGAGCGTCCTGGACGACATCGTCGCCGGAGCACGAGCAGACCTGGCAGAACGCGAGTCCGCGACCTCGCTGGACGAGGTCAAGGAGCGTGCGCACCAGCAGCGACCAGCACTGGACGCGGTGGGCGCTCTGTGGGGGCCTGCGACCGAGGACGGCCGCTCGGTGAAGGTGATCGCGGAGGTCAAGCGCTCCAGCCCGAGCAAGGGGGCGCTGGCTGCGATCGCCGACCCGGCCGGTCTGGCCCGCGACTACGAGGCCGGTGGCGCCAGCATCATCAGCGTGCTGACCGAGCGGCGCCGGTTCGGTGGCAGCCTCGACGACCTGTCCGGCGTCCGTGCGGCCGTGGAGGTCCCGGTGCTGCGCAAGGACTTCGTGGTCTCCTCCTACCAGGTGTGGGAGGCACGCGCACGCGGTGCCGACCTGGTACTGCTCATCGTGGCGGCACTGGACCAACCGGCGCTGGTCTCCCTCACGGAGCGGATCCACTCCCTCGGGATGACTGCGCTCGTCGAGTGCCACGAGGCCGAGGAGGTGCAGCGCGCCGTGGACGCGGGCGCCCGCGTCATCGGGGTGAACGCGCGCAACCTCAAGACGCTGGAGGTCGACCGCGCCACTTTCAGCTGTCTCGCGCCCGCGATCCCGTCCGGCATCGTTCGCGTCGCCGAGTCTGGCGTCCGGGGACCACACGACGTCCTGGAGTACGCGCGCGCCGGCGCCGACGCGGTGCTCGTGGGAGAGGCCTTGGTGACCGGGGGAGATCCGCGCGGCTCGGTCGCCGATCTCGTGAGCGCCGGGTCTCATCCCGCGGTGCGGATGGCCCGCCGATGACCGCACGGCCTCCGATCCCCGCCCAGCCCGGGCCCTGGTTCGGAGACTTCGGCGGCCGGTTCGTCCCCGAGGCCCTGGTGGCGGTGATCGACGAGGTGGCCGACTCCTACGCCAAGGCCGCGCTGGACCCCGTCTTCGGCGCCGAGCTCGCGCACCTGCACCGCACCTACTCCGGTCGGCCCAGCATCATCACCGAGGTGCCCCGCTTCGCCGAGCACGCGGGTGGCGGCCGCGTCATCCTCAAGCGAGAGGACCTGAACCACACGGGTTCTCACAAGATCAACAACGTCTTGGGGCAGGCGCTGCTGGCCAGGAGGATGGGCAAGACGCGCGTCATCGCCGAGACCGGCGCCGGCCAGCACGGCGTGGCCAGCGCCACGGCGGCAGCACTCATGGGCATGACCTGCACGGTGTACATGGGTGAGCAGGACACCCGCCGGCAGGCGCTCAACGTCGCCCGGATGCGTCTGCTCGGTGCGGAAGTCGTGACGGTCCGAACGGGCTCACGCACCCTCAAGGACGCCATCAACGAGGCGTTCCGGGACTGGGTAGCCAACGTGGAGGACACGTTCTACCTGTTCGGCACCGCGGCCGGGCCGCACCCCTTCCCGGCCATGGTGCGGGATTTCCAGCGCGTGATCGGCGTGGAGGCGCGCCAGCAGGTGCTCGACCTCACCGGACGTCTCCCGGACCTGGTCGCGGCCTGCGTCGGAGGCGGATCGAACGCCATCGGGATCTTCCACGCCTTCTACGACGACGAGGGCGTCGACCTGCTCGGGCTCGAGGCTGCCGGAGACGGGGTCGACACCGGTCGGCACGCGGCTTCGATCAGCGGCGGCGATCCGGGGGTGCTGCACGGGAGTCACACCTACGTGCTGCAGGACGAGGACGGTCAGACCGTCGAGTCGCACTCCATCTCAGCGGGCCTGGACTATCCGGGCGTCGGCCCGGAGCACGCCTGGCTGCACGACACCGGCCGTGCCACGTACGTGGGCATCACCGACACCGAGGCCATGGACGCGATGTCGCTGCTGAGCCGCACCGAGGGGATCATCCCCGCGATCGAGAGCGCCCACGCGCTGGCCGGTGTGCTGAAGGAGGGCATCCGGCGGGGGCCGGACAGCCTGATCCTGGTCAATCTCTCCGGGCGCGGGGACAAGGACGTCGACACCGCAGCACGTTGGTTCAAGCTGCTCGACCCCGACGAAGCTGCCCAGCTGCCCGGCGGCCAGGTGTGAACGGGGCAGGTGTGAACGGGTCGGTGCCGCGCACGCTCACGGCCGACGTCCTGACCCGTGCCCGTCAGGGCGGCCGCGCAGCCCTGGTCGGCTACCTGCCGGCAGGCTTCCCGAGCGTGCAGGGTGCGGTGGACGCGGCCAAGGTGCTGATCGACGCGGGCACCGATGTCATCGAGCTCGGGCTGCCCTACTCCGACCCCTCCATGGACGGGCCGGTCATCCAGCGGGCTGTGGACCAGGCGCTGCGCTCGGGGATCCGAACCCGTGACGTGCTGGCCACCGTCGAGCAGGTGGCCTCCTACTCCAGCGACGCGGCCGTGCTGGTGATGACGTACTGGAACCCCGTGTTGCGCTACGGGGTCGACGCCTTCGCCCGCGACCTGGTCTCCGCGGGCGGGGCGGGGCTGATCACTCCCGACCTGACCCCGGACTCCGGCCCCGCCTGGGTGCGGACCGCTGATGTGAACGAGCTGGACAAGGTGTTCCTGGTGGCGCCGTCCTCCACCCCGCAGCGGCTCGCCGACACGGTCGCCGCGTGCCGGGGCTTCGTCTACGCGGCGTCCCTGATGGGCGTGACGGGGGAGCGGGCCAGCGTGGGGGATCAGGCGCAGTCCCTGGTGGCGCGTGCCCGAGAAGCCGCGGCACTGACCGGCGGTCCGGAGCACGTGTGCGTCGGACTCGGCGTCTCCACCCCTGAGCAGGCGGCCGAGGTGGCGCGCTACGCCGACGGCGTCATCGTCGGCTCGGCCCTGGTCCGCTGCCTGCTGGACGCCGGCGATGACGCGACGGGCGGTCGGCGGCGGCTGGCGGAGCTCACAGCGGCGCTCGTCGCAGCCGTGCACGCCGGACGCGGCGCGAGAGAGCCGGTATGAGCGTGCTGGCGGTTATCCCCAGCCCCTCGCAGGGCGTGTGGCATCTGGGCCCCTTCCCGGTGCGTGCCTATGCCCTGTGCATCCTCGCCGGCATCGTGCTGGCCGTCTGGCTGGGCAACAAGCGCCTGGTCGCACGCGGTGGACCGGACGGTGCGGTGGCGGACGTCGCCGTCTGGGCGGTGCCCTTCGGCATCGTCGGCGCCCGGCTGTACCACGTGGTGTCCTCACCCGACGCCTACTTCGGTCCTGGCGGTGAGCCGATGAAGGCCTTCCGTATCTGGGAGGGCGGGCTGGGCATCTGGGGCGGTATCGCCCTGGGCGCCGTCGGCGCCGCGATCGGTTGTCGCCGGCGGGGTTTGCGGGTGTCCACCTTCGCGGACGCGGTCGCGCCGGGTGTGCTGCTGGCGCAGGCCGTGGGCAGGCTGGGGAACTGGTTCAACCAGGAGCTGTTCGGCGGACCGACGCAGCTGCCGTGGGCGCTGGCCATCGATCCGCAGCACCGGCCGCAGGGGTACGAGCAGTTCGCCACCTTCCACCCTACGTTCCTGTACGAGCTGCTGTGGAACGTCGCTGCGGCAACGCTGCTGCTGTACCTGGACCGGCGCTACCGGATGGGCCACGGCAGGGTCTTCTGGGCGTACGTGGCGCTGTACACCACCGGTCGGTTGTGGGTCGAGGCGCTGCGCATCGACGACGCCGAGCTGGTGCTGGGACTGCGGCTGAACATCTGGACCTCGCTCGCCGTCTTCGCGCTGGCGGTGGCCTTTCTGCTGGTCAGCGCCCGACGCCACCCCGGGCGGGAGGACGGCGTTTGGGCGGGCCGTGGCAGCAGTGCCACGTCGGACTCAGACGTGCTCGTAGCCGAACAGCCCGGGGACGTGCAGGACGAGCAGGAAGCGCAGGAAGCGACCGGCCCACGCGGTCAGGGCGAACACCCACCAGCGCATCCGTAGCGTCCCCGCCAGCACGGAGGTCGCGGCGATGGGTGGCAGCCCGACGAGGGCACTGAGGGCCACCACACCGAACGCCCGACCAGGGTTCACCTCGCACCACTGGCTCACGGTCCGCATCCACCGCACGAACCGGCCCTTGCTGGCCGCCTGCCGCTGCAACCAGGGGCTGCGTACCGCGCCGTACCCGAACAGGTAGAACAGCATCTTGCCCAGCACCTGTCCGGTGGCCGCGGCCGCGGCCAGCACCACCATCGGGGTGCTCATCGTGCCGGCGGCGACCAGCAGGTAGGCCTCCGCGTTGAGCACGGGGACGACAGCGCCCAGCAGGCAGAACACGAACGTGCCGATCACCGTCATGCCACCCCTCCTGCGCGGACCCTACCGGCTGCCGCGTGCCGGTCGCCGGTCCGGCTGGAAGCGGGTCGACGGTCGCGCTCCGGGCCGATATTCGTCCCAGCCGTCAGGATCGATCATCTCGGTCCGTGGGACGAAGATCGTCATCACGCACCCCGCAGGGCGTGTGGTTCGTGTATCTTCGACCCACGAGGGGCCAGTGCCGTTCCCTTCCCGTTCGGGTCTGTTCACGGGCGGACCCGCCCGGACACCATGTCATCGCTGCGGCTCGTGAGCGGCCGACCACAGGACGGTGCCCCATGCTCTCGCCCCTCACGCGCTTCTCCAGCCAGCCGGCAGCCCAGGGGCTGTACGACGGGGCGAACGAGCACGACGCGTGCGGCGTGGCATTCGTGGCGACCCTGCGGGGCGAGCCGGGGCACGACATCGTCGAGCACGCGCTGACCGCGCTGCGCAACCTCGACCACCGCGGAGCCGTGGGCGCTGAGCCGGGCTCGGGCGACGGGGCCGGCATTCTCACCCAGGTCCCGGACGAGTTCCTGCGCGCGGTGACCGGCTTCGCCCTGCCGGGCGCCGGGGCGTACGCCGTCGGTACGGTGTTCCTGCCCGACGACGACGACGAGGATGCTGCCGCCGTCAAGCTGGTCGAGAAGATCTGCACCCAGGAGGGGCTGCGCGTCCTGGGCTGGCGCGAGGTTCCCGTGGCCGTGTCCCTGGTCGGCTCGGCGGCGCGCTCGTGCATGCCACGGTTTCGGCAGCTGTTCGTGGCCGCCGCCTCACTGCCCCTGCGCGGGCTCGCACTGGACCGGCTCACGTTCTGCGCGCGCAAGCGGATGGAGCGCGAGGCCGGGGTGTATGCGGCCTCGCTGTCGAGCCGGACGCTGCTCTACAAGGGCATGCTGACCACGGGCCAGCTCGAGCCCTTCTTCCCGGACCTGTCCGACCGCCGGTACGCCACCACGCTCGCCGTCGTCCACTCCCGGTTCTCCACGAACACCTTTCCCTCCTGGCCGCTGGCGCACCCCTACCGCTACATCGCCCACAACGGCGAGATCAACACGGTGCGGGGCAACCGCAACTGGATGAACGCCCGCGAGAGCCAGCTGACCAGCGAGCTGATCCCCGGGGACCTGTCCCGGTTGTTCCCGGTCTGCGCCCCGCATGCCAGCGACTCCGCCTCCTTCGACGAGGTGCTCGAGCTGTTGCACATGGGTGGCCGCTCACTGCCGCACGCCGTGCTGATGATGATCCCGGAGGCGTGGGAGAACCACGCAGAGATGGACGCGTCCAGGCGGGCCTTCTACGAGTTCCACTCGATGTTCATGGAGCCGTGGGACGGCCCCGCAGACCTGGTCTTCACCGACGGGTCTCTCATCGGGGCGGTGCTGGACCGCAACGGACTGCGTCCTTCCCGGTACTGGGTGACCGCCGACGGGCTGGTGGTCCTGGCCAGCGAGGCCGGGGTGCTGGACCTCGACCAGTCCAGCGTGGTGCGCAAGGGCCGGCTCCAGCCCGGACGGATGTTCCTGGTCGACACCGACGCGGGCACGCTGGTCGACGACGACCAGGTCAAGTCGGACCTGGCCAAGCAGCACCCCTACGACGAGTGGCTGCATGCCGGTGTCGTGCGGCTGGCAGACCTGCCGGAGCGCGAACACATCGTCCACACCCCCTCCTCGGTGGCCCGGCGCCAGCAGACCTTCGGCTACACCGAGGAGGAGCTGCGGCTGCTGGTGGCACCGATGGCACGCGCAGGGGCGGAGCCACTCGGCTCGATGGGCACCGACACCCCCATCGCTGTGCTGTCGACCCGGCCCCGGTTGCTCTTCGACTACTTCACCCAGCTGTTCGCCCAGGTCACCAACCCGCCTCTGGACTCGATCCGCGAGGAGCTCGTCACCTCGCTGGGGACGGTCATGGGCCCGGAGGGCAACCTGCTGTCGGCCGGTCCGGCGCACGCCCGCCAGGTGGTGCTGGACTTCCCCGTCATCGACAATGACGAGCTGGCCAAGATCCTGCACATCAACTCGGACGGGGACCTGCCCGGCTTCGCCACTGTGCGGGTCAGGGGGCTGTACCGGGTGGACGGCGGTGGGCCGGCCCTGGCCGCTCGACTGGCACAGGTCTGCGAGGAGGTCTCGTCGGCCATCGCCGCCGGCGCCCGGTTCGTGGTGCTGTCCGACCGCGACTCCGACGCGGACCTGGCACCCATCCCCTCGCTGCTGCTCACCAGCGCCGTGCACCACCACCTGATCCGGCAGAAGAGGCGCACCCAGGTCGGTCTGGTCGTCGAGGCAGGGGACGTGCGCGAGGTGCACCACGTCGCGCTCTTGATCGGGTACGGCGCAGCTGCCGTGAACCCCTACCTGGCGATGGAGTCGGTAGAGGACCTGTGCCGCAGCGAGCAGATCGAGGGCATCGAGCCTGAGCTGGCCGTCCGCCAGCTCATCTACGCCCTGGGCAAGGGGGTGCTCAAGGTCATGAGCAAGATGGGCATCTCCACCGTGGCCTCCTACCGGGGAGCGCAGGTGTTCGAGGCGATCGGCCTGTCCCAGCAGGTGGTGGACGACTACTTCACCGGCACCACCAGCCAGCTCGGCGGCATCGGCCTCGACGTGGTGGCCGCCGAGGTCGCGGCCCGGCACGCCAGTGCGTACCCGAGCAACGGTCTGCGCCCGGCCCACCGGCGCCTCGACGTGGGGGGGGAGTATCAGTGGCGGCGCGAGGGCGAGCCACACCTGTTCGACCCGACCACCGTCTTCCGGCTGCAGCACTCCACCCGCGCCGGTCGGTACGACATCTTCAAGCAGTACACGGCCGCGGTGGACGGCCAGTCAGCTCGTCTGATGACGCTGCGCGGCCTGTTCGAGCTGCGGACCAACGCCCGTCCGCCGGTCCCGCTGGCGGAGGTGGAGCCAGTCGGCGAGATCGTGAAGCGGTTCTCCACCGGTGCGATGAGCTACGGCTCCATCTCGGCCGAGGCGCACGAGACGCTGGCGATCGCGATGAACAGGCTCGGTGCGAAATCCAACACCGGCGAGGGCGGGGAGGACGTCGACCGGCTCCTGGATCCTGAGCGTCGTAGCGCCATCAAGCAGGTCGCCTCCGGCCGGTTCGGGGTCACCAGCATGTACCTGACCCACGCCGACGACATCCAGATCAAGATGGCCCAGGGCGCCAAGCCCGGGGAGGGTGGCCAGCTGCCGGGCGGCAAGGTGTACCCGTGGGTAGCCCGGACCCGGCACTCCACGCCGGGGGTGGGGCTGATCTCGCCCCCGCCGCACCACGACATCTACTCCATCGAGGACCTCGCCCAGCTCATCCACGACCTCAAGAACGCGAACCCGTCGGCCCGCATCCACGTCAAGCTCGTCAGCGAGGTCGGCGTCGGAACGGTGGCAGCGGGGGTGTCCAAGGCGCACGCGGACGTGGTGCTGATCTCCGGCCACGACGGCGGGACGGGCGCCAGCCCGCTGACCTCGCTCAAGCACGCAGGCGCCCCGTGGGAGCTCGGTCTGGCCGAGACCCAGCAGACGCTGCTGCTCAACGGCCTGCGCGACCGCATCGTGGTGCAGGCGGACGGCCTGCTGAAGACCGGGCGCGACGTGGTGGTGGCGGCGCTGCTCGGCGCCGAGGAGTACGGGTTCGCCACGGCACCGCTGGTGGTGTCGGGGTGCATCATGATGCGGGTCTGCCACCTGGACACCTGCCCGGTGGGTGTGGCCACCCAGAACCCTGAGCTGCGGCAGCGGTTCTCGGGCAAGCCGGAGTACATCGTCAACTTCTTCGAGTTCCTGGCCCAGGAGGTGCGCGAGTACCTGTCCGAGCTCGGGTTCCGCTCTTTGGAGGAGGCCGTCGGGCACGTCGAGCTGCTCGACACGCGCTCGGCGGTGGAGCACTGGAAGGCCTCCGGCCTGGACCTGGCCCCCGTCCTGCATCTGCCCCAACTGGCGGAGGGGGCCTCCCGGACCCGAACCGTGAGCCAGGACCACGGCCTGGAGAAGGCGCTGGACCACACGCTCATCGCCATGTCCGGCGACGCCCTCGAGCACGGCCAGCAGGTGCGCGGGCAGATCGCGGTCAGGAACGTGCACCGGACCGTAGGGACGATGCTCGGCCACGAGGTGACCAAGCGCCACGGCGAGAAGGGACTGCCGCCCGGGACGATCGACCTGGTTCTCACCGGTTCCGCCGGACAGTCGTTCGGGGCCTTTCTCCCGCGCGGGGTGACGCTGCGGCTGGTGGGCGACGCGAACGACTACGTCGGCAAGGGCCTGTGCGGGGGCACTATCGTGGTGGCGCCCGACCCCGCGGTCACCTTCGCGCCGCACCAGAACGTGGTGGCAGGCAACGTGATCGGCTACGGGGCCACCTCCGGCGAGCTGTACCTGCGCGGCCTGGTCGGGGAGCGGTTCTGCGTGCGCAACTCCGGGGCCACCGCGGTGGTCGAGGGCGTGGGAGACCACGGCTGCGAGTACATGACGGGCGGCACCGTGCTGGTGCTGGGCCCCACCGGCCGCAACTTCGGCGCCGGCATGTCCGGCGGCGTGGCCTACGTGCTGGACCTGGACGAGCGACGCCTGAACCCGCAGGCCGTCCGCTCCGGCGAGCTGGTACCGGCAGCGCTGGAGGACCAGGACGTCGAGGTCGTCACGGACCTGCTCACCCGGCATCGTGAGCACACCTCGTCCACCGTTGCCTGGGAGCTGCTGCAAGACCCGTCCGCACTCGCAGGCCGGTTCACCAGGCTCCTGCCCACCGAGTACGCCAGGGTGCTGCGGGTGCGTGCCCAGGCCGTCGACGAAGGACTCGACCCGGACGGCGACGTCGTGTGGTCCCGGATCATGGAGGACACCCGTGGCTGACCCGAAGGGCTTCCTCAGCCACCGCGAGCGGGAGCTGCCGGCCAGGCGTCCCGTCCCGGTGCGGCTGATGGACTGGCGCGAGGTGTACCAGGCCCAGGAGTCCGCCCAGCTGAGGCGCCAGGCGGGGCGCTGCATGGACTGCGGCATCCCGTTCTGCCACGACGGGTGCCCGCTGGGGAACCTCATCCCGGAGTGGAACGACCTGACCTGGCGGGGGAACTGGGACGAGGCGATCGAGCGTCTGCACGCGACGAACAACTTCCCCGAGTTCACCGGCCGCCTCTGCCCGGCACCCTGCGAGAGCTCGTGCGTGCTGGGCATCAACCAGCCCGCGGTGACCATCAAGCAGGTCGAGGTCACGATCGTCGAGGAGGCCTTTGCGCGCGGCACCGTCCGTCCCCAGCCGCCGGACCGGCTGACCGGGCGCACCGTCGCGGTGGTGGGGTCCGGGCCTGCCGGGCTGGCTACCGCCCAGCAGCTGACCCGCGCGGGTCACACGGTGGCGGTGTTCGAACGGGCGGACCGGATCGGCGGGCTGCTGCGGTACGGCATTCCGGAGTTCAAGATGGAGAAGGCCTACCTGGACCGCAGGCTGGAGCAGATGGCCGCGGAGGGGACCCGGTTCCGGCCGGGGACCGACATCGGTGGGACCGGCGAAGGGGACCTGACCGGCCCGCAGCTGATGGACCGCTACGACGCGGTGGTGCTGGCCATCGGTGCGACGGTGCCACGCGAGCTGGCCGTCCCCGGTCGTCAGCTCGGTGGCGTGCTGCAGGCGATGGACTTCCTGCCCCCGGCGAACCGGGTCGCTGCCGGGGAGCAGCTGCCGGAGCAGGTGACCGCGCAGGGCAAGGACGTCATCATCATCGGCGGGGGAGACACCGGCGCCGACTGCCTGGGTACCTCGCTGCGCCAGCACGCCCGCTCAGTCACACAGCTGGAGATCATGCCGCGGCCGACGCAGGAGCGAGCCGGAGCCCACCCGTGGCCGACCTACCCGATGCTGTACCGGGTGACCAGCGCGCACGAGGAGGGCGGCGAGCGGGTGTACGCCGTCAGTACCACCGAGCTGCTGGACGACGGCACCGGCCAGGTAGCCGGGCTGCGACTGGAGGAGGTGGAGCTGGTGGACGGTCGCTTCGTGCCCGTGCCCGGTGCCGGGCGGGACCTGCCTGCCCAGCTCGTGCTGCTGGCGATGGGCTTCACCGGGCCGCAGCCCGAAGGCCTGGTCGAACAGCTGGGGCTGCAGCTGGACGGACGCGGGAACATCGTCCGCGGGCCGGAGTACATGTCGTCCTGCCCGGGGGTGTTCGTCGCCGGCGACGCGGGCCGAGGGCAGTCCCTGATCGTGTGGGCGATCGCCGAGGGGCGTGCCTGCGCGGCGGGGGTCGACCGCTACCTGACCGGCTCCACGATCCTGCCGGCGCCCATCCCCCCGACCGCCCGACCGCTGACCGTCTGACCGCTGACCGTCCGACCGTCTGTACGTCCGACCGTCTGTACGTCCGACCGTCTGTACCTGCATTTTCTGTCCGGCCGTGGGCGATCGCCGCCTGCGGATCCCTTCCAGACCCTAGGGTTGACCCATGCGTCGAGCGAAGATCGTCTGCACCCTCGGCCCGGCCACCTCCAGCTACGAGGAGGTCCTCGAGCTGGTGCACGCCGGGATGGACGTGGCCAGGCTGAACCTCAGCCATGGCGCCTACTCGGACCACTTGACCGCCTATCAGCACGTGCGCCGCGCGAGCGACGAGACAGGGCGCGCCGTCTGCATCTTCGCCGACCTGCAAGGGCCGAAGATCAGGCTCGGCACCTTCGCTGACGGACCAGTGGTGCTGGCCAAGGGGAACCGGTTCACCATCACGACCGAGAAGACCCCTGGCACCGCAGACCGCGTCTCGACGACCTACGCGGGGCTGCCGGGCGATGTCGCGCCGGGTGACCACATCCTCATCGACGACGGGAAGGTGAGCGTCCGGGTGCTGGCGGTCGACGGCGCCGACGTGGTGACCGAGGTGGTCGTGCCAGGCCAGGTGAGCAACAACAAGGGCCTCAACCTCCCAGGTGTCGCAGTCAGCGTGCCCGCCCTGTCGGAGAAGGACACCGACGACCTGCGGTGGGCGCTGCGCACCGGTGTCGACATGGTGGCGCTGTCGTTCGTGCGGTCCGCGGAGGACGTCAAGGACGTCCGCGCCATCATGGACGAGATGGGCATCCGAGTTCCCATCATCGCGAAGATCGAGAAGCCGCAGGCGGTCGAGAACCTGCAGGAGATCGTGGTGGCGTTCGACGCGATCATGGTCGCCCGCGGCGACCTGGGCGTCGAGCTGCCCCTGGAACAGGTGCCGCTGGTCCAGAAGCTCGCCGTCGAGGCTGCGCGTCGGAACGCGAAGCCGGTCATCGTGGCCACGCAGGTGCTGGAGTCGATGATCACGGCTCCGCGACCGACCAGGGCAGAGGCCTCGGACGCGGCCAACGCGGTGCTCGACGGTGCCGACGCGCTGATGCTCTCGGGTGAGACGAGCGTGGGCGACTACCCCTTCGAGGCGGTTCGGACCATGGCGCGGATCATCGAGAACACCGAGGACCACGGCCTGGACCGGATCCGAGCGCTGGGCACCGCGCCGAGCACCAAGGGTGGTGCCATCACCTGGGCCGCCTCGCAGGTGGGCGAGCTGCTGGACGTGAAGTGCCTGGTGACGTTCACCCAGTCCGGGGACTCCGCCAAGCGCATGTCGCGGCTGCGCTCGCGCATCCCTGTGCTGGCCTTCACCCCTGAGCCGCGGGTCCGCTCACAGCTGGCGCTCAGTTGGGGCATCGAGACGTTCCTGGCGCCGTACGTCAAGCACACCGACGAGATGGTGCTGCAGGTCGACCAGGCGCTGCTCAGCATCGGCCGGGTTCCCCGGGGGACCCTGGTGATGATCGTCGCCGGTTCCCCGCCCGGCATCCCCGGCTCCACCAACGCCATGCGGGTGCACGAGCTGGGCGATGCCGTCGACGGAGCCGCCGAGGCGTACAGGCTGGGCTGACGTGCCCGCCACGCTGGTGCAGACAGGGTGCCGGGTGCGGGAATCGAACCCGCACGCCCTCTCGGACAGAGCATTTTGAGTGCCCCGCGTCTGCCGTTCCGCCAACCCGGCCCGCCCTCGAAGATCAGGGCGGCCACTAGGCTAGCCGACGTGAACGCCAGCACCGAGCAGCAGCCCGCAGCGACCCAGACGCTCGCAGCACCGACGGCCGCAGTTCGACGTCGACGGGTCGTGGTCGCCGAGGACGAGGCGATCATCCGGCTCGACGTCGTGGAGATCCTGCGGGAGGCGTGCTTCGATGTCGTGGGGGAGGCCGGCGACGGCGAGGCAGCAGTGCGCCTCGTTGAGGAGACCCGCCCGGACCTCATCGTCATGGACGTGAAGATGCCTGTGCTGGACGGGATCTCAGCTGCGGAAAGGATCGCGGTGGCCAGGCTCGCGCCGGTCGTGCTTCTGACGGCGTTCTCCCAGGCCGAGCTGGTGGAGCGGGCTCGAGACGCCGGGGCGATGGCCTACGTGGTCAAGCCCTTCAGCGCGACCGCCCTGCTGCCCGCCGTCGAGATCGCCCTCAGCCGGTACGCCGAGCTGCTCGCGCTGGAAGAGGAGGTTGCCGACATCACCGACCGGTTCGAGACCCGCAAGCAGGTCGAGCGCGCCAAGGGCCTGCTGATGCAGAGCATGGGTCTGAGCGAGCCGGAGGCGTTCCGCTGGATCCAGAAGACCTCCATGGATCGCCGGCTCAGCATGCGCGAGGTCGCCGACGTCGTGGTGACCCGGGCGTCCAAGGCCGTCGGCGAGGAGCCCCGCCCGACCGCACGGTGAGAGGCTGTCTCAGTACGTGGTCCAGGTCACGATGCCACAACAACCCCGCCCGGAATGCTCCTGAACCTGCGGTGACGCGCCTCTGTCGGGTAATTTCGGCTCACCAGCGGTGCTGGGCCGTCTCAGTGCCCAGCCAGACGAAGGAGATTGTTCATGACCCGATCCTCGCGTGCGTTGCGCACGGCGGCGGTCCTTGGCGTCAGCGCCCTGGCCCTGGCGGCCTGTGGCAGCGACGACACCACCACTCCGACCACCGACGAGTCGTCGGAGAGCGCGGCCTCCAGCGACGGTGATGGCACGCTCACCATCGGGACGCTGCTGCCGCAGACCGGGAGCCTGGCCTTCCTCGGCCCGCCGGAGTTCGCTGGTGTGCAGCTCGCGGTGAACGACATCAACGAGGCGGGCGGCGTCCTCGGCGAGGACGTCGTCAAGAAGGACTCCGACTCCGGGGACACCTCCACCGACATCGCCTCCCAGTCGGTGGACCGTCTGTTCAGCGAGGACGTCGACGCGATCATCGGTGCCGCGTCGTCCGGGGTGTCGAAGACCGTGATCGACAAGATCACCGGCGCCGGCGTCGTGCACTTCTCCCCGGCCAACACCTCACCCGACTTCACCGACTACAAGGACAATGGCCTGTACTTCCGCACCGCGCCGTCGGACGTGCTGCAGGGTCGGGTGATGGGGGACCTTCTCCTCAACGACGGCTACCTCAGCGTGGGTGTCATCGCTCTGGACGACCCGTACGGCACCGGACTCGCCGAGAACATCAAGCTGTCTGTCGAGAACGGCGGCGGTGAGATCGTTGGTGGTGACGCGATCATCTACGACCCCAAGGCGTCGAGCTTCTCGGCCGAGGTGACCCAGCTCAAGAGTGCCAACCCCGAGGCGATCGTGCTAATCGGCTTCGAGGAGACGAAGAAGATCGTCCCTGAGCTGCAGGCCCAGGGCATCGGCCCTGACGAGGTGCCGCTGTACTTCGTCGATGGCAACCTGGCCGACTACAGCGACTCTTTCCAGCCCGGCACCCTCGAGGGCGTCAAGGGCACCCTCCCGGGTGCTGAGGCCGGCGATGAGTTCCGGGCCCAGCTGCTCGAGGTGGACCCGTCGCTGAAGGACTTCAGCTATGCACCTGAGTCCTACGACGCCACCATCCTGATCGCGCTGGCTGCCATCGCGGCCGGCGACGACTCGGGCGAGGCCATCGGTGAGGCTCTGCCGGACGTCAGCAGGGGCGGCGAGAAGTGCAGCACGTTCGCCGACTGCTCCGAGATGCTCGAGGCAGGCGAGGACATCGACTACGACGGCGTCTCCGGCCCGATCGAGTTCAGCGACGCTGGTGACCCCACCGAGGCCACCATCGGGATCTACGAGTACGGCGCTGACAACACGTACACCAACCTGGAGTACGTGAGCGGCGAGCTCTGATCCAGATCTTCTAGCCAGACGCGAAGGGCCCGGCCACCTCGGCCGGGCCCTTCGCCTTCCCCCTGCACCACCGTTCACGCACTTGGTCCGGGTCTTGTCGTCAGACGACCCATCGTGCCGTCAAGACCCGGACCAAGTGCGGTACTGGACGAGGGTGGTGCGGGCAGGGCGCTATCAGGCCTGGGCGAGGGTACCGAGGTAGAGCTCGATGACCTTGGGGTCCTTCGCCAGGGACTTGCCGGTGCCGCTGTAGGCGTTGCGGCCCTGGTCGAGCACGTACCCACGGTCCACGATCTGCAGGCAGCGCCGTGCGTTCTGCTCGACCATGACGACCGAGACGCCGGCCCGGTTGATCTGACGGGTGCGGATGAACACCTCGTCCTGCAGGGCCGGGGACAGACCTGCGGACGGCTCGTCCAGCAGCAGCACCGAGGGATCCATCATCAGCGCTCGGCCCATGGCGACCATCTGCCGCTCACCGCCCGACAACGAACCGGCCCGCTGAGCCCGTCGGTCAGCCAGAGCGGGGAACAACCCTGCGACGAAATCGAAGCGCTCACGGAACGTGGCGGGCGCCTGGTACACGCCCATCTGCAGGTTCTCCTCGATGGTCAGCGAGGGGAAGACGTTGTTGTTCTGCGGAACGAATCCGACGCCCTGGGCCACCAGCTGGTTGGCCTTGAGGCCGGTGATGTCCTTGCCGCGCAGCGTGACCTTGCCGCTGGTGACGCTGACCAGGCCGAACAGGGCCTTCAGCAACGTGGACTTGCCCGCACCGTTGGGCCCGATGATCCCCACCAGCTCGCCGTCGTTGACGTAGAGGTCGGCGCCGTTGAGGATGTTCACCCCCGGCAGGTAGCCGGCGATCAGGTCGTCGGCGCGCAGCAGGGCCTTCTTCGACCCGTTGAGGTGGGCGCGACGCTCGGCGTTGTTGGACCCGGGGTCCTGGACCCTGCTGGCCATCAGCTCTCCTTCCCCCGTGGGCGCTCGGCCCGCAAGGACTCCTTGGCGGCCGCGAGCTGCTCGGCCTCGTCTTCCGCGCTGAGGGGCGCGTCGTGGTGCCCACCGAGGTAGGCGTCGATGACGGCGGGGTTCGCCATCACCGCAGTGGGCGACCCCTCGGCCACCACCGTCCCCTGCGCCATGACCACGACCCAGTCCGAGATGTCGCGCACCATGTCCATGTCGTGCTCGACGAAGAGCACGGTCATGCCCTCCTCGCGCAGGTCCTTGACGTGGCCGAGCAGCGACTGCGTCAGCGCCGGGTTCACCCCGGCCATCGGCTCGTCGAGCATGACCATCTCGGGCTCGCTCATCAGCGCCCTAGCCATCTCCAGCAGCTTGCGCTGCCCGCCGGACAGCGAGCCCGCGAAGTCGTCCTTCTTGGTGTCCAGCTTGAACCGCTCGAGCAGGTCGAGCGCTCGATCGGTGATGTCCTTCTCCTGCTTGCCCCACAGGCCCGAGAACAGCGACGCGGACAGGCGCTCGCCCTTCTGCCCGGTCGCTCCCAGCCTCATGTTCTCCAGCACCGTCATGCGCGAGAGCGCCTTGGTCAGCTGGAACGTGCGCACCATCCCGCCCCGCGCCACGCGGTGCGCAGGGACACCGGCCAGCTTGCGACCGTTGAACGTCCAGTCGCCCTGCTGCGGCCGGTCGAAACCGGTGAGCAGG
>JAABUN010004325.1_pt1 | contig 19621 bp, 16 predicted proteins | sample 5559311 | NCBI WGS metagenome assembly JAABUN01 (sample SAMN10711877, study PRJNA513370) | rock metagenome | isolation source: Antarctica rocks | place: Antarctica: Victoria Land, Siegfried Peak sud | reverse complement strand
CAGATGGGCCCTGGACGAAGCCGGCCGGATCGGCCCGCGGGCAGCCCGATCGCACCAGGTGGTCGCGGTGTCCGGGGCCGAACCCTGCGAAATAGCCGCCGACGGACTGTCCGAGCTGGTGCCGCTGATCGACGTGCCGCCCGGGGTGCGCGGCACGGCGGGTGCGCGGCCAACACCTCGGGGGTCGGGCCGGGGCGGCAAGGGAAACGGAAGGGATCGCCAGCAACGTAGAGCCGGCCGGCGCGCACTACCGGAGGTGACGTTGCTGCGGACACCGGACGGCGAACGGATGGCGGTGTGGCACTCCACCACCGCGCCGACGGTGACGGAAACCGTTGCCGGGCGGCGCTTCTCGGTCGCCGCCACCGGGTTCTGGCAGGTCCACCCGGCGGCCGCTTCGGCGCTGTCCGCCGCCGTGGATGAAGCCCTCGACGGGATCGACCTGCTCGGCGGAACCGGCTGGGACCTGTACGGCGGGGTCGGACTGTTCGGGGTGTTGCTGGCCACAAGGGTGGGGTCGGCCGGCCGGGTACTGACGGTCGAGAACGACCCGCTGGCAACGGAACTGGCCGCGGCCAACCTGAACGACCTGCCGCAGGCCCGGGCCATCACCGGGACGGTGGAGCAGCTGCTGCTGTCCGAGCCGGCCGGGCAGCTGGATGCCGTTGTGCTGGACCCGCCGCGCTCCGGCGCCGGCCGCGCCGTGTGCATGGCGCTGGCCGGCCGGCGGCCTCGGGTGATTGTCTATGTCGCCTGTGATCCGGCGGCGCTGGCCCGGGACACCGCGTTCCTCGCCGAGCACGGTTATCGGCTGGACACCCTGCGGGCGTTCGACTGTTTCCCCCAGACCCATCACGTCGAGTGTGTCGCCCGGTTCCTGCCCGCTGACTGAGTCGGTAATCAGTTCCCGGGAAGCTACGCCCATCCGGTCCGAACCCTGGTCGGCGCCGCCCCTGAGTTTGCGTGGCGGATCCAGACGACCTGGCGAGACCGAGATGCACTCATGGCTGTCCGCACAGCGGTGCCGCCTGCGGCGCTGGCTCTTCTGGACCGGCTCGGAGCCGGGCACTCGCATGGAGTCTTCAGGGTGAGAGGACAGCTACAACTCGTAGCTGCCATTCTGGGGACGACGGCTCGATCGGCCATCGTCCAACGACCAACCGGCCGGAGCGAGTTCAGCTTTCACATCGCGGAAGGCCTTCGCGGCGATGTGAAACACCAAGGAAATGCTTGTAGGAGCCGATAACGTCGGGTAACCTGCAAACGTGTCTTTGGAAGTTGGTAGGCAGCAGTTGGTCGCCGCGTTGCGAGCGCGGGCTCACCCGCTGCGGCTGCGGATGTTGTCACTGCTGACTGGCGCGGCGCTGTCCGCGGCTGAGCTGGCTCGCGAGTTGGAGGTAAGTCAGGCGCTGGCCAGCTATCACCTGCGGCAGCTCGCTGACGCCGGTCTGGTTGTGCTGGTCGAAGAGCGCTCGCGCCGCGGCGGTCGGGAGCGTCGCTACCGGCACGAGGTCGAGCTAGCCGCCGACGTGCCGGCAACTGACGAGCAGGCACAGGCGCTATTCGTCGAAGCCATCGTCGAGGAGCTGCGCCGCCGCAGCTTGCAGCGAATCCCGGGGCTGCGTGGTCTGACGGTCGACGCGGAGCTATGGGTGCATCCACAGGACTGGGAGGAGGCCCGGCAGGCGATCGCCGCCGCCGCTATAGCGCTGCACGATCGGGCCTGCCGGCCGTATGAGCCGGGCGCTGTGCACGTCAACACGACCGTGGTCATGTTCCCGATGCTGGATCGTGATCAACCCCTATCCGAGCCCTGATGGCCGGCCAGGGCGGCGGCAGGTCGCATCGTCGGTTCGGGGTGCTGGCCGAACGAGACTTCCGCCTGTTCTTCATCGGCTACACCACCTCGCTGGTGGGCGCGGCGATGGTGCCCGTCGCGTTGACCTTCGCCGTCCTGCAGGAGGGTCGCGCCATCTCTGACGTCGGGTCCGTGCTGGCCGCTGAAACCGTCCCACTGGTCGTGCTGCTGCTGGCCGGCGGTGTGGTCGCCGACCGGCTGTCCCGCCGCACCGTGATGATCAGCGCCGACGTCCTGCGGTGCATCAGCGAGCTACTGCTGGCCGCGCTGGTGATCACCGGCTCACCGCCGCTGTGGGTGTTCATGGTCCTGGCCGGAGTGATCGGGGCCGGGCAAGCATTCTTCAATCCCGCGCTGACCGGGCTGCTGCCCCTGGTCGTCAGCCCAGGCCGTTTGCAGCAGGCGAACGCGCTGAAGGGGGCGGCGTCCTCGACCGGGCAGATCATCGGGCCAGCCGCCGCCGGGTTGATCGTCGCGGCCGGCGGGGCGGGTTGGGCGATCGCCATCGACGGGGCCACCTACGCCGTGAGCGCGCTGTGCCTGGCCCGGCTACACCTGCCGACCGCCCCGGCGCCGGCCAGGGAGTCCTTCCTGGTGCAGCTGCGTACCGGCTGGACCGAGTTCCGGTCCCGCACCTGGTTGTGGGTGATCGTCACCCAGTTCGGTCTGTTCCACCTGCTGGTCTACGCGCCGTTCATGGTCTTGGGCGCGGTCGTTGCGAGCACGACCTTGGGCGGGGCGACGGCGTGGGGATTCATCCTCACCGCCCAAGGCGCCGGAGCCATCCTCGGTGGGCTCGCCGTGCTGCGCGCCCAGCCTCGGCGACCGCTGGTGACTGCGTCGCTGGGCACCTTCGCCTTCGCCGGGCCGGTCGCACTGCTCGCTTGGCGGGCACCGACCGGCGCGATCGCCGCCACCGCGGCCGTCTCCGGCGCCGGTATCGCCGTGTTCGGCGCCCTGTGGGACACCGCCCTGCAACAGCACATCCCGGGCGCGGTGTTGTCCCGGGTCTCGGCCTACGACTGGCTCGGCTCGGTCGCGCTCATCCCGCTCGGCTACGCCCTGACCGGACCACTGGCCAGCGCGCTCGGTGTCACCGGAGCCCTAGGACTCGCCGCTGCCTGGACCGTGCTTGGTAGCGCCGCCGCCGTTGCCGTGCCCGCAGTACGCCGCCTTCGCCCCCCACTCGATGCAGACGGCACGCCGATGCCCGTGAACGCTGCGCCGTAAGCGGATCCGTCCGGAACGGTCGACTCTCGACTACAAAGCCTTCGTGAGGCTGTGGCATCGAGCAGGTCAGCCCTGGGTGTGCAGCCAGTTCACCAGAGCGGCTGGAGCGTTCGTCATGATGGCGTCCACCCCGATGCCGGTCAGGAGCCCCCAGTCGGCCGGGTCGTCGGCCGTCCAGACCGACACCGCGATGCCGGCAGCGTGCAGGTCGGTAACAGCCCCCACCGGATCGGATTGCCGCCACAGCAGCGCATGGTGGGGGTTGTAGCTGATCGCGCCGAGCGCCCGGCAGGCGGCGATCGGGTCGTCGTCCCAGGTGGTGGTCAGCAGGCCGACCGGACGGCCGGCGGAGATGCGCCGGATCTCGGCCAGCACATCGCGCTCGAACGACTGCAGGAGCACCCGGTCGTCGGCGCCGCTGGCCCGGCACACCTGCAGCACCGCCAGCACCTGGTCCGGCGTGTGCGGTCCCTTGACCTCGAGGAAGACACGTCCGTCCGCCGGTAGCTCGGCCAGCAGCTGAGACAACTCGGGCACCCTCTCCCCGGAGAATTCCGGCGTGAACCAGGAACCGGCGTCCAGCGCGGCCAGGTCGAGCGCCCTGAACTCGCGCACCGCACCGGTGCCCGTCGTGGTCCGGTCCAGGAGCTCGTCGTGGATCAGAACCGGCACACCGTCGACAGTGGGCTGCGTGTCCGTTTCCAGCCAACTCGCCCCGGCCGACCAGGCGGCTCGGAAGGCGGCCATCGTGTTCTCCGGCGCGGTGACGCTTGCCCCCCGGTGGGCGACGACCAGCGGGCGGCCGAGCTGTCCGGGAAGCAGGTCGGGCGTCATCGTCGGAGCCTAAGCGGGCTCGGCGGAGCAGGCATGCCGCCGGAAGCCGCGACCACATGACTTTCCCCCTTTGGCCAGGATCAATATCGACCACCGAGATGCGATTGTTCATTCGCGCCTCTGCAGTCACAGAACATGGAGGTTGATCCTGGCCGGCCGGGGGTCGTCGCAGGTGGCGCCGGGCAGGTGCGCTGGTGGATCCGATCGAGGTGTGACTGCGCCTACGATGCGGCCCGCAACCGAGCCGGGCGCCCAACGTCCCCGGTACAGTCACCATCGACAGGAACAGGAGATGCCGTGCCGTTGATCGATCGGATCACCTCGCCGTCTGCAGTTCGTTCCCTGACTGCCGACGAGCTGGAATCCCTGGCGGTGGAGATCAGGGCTTTCCTGGTGGAGAAGGTGTCCAGGCACGGTGGTCACCTCGGCCCGAACCTCGGTGTCGTCGAGTTGACGCTGGCGATCCATCGGGTGTTCGACTCCCCGGCCGACCCGATCATCTTCGACACCGGGCACCAGGCCTATGTGCACAAGATCGTCACCGGCCGAGCCGTCCGGTTCGACGACCTACGGGTCCGCGGCGGTCTGTCGGGCTATCCGAGCCGGTCGGAGTCCGAGCACGACTGGGTGGAGAACTCACACGCGTCCACCGCTTTGAGTTACGCCGACGGAATGGCGAAGGCGTTCGCGGTGAAGGGCGAGCGGAACCGCACACCGGTGGCGGTGATCGGGGACGGGGCGATGACGGGTGGAATGGCCTGGGAAGCGCTGAACAACATCGCCGCCGGCAAGAACCGGCCGCTGGTGATTGTCTTCAACGACAACGGGCGCTCCTACGCGCCGACCACCGGCGGGATGGCGGAGCGGCTGGCGGCGCTGCGGCTGAAGCCGGGCTACGAGCGGATGCTCGACTCGGTCAAGTCGACATTGCCCAGGGCGCCAGTGATCGGCGGCCCGCTGTACGGAATGGTCCACGCCGTCAAGTCCGCGGTGAAGGATTGGCTGTTGCCGCAGAGCCTGTTCCAGGACCTCGGGCTCAAGTACGTCGGTCCGGTGGACGGCCATGATGTGCAGGCGGTCGAGAAGGCGCTGCGCAGGGCGAAGGGCTTTCGAGGCCCGGTGCTGGTGCACTGTGTGACGAACAAGGGCCAGGGCTATCCGCCGGCTCTCGCCGACGCCGAAGAACTCATGCACAGCCCACCAGCTTTCGACCCGGAAACCGGTAACCCGTTGTCCCCCACCGGATCCAGCCTCGGCCAGGTGATGGGCAGGGAGCTGGTCAAGCATGCCGCGGAACGCGACGATCTGGTGGCGATCACCGCCGCCATGACCGGCCCGACCGGCCTCGGCCCGTTCGCCAAGGCGTACCCGGAGCGGTTCTTCGATGTCGGCATCGCGGAGCAGCATGCGGTGACGTCGGCTGCCGGTCTCGCCCTCGGTGGCCTGCACCCGGTGTTCGCGGTGTACTCGACGTTCCTCAGCCGTGGGTTCGATCAATTGCTGATGGACTGCGCACTGCACCGGCTGGGCGTCACGGTGGTGCTGGACCGCTCCGGAATCACCCAGGAGGACGGCCCCAGCCACCACGGGATCTGGGATCTGTCGCTGGCCGCCATCGTCCCTGGACTACGGGTCGCTGCCCCGCGCGACGAACCGTCGCTGGTCTCCGAGTTCGCAGAGGCGCTCGCTGTCCACGATGCGCCGACCATCCTTCGGTACCCGAAAGGCGCCATGCCGCAGATGTTTCAGGCGGTCCGCACGGTCGGCGGTCTCGACGTGCTGGCCGAGCCGCCGACGGCTTCGGAGCAGCCTTCGGTCGAGGTCTTGCTGGTCTCGGTCGGCGCGCTGGCCGGGGCGGCGGTCGAGGCGGCGTCCCGGCTGGCTGATCACGGCATTGCCGTCACTGTGGTCGATCCGCGATGGGTGCTGCCGGTCTCGCCTGCGCTGATCGAACTCGCCGCCGGGTTCGATCACGTGGTGACGCTGGAGGACGGCGGTCGTTCCGGCGGCGTCGGTGCAGCGGTGCGCGACGCCCTCGGCCCGCGTGCCGACGTCTTGGTGATCGCCCTTCCGCAGGCGTTTCTTGAGCCGGGGTCCCGCGGCGAACTGCTGGCCGAGCGCGGACTGACCGGCCAGGCTGTCGCCAGGGAGATTGCCGGACATGTGTCCAGCGGTGGTTTCGATCGGGCGGAGGCCGAAAGCTCCGGGCCTGTTGCCGCGGCCGATGGCTTGCCGCTGCTCGACGGGTCTGCGGCTTCTGCCGTACCTCGTACAGGCAACGGATCAGGTTGAACAGGCTGGACCGATCGGAGCGAGTGTGACGCTGCTGCTGGAACCCGACTCTGCCTCGCCGATCGGCCAGCTGGGGGGAGATCCGTTGCTGCCGAAGGGTTTGGGCTGGCCGACCTGCGTCAGCTGTGACGGAGCGATGACGCACATCGCCCAGTTCGGCGTCGAGGAGAAGCTGCTCACATTGTTCCAGTGCAACAACGATCCGGGCATGTGCGCGGACTGGGAGCCGTTCGGCGGCGGTAACGCGGCGGTTCTGGTGTCCGGCCCGACCGCACGGACCGCCGGTCCGCCGGTTCCGGTCAGCTTCCCGGCGTTGCGGGTCGGAGTGCGCGAAGTGCCCCAGGCGTACGAGGACATCCGGGACGGGGTGATCGGGCAGTTCGGCGGCGAACCGTCGTGGATGCAGGGCCCTGAGGTACCCATGTGCCCGAACTGCCCGGCCGGACCCATGCGATTCGTCGCGCAACTCGAGCCGGGTCCGCTCGACTTCCTCTTCGGCGACTACGGCAGCGCCTACGCCTTCGACTGCCCGTCGTGCCAGAACGCCGCCTGGCTCTGGCAGTCCTGAATGTCGGACCGCGCAGCTGACGGCCGCGCAGCTCAGGCCGGCAGAGTGGCGACCCCAGGTGGATTGAACCGCCGCCCGGTGACCTTCTCGGAGACTCCCTCCCGGTCGAGGTACGGGGTGATGCCGCCCAGCCAGAACGGCCAGCCGGCGCCGGTCAGCATTGCCAGATCGATGTCCGCCGCTTCGGCGACGACGCCTTCCTCCAGCATCAGCCGGGCTTCGGTGGCCAGTGCCGCCAAGGCGCGTTCGCGTACCTGGTCAGCGGTCGACGGCTGATCGCCGAGCTGCCACAGTTGCATCACACCGGGATCCACGGTCTGACTACCGTCGGCATTCCAGCCGACCAGAACCTTGATGCCGGCGTCCACCGTGCGCCGCAGGTTGTCGGAAACCGGGAAACGGTCCGGGAACGACGCGTTCAACGTCTGCTGAACATGCAGGGCGACGGCCGGGCCGACCAGCTGCAGCAGCATGATCGGCGTCATCGGGAGCCCGAGCGGAGCCAGCGCGTCGTCGGCCAGGTCCGGCGGTGTGCCTTCGTCCATGGCGGCGAGGATCTCGCCCATGAAGCGCAGCAGCAGTCGGTTCACCACGAAACCGGTGGTATCGGCCGTCAGGATGGGGCCCTTCTTCAACTTCTTGGCCAGTGCGAATGCGGTTGCCAACGTGGGATCGTCGGTCGTGTCCGCCTTGACGATCTCGATCAGCGGCATCACCGCGACCGGGTTGAAGAAGTGGAAGCCGACAACTCGCTCAGGATGCCGCAGGCCCTCCGCCATGGCTGACACCGACAGCGACGACGTGTTGGTGGCCAATACCGCTTCCGGCGCAACATGTTTCTCCAGCTCAGCGAACACCTGCTTCTTCAGCGCGAGTTCCTCGAAGACCGCTTCGACCACGAAGTCCGCATCGGCGAACACCGCGTAGTCGAGGGAGCCGGTGACCAGAGCCGTCAGCCGGTTGCCCTCGTCCGAGGAGATCCGGCCCTTGCCGGCGAGCTTCTCGATCTCCTGGTGCACGGCGCCGACGCCTCGGTCCAACCGTTCCTGGTCGATCTCGGTCAGTACCACCGGGACGTGCAGCCTGCGGGCGAACAGCAGAGCCAATTGCCCGGCCATCAGGCCGGCGCCCACCACACCGACCTTGGTCACCCTCTTCGCCAGTGATTCATCCGGCGCGCCAATAGGTTTGCGAGCCCGTTTCTGGGTCAGGTTGAACGCGTAGAGCCCGGCCCTGAACTCCTGCGAATTGATCAGGTCGGCCAGCGCCTCGTCCTCGGCGGCGAATCCGTCGGTGAGATCCGCCGTCCTGGACATCTCGATGAGTTCGAGCGCCCGGTAAGCAGCCGGCGCCGCACCCTTCGTCCGCATGTCCGCGATCATCTTTCCGCGAGCCAATGCTCGCTCCCAGTTGGGTTCGTCATAGGCCTTGCGCTGCACGGTGATCGAGCCGTCGAGCACTCCGGCGAGCCAGGCCAGGGACTGCTCCAGGTAGTCCGCGGCGTCCAGCACCACGTCGACGACGCCGAGTTCCAACGCCTGCCTCGGCTTCATCATCCGGTTCTGGTTGAGCGCATTGTCGATGATCACCGTGACCGCGTTGTCCGGGCCGGCGATCTTCGGCAGGAGTTGAGTGCCACCCCAACCCGGAACGATGCCGAGGAAACATTCCGGTAGTGCGATCATCGCGGCGTTGGAGGCCAGCGTCCGGTAATGACAGTGCAGCGCGATCTCCACTCCACCACCCAGTGCTGCCCCGTTCACGAACGCGAACGTCGGGATGTCGGAGTCCTGCAGCCGGCGGAACACCCGGTGACCCAACTGGCCGATGGCCCTGGCGGCGTCCCGGCCTGGCAGCCTGCCGATACCGGAGAGGTCGGCTCCCACCGTGAAGACGAACGGCTTTCCGGTGACGGCGATCGCCGCCGGTTCGGCCGCGAACGCACTGTCCAGCGCCGCGTCAAGGCTGCGCAGGCCTGCCGGTCCGATGGTGTTCGGGCGGGTGTGGTCCTTGCCGTTGTCCAACGTGATGAGGGCGACCTGGCCGTCGACCCCCGGCACCGAGATGAGCCGGGTGGTGGCCGTGGTGACGACCTCGTCCGGCAGTTGGAGGCTGCCGGCATCGGTGGCCGCCGAGGTGAGCCCGGAAGACCCGGTCACTGCGCCGCTCCTTCCCCGAAGTGCGGGTTCTCCCAGATCACGGTGCCGCCCATACCCAGACCGACGCACATCGTGGTGATCCCGTACCGGACATCGGGGCGCTCGGCGAACTGGCGGGCGAGTTGGGTCATCAGCCGGACACCGGACGAGGCCAGCGGGTGCCCGACGGCGATTGCGCCGCCGTACTGGTTCAGCCGCGGGTCGTCGTCGGCCAGACCGAAGTGATCGGTGAAGGCCAGCACCTGCACCGCGAAGGCTTCGTTGATCTCGATCAGGCCGATGTCGTCCATCGTGAGTCCGGCCTTGGCCAGCGCCTTCTCGGTGGCCGGAATTGGGCCGGTGCCCATGATCTCGGGATCGACGCCGGCGAAGGCGAAGCCGACCATCCGCATCTTGACCGGCAAGCCCAGTTCTTCGGCCACCTCGGCGGTGGCCAGCAGACAGCCGGTGGCACCGTCGGTGAGCGGTGACGAGGTACCCGCGGTGACCCGGCCGTGCGGGCGGAACGGCGTCTTCAGGTTCGCCAGGCCCTCGATACTGGTCGCCGGCCGCGGCGGTTCGTCGGCGGTGGCAAGACCCCATCCCTGCTCGGCGGACCGGGTGGCAACCGGGACCAGGTCCGGGCTGATCTTGCCGGCGGCGAGGGCGGTGGCGTACTTGTGCTGGGACGCGGCCCCGTAGGCGTCCGCCCGATCCTTGGTCAGCTGCGGATACTTGTCGTGCAGATTCTCCGCGGTGTTGCCCATGTTGAGCGCCTCCGGATCCACCAAGCGGTCGGCGACGAATCGCGGATTCGGATCGGCGCCGGCACCCATCGGGTGGTGGCCCATGTGCTCGACGCCGCCGGCGATCGCGACGTCATAGGCGCCGACGGCGATTCCGGAGGCGACCGCGGTGACGGCGGTCATGGCGCCCGCGCACATCCGGTCGATGGCGAACCCGGGGACGCTGCGGGGGAGGCCGGCCAGGATGGCGGAGGTACGGCCGATGGTCAGCCCCTGATCACCGGTCTGGGTGGCGGCCGCGACGGCCACCTCGTCGATGCGTTCGGGCGGCAGCTCCGGATGGCGCCGCAACAGTTCCCGGATCACCTTGACCATCAGGTCGTCCGCGCGGGTTTGGGAGTATTGCCCCTTGTCGCCTGCCCTGCCGAACGGGGTGCGAACCCCGTCGACGAAGACCACATCCTGCAGCCTGCGGTTCTGATGTGCCACGTCGGCCTCCTTGCTCGGGTAACGCCATCCTACCCGCCGGTAACTTAGCGGCGTCCCGGGACCGGGCCGCTCCTGGAGCCGGGCCTCCCACATGCTGGGGAGTCGGGAAGTGACGACGTCACGGTGCTGCGGAGAGGGCGGCCGCAAGTATCGGAGCGGTGAGTTCTGTCTGCCAGGGTCGCGCTCCGCCCTCGGCCAACCGGTCGCGGACCTCGGACGGATCGGGCGGCTGCCAGAGCACGCGGCGGACCACATCGGGGGATACCAGGTTCTCCACCGGCATGCCGACCTTCTCGGACAGCTCGGCCAGCGCGCTTCGGGCGGCGGTCAGCCGGGCATGCGCCGCCGGATCCTTCGCCGCCCAGCGGCTCGGCGGTGGCGGACCGTCGGTAACCGGATGCAGCGGCGGTAGTTCGGAATCGGGGACGGCAACGGCCCGCTCGATGGCCGCCAGCCAGTTGCCCGCCAGCCGGCGTTGCGCCGGACCGCCGAATACCCGCATCCCGGTCAGCCCGGGAACCGATGCCGGTCTGTGCACTGCCGCATCCGTGATGGCGGAGTCCGGCAGCACCCGATGCGGAGCGATGTCCCGGCGGCGGGCAATGCCGTCCCGCTCCAGCCACAGTTCTCTGACGACGGCCAGCGCGCGACGATCCCGCACCTTCTGGATGCCCGACGTGCGCCGCCACGGATCGGTTCTGGGCTGCGGCGCCCTGGCGGAGATCAACGCGGCGAACTCCTGGCGCGCCCAGTCCAGCTTTCCCTGCTGATCCAGCAATTTCTCCATCGCATCCCGCAACTCAACCAGCACCTCGACGTCCAGCGCCGCGTACACCAGCCAGGAGTCCAGTAACGGCCGAGTCGACCAGTCGGCCGCGCCGTGGCCCTTCTGCAACGCCAGCCCGAGCATCTGCTCGACGAGGGGCCCGAGGCCAACCCTCGGCAGCCCGGCGAGCCGGCCGGCCAGCTCGGTGTCGAACAGCGCGCGCGGATGCAGGCCCACCTCGGCGAGGCAGGGCATGTCCTGGGTGGCGGCATGCAGTACCCATTCGGTCTCCGCCAGCGGCGCGGACAGGCTTTCCAGATCACCGAGGGCGATCGGATCCAACAGGACCGTGCCGACATCCTGGCGGCGCAACTGGACCAGGTAGGCGCGCTGGGAATACCGGTAGCCGGACGCCCGTTCGGCGTCCAAGGCGACAGGGCCGGAGCCGGCCGCGATGTCCGCGGCCAGCTGCTGGGCGATCAACGGGTCGGTGACCGGGCCGAGGAAGCCGTCGCCGGGCATCAGCAGCGGAGTCGACTCCGGGCCGGAATCGGCGCCCGGTTCCGGCAACGGTTCGTTCACAGAGCGCTGGTTCAGCAGATGACGCCGGCCCGCAGCGCCAGAGCGACCATGTGCGCCCGGTCGCCGGTGCCGAGTTTGCGACCGATACGCGCGAGGTGGCTCTTGACGGTGAGTGCGGACAGCGACAATCGCTCGCCGATCCACTTGTTGGACCGGCCGTCGGCGACCAGGTGCAGTACCTCGACCTCGCGAGCGGACAGGTCCCGGACCGTGGTCGGCAGGTTGGTGACCGCCGGGCTCGCGCGTCGCCCGATCAGTACGCCATGAGCTCCCGCGCCGACCGCATCGATCACCGGGCCGATCTCGGCGGCCGGCGCCAGCGCGATCACCCGCGACCAGCCGGCCTGTTTGGCGGCCGCCACCAGCTCGGCGGCGACCGGGCCGAACCCGAGGCTGACCAGCACGAGGTCACCGGCCGGCTGGGTGGACAGCTGCACAGCGGTCTCCGCGGCGTCGCCGGCACGGGCCACGGATCCGATTCCGTTCGACCGCAAGGCGGTTGCCAGCAGTTCCCGGGAACCCACATCGGGATCGGCCACCAGCGCCCGAATCTGGGTGAGCCGTTCCGCATCCTGGTCCTCGGCCGGGACCCGAGGGCGAGGAATACCCGTGGTCTTGGCTGGAGTCGGACTCTGCGCGGTGGTCGAGGTCTCCGCTGTCGTGGGGGGAGTCGACAGCCCGCCGTCGTTCCAAGGCCACGTCATGGTGCCCACCGGTTCTCCTTTGCGCTCCGGCCAGATCCATTGGCGCGAATCCGGCCGGATTCGGGTCCGGCGACAACACGGCCCGGCAACGGACCGCAAGCCACTCGGCAAACAGGGCACGTCAGCAGCGCTGGTGCCTTCGAGAAGAAGTGTCACTGACATGGACCCGTCGGGTCAAGCAACACCCCGTGTGACGGTCGACCAAATCGTCCCACGTTCAGGCATTCGTGCGGAAGTTGCCCCTGATGGCCGATACGCCCTCGGGTGGCAGACCAGCTGCCGCCGACAGCAGATCCAGGAAAGCCCGCAGGTGCGGCGCGGTGTCGGCGCTGACCGGTGTCCAGGACGCCCGGATCTCGAGATCATCGGCGTGTTCCGGTCCGGAGATGTCGCCGAACCGGGTCGATGCGGTGGCAGTGACGGTCCCGCCCAGCGCCGTGTGCTCGGCTCCGGACAGAGCATCGACCAACCAGCTCCAGGCGACCTGGGGTAGCAGTGGGTCCCTGGCCAGCTCTGCCTCAACTTCACAGGTGGCGAAAACGACCACCCGGAAAGTCCCGTCCCATGCTTGCACGCCCTCCGGATCGTGCAGCAGCACCAATCGCCCGGAACCGATCTCCTCGTCGTCCGCCGAATTCACGGACGCGGAGATGGCATGCGAGTGCGGCGCCAGCCGAGCCGGCGCGGGCAGCGCACCGAGCACGATCTCCCGCCGTGGTGCGACCTCGGACAGCCCGGTGACGGCACGCACGAACTCCTCGGGGGCGGTGGAGGCAACCGGAACGGCCATGACGTGGACCATACGGCCGACGACCGACAGCCGCCTTGACCGGCTCGCGATCTTCTGCTGACCGGCTCGCCGAGCTGCGCATCATCGGCTCCCCGAGGTTCCTGGATCGTTGCGCGGTTGCTCGGTCCGTTACCGGTGTATGCCGGTGCGGCGATCGTCACCGCCGTCACCCGGCCGGTCGGTCGGATCGTCAGGGCGGGCAGAGCGCACCGGCCGGCGGCTCGGTGCCCTTGGTCAGGTAGCTCTGGACGGCGGCGGACACGCACCCGCTGTCCGGGAAGGTGCCGTGGGAACCGGACTGCCAGGAGACCAGCGACCCGGCGGACAACTGTGACACCACCGCCTTGATGCCGCTGTACGGAGCGATCGGATCCTTCACCGCGCCCGCGATCAGGATCGGCGGGGCGCCGTCACCGGACAGTCGACCGAGCGGCGCAACAGCAGTCGGCCACGCGCCGCAGAGCGCGGCCTGGCCGACCATGAACGATCCGAACATCGGCGCCCGCGCCTTGGCTGCGGCGGCCGCGTCCGTCAGCGCCTTCGCCGTGAGCCGCTCGGCGGCGTCGTTGCAGGTGTACGCCAGTCTGGTCTCGATCACGCGGTGATCGTCGTCGACCCCGACGGTGCGTTCCAGCAGAGCTCCGAGTTGGTCGGTGCTGCCGCTGTCGCCCCTGGCGGCGGCCAGCGCCTTGCGAAGTTCGGGCCAGCGGGCGGGCCGTCCGAGCAGTTCGGACAGCAGCAGCAACACGCTGCCGCCGGTGACCAGGTAGCCACCACTGGATGCGCCGCCCAGGTCGTCGACGAGTGCGGCTATCATCTGCCTCGGCTCTGAACTCAGCGGGCAGCCGCCGGCAGCGGCCGAGCATTCGGCAGCAAAATCGTCCAGCGCCGCCTCCAGCGCCACCGCCCGCGCCGTCGCCGCTTCGGACAGGGAGGACTGCGGGTCCGACGGGCTGTCCAGTACCAGCCTGGCCACCCGGCCGGGGTAGCGGTGCGCGTACTCGGCGCCGAGGGTGGCGCCATAGCCGCGGCCCAGGTACTGCAGCCGATCGGTGCCCAGCGCCGAGCGCAGGCTGTCCAGGTCGTCGGCCGCCGCCGTGGTGCCGAACTCGGTCATCGAGGTGCCCGCATCGCGGCCGCAGTCGAAAGCCGCTGCCGTGGAGAGCTTGTCGGCCAGCTCGGCGTCCTGCGGATTGCTCGGGTCGATCGGCGGGCTCAGCAAACCGATCACGGTGTCCCTGGAGAAACAGGCCATCGACGGCGCCTGGCTGATGCTCCCGCGGAGATCGAGTGTGACGATCGCTCTGCTCGCACGAACAGCGCCGGGCATCTGCCCGGCCACCTCCGCGATGTCGGCGCGTCCGTTCTCGCCCGGGCCGCCGAGGACGACTACCAGGTCGGGCGCGTCCGCCGGAGTGCTTGCGCTCCTTGCCCTGGCCACGTCCAGGTAGATCGTCGAACTGCCTTTCTTGCCGTAGCTCAACGGTACCGACAGCTTTGCGCATTGCAGGGTGAGAGCGGTCCCGGCCCGGCTCTCCGACGGGATGTCGGACGGACAGGACTGCCAATCCAGCGGCTCCGCCGTCTGGCCGGGACCACCGGGCCCGACCGGCAGGGGCGATGGTGTGATCCCGGCGGACGTGGTCGCCGGGGGCTCGCCTTCGGTCGCCAGCGGCGGCCTGCTCGATGGTCCGACCGTGCAGCCGGCCAGCACCGCCATCGCCGCCAGTGCCGCCGGCCAACGCGGCATCCGGCGATGGCTCACCGCTGCCTCCGGTACCTGGTGAACAGGTGATCACCGTCGGCGAGCAGGGTCAACAGTTGCCAGCGGCGCACACTTCCGTGCAGGTCTGTCCCGCCCAGCAGCGGCGTCGCCGTTCCGGTTCCGAGCAGCGTGGGGGAGATGGTCAGGCTCAATTCGTCTACCAGGTCCGCGGCCGCCAGCTGGCCGAGCAACGACGGACCGCCCTCGGTCAGGATGCGCCGATGTCCGCGGTCGGCCAGCGCGGCCAGCGCGGCGGGCAGGTCGATGCGCTGCCCGGTGCGGATCACGTCGGCGCCGGCCGGCTGGTCGACATCGTCGGTGGTGACGATGATCGCCGGGACCTCGCTCTCGGTGACGGTCCGCAGGTCGGTCGGCAGCGGGCGGGACGCCACGATTGCCCATGGCGGCACCGCGCTGCGGTTCCACCGGGCGCGCCGGCCTGCGCGCCTGGGATAGGACGTGGCGCCGGGATAGTTCTCGCCGATCACTGTCCCCGCACCGACCAGCACCACATCCGCCAGGTCGCGCTGCAGCCCGACCAGTCGCTGATCGGCCGGCGATCCGAGTGGACCGGACGTCCCGTCGGCACTCGCGCCGCCGTCCAACGAGCCGACCATGTTCGCCCGCACCGTCCATCGGTGCTCAGCGGTTCCGGACGCCTCCGCCCCGGGCGCCGGCCAACTCAGGGCGGCCGCCAACAGATCTTCGAATTCCGGCGCCGGTTCGGTGAGGTCGTACGCGACGGACGGGACTGCCACGAGCGAGTCGGGACGGAAGAGCTGCACTGCGTCATTGCATCACGGCGCCAAGACGGCCGGTCCGAGTTCGTCCGGCGCCCGAGCGGCCGCCGTCAGCCCCCGGCGAGTACCGCGGTCAGGCTGGTGACGGCGGAGTCGATCTCTTCCCGGCTGATCACCAGCGGCGGAGCGAAGCGCAGGGTCGACTCGTGGGTCTCCTTGACCAGTACGCCGCGGTCCATCATCGCCTTCGACACCGTCCGCCCGGAGGGCGCTCCCGGCGCAAGTTGAACACCGGCCCACAGCCCGCGGCCGCGTACTTCGGCGACGCCGTTGCCGATCAGTTCACCGAGCCTGGCATGCAGGTGAGCCCCTAGATCGGTCGCCCGGCGCTGCATCTCGCCGGTGGCCAGCAACCGCACGACGGCCCGGCCTACTGCACAGGCCAGCGGGTTGCCGCCGAACGTCGAGCCGTGGGAGCCGGGTGTCAGGACGCCGAGGACGTCCTTGCGCCCGACCACCGCGGAGACCGGCAGGATGCCCCCGCCGAGTGCCTTGCCCAAGGTGTAGAGATCTGCCCGCACACCCTCGTGGTCCAATGCCAGCAGTTCGCCGGTGCGGCCCAGACCGGACTGGATCTCGTCGGCGATCAACAGCACGTTGTGCTGGTCGCACAGCCGGCGCATCTCCGCCAGGTAGCCGGCAGGCGGGACGATGACTCCGGCCTCGCCCTGGATCGGCTCGACCAGCACCGCGGCGGTGTCCGGGGTGAACGCGGCCGCCAACGCCTCGGAATCGCCGTACTTCACGCCGACGAAGCCCGGCGTGAACGGTCCGTAGTCGGCGGTGGCCACCGGATCGTCGGAGAACGAGACGATGGAGATCGTCCGGCCGTGGAAGTTCCCGCCGGCGGTGATGATCTGGGCCCGGTTCTCCGGTACTGCCTTCACCCGATAGGCCCACTTCCGGGCCACCTTGAGTGCGGACTCGACCGCTTCTGCGCCGGAGTTCATCGGGAGCACCATCTCGGTACCGGTGAGCTGGGCCAGTTCGGCGCAGAACGGCCCCAGTTGGTCATGGTGGAACGCCCGCGATGTCAGGGTCACCCGACCGAGCTGTTCGACGGCGGCCTCGATCAGTGCCGGATGTCGATGCCCGAAGTTGAGAGCGGAATAACCGGCCAGCATGTCCAGGTAACGGTGCCCGTTCACGTCGGTCACCCAGGCGCCTTCGGCGGTCGCGATGATCACCGGCAGCGGATGGTAGTTGTGCGCGCACCACCGCTGCTCCTGAGCGAGCAGTTCGGCGGCGACGGAGTCGGATGCGCCGGGTTCGCCAATTGCGCCGGGTTCGCCAGATGCGCCGGGTTGGCCAGCGTTCAGCGTCCCTGCCCCAGGCTCAGCCGTCACCTTCGATGTCACCGTCTCCTCCGTCCTTTCACGTCCGCAGTCGTTAAGCCTAGGCGCCCCGGGTTCGCACGATTCAGCGGGCGAAGCGGCGTAGGGGGAACATATCGTTGCGTGGCGGCCGGGCTGCACGAGTGATCGTTGCGCATTGGCCGAGGGCCTCGCGTGCGTCGATCACGTCGCCATGTCAGGGTGTGGCATGGCGAAGAAGAAGTCCGAGAAGGAACATCAGGCCGGGAAAGATCGGCGATCCGGCCGACCCGAGCCGAAGAAGGGGAGCAAGGAAGAGGCCACAGCGGGCGTGGACCGGGCGATGGAAGCCGGCGCCGTCGCTGCGGCGTTCCGGTTCCCGGCCGGCACCGGAGCGCTGGCCGACCTGCCCACCACACCGCTGAAATTCGGTCCACGCGACAAGGCAGCGGCCACCGCCGCCATCCAGGACCTGGGGCCGGCGCTCGCCGAACTTCAGGAGAAGCTGTATGCGCAGAGCACGGCCGGCAGTAAGCGTCGGGTGCTGTTGTTGCTGCAGGGCATGGACACCGCCGGCAAGGACGGCGTGATCACCCACGCCGTCGGGCTGCTGAACCCGAGCGGTATCCGGCTGGTCTCGTTCAAGAGCCCGACGGCGGAAGAGCGCGAACACGACTTCCTCTGGCGCATTCAGTGGGCGGTCCCGCGGGCCGGGGAGATCGGCGTGTTCAATCGTTCGCAGTACGAGGACGTGTTGATCGTCAGGGTGCACGAGCTGGTCAGCAAGGTCGTGTGGGCCAGGCGCTACGCGCAGATCAACGCCTTCGAGCGGGAGCTGGCCAGACAGGGCGTGACGATGATCAAGTGCTTCCTGCACGTGTCGAAGAAGACGCAGGCGGAGCGGCTGCTGGCCAGGCTGGAGGATCCGGTGAAGTACTGGAAGTACAACCCTTCCGACGTCGACGAACGCGGCTACTGGGACGAGTACCAGGCTGCCTATCTGGACGCACTGCGCAAATGCAGCACCGTCGCCGGACCGTGGTACGTCATCCCCTCGGACAAGAAGTGGTATCGGAACTGGGCCGTCGCGGCGCTGCTGCAGGAGAAGCTTGCCGAGCTCGGTCCGCAGTATCCGGCCGCCGATTACGACGTGGAAGCGGAGAAGAAGCGGGTGGCAGAGAGCTGACTCACATCCACCGGCCGCCGGTGTCGGGTCTGTGCCGGACAATGGGCGGGTGACCCAGCCATCGATCGCTGCCCGCTCGTGGACCGTGATCGTTCCGGTGAAGGCAACGTCCAGGGGCAAGAGCCGGATCGCGGTGGATCCGATGCTTCGCCGGCAGGTGGCCATCGCGTTGGTCACCGACACGGTGACGGCGGCGGCCGCGGCCACTGCGGTGGCGGAAGTGGTGGTGGTGGCGGACGATCGAGGTGACGGTGGCCTGTTCTCGGCCATCCCCGGTGTCCGGGTTCGGCTCACCGATGCTGCGTCGCTGAACGCGGCCATCGCGGACGGATCCGCGGGGATCTCGGGGCCGGTGGCCGTGCTGCCGGGGGATCTGCCGGGACTGACCGGACCGGAGCTGGACGCCGTGCTCGCGATGGTCGGCTCGGCCGGACATCCGTTGGTGGTGGTGGCCGATCGGCAGGGCACCGGCACCACGCTGCTGGCGGCGGTGGACCCGGCCCAGCTTCGGCCCTTGTACGGACCGGATTCCTACCGCCGGCATCTGGCCGCCGGCGCACATGGTCTCGAGTTGCCGGAGGACAGCTGGATCCGGCGTGATGTCGACACCGTCGCCGACCTGATCCAGATCACCGCTGGTCGGACCGGCGAGCTGGCCGACGTGGTGCTCGGCCGGAGCTCGGCCGCGAGGGAGCGGGTGTGCTGACGGCCGGTGCTACCGTCGCCGGTGTGGACCGACGCTTCCTGAAGCCGGGATGGCTGGTCGGGCACCTGTTGGTGCTGGCGGCTTGCCTGGTCTGCCTGCGGCTGGGTTGGTGGCAATGGGATCGCACCCACGACGCCGACGGCACCCTGCAGAACCTCGCCTACGCGGTGCTCTGGCCGGCCTTCGGAGCCGCCTTCATCTACATGTGGGTTCGGTTCCTGCTGCTGGAGAAAGGGAAGGACACCGCTGACGAACAGCAGATGGATCAGGGTCTGACAGCCATGCTGGTGGAGGGTTCCGCAGGCTCCGACGGTCTTGGCGAAGCAACCCGGCTGGGTGGCGGGTTGGCGGATGTGCGAACGGCCACGGTCGGTGACCCCGAGTGGTCGGATGAGCGCCCGAACATGGATCAGCCGCCCGCCGTCGACGATGCAGGGCGGCCAGCCGGACACCCCCAGTCCACTCGGCCCACCCGACCCGAGTTGTTCGTCGGCACCGTCGAGGATGTCGACGGCGATGAGGATCCCGAGCTTGCGGCCTACAACCGGGCCCTTGCCGCACTCGCGGAACAGGACCGCAAACGTGCCCGTTGAACCGGCAGCAGATCCGGTGGCCACCGGCGGGGCGGCCGGCTCTTCGTCGGCGTTGCCGGTCAAGGTGGCGAAGGCGTTGCAGCGCTACCGGATCGCCGCCTTCGTGGTCGGGTTCGCGCTGATCATCCTGGTGACGACCATGGTGCTGCGCTACGGCTACGACCAGCGCTGGGCCACGGCGGTGTGGGGTCCGATCCACGGCGTGCTGTATGCGATCTACGTACTGCTGTCCTTCGACCTCGGCTACAAGGAACGCTGGAG
>JAABUN010004324.1_pt1 | contig 19625 bp, 19 predicted proteins | sample 5559311 | NCBI WGS metagenome assembly JAABUN01 (sample SAMN10711877, study PRJNA513370) | rock metagenome | isolation source: Antarctica rocks | place: Antarctica: Victoria Land, Siegfried Peak sud | reverse complement strand
TGTTTTTGCACAACTCAAATCTACCCGAAATACTCGGCTGATAGTCAACTATTCTGATTTTTCAAACAGCTTCTAAGTATTTTTCATCAAAATATTCATTAAAATATAAATTGTTATTTGCATTTATATATTGAATAAGATTGATTTGTTCTACATCGAATTCTTTGTCAGTTTTAATTATCCTTCCTGTTTTACTTCCAAAGCCATATGTCGTTTCATCATAAAATAACAAACAATGTCTGGGCGAAATTGGATAAAATATTTGAAGTCCTTTGGCTGCATAGTATGTATTTCTTGAGTTTGGGCGTAATGCCTCTAATAACTTATTATAAAAAACAACTGGATTATCTGATGTCCAAAACGAAAGACTTGTTTGATTAAGTAATAATACATACTTCAAATCGCGGAGTAATGGAGACATTTCTATTGCTGCTTCCACACTCCAATCAATAGCGTTTTTATTTATTATTTTGAATTTATCTAAAAACTCTTTTGTATATTTTTTGTCAACTGTGAACTCATTAACGAACGAAAATACGTGTTTCAAAACTCCATCAATTGAATCATTTGTAGATTCTTCTTTGTATTTAGTTCCGGCACTAAGTAAACATATATAGCTAATTAAATCACTATGTTCTTCAGAATATCTTGACGGAACATAATCTGAGACAACTACCTTTTTAATAATGTTCGAGGTTCGCATCTCAAAATGCTCCAAGACATAATCAATTGTTGAATCCTTTCCATAAAACCAATCTTCCGAGCATTGATGCTTAATTTTAGCTTTGTTTCCGATAAATTTGTTTGAAGCAATGTTAAATAAATTTATCGTTTTTCTGTTTCCGTTAACAGAAAAGTTTTTTAAGTGGAATTGAGAAACATAGTGTTGATTCTTTTTGTTTGCCATAATCTAACAGCTTTTTAACCTTTGCTTTTCCGACTCAATTCTTTCAATCACATCTGCAAGGCGCGGGTTTTTCGCCTGCAAAATTCGGTTTTGAATGTAAATCTTGCTGTCTTTCGTGTTGAATTTGTAACCGTTATCAGCAAGAACTTTCATTACCGCCCAACGCTTTACATTCAAACGGCGCGGCGGCTCGAAATACGCGCCCATATCCGTCATCGGTTTTGCGCATTCAGGGCATTTGCGCGGCGTTTTGCTCGCGTCTTTGGCGAAACTCTTGCGGCAATCGAAACAAGCCCAATGCGTGAACATTTTTATACTTCCTTTTGATGTGGAATCTGTCCCAAACGACGCAAAAACGGCGTCATCGTCAAACCTTGCGCAAATATCGAAAACGCGACAACGCCGAATGTTACGAGAATAATTTCCTGGCGATACGGCAATTCCGGTGGAATTCCCAACGCCAGAGCTAAAGCCAACGCGCCGCGAAGTCCGCCCCAAAACAAAACGTGCTGATGCTTTTTATCAATTTTCAAAGAAGAACGGTCAAACAAAGCCGAACACGGATAAATCGCAATCGCTCTGCCGAGAACGACAGCTAAAATCGCCACGCTTATTGGAAAAATTGTTTGCGTAAAACCTTGATATGCTGTGTTTATTCCAAGCACGATGAAAACTATCGAATTGGCGACAAACGCGGCGAATTCCCAGAAAGATTCGATTGATTCCGCGCCTTTGTGCGAGATAAATTTCAAAGAACTCGTGTTGCCGACAAGCAATCCCGCCGTCATCGTCGCCAAGATTCCCGACAAATGAAAATGTTCCGCCAGCAAGAACGAACCGAAAGCGGCAATCGTCGTCAAAGAAATTTCAACCAAATGGTCGCGCGTGCGCGTAGATAAAAGCAAAACCGCACCACTAATTAACAGCCCGCAAGCTGCGCCGCCGAACACCGAAAAAATCATCATCCAAATCGCCGACGCAAAACCGAAACTTTGACCGAGCGCAAATGCAATCGCCACCGCAAAACCGACTGCCGCCGTCGCGTCGTTAAAAAGACTTTCAGCTTCGACCAAAAGGCGCAATCTTCCTTCGACACGCGCCTCTTTGAAAGTCGCAATCACCGAAACCGGGTCGGTCGCCGCAATCAAAATGCCGAAAAGAATCGCCGCCTACCACGTCCAGCCGATTAAAAAGTGCATCAGCAAAGCTAGTTACGCCAGCCGAAAGCAAAACGCCAACGGTCGCAAAAGTCAGCACAACCGACAAATCCTTTCGCAGTTCGCTCCAATTAATATAAAGCGTGGCTTCAAATATCAAAGGTGGAAGTAAAACCTTAAAAAGCAAATCCTTGCTCAAACTTATCTCGATGTCGAACGGCAAAACGGTGATAAAAATTCCCGCCAAAACCAAGCCGACGGTATATGGAATCTTGAAGCGGCGGGCAATGATTGTAACAATCGCCGCGATTAGCAATATCAGCCCGATTTGCTCGAATTTCAAACCTTCCATAGACAAATTTTACACGCTTGCGGCTTGCATCGGCTAATTATTTGTTCCGATTTCTACTCGTTCAATTGTCAAAATATCTTTTAGAATTTTCGGGTCGAGCGAAACCAAAAATCCGCGCTTGCCTCCGTTGATGTAAATTTTCGGCAAATCAAAAATCGTCTTTTCGACATAAACCGGCATCTTTGTTTTCACACCGAAAGGCGAAGTTCCGCCGACTAAATAACCTGTCAATCTCTGCGCTTTTTCGGGCGAAACAGGCGCGACTGATTTTACTTTCAAATATCTTGCCAACTCTTTTGTCGAAACCTGCAAATCGCCGTGCATCAAAACAATCAAAGGCTTTTTCCCGTTCGTTTCAAATATCAAAGTTTTGATAACCGCGTGTTCTTCAACGCCTAAACTCAAAGACGAATGTTTCGTTCCGCCTTTTTCGACGTATTCAAAAACGCTCGGTTCAAACTCGATTTTCTTCTCGCGCAAAACACGAATCGCGGGTGTTATTGGATAACTCACAAAAATTTATTTACTCTTCAATTCTGTTATGCCCGCATTCCATCAATTCATTATTTTTATAAACGCCAATATCGACAACTTGCCCGACTGCCCAAACTTGTATGTATTCGCCAAAATCAATGTGAAAATGAAAATCCGCTTCCACATTTTTTGCAATAATTTCAAACTCGTCGTTCTGCGCCATTCCGTAATCTTCCCCCAAGGTTCTAACATCAAAGTTATATGCTTTGAAAATTCGTTCCTGACTTTGAGTTTTACGATTTGCTTCATTTCAAATTAAACTTCCTCATACCGAAAACACGAAACCAAATGGTCGTTCACAAGTCCGCAAGCCTGCATAAACGCATACATAATCGTCGAACCGACAAAATTAAAACCGCGTTTTTTCAAATCTTTACTCATCGCATCGGAAATAGTAGTTTTCGCCGGAACTTCCGACGAAGTTTTCCAAGCGTTTTTAATCGGCTTGCCGCCGACAAATTGCCAAATATACGAATCAAACGAGCCGAACTCATCCAAAATTTTCAAATAACTTTTCGCGTTTTGAACAGTCGAAGCAATCTTCAAACGATTTCGCACGATTCCTTCTTTTTGTAGCAATTCGGCTATTTTCTTTTCGTCGTAACGCGCAATCTTTTCCGCGTCGAAATCATCAAACGCTTTTCGATAATTTTCGCGTTTCCGCAAAATTGTGTCCCAACTCAAACCTGCTTGCGCTCCTTCCAAAATCAAAAATTCAAACAGCTTTCGGTCGTCGCGCGTCGGCACGCCCCATTCCGTGTCGTGATAGCGAATCGCCAAATCGTTTTTCGCCCAGCCGCAGCACAGACGTTCAGTTTGCATAAGTTTCAAACGGCAAAAACTTTTCGATTAATTCGGACGGCTCTAAATCAGTAAAATCATCGTATGCCGCGACAACCGAATCGAGTTTCAAAATATCTTCAACCCGATTAACCGTCGCTATGCCGATTGATTTCATTCCAGCTCGATTTGCAGCTTCAAAACCGTTGACCGCATCTTCAAAAACCAGACAATGTTTCGGTTCGACGCTGAGTTTTTCCGCCGATTTCAAAAAGATTTCGGGATTCGGTTTGCCGTTTGAAACATCGGCGGCAGTCGTAATCGCCTGAAAATATTTTCGTAAATCCAAACCGTCTAGAATGAATTCCATATTTGCAATCGGTGCGGCTGTCGCCACAGCCATTTTCACGCCGAGCGATTCGACTTTCGTCAAAAACTCGATTGCGCCTGCGACAACTTTTCGATGCGGCAGAAACGATTCCCGGTAAATTGTTTCCTTGCGAAGACCAAGTTCCGATAATCTTTCTTCGGGCGCGTCGGCAAAGAAACTCGGAATAATTTCGCGGTTTGTTTTGCCCGCCGCATTGACGAGAAATTTGCGCGCGTCGGTTTCGATTCCGTTTTCGACGAGCAGTTTCTGCCAAGCTTCGCCGTGAAAACGCATATTGTCAACCAGAGTTCCGTCCATATCGAAAATGAACGCGCGTGTTGTAAAATCAGTCATTTAATTGTGTGGAAAACCTTCCGCTTGCGCTACTCGCTCGTCGGAAATGTCTCGAAACTCCAACAGCGAATTTGAAATTTCGGTATTCATCGTTAAATTACCTTCCTGTAAAATTTCCGTCGCGTCGTTCGATAAAAGACCGAACTCCTTCGCGCGCGTCTTCGGTTCCGAATAATTTCAAAACCTGCGGCATCAAATCTTTCGTTGCGGCATCGAAACCTTCGAGTTGTGATTTTCTGGCTGAAACAATTGTAGCCTGTACGCCTAAAGGTGCTTGCGCGGAAATTTTTTCGGCGATTTCGACGGCTTTATCAATATGCTTGCCGTGTTCGACAATCTCTTGAACTAAACCGATTCGCAAGGCTTCCGACGCGTCGAATTCGTCGCCCGTCAGAAGCCAGCGCATCGCATTACCCCAACCGGCGACTTCAGGAAAACGCAAAGTCGCGCCGCCGAACGGAAAAATTCCGCGCTTGATTTCGATTTGCGCGAACGTCGCGTTTTCCGACGCAATGCGAACGTCGGTTGCCAGCAGAAGTTCAATACCGACGGTCAAACATTTCCCCTGCACGGCGGCAACAAGCGGTTTTGTCCGTGTTCGCGCGCCGTATAAATTCAACGGGTCAATCGAATTTTCTGGATATTCCAACGCGCCGCGCGCCGCAATCGTCGGCGCAAGCGCGGCAAGATCGAGTCCGGCGGTGAACATTTCGCCTTCGGCAAACAAAACACCACAACGCACATCTTCGCTGTCTTCAAGTTGCGCGTAAGCCTTCGCCAATTCGTCGAGCATTTGCCGGTCAAAAGCGTTACGTTTCGCGGGACGATTTAAGCCGATGAGCAAAATGTGTCCGCGTTGTTCGATTGTAATTCTCGATTCTTCGGTTTGGGTCATAATTTTATTTTTGCTACGAACAAACACGAATGAACACGAAATAGAACCAAAATAATTTAAATGAGTTTCTCTTTCTTATTTATTAGGTCTTTATTTTTGCCTTCCTTCTTTCGTGTTTTTTCGTGTTTGTTCGTAGCTAATTTTTCTTAATTTCTTAACGGCTTGCCTGTTTTCAACATTGCCGCGATGCGTTCCTGCGTTTTTCTTTCCCCGCACAAAGATAAAAACGCCTCTCGTTCCAAATCGAGCAAATATCTTTCGGAAACGTAAGTTTGATGATTCAAATCGCCGCCGCACATAATCTTTGCCAGTTTTTTGCCGATTAACTGGTCGTGGTCAGAGATAAAACCGCCGCTGTGCATCATATGCAGAGCGAGTTTGATGGCGGCTTGCGCCTGCTCGCCCAACGCTAAAATGTCGGTTCGCTCGACCGGCTGAACGTAACCGGTTGACGCTAAAGCTAAAACGTCGGCTTTCGCGTCGGCGATTAATCTATCGCCGTTCATAGAAATCGCGTCGCTCGGACGCAGAATTCCCCAGCTTTTCGCTTCCTGCGCCGAAGTTGCGACTTTGCCCATCGCAATCGTTTCAAACGTCTTTTTCAAAAATGCGAGCGGGTCGGCGTCCGGCGTCGCTTTTGCCGCGTCCATCGCCCGCATCGTCAATTCTTTCGTGCCGCCGCCAGCCGGAATCAAACCGACTCCGACTTCGACCAATCCGATATAAGTTTCCGCCGCCGCGCGAACTTTATCGCCGTGCATCGCAATCTCGCAGCCACCGCCCAAAGTTAAACCGTAAGGCGCGGTAACGACGGGCTTCGGCGAATAGCGCAAGCGCATCACCGCGTTTTGTAGAGCGCGAATCATCTGGTTGATGTCGTCCCATTCTTCCTCTTGCGCCGCAAGCAGTAGAAGCATAATGTTCGCGCCCGCCGAAAAATTTCCGCCCTGATTGCCGACAACTAAGCCGACGTGATTTTTTTCGACTTCATCAAGCGCGAAGTTCATCATTTGAACAGTATCGCCGCCGATTGAATTCATTTTCGAGTGAAACTCAAGACACGCCACGCCGTCGCCGATGTCAATCAAAGACGCACCCGCGTTTTTCTTTATCGTGCCGTTGCGGTCTTTAACCGATTTTAAGAAAATTACGCCCGATTGTTCGGCAACTGGTTTATAGGAATTGCTGGTAAAATCGAAAAAGGATTTCTGACCGCTTTCGTATTTATAAAATGTTTCCGCGCCGCTTTCCAGCATCTTTTCGACGTTCGCGGGAATCGCCTGATTTTCGGTTCGCATTCTTTCGACCGATTCACGAACGCCGATTGCGTCCCACGCTTCAAACACACCGATTTCCCAACCGAAACCCCATTTTATTGCGTTGTCAATCTCGACAATCGTGTCGGCGATTTCAGGAATTCGGTTCGCCGCGTAACGCGAGATGCGCGAAGTCGTTTTCCATAAAAACTCGCCGACGTTATCTTTGCCCCAAACCAAAGTCTTGATACGCTTAGGCAAATCTTCGATTTGTTTCGCGGTGTCAAGCGACGGGAATTTTGTTTTGCCTTGCGGTTTGTATTCAAAAGTTTCCAAATCCAATTCTAAAATCTCGGTTTTACCTTCAGCATTTTTTGTCTTTTTGAAAAATCCGCCTTTGGTTTTGTCGCCCAAAAGTTTCTTGCCGAGCAGAGTTTTTATCAAATCCGGCAATTGAAAAACTTCCCGGTCTTCGTCGTCCGGTATCGCCGGGTAAAGATTTGAAACGACGTGCGCCGTAACGTCCAAACCGACTAAATCAGACGTTCTGAATGTCGCCGATGAAGCGTGTCCGATTGCTTTTCCCGTAATCTGGTCAACTTCAGTCGGAGTCAAATTCATTTCAATCATCTCTTTTATCGTCGCCATCATCGAGAAAACGCCGATGCGGTTGGCGATAAAATTCGGACGGTCTTTCGCCGGAACAACGCCTTTGCCAAGTCGCTGGTCGAGAAAACCCGAAACCGAGCAAGCGACTTCGCCGCTCGTGTCCGCCGTCGGAATCACTTCGACGAGCTTCATATAACGCGGCGGATTGAAAAAATGAATCCCAAGAAAATGTTTTTTGAAATCATCTGAAAACGGTGCGGCGATTGATTCAATCGGGATGCCGCTCGTGTTCGACGCGATAACCGCGCCCGCTTTTCTGTATTTATCAACTTCGGTGAAAAGTTTGTGTTTGATATCGAGATTTTCGACGACCGCTTCGATAACCAAATCGCAATCTTTTATCTTTGCCAAATCGTCTTCAAAATTCCCGACCGTAATCAACGAAGCGTTTGCATTGTCCATATACGCGGCGGGACGCGCTTTTTGCAAGCCGTTGAAACCACCGTTGGCAATGCGGTTTCTGACAACCGGCGAATCGAGCGGCAAGCTCTTTGTCTCTTCTTCTTTGGTTAATTCCTTCGGCGCGATGTCCAAAAGAATCGTCGGAATTCCCGCATTTGCCAGATGCGCGGCAATCGTCGCGCCCATTGTTCCCGCGCCTAAAACGGCGGCTTTGCTGATTTGTAACATTTTTATTTTTACCTTGTTTTGATATGAATTTATGTTGCGAAGAGTATAACTGAATGAGCATTCATTCAGCAAGACGAATCTAATAAAATCTTTACAGTTTTGCGATTTTTATTTATGCTGAAATTGTAGTCTTCCTACTAAACTCAAATATATGAAAACTTATTTTTTGTTTTGTATTCTGTTCTTTACGGTGCTTTTCACTAAAACCGTTTACTCTCAAGATTTTCCTTATCAGGAATATAAAAGCAGAACTTTGTCAGAGTTTGCCGAAATGGATTCTGATGTAACGAAGAGAGATTATAAAGAAAAGCAACTTTTAATTCACGCAAAACCATTTTATTCCGCAATAAGAGTTAAATACGTCGGAACTTCGAGACCTATCTCAACCGATAAGAAAAATTTATTTAAACTTTGGCAAGGTTCAATCGGTTATGACCCTAAAATTTTAACTCTTCTTGAAAACGAATATCTTTTTAAGGAGTGCGACAAAGAATACTGGATTCCCGTCCAAAAACAAGTTGCCGCTTACTTTCCAAAGGAAATGAAAGAAGGCGACATGATTACTTTGTATTTAATGGCGGTCGGCGGATTGAAAATTACAGACAAGTGGGAATTTGTCTATTTAGTCAATGAATACAAAAAATAATTGACTGACATTTTCAGCATTTGAATTCACTTTTTCGCTTTCAAAATCCAATCGGCAATATCGGCAATTACATCAGGTAAAACGTGATTAGTCTTTTCGTAATCTGCCGGACTCGGCGTGCCTCCGCCTGGCATAAATAAATGATTCAGTTTCGGATAAGTTTTAAAGGTCGCTGACTTATTTTTGCCGAGCGCGTTTTTCCAATTTTGGAAATCCTTCATTGTAACTTGATAATCGCGTTCGCCCTGCAAAATCAGCATCGGCTGTTCCAATGTTTTGGCAATCAGCGGTGGATTGTAGCTTTTCCAATCAAGCCAGTAAGTAGCGGGAAAACCGATTATCGCGTTATCGGAGTTAGCAGCACTCGGTGTTAAAGATTTTACTTCGGCGACGCCTTTTTTTGCTGCATCAAGAAATTTTTGTTCTTCGGGAGCGACCTTTCCGTCTAGCGAAAAAAGATAATTATACTGCTCTAAAATCACATCTTCGAGCGGTCTTGTCGTTCCCGCAAATACAATCAAACCCGCGATTTGTTTATCTTTTGCGCCGATGCGCGGAATCATCATTCCGCCTAAACTATGTCCGAGAACATAGATATTTTTCTGGTCAATAGACGGCGTTTGGCGAAGCAGCCGGACAGCGGCGAGCGCGTCGTTAACCGTTTCGTCATCAACCGTGCGTTTTTTTATAACGGCAAATTTTTCGGGATATTGCCTGCTTCTTTTCTCGTAACGCAAAACGGCGATTCCTTTTGAAGCCAAACCCCAAGCCAAATCCTTAAAAGGTTTGTTTGCCGGATTGATGTGCGTTTCGTCGCGGTCATTCGCGCCCGAACCGTGAACCAACACAACGACGGGAAAATTCCCTTTTCCGTTCGGCATCGTCAAAGTCGCAGGTAATGTCCATTCGCCCGCGCCGACGGTTACTTCTCTTTCGGTAAAAGAATTTGTATTGACATAACTCGGCGTTTCATATTTCGGCGCGTTTTTTCTCGTCGTGTTTGATTCGTCAAGTCTGAAACTTCTGATTTTTCCTTTGTCGTCAAATAAAACAAGAAATCCGACGCTCGCCTTTTCAAACTCGCCGATTAAGGTAAATCTTTTGTCGTCCGTTGATTTAACGACTTCGCCGTATTTTTGAAACTGTCCGAAAGCTCCGGTTATCTGCGCCCAAATCTGCGGCATCGCATCGCTTGGCATTTTCGCTTTTAGTTCGTCGCCGAAATAATCGTAAGCCTTGGCAAATTCTTTTTTGGCAAGCGAATCAACGAATGCTTTGGCGCGAGACACATTATCGCCCGCGTTTTGCGCCAAAACATTCGTGGACAAAAAGCACGCGCACAAGAAAAATAAAATTATTTTCGACATAAAAGTTTTCCTTTTTAGAAACTGACTCGGTTGATAATCCGAGTATATTGAATTTGTAAAAATACGCACGCCCGATTTTCAAAGTTTCAGTTAATCTTCTCGCCCGGATGTTCGAGGAGATTTCTCAACGGGGAAAAAAGCAATCGAAGAAAAGGCAAAAACATTTTGATCGCGCCGACGGCGAGCGTTTCGCGCAAGCCGATTAATTCGCCCAAATATCCCGCAACGAGCGCGCCGAACATCATCCCGACGTTAGCAAAACGAAAACTCGCGTTCATTCGACCTTGCAGACGATTTGGCTTTATCGCCTGCAGCAACCCGACTTGAAAGGTCGTCGCCTGTAAAACTAAAATCGCGGTCAGCTGATATGCTAGAGACGCTATTTCCGAGCCGAAAACCGAAGTCGTCCGGGCGCTCCACAGCTTCAGAAAATCGTGGTGGTGCCGCCAAAGATTTGCGGGTTTTGAACTCATACGGTTTTATTGAGTCAAGTTCAAAAATTTTTCCGCTTACTTCGCTCTAGCAACAATGTCAGAGCGAGCGTTTTTTCATTAAGAATCTTGGTTAATTTTCGCTTTTCATCTTCGTCGGCGAGCGTTTTAGTTTTTTCCTTGAGTTCGCCGATTTCTTTGAGCCTGTCGACTTCTTCGGGAACGATTTTGGCGCTTTTCAGTACCGAATAACCCATCCGCAAATCTTCGGGCGTATTAAAATAAGTGTCCAAATCGAGCGGTTTGCCAGTGCCCTCCAGATTATCGAATTCGCCGGCTTCGATGGCTTTTTTGATTTGTTCTTCGATAAAGTTTCCCAGTGCCATATTTATCTCTTCACCAAATATTGTCCGACAAAAGAGAATCAAAATCAAAAGCGGCGTGCAGCTCAGAATTTTACTGTTTTTCAAATGCAAGCCGACTCCAAAATTTCGTTCGGTTGTGCTATCATTATTTTAAGGATGCCAAACCCCAAACTCTGCCAAAGTGAAAGTCGCAAGATTAGTAACCCAAGCAGAGTTTTTCATTTTTCAAAACTCAGTGAAGATAAACCTTTTTTGATGCTTTTATCATAAAGACGTTATAGAAATCCGAAAAAATAAAAACAGACGAGAAAGAATAAATTATTCTCGTCTGTTTTTATTTTATAACGTGTTCGGATAACAACATTACATATGAATCGTCAAATCGTGAACGCCTTCCGCCGCTTCCATCACAGATTCGCTGACGGTCGGGTGCGCGTGAATCGTTCTGCCCAATTCGTCCGCCGTCGTCTCCAATGTCATTGCGACGCAGGCTTCGGCTAATAACTCGGTCGCGTGCGGTCCGATGATGTGAACGCCGAGAACTTCGTCGTATTTTTTCTCCGAGACGATTTTTACGAAACCGTCGGTTTCGCCCAAGATGCGCGCTTTGCCCGATGCCGAAAACGGAAACTTGCCGACTTTTACGTCGTAGCCTTCTTCGCGCGCTTTGGCTTCGGTCAAGCCGACCGAGGCGACTTCCGGGTCGCAGTAGGTGCAGTTCGGGACGAGACGCATATTTATCGGCTCGACTTTTTTACCGGCGATTTTCTCGACGACGAGAATTCCTTCTTTCGACGCGAGATGCGCCAGCCACGGCGTGGCGATAACGTCACCAATGGCGAAAACGTTCGGCTCGGCGGTTTCGCAGTATTCGTTGACCTCGACCGTTCCGCGTTTCGAGAGTTTGACCTGCGTGTTTTCCAAACCGAGATTTTCGACATACGGCATCCGTCCGACGGCGACGAGAAACATTTCGGCTTCAAAAGTTACTTCCGCGCCTTTGTCGTTTTTGCCGGTTGCTTTAACGCCGGTTTTCGATTTTTCGACTTTTTCGAGGTTGATGCCGGTTTCGATTTTGATGCCGCGTTTTTTGAAGCTGCGGGCGAGTTCTTTGGAGACTTCGTCGTCTTCGACGGGGACGATTTTCGGCATAAATTCGATAATCGTCGTCTCACAGCCGAAGCGCGCGTAAACCGACGCGAATTCGACGCCGACTGCGCCCGAACCCATTACGAGCATTGATTTCGGAACGCTTTGCAGTTCCAGAATCTGATCTGAATTGACGACCTGCTTGCCGTCGGTTTCAAAACCCGGAAACGGTTTAACGACCGAACCGGTGGCGATAATGATGTTTTTCGTTTCAATCGTCTGCGTTTTACCGTCGGCGAGCGCCACTTCGACTTTGCCTTTGCCGGTGATTTTGCCGAAGCCGTTAAAAACCGTTACTTTATTTTTCTTCATCAAGTAGGTAACGCCAGCCGCGTTTTTATCGACAATCGCGCCTTTGCGCGTCTGCACCTGCGACCAGTCAAAACCCAAATTTTCGATTTTGATGCCGAAATCGCTGAAATGTCCGGCTTGCTCGTAAAGATGCGCCGCCATCAAAAGCGCTTTGGTCGGAATACAGCCGCGCAGACCGCACGTTCCGCCGAGTTTGGCGTTTTTTTCCTTTTCGATAACTGCGACTTTCAAACCTAATTGACCGGCGCGCACCGCCGCGACATAGCCGCCCGGACCCGAACCGATTATTGTTACGTCAAATTGTTCTGCCAATGTTTTATCCTCTTTTATTAAAATTATTACTTATCGCTAAAAAAGATATTATAGGTAGTTAAACGGTTTCAAGCTAGTGAAGAAAATTCGGATGCGTTAAACTGGAAAAATTATGGAACATTCAAAAGAATTTTTAGAGTTGGCGGAAGCGGCAAAAAATCGCGTCAAGGAAGTTAGCGTCGAAGAAACGTTGAAAAGAATCGACGGCGGAGCAAATTTAATTGACGTGCGCGAAGACAATGAATTTGCGGCGGAACACGCCGAAAACGCCGTTCATCTGGGACGCGGCGTTATCGAGCGCGACGTTATCGGCAAATTCCCGGACAAAAATGCCGAATTGATTTTATATTGTGGCGGCGGTTATCGTTCCGCGCTGGCGGCGGATAATTTGCAGAAAATGGGTTATACGAACGTGCTTTCGATGGCAGGCGGCTGGACTGCGTGGACGGACGCAGCCGCGCCGACGGAATAAGAAATTGAAATTTCAAGAACTATAAAATTTGTGGTTGGAGACGAAAGGCAAAAAGATTTTGTGACTTTTTTCTGTGCGCAATTTTACATTGTTCCGGTAGAATGACGGCAAAATCAAATTTCTTTACGTGCCAGTTTGCTCCACTGGCGCAGCTCGCGGCGGCGGTAATCGGGCGACGTTTTAGCGGATTCGATTGTTCTTTCAAACATTGTGCACGCCTTATCGATTTCGCCCTGCGCCTTGAAAACTCTGCCAAGGTAATATAATCCTTCGGCATCGACGGGACGCCGCTCGACAAATTTTTCCAACGCTTCGCGGGCTTCGTCGAGCATTTTGGCGTCAAAGTAAGTCACGCCGATTTCGCGCCAGATTTCGCTCAGCGCGTGTTTGTCGTTTTGCTCGAGAACGACGGAAAAATGATTGAGCGCGGTTTGCAAATCGCCTTGTTCGCGGGCGATTTTGCCTAATTCGTAATTGGCGTCCGGCTCGTTTCGGTCGATTTCGACTGCCCGCCGAAAAAATTCGAGGGCTTTAGCGTCCTGCCGCCGCTGCCGGTAAATCAGACCGAGCTGCAAATGCGCGTCGGCGTCTCGCGGATTGACAGTCGCGTTTTGCAAAAAGCGTTTCAGATTTTGCTTTTGACGAAAAGCATTGCCGAAGGTTTTGACTTCCCCGCCCAAATAGCCGCCGAGATAAATGTAAGCGTAAAAAAGCAGGAACGGCGAGAAAAGCCACGGCGAAACAAGACCGAACGCATACATTCCCGCGCTGAGAGCGAGCCACGCGAGACAGACGACTAAAACTGCCGCTCCGTAATTGGCGCCGAAAACCGTCCGCAGCGCGAAAATCATCAAAACGCCGAAAAGCAGCGAACTCGCCAGCCAGAAAGCCAGATAAACCGGCGGCGCGACGTTTTGCGAATAAAGCAGCGCTCCGATAATCGCAAACGGCAGATGCGCCGCCGCCCAAGCAGACAGCGTGCAGACGGCAAGCGTTCCGTAATCACGCCGGAAAACTAGTCCGACGCTTCCCGCGCCGCCAAAGAAACACAGCAAAATTATCGCTGCCGGAATGTAAAAGACGGAAAGCGTGAGCAGCGGCTGAAAAAACTTATTCGGTTCAAACGAAAAGAATCGAAAAAAAGAATCGCCAATCAACGGAATGCTCATTCGCTCGTTCAACGCTTTTCGGTAAGCAGCCTCGGCTTTATTATATTCTGCAACGGCAGCGGGCGAATCTTCCTCGGTCGCCGAAAAGTTCGGGTGATAAAACGCGGAAAAGTTCGGGACGGCATAAGCCGTTTGCAGTTTGGCGTTAATCGTAAAAAAGAAAATTCCCGAAATCAGTAAAACCGATATGGCGGCGAAAACCCAGTTGCCCCGATCAATAATGTCACTTATCGCCGATGCAGGGCGATAAAAAAGTTGAAAAAGGAATTTGATATTGTCGAGAATCATAAATGCCGCCGGTGCCGAAAGCCGAACATTACCTAAAAGAATTTTGCTGCTAGTTTTGGATAAAGAAAATAACACGAAAGCCGGAATTTAGTAAAGAAAACTTTTAGACTATAATAAAACCTTGGACATACTTTACAAACGAGGAAATTCAGAGAGATGAGGGCGGAACAACAACAGTCGATAAAAGAGACACGAACGGAAACCGATTCGATGGGCGCGGTGGAAGTCGCGGCGGATAAATACTGGGGCGCGCAGACCGAAAGAAGTCTGCATCATTTCAACATCGGTTTCGACGTGATGCCGCGCGAGATGATTCGCGCTTTAGGGATTTTGAAAAAGGCGGCGGCAATCGTCAATCATCAACTGAAATCGGACAAGATGTCTTTGGAGAAAACCGATTTAATCGTTCGGGCGGCAAACGAAGTGATTGCCGGAGATTTGGACGCGCATTTTCCGCTGCGCGTCTGGCAGACCGGTTCGGGTACGCAGACGAATATGAACGCCAACGAAGTAATTTCAAACCGCGCCATCGAAATGGCGGGCGGCGAAATGGGTTCTAAAACACCCGTTCATCCGAACGACGACGTAAATATGTCGCAGTCGTCGAACGACACTTTCCCGACGGCGATGTATATTGCCGCCGCCGAAAGATTGAGCGCGCTCATTCCGCAGATTGAACGAGTTTATGACGCCATCGGCGCCAAAGCGTTTGCGTTCGGCGAGGTTGTGAAAATCGGCAGAACGCATCTGCAGGACGCCACTCCGCTGACGGTCGGGCAGGAATTCGGCGGCTGGGCGAACTTGATTCAAAGGGACGTTGACCGTTTGAAAATGGTTTTAGACGGTTTGCTCGATCTGGCAATCGGCGGAACTGCCGTCGGTACAGGCTTGAATTCTCACCCCGAATTTGCGAGTCGCGCCGCCGCGCAAATTGCGGAATTAACCAGCTTGCCTTTCAGAGCGCACCCGAATAAATTCGCCGCTTTGAGCGCGCACGATGAATTAGTTTTTGCTTCCGGCGCGCTGAAAACACTCGCTTGTTCTTTAATGAAGATTGCCAACGATATTCGCTGGCTCGCATCTGGTCCGCGCTGCGGCATCGGCGAAATCACTCTACCGGAAAACGAGCCGGGTTCTTCGATTATGCCGGGCAAAGTCAATCCGACTCAATCCGAAGCGATGACGATGGTCGCCGCGCAGGTTTTGGGCAACGATGCCGCAATCGGTTTTGCCGGTTCGCAGGGCAACTTTGAACTCAATGTTTTCAAACCCGTAATGATTCACAATTTTCTGCACTCGGTTCGCCTGCTGCACGATGCGTCAATCGGTTTTGTCGAATTCTGCATCAGCGGAATCGAATTGAATCGCCCGCAAATTGACAAGTATGTGCAGGATTCCTTAATGCTCGTGACGGCTTTGAATCAACATATCGGTTACGACAACGCTTCAAAGATTGCCAAAAACGCGCACAAAAAAGGGTTTTCTTTAAGAGAATCGGCAATCGAATTGGAGATTTTGGACGGGGAGAAATTCGATGAATTGGTCAAGCCCGAAGATATGACGCACCCGTAAAAAGTTCGGTCGCATTTCAAATTTGCAAATTGCATTTTAACCGTTCGGAATAATTGGATAGCCGATGACTGCCTGATTTTCACTTTCAGCTTTTAGTTATCAGCTATTGGTTATTCTGAATTTATCTTTCGACATTAATTGTAAACATTACAAAATCATTGTTTTAATTTGCTAAAGGTGCCTTGAAATCAACTCATAAAATCCCACGGGAAAATCGCACAATGTGAACTCAATCTTAAATTTTCTCCCCGACTATATTTTGACTTGCTCAACCGTTTGAGTTGTCATAATATCCTTACTTAAATTACAAGCCGCAATTTAATCGGCGCTTTCGATTTTCGGGAGCGTCCGAGATTTCAAAATAAATTTTAATAAAAAAGAGGATTATTTTATGCGAAAGCTTTTCCCGCTTTTAATCGGAATTTTACTGCTTGCCTCGGGTGCGTTTGCCCAATCGCAGGCGACGACCGGAAATATCGAAGGGCGCGTCGCCGACTCGAACGGCGCGGCAGTGCCGAATGTTACTGTCACGGCAATCAGCCAGGACACGGGTTTGCAGAAAACCGCGCAGTCGAACGACGAAGGAAATTTCGTGTTGCCGCTATTGCCGCCCGGCAATTACAAAGTCGCAACATCGGCAACGACCGGTTTTTCCCCGACAACATATGAAAACGTCAAAGTGACGGTGGGCGCGAAAAACACGCTCGATATTGTTTTAACGGCGGGCGGCTCGGTCAACGTCGTCGATGTCAGTGCCGAAGGACAAGGCGTGGAGACGACCAGAACCTCGATTTCTTCGACGGTCGAAGAGCTTCGCGTCCGCAATTTGCCGACGAACGGGCGCAACTTTTTGGATTTCGTCACTCTAACGCCTGGCATCGTCCGCGACCCGACCCGCAGCGGCGATTTGGCGGTCGGCGGACAGAAAGGAACGCTCAACAGTTTGCAGATTGACGGCACGAGCAGCGACAACACGTTTTTCGGACAAACTTCGGGACGCACCGGCTCGGGACGCGCGCCGTCGCAGTTTTCAATCGATACGGTCAAAGAATTTCAGGTCAACCAGAACGGCTTTTCCGCTGAATTCGGACGCGCCGCCGGAGCCGTCATCAACGTCGTCACAAAAAGCGGCACGAACAAATTCACCGGCAGCGCTTTTGAATATTACCGCGACGCTAAATTAAACGCCCGCAACCCGAATTTAGTAGCGGCAAATCGCGTCCGCCCGCCCGGAAAAATCAACCAGTTCGGCGGAACCGTCGGCGGTCCGATAAAAAAAGACAAAATCTTCTTTTTCGGCGCGTATGAAGGTCAGCGCTCGAATCTGCCGAATCCGGTCGTGCTGAACTCGCTTGCCTTCGCTCCGGCAAGCATTCAAACGCTGCTCGGACCGAAAAGCGCTTCATACAACATTAATCGTCAGCAGGATACGTTTTTAATCAAAACCGATTTTAATATCAACGATAGAAATCAACTCTGGGTCAGATTCAACCAGCAGAATTTTACCGGTACGAATCTCGAAAATTCCGGCACGCTTTCCGCTCAGGAACACACGGGCAACAGCAACGTCAAAACTTCGACAATCTCTTCGAGTCTGACTTCGACACTGACGGCGAAGTTTTTCAACGAGTTTCGCTTTCAATTTTCGCGCGACCGCGAACCCGGTTTGGCAAATTCCGACGCGCCGGAAGTTTCGGTAACGGCAAACGCGGGCGGCATCAACGACGGAACTTTCAGTTTCGGGCGCAACAGTTTCAGTCCGCGCGAAACGACGATTACGCGCTACCAGTTTGTTGACAATCAATCTTATATCACCGGAAATCACAGCGTTAAATACGGCGCGGATTTATTGTTCGACCGTATTTTCAATTTCTTTCCCGGACTTTTCGGCGGTTCTTACACTTTTACCAGTTATGCAAATCTGGCGGCGGGAATTCCTTCGCGCTATCGCCAAAGTTTCGGCGGCGCGGGAACGACCGGCGGGACGACCAAGCCGAACAGTTCGGAATACGGATTTTTCGTCCAGGACGATTGGCGCGTAACGCCGAAATTAACGCTCAATCTCGGGCTTCGCTACGATTATCAGGCGATTGCCAAACCGCCGATTCAAAATCCGAATGCGGCTCTGATCGCCGCCGGTTTCGACACGGGCTTTCAGCCGAAAGATAAAAACAATCTCGCGCCGCGTTTCGGTTTCGCTTACGCTTTCGACGAAAAAACGGTTTTGCGCGGCGGCTACGGACTTTTTTACGCGCGCACACCGTCGATTTTAACCGGCACGGCGCATTCGCAAAACGGCATTCAAGTCGTAGCGATTGACATCAACTGCGTGACTTCGCCGACATTATGTCCGGCGTATCCGAATGTCTTCGCAAACGTTCCGACCGGCGCGACGCTGGCTCCAGTCAATCTTTTCCTGTTCAGTAAGGATTACGGGCAGCCGTTCACGCAGCAGGCGCGTCTGCAATTCGAGCGCGAGGTTTTTGCCAACACGACGTTTTCCGTCCAATACACGCTTTTCAAAGGACAGGATTTGACGCGCACGCGCAACGCCAATTTGTCCGCGCCGGTTTCGACGACAGTTCCGATTTACAGCGGTTCAAGCGCAACGGGCGAAACATTTACTTTCCAGAGATTTTCCAATCCGCGCCCGATTCCGACGTTTCAGCGCATCAGCCTGTTTGAAAGCACGGCAAAATCTTTTTATCAGGGCTTAACGTTTGAACTGAATCGCCGTTTCGCCAACCGTCTGCAATTTAACGCCAGCTACACTTTGTCGAAAGCCAAGGACGACAAACCCGACCAGACATCGGTCGTGCCGGGCGGCGGAGACGACGCGAAAATCGCGCAAAATCAATTTGATTTGTCGGGCGAATACGGGCGTTCGGATTTGGACGTGCGTCATCGCTTTATTTTCAGCCCCGTCTATGAAACCGGAACTTTCAAATACAGCGAAAATAAAATCGTGCGCGCCCTTTTGAGCGATTACATTTTCACCGGAATTTTCACGGCGCAGTCGGGCATCGCTTATTCGGCTCTGGTTTCCGGCGACCCGAACGGCGACGGCATCACTTCGACCGACCGCGTTCCGGGAACGCGCCGCAATCAATTTTCGACGCCGTCGACTTATCAGGTCGATATGCGCGTCGGGCGCATTATCCGATTCGGCGAACGCTATCGGCTGTCGCTTTTCGCGGAAGGCTTTAATATCTTTAACCGCGCCAATGTGCAGTCGGTCAACAACACGCTTTACGGTTTTAGCAATGCCGGAACCGTATCGGGCGTCGCGCTGCCGGCTCGCCTGTCAACGGCGGCGACGAATTTCGGCACGCCGCGTAATTTTGTTTCGGGTTCGCCTTCGTTTACTTTTAATTCGAGCTACAACCGCGAATTCCAACTCGGTATCAGGTTCGATTTTTAAGCCGAAGCTGGATTTGTAATAAAAAAGCGGAAACCGTTTCAGATGGTTTCCGCTTTTATTTTGGGAATTTAAAGGAATTAGCCACAGAGAACTTAGAGAATTTATATATATGCGAATCAGTAGTAGAAAACGAGCAGAAAGAAAGCAACTGCTAGTTTTCCCCAACAATGTATCAGCAAAGCGTCAGTTGAACGGACTTTGCTGGCTTTTTGGATAT
>JAABUN010004323.1_pt1 | contig 19627 bp, 15 predicted proteins | sample 5559311 | NCBI WGS metagenome assembly JAABUN01 (sample SAMN10711877, study PRJNA513370) | rock metagenome | isolation source: Antarctica rocks | place: Antarctica: Victoria Land, Siegfried Peak sud | reverse complement strand
TGGGCATTGTCTATGTGGTGTCCTGCCTGCTCGTCATCCTCGTGAATATCGGTCAGGTACCTGCAGCAGTCGGCTCCATCGTCGACGGTGCGTTCAGCCCGCAGGGGTTCGCCGGCGGCATCCTCGGAGTCATGATCGTCGGCTTCACCCGGGCAGCGTTCTCCAACGAGGCGGGACTCGGATCAGCGGCGATCGCGCACTCGGCCGCGAAGACCCGCCGACCGGTCAGTGAGGGCTTCGTCGCCCTCTTCGAGCCACTTGTCGACACGGTGCTGATCTGCACCATGACGGCACTGGCCATCATCATCGCGGGAGCGCCGAGCCTCCAGGCCGGAATCGATCAGGTGCAGGCGGATGAGGGAGTGCCCGACGGCGTCATCCTCACCTCGGACGCCTTCGCCACTGTATTTCCGTGGTTCCCTGTTGTGCTCGCCATCGCCGTGGCACTGTTCGCCTTCTCGACCCTCATCACGTGGTCCTACTACGGGCTGAAGTCATGGGAGTACCTCTTCGGCCGCGGCAAGACGTCCGAAGTCGTCTACAAGGTCATCTTCCTGCTCTTCACCGTCGCCGGGACCGTCCTCACCTTCACCCAGGTCATCAACTTCGCCGACGCGGCCCTCTTCGTCTGTGGCTTCGTGAACCTGCTCGGCGTGTACCTGTTGCTCCCCGTCATCAAGCGGGAGATGCGGGAGTACCTCGCTGACCGCAAGAGTGGCAAGCTTCTCATCCTCGGTATCGAAAAGGACGAGATGCAGGCCGAGAAGTAGTACCCGTTCCGACCACAGAACTGCCCCTGCCGGATTCCCGGCAGGGGCAGTTCTGTGTCCGGGCGGGTCCAGGTCTGGGTGTCGGGGGCACCGCCTAGACTTGATGAATAATGGACATGCTCTTCGACCCCTACGTCTCCCCTCCCACGCCCGCCGAGAAGAAGCGTGCGCGCGAGGCGGCGACGGCATCGGACCCGGCGGCCGGGCACGTGCCGGCTCGGGTCGGCGTCGACGAGGACCGTGCCCGGGAACTGCTGGTGGGCCTGAACCTGCAGCAGGAAGAGGCCGTGAGGCACGGCGGGTCGCCGTTGCTGATCGTCGCCGGCGCCGGTTCCGGCAAGACCCGCGTGCTCAGCCATCGGATCGCCTACCTCCTGGCCACCGGCCGCTCGCACCCGGGCCAGATTCTCGCCATCACTTTCACCAACAAGGCGGCCGCCGAGATGCGCGAACGCATCGAAGCCCTGATCGGCGACGTCGCGAAGCGCATGTGGATCTCCACATTCCACTCCTCGTGCGTGCGGATCCTGCGCCGGGAAGCGGCCTCGGTGGGGCTGAACTCCAACTTCTCCATCTACGACTCCGCCGACACCCTGCGGCTCATCACCCTCGTCGCCAAGGGGCTGGATCTCGACCCGAAGAAGTTCGCGCCGAAGGCGATCCAGCACAAGATCTCGGCGCTGAAGAACGAACTGATCGACGAGGAGACCTTCGCCGCGGCCGCCAGCCTGTCCGATCCCTTCGAGCAGGCCGTCGCGGAGGTCTACACGGGGTACGCCCAGCGGATGCGCCAGGCCAACGCCATGGACTTCGATGACCTGATAGCCCAGACCGTCTTCATGTTCCGGGCCTTCCCCGGCGTCGCGGACTACTACCGGCGGCGGTTCCGCCACGTCCTCGTCGACGAGTACCAGGACACCAACCACGCACAGTACGCACTGGTCCGCGAGATCGTCGGGGTACCCGGGGAGTCCTCCGAGGACCCCGCGGAGCTGACGGTCGTGGGTGACTCCGACCAGTCCATCTACGCGTTCCGGGGAGCCGACGTCCGCAATATCGTGGAGTTCGGGAACGACTACGCGAGCGCCCGCACCATCCTGCTCGAGCAGAATTACCGCTCCACCCAGAACATCCTCAGCGCGGCGAACGCGGTGATCTCCCGCAACCCGAATCGGCCGGAGAAACGGCTGTGGACGGCGGAGTGCAGCGGCGAGAAGATCGTCGGCTACGTCGGCGAGAACGAGCACGAGGAGGCACGCTTCATCGCGGAGGAGATCGATCGCCTGCAGGACGAGGAGAACCTCCGCCCGGGCGATGTCGCCATCTTCTACCGCACCAACGCACAGTCCCGCTCCGTCGAGGAAATCCTGCTCCGCGTCGGGCTGCCGTACAAGGTGGTCGGCGGGACCCGGTTCTACGAGCGCAAGGAGATCAAGGACGCGCTCGCCTACCTGCGGGTTCTCGTCAACCAGGACGACGTCGTCAACCTCCGCCGGATCCTCAACGAGCCCAAGCGTGGCATCGGCGACAGGGCGGAGTTCGCCGTCGCCGCCCTGGGCGAGCGGGAGCGGATCAGCTTCATGGGAGCCCTCCGGCGCGCGGACCAGGCTCCCGGCATGGCCACCCGATCGGTGAATGCGGTGGCGGGCTTCGTCAAGCTGATCGACGACCTCGCTGAAGTGGCTAGCGGGTCAGGCGCGTCCGCTGCGCTCGAGGCCGTGCTGGAGCAGACGGGCTATCTCGAACAGCTGCGGACCAGCAACGACCCGCAGGACGAGTCCCGCGTCGAGAACCTCGCGGAGCTCGTCGCCGTCGTGCGCGAGTTCGAGCGCGACACCCCGGAGGGGACGCTGGGGGAATTCCTCGAGCAGGTCTCCCTCGTGGCGGACGCCGACCAGATTCCCGATGCGCCCGAAGGATCAGCGGCCGATGTCGAGCGCGCCGTCGAGGAGGCACGCCGGCAGGGAGTGGTCACACTCATGACGCTGCACACGGCCAAGGGCCTCGAATTTCCCGTGGTCTTTCTGACCGGCATGGAGCAGGGCATCTTCCCGCACCAGCGTTCGGCCACCGACCCGAAGGAACTTGCGGAGGAACGGCGTCTCGCCTACGTGGGGCTGACCAGGGCGCGCCAGCGGCTCTACATCACGCGGGCGGAGGTGCGCAGCATGTGGGGGCAGAGTCAGTCCAATCCGGCCAGCCAGTTCGTGAGTGAAATTCCCAAGGAGCTCATTCACTGGAAGCGCGAAGGCGCGGCCGGGCCCGCGTGGAGTTCCAGCGGGAGCATCAGCGGCCCCCGCTTCAGTGGCTCCTACTGGGGCGCCAGCGGTGGCGGATTCTCCGGCGGCCCCGCGCCGTCGAAGGCCGTGGGACGCGTGCAGCCGCAGAAGGAAGTCGTGTCGGTCTCGGTCGGCGACTCCGTCAACCACGCGAGCTTTGGCGACGGGACGGTGCTGGCGGTCGAGGGTGCAGGGGACAAGACGGTCGCGAAGGTGCGCTTCGAGGTCGGCGAGAAGCGGCTCCTGCTCCGGTACGCACCGCTGACGAAGGTGGCGTAGGCCCTTTTTGCGTCCAGGGACCCCGTTACCGGCTCCCGGGCAGGCGGTGGTCGCCTGTTGGCTACAGTGAATGAGGTGACTCCTGAAAGGAAACGATCTCTCAGCCGAGTTCTGGTCTGGTTGGCTTGTGCAGCCGGCGCAGTACACGCCGGGTTCAGCTTGTACTGGGCCTTTGGTGGGCGATGGATTCTGGCTACGGTCGGCCAATGGGCAGTCGAGCTGTCAGTGGAGGCTCCGCTTGAGGCCGGACTCGCTCTCGGCATGGTCGCTGGGGTGAAGTTGGCGGCGGCGGTGATCCCCGTTGGCGTCGTCTATACACGAGTATCACGGCGGAGGTTCTGGCGTGCCGTGAACTGGGTCGGCGGCCTATTCCTCGTGGCTTAGGAGTGAACGTGCTGGTCAGTGGTGCCGTACTTGGCGGAGTAATCCGTCCCGCAGGTGGCTATGACGCCGCCGCGATGATTGGCCACGCATGGCTATGGGATCCCCTGTTCTTCGTCTGGGGCAGGAGTACCGCAAGGTAGTCAAGGTAGTTAGGATGCGGGATCGTCTGCGGTGGTGGGCGTCTCGGAGGGATCGGACCAGTCGGTCCGGCTCGTGTTTCAACGCAGCCGTTGCGTTCGGCGGTGGGGTCCTGTTCTGTCGATGGTAGAGACCCAGGCGTATCCGATGAGCATGCTTGAACCGTTGACGGCAGGGCGAAAATGCTCAACGATCGAGCCGGAATTTCTACGCTGGCTAGAAGTGTGGCCTTACTCACGAAACCGGTAGTCTGGAAAGGGCCTCAGGCCCGAGGGGCTAAAGTTCCCTCTTGTAAACCTACTTCGACGTAGAAGGACTCTAGCCCGTGGACCTGTTTGAATATCAGGCGCGCGATCTCTTTGAGGCACACGGGGTTCCCGTGCTCGCCGGTATCGTGGCGCACACCCCAGAAGAAGCAAAGGCAGCAGCCGAGAAGATCGGTGGCGTCGTCGTCGTCAAGGCGCAGGTCAAGGTGGGCGGTCGCGGCAAGGCCGGCGGCGTCAAGGTCGCCAAGACCCCCGACGAGGCCTACTCCTACGCTTCGGACATCCTCGGGATGGACATCAAGGGGCACACGGTCCACCGGGTGATGATCGCGCAGGGCGCGGACATCGCCGAGGAGTACTACTTCTCCGTCCTGCTCGACCGATCCAACCGCAACTACCTGGCCATGTGCTCGGTAGAGGGCGGCGTGGAGATCGAACAGCTCGCCGTCGAACGCCCTGACGCGCTGGCGCGCATCGCCGTCGACGCCGTCACCGGAATCGACCAGGCGAAGGCCGAGGAGATCGTCGAGGCCGCAGGCTTCGCCCCCGAGCTCCGCGAGGGCGTCGTGCATACCATCCTCAAGCTGTGGGATGTCTTCGTGCAGGAAGACGCCACGCTCGTCGAGGTCAACCCGCTCGTGAAGACCGGCAGCGGCGACATCATCGCGCTGGACGGCAAGGTCACCATCGATGAGAACGCGGACTTCCGCCACGCGGACCACGCCGCGCTCGAGGACAAGGACGCCACCGACCCGCTCGAGGCCAAGGCCAAGGAGAACGACCTCAACTACGTCAAGCTCGACGGCGAGGTCGGCATCATCGGCAACGGTGCAGGGCTCGTCATGTCCACGCTCGACGTCGTCGCATACGCCGGTGAGGCGCACGGCGGCGTGTTGCCCGCGAACTTCCTCGATATCGGAGGCGGCGCGTCCGCCGAGATCATGGCCGCGGGCCTCGACGTCATCCTGAGCGACACCCAGGTCAAGAGCGTCTTCGTGAATGTCTTCGGTGGCATCACGGCGTGTGACGCCGTGGCCAACGGCATCGTCAAGGCCCTCGAAATCCTCGGAGACGAGGCGAACAAGCCGCTCGTGGTGCGTCTCGACGGCAACAACGTCGAAGAGGGGCGCCGGATCCTCGCCGAGGCGAACCACCCGCTGGTCACCCTCGCCGACACCATGGACGAAGGCGCCGACAAGGCCGCCGCACTGGCCTACGGAAAGTAAAGGGTTCCCCACATGTCTATCTATCTCACCAAGGACTCGAAAGTCATCGTCCAGGGCATCACCGGCGGCGAGGGCACCAAGCACACCGCCCTCATGCTGAACGCCGGTACCCAGGTGGTCGGCGGCGTCAACGCCCGCAAGGCCGGCACCACGGTCACCCACGGCGACGTCACGCTCCCCGTCTACGGCACGGTCGAGGAAGCCGTGAAGGAGACCGGCGCCGATGTCTCCATCGTCTTCGTCCCGCCAGCCTTCACCAAGGACGCCGTCGTCGAAGCCATCGAGGCCGGCATCGGCCTCATCGTGGTCATCACCGAGGGCGTGCCCGTGCAGGATTCGGCCGCGTTCTGGGCGCTCGCCCAGTCGAAGGTCGACGACGACGGCCACCAGGTCACCAGGATCATCGGACCCAACTGCCCCGGCATCATCACACCAGGCGAGTCCCTTGTCGGCATCACTCCCGCGAACATCACGGGCAAGGGCGGGGTGGGTCTGGTCTCGAAGTCCGGCACCCTGACCTATCAGATGATGTTCGAGCTGCGTGACCTCGGCTTCTCCACGGCTATCGGCATCGGAGGCGACCCTGTGATCGGAACCACCCACATCGACGCCCTGGCAGCTTTCGAGGCGGATCCGGAGACCAAGGCAATCGTCATGATCGGTGAGATCGGCGGCGACGCTGAAGAACGCGCTGCCGAGTTCATCAAGGCGAATGTGACCAAGCCGGTCGTTGGCTACGTCGCGGGCTTCACTGCACCCGAGGGCAAGACCATGGGCCACGCCGGCGCCATCGTCTCCGGTTCGGCCGGGACCGCACAGGCCAAGAAGGAGGCCCTGGAAGCCGCCGGGGTCAAGGTCGGCAAGACGCCGTCCGAGACCGCCAAGCTCCTTCGCGAGGTCTACGCCACGCTGTAGTCCTCATTCCCACCAGGGTCAGCCTTCTCCGCATCCGTGCGGGGGAGGCTGACTCGTTCAACGGCTCCTTCATCGGCGCTTGTTCTTGTTCTTGAGGATAGCGTTCGGCCTTTTCCTCACGATCGATGGCGCCGTCGGGGCGCTGGGGATGGTCTTGTCCGCCGTCGTGTCCTCGAACGCGAGCCGCTCCTTCCGCACCGGCTCATTGACCGTCACCCTGCCGACGACCGTCTCCGTCCTAAGGCGCACCCGCTCTACCGGTACCGTCTCCGTCGTGACGACGGCGTGTTCCTCGCGGAGGACGACCTCGACAACCTCCTCCCGGATCACGGGGGAGGCAGTGCCTTCGCGAGTGTCCCCTGTCGTCACCGGCTCATGCTCTATTCGCAGGGTCTCCCGTGTCAGGGGGACGGTGAGCGTCATGTCTTCCACCACGATGTGCTTGCGGAGCCGGACCCGGGCTGCCTCGTATTGCTCAAGGCCTATCCGCAGACGCTCCTCGGAGCGGGTCATCCACTGCGGCCCTTCATCCGCGCTCTGATCTGCTGGTGTGTCGTTCCCGGCCGCGGTGGCAGGACGGGCAACACCGTAGTGCGCATAGAGCTCGCTCTCCTCCGCCGGGCTCAGCTGCCCATCCCGGTCGATCGACGGGGCTTGCGCGATCTGGTCCCGGGAGTGGCTGACGAGGAGCTCGTCCTTCGAGATGGACGCCCCTTCCACCGGGACCAAGGATTCTCTGGTCCCGAGCGAGCCGGTGCGGACAGTGACCCAGACTGGTTCGTCCGTGACGTCGTTCAGGTACACCTCACCGATCGAGCCGACCCGTTCACCGGTGCTGGTGACCACCGCGCCCCGCCGGTGGAGAAGAGGAGTGAGGTCTTTCAGTGTCAGCATGGCGGATCCTGTCGTTGGGCTGGTCAACGCCGGCGGCGCCGAGGGCGGCGGAGTGATGCGGCCCGGGCTCTCAGCACGAGTTATAACAAGCATACTTACTGTTCGAATCCTGGTAGGGCCAAGCTGCTTGTACGCTGACACAGGGGGATCATCGATTGCGTCAGGCAGCTTTAGGAGAATTCATGCGCGCCACCATCATCCACGGACCGGGAGACATCCGGGTCGAAGACCGTGACTATCCGCGGATCGTCCGCTCCACCGACGCCGTCGTGCGGGTCACCGCGTCCTGCGTCTGTGGGTCCGATCTCTGGCCCTACCGCGGAGTCCGGCCCACGAAGGAACCCAAGGCGATCGGGCACGAATTCGTCGGCGTCGTGGAGTCGGTGGGCGAGGACGTCAGGGACCTCGCGATCGGCGACCTTGTGATCGCCCCGTTCGTGAGCAGCTGCGGCACATGCCCGCAGTGTGTCAACGGCGTGACCGTGGCCTGCGACCACCTCGCCGGGTGGGGCAGCACCGACGAGAACGGTGACTTCCTGCAGGGCGGTCAGGGCGAAGCCGTCCGCGTACCCCAGGCGGACGGCACGCTGCGCAGGGTCGACGGCGTCACCGAGCCCGACTCCGCCCTGACCGCCAGCCTCCTGACCCTTTCCGACGTCATGTCCACCGGGCACCACGCTGCGGTTTCGGCGAACGTCGGACCGGGCCGGACAGTCGTCGTCGTCGGTGATGGCGCCGTCGGGCTGTGTGGAGTGCTCGCGGCGAAGCGCCTGGGTGCGGAACGGATCATCGCGATGTCCCGACACGAGGACCGCCAGGCACTCGCGCGAGAGTTCGGGGCGACCGATATCGTCGCCGAGCGTGGCGACGAGGGTGTGGAGAGGGTGCGGGAGCTGCTCGGTGGAGTCCTGGCCGACTCGGTCCTCGAGTGCGTCGGCACCAAGGAGTCCATGGACCAGGCGCTGCGCAGTACCCGTCCGGGTGGGAACCTCGGCTTCGTCGGCGTTCCTGCTGGCGGGCCGGAACTGCCGATCGGCCACCTCTTCGCCAAGAACATCACGGTGGGCGGCGGTATGGCGCCCGCGCACACCTACATCCCCGAACTGCTGAAGGACGTCCTCGACGGAACGATCAACCCGGGCCGGGTGTTCGACGTCGAGATGCCGCTGGAGGACGCCGCCGAGGCGTACCGGGCAATGGACGAGCGACGCGCCATCAAGGTACTGCTCAAGCCCTGAGCGTACGTGCGGGCAGAATGAGGACATGACAACCACGCCTCCTCCGGAGTCCGCCTACCTCATCTCCCGCGAACGCCTCATCGACGCACCGGCGAGCCGCATCTTCGAGGTCCTTGCCCGCCCCGCCATGCACAGTGTCATCGACGGATCAGGCACGGTGCGCGGCGAGCAGCCGGGCGGCCCGGAACGGCTGTCGCTCGGTGCAAAGTTCGGTATGGACATGAAGATCGGTGCGCCCTACAAGATCCTCAACCGCGTCGTCGAGTTCGAGGAGGGCCGCCGCATTGCCTGGCGCCACTTCTCCTCCCACGTCTGGCGCTACACGCTCGAGCCGCGAGGGGACTCCACGTTGGTACGGGAGGAGTGGGACGGGCGCGCCGTCCCGTGGAAGATCGTCTTCAGGCTCACCGGATTCACCCGCCAGCACCCCGCAAGCATCGAGGCCACCCTCGGCCTCCTCGAGGACTACGTGCTGCAGGGGCGGGACGCCGGCTAGACAACCAATCCGCCGAAGAGCAGACCGAGGAGGTAGGTCGCGGCGGCCGCGCCCAGACCGATGGCTAGCTGGCGCAGGGCGAGTCGCAGCGGTGAGGCGCCGGACAGCAGACCGACGACGGCGCCCGTGGCGAGCAGCGCAAGGCCTACCAGGATGCACGCGACGAGGACAGCGGTTACGCCGCTGAGCCCCACCAGATACGGCAGGACCGGGATGACGGCGCCCGAGGCGAAGAAGCAGAAGCTCGAGGCGGCAGCGCCCAGGCCGGTCCCGACGGTCTCGTGCTCGTCGACGGCGTCGTTCTTCCTGGGCTGCAGGGAGCGACTCGGGTCGCAGTCGCAGCTGTGCAGTCCGAGCCGCTCCGCAGCCCGGTGCTCCGCGGCAGCCGGAGTCATGCCCCGGGCGCGATAGACGAGGACGAGTTCGTTCGCGGCGATGTCGAGTTCCTTCGCGGCGGCCAGCGTGATGTGGGTGGGACGTGTCGCCGACAGCAGTTCGCGCTGCGAGCGGACGGATACGTATTCGCCCGCACCCATCGAGAGGGCTCCGGCCAGGAGCCCTGCCAGGCCGCTGAAGAGGATGAAGGTGGTGGACACACCCGTGGCGCCGATGCCCATGATCAGGGCCAGGTTACTGACGAGTCCGTCGTTTGCACCGAACACTGCTGCCCGGAAGTTGCCGGAGAGCCTGTTACGCCCCCGGGTTGCGAGGCCCCGCACTACTTCCTCGTGGATGTTCTCGTCGGCCACCATCGCATTCGTGGCCGAGGGATCTGTTGCGTAGGGCGAGCGTCCCTCCGCGCGCTGGGCGAGCGCCAGGACGAAGACCGAGCCGAAGCGGCGAGCGAGCAGGCCGAGGAGCCGGTTGCGGAACGAGGGCTTCAGGGGCCGTCCGGCGTCGTCGCCGAGCAGGGCGACCCAGTGGGCCTCGTGGCGGCCCTCGGCCTCGGCGAGTCCGAGGAGGATTTCCCGCTCCTCGCCGGTCCGGCGTCGGGCCAAATCGCGGTATGTTGCTGCTTCCGCCCGCTCATCGGCGAGATACTGGCGCCAGCGCTTGACGTCCTCGCGGGAGGCAGACTGCTCGGGGGTTGGCACGGGACAGCTCCGGTTTCTCGGATGCGACTGTATGTCACAGGGCCGAAGGTCTCGCTCGCCGGTAGATTTCACCGGTGGACTGCCGGGCACCGATGGTGCCAGTATGTCGACAGGCCGCACATCCTGTGGACGCGGAGCTACTCCCCTTCAATGCTCCATCCTACCGACGACCCGCGATACAGTCGGACGGGGTATCACAAGCAGGCTTATGGATTGGCGGCTCCGGGCCGCAAGTGCGACGAAACGAGCGAGGAACTATGAAGAAGTGGAAATTCCCCGAGGGGGGCCAGCCCGAACGGTCCGCCTCACAGGGTAGCGATCCGGCTGGTGCGGCACCGGGCTCCGCCTCGACGGCACCCGCGCAGGACGGCGCACGAAACGGTCGGTGGCAGGACAGCCTCGGCGGGGCGAGCATCAGGGCGGCGCAGATTCTGCTCCTGTTGGTGCTGGCAGTAGTCGCCGTGTACGCCCTGTTGCAGGTCCGGCTCGTCGTCATTCCTATCCTGCTCGCCCTCATCCTCGCGGCAGCGATCGGCCCGCTCGTCAGCTGGCTCCGCAGGAAGGGCTGGCCCAGCTCCGCAGCCACCGGGTTCTCGTTCCTCGTGCTGCTGTTGCTCTTCGGCGGCCTCATCACCGGAATAGTCTTCGCCGTCATGGGTCAGGCGGGCCAGCTCATCGAGCAGGCCTCGCAGGGATTCGATCAGGTGTACGAACTCGTGCGCAACGGGCCTATCCCGGTCGACGACGAGCAGATCCAGGCGGCACGCGATTCCGTGGTGGATTTCGCCACCAGTAGCACAGTGGGCGCGGGTGCCATCTCCGGCCTGAGCGCGGCCGGAAGCTTCCTGGCCGGCCTGGTGCTGATGATCGTGATCCTGTTTTTCTTCCTCAAGGACGGCGATAAGATCTGGGCCTTCATGCTGCGTGCCTTCAGCGGCAAGCGGCTCGTGAAGGCCCGTCGCGTCGGGGAGAATGGTCTCGAAGTGCTCGGCGGGTACGTCCGGGGCACCGCGATCATCGCCTTCGTGGATGCGTTCTTCATCGGACTTGCCCTGGTGATCCTGCAGATACCGCTCGCGATTCCGCTCGCGGCGCTGATCTTCGTCGGCGCGTTCATCCCCATCGTGGGTGCATCCCTCACCGGTATCCTCGCCGCGCTCGTCGCGCTGGTGTCGGACGGTCCCGTCGATGCCCTGATCGTGGTAGGCGTCATCATCCTGGTGAACCAGCTCGAGGGCAACTTCCTGCAACCGGTGGTGATGGGGCGCACCCTCCAGGTGCACGCGCTCGTCGTCCTGCTCGCCCTTACGGCTGGAACCATCCTGGCAGGGATCATCGGTGCGATCCTCGCCGTGCCGGTCGCCGCGGTAACCTGGGCGGCGATCAAGGCGTGGAACGAGGAGCCCGAGGACAAGATCACGGACCGGGATATAGCCCGCGCCGAACGTGAAACCGCCATGGATGAACAGGGACACGGCAAGCGTTCCATGCCCAAGGAGGAAGCCGACCGGCTGCTGACCCTCCCCTCGGAGCAGGACTCCGGCCGCCAACGCCCGCTCACGGCCTCCCGGGCGGTCGAGACGGTGGGCAAGGGGTCGTCGCGTCGGCGTCGCTGATTCGGTGCCGTCGCTGATTCGGTGCCGTCGCTGATTCGGTGCCGGCGCAGAATCATAAGCCCGATCACGAGGGCACTCCGACAGCGACCTCGTCCGGAATCTGCCCTGCTACTCGCCTGTCCCAGGTGTCCAGGATCGCGGGGTCCGTCGGCGGGGTCGCCCATGAGACCACGACGTACACGAAGGTCGCTACCGCCAGGCCGTAGTAGATGGGCTCGTTGGCGTAGATGCCGTCGTACCGGTTCTCTGCCGTGATCTCGAGATAGGCCATCACCCCGAGGGTGGCCAGGGTTCCTGCAGCCATCGACGCTCCCGCACCAATACCGTTGCCCCGGCGCCATACCAGGCCGCCGATGATCGCGACAAGGAGTCCGCCGACAAGGATGTCGTAGGCGACGGTCAGGGCAGCCACCACGTCCTGGACGATCACGGCGAGCGCGATCGCGACGATCCCGAGGCCGAGGACCCACCAGCGGCTCGAGCGCACGTCATGCTCCGACGTCGGACGCTCTTCGGCGACCCTGCCGAACCACCCGGCCACGAACGGGACGACGTCGGTCCGGGCCACGGTCGCTGCCGCGATGAGCGCACCGGAGGCCGTGGACATCATGGCCGCGACGGCCGCGGCGAGGACGAGTCCACCGACGCCGACCGGCAGGACGTTCAGGGCGATGTCTGCATACACGTCATCCCGGGATTCGATCGCGGGCAGGATCACGCTGGCGCTCATGCCGATGACCGCGCCGGCAATGCCATACAGGATGCAGTAGATTCCGGCGGCCGAACCGCCCCAGCGGGCGATCTCGGGGGTGCGGGACGTGAAGACGCGCTGCCAGATGTCCTGACCGATGAGGAGCCCGAGGGTATAGACCACGAAGTAGGTGATGATGCTCTGCGCGCCGATGCCGGTGATGCTGAAGAACTCGTCCCCCGCGCGGTCGGCGATTCCGGCGAAGCCGCCGGCTGCCGCCAGCGAGAAGGGAAGCATCAGGGCGAAGACTCCGATGGTCTTGATGATGAACTGCGCCATGTCGGCGAGCGTGATCGACCACATGCCGCCGATCGTCGAGTAGATCAGGACGATCACGCCGCCGACGGCGATGGACGCCGCCCGGTCCCACCCGAAGAGCACGACGAAGATCGTGGCGTACGCCCCGGTCGACGTCGCGCAGAGCATGAGCGTATAGGCGAGCATCACGATCCCCGAGACCCGGGTGGCCCGGTGCCCGTAGCGCAGTGTGAGCATCTGGGACACGGTGTAGATTTTCAGCCGCTGGATGGTGGGAGCGAGAAGGAGGCTGAGCAACAGGACGCCGGTGCCGATCGCCACCACGAGCCACATGCCGGAGATACCGTACTGGTAGCCGAGCCCCACGCCCCCCACGGTGGATGCGCCCCCGAGCACGACGGCGGCCATGGTGCCGGTATAGAGGAAGGGGCCGAGGCGGCGCCCTGCTACCAGGTAGTCACTCGCATTGCGGGTACGGGACTTGCCCCACCAGCCGAAGGCGAGCATCGCCACGAGGTAAACCGCCACGATGGTGATATTGACTGCCTGCATGACGAGCCCTTCGGTCGGTCCTGCTGCCGGGATGCGCTCTCGGCAACTATTGTTGCCGAGAAAGCTACTCGCGACTATTGGCACGCGTCAACGAAGCCGGGCTCATGAGGGGCGAGGACTGCAGCCGTGGCCCGGGTAAGCTCCCCGGACTGCCGGAGGAGAGGACACGCATGAAGGCCCTGCCCGTTGAACCGACCAACGCACCGGTCGCCATCGGCTCGCGCATCCGGGTGGCCCGTCAGGCCCAGCGGATGACGATCGAGCAGGTCGCCGGATCGACAGGTCTCACCAAGGGCTTCCTGAGCCGGGTGGAGCGGGATCTCACCTCGCCGTCCGTCGCGTCCCTCGTCACGCTCTGCCAGGTGCTGTCCATCTCCATCGGCGATCTGTTCCTCATGCCGGAAACGCACCTCACGCGGCTCGATGAAGCTCCCCGGATCAGCCTCGGCGGGCAGGGGATCAACGAGCGACTCGTCACGGCGCGCTCGGAGCGGAGGCTGCAGATGATCCGCGCCGTCGTCGAACCTCACGGCCGGGGCGAGGACGACCTGTACTCGGTGGACTGCGAGGTGGAGACCCTCCACGTCGTCGAGGGACGCCTCGTGCTGATCTTCCCGAATGCCAGGTACGAGCTCGACGCCGGTGATACGGTCACCTTCCCCGGCCGTGAGCCGCACACCTGGCTCAACCCGGACGACCGCCAGGCCGTGGTGCTGTGGACGCTCGTACCAGCGGCCTCGGGGAAGTAGGCGCAGATCAGCCCACGTGCACCCAGGGGCGCCTGGTCACGTCCGGCTCCGCAGCCCGTAGCACCTCGCGGGTGACCGGCGCGATCTCCCCCTGGCCGGTGACGAGGAACTTGACCAGATTGGCGACCGGGTCCCCCTCCGTCCAGCGGAAGTAGACGTGCGGCATGAGCCCGGTGATGTCGCGGATGTGCAGCATGACGGCGGCGATCGTGTTCGGCACGTTGGAGCTGTGCACCTCGAGGATGCGATACCCGTGCCGTACCACCCCGCGCACACGCAGTTCCGTTTCGAAGTCCGACGAGTCGTCGACGGTGACCTCGATGAAGAGGGGTTCGGCGGTGCTTGGGAAGTGGCTGACAGCGCATGCGTGCCGGAGTTTGTGCCGATACGCGGAACTGCTCAGCCGTTTCGGTTCGTGCGCGATGAGCAGGATGTCGCCGTGGTCCTGCGCACTGACGAAGGACAGTGCACCGTCGTCCAGCCGGATGCTCGTTGCCCGCAATTCGAAGGCACGCCGTGAACGGGAGATGAACGAGATCACGATGATGCCGAGGATGAAGCACGTTGCGATCTTGAGTCCGTCGGGGCGCTCGATCATGTTCACCACCGTCGTGAGGACGAACACGACGGTGGCGGTGCCGAAGCCGATGGTACGGGCGCGCTGATGCCGGCGGTGAGCGGACAGCGTGACAGCGACGGACGCCGAAGTGATCAGGGCGAGGACACCCGTGGCGTAGGCGCCGCCCTGTGCCTCGACGTCGGCCTTGAAGAACAGTGTCACCAGGATGGCGATCGCCGTGATGACCAGGACGAGGGGGCGCACGGCCTTCGCCCACGCCGGGGCCATCCCGTAGCGCGGCAGATAGCGGGGCACCAGATTCAGCAGACCGGTCATGGCGGAGGCGCCGGCGAACCAGAGGATACCGATGGTCGAGATGTCGTAGACCGTGCCGAAGCCGTCGCCCAGGTAGAGGTGTGCGAGGTAGGCCAGGGCGCGGCCGTTGGCGGGTCTGCCCTCCTCGAACGCCTCGGAGGGAATGAGCAGCGTGGTGATAATACTGGAGGAGATGAGGAAACCACTCATGATCAGCGCAGCGGATGTGAGGAGTTTGTGCGCACCGGCGATGCGGCCCGCTGGGTTCTCCTCGGTATCGCCGGGCTTGCCGTCGATCTGCGGCATGACGACGACGCCTGTCTCGAACCCGGAGAGGCCGAGTGCGAGGCGGGGGAAGATCAGGACGGCCACCCCGACCATCACGAGCGGATTTCCGTGCTGGGTGGTCAGCGCCGTCCACCAGTTGCCCACGAGGCCACCCTGTTGGACGATCTGTACCACGGAGACGATGATCACGCAGAGGTTGAGCAGCAGGAACGCGGCGACGAGGGCGACGGCGATGCCGATGGCTTCGCGAAAGCCGCGCAGGAAGACACCCGACAGCAGTCCGAGAAAGACCACGGTAATGAGGATCTCCTGGCCCTGGAGCCAGGAGGGAGCGAAGGGATTCTCGATCAGGTGTGCGCTGGCATCGGCCGCGGACAGCGTCATGGTGATGAGAAAGCTGGTGGCGGCGAAGCCGAGGAGCACGAGCACGAAGACCTTGCCACGCCACTTGGGCAGGAGCTTCTCGAGCATGGCGATGGAGCCCTCGCCGCGGGGGCTCTCCGATGCAACCCGCTTGTACACGGGCAGGGCGCCGAAGAGCGTCACCGCCACCAGGATGAGGGTGGCGATCGGGGAGAGGACGCCGGCTGCGGCCGCGGCGATGGCCGGTTGGTAGCCCAGTGTGGAGAAATAGTCGACGCCGGTCAGGCACATGACTTTCCACCAGGACTGGGTGCGCTCCTGCTCGGGCTGGTGGGTGGCGGGTTGGCTCGACTCGTTGAGCAACCAGCGCTCGAGGCGCTTGCTGGTCGAGGCCGGCGGCTGCGTGCTGACAGAGGTACTCACCGCTTCACATTAGGACCGCCGTGCCCGTGATTCGGGAGTCTTAACACATCCTTGATGGCCCCTGCCGGTGCGATCCCGGGCTGGGTCACCGTGCACGGGTGGGGCAGGCGGGTCGCGGTGGGGCGGGCCGGTTGGGCCGGTTGGGCCGGTTGGGCGGGTCGCGGTGAGCAGGGTGGGGCGGGCCGGTGGGGCGGGCCGCCGCGCCGGGTGTCCAAACCCGTTGGGGAGGTCCACCGCATCGGGGCCTCCGGCGCGGGTTTGCACGGCGGTGGCGGTGGGGATGGGAACGATGGCGGTTCGGGCGACGGCGAGGACAGCGACGGCGAGGACGGCGAGGGCGACGGCGACGGCGACGGCGGCTGTGGGCGACGACGACGAACCTTGACCGACTACCCCTACCCGAATAACCTTGTGCAAAACCTTTGATGCTTATTGGGCAACTCCGCGCTCGGCGGCGGCCCGGACGGGACGGAACCTGTGGAAGAACTGCGCGTCACGCGGGGAGGACACCTCGGCCCGATCGACTCCTCCCGCATTCCACGCTTCGCCGGGGCCGCGACCTTCGCGCGGTTGCCTCGCCTCGATCAGGTGGACCGCGCGGACATCGCCGTCGTCGGTGTGCCCTTCGACTCCGGAGTGTCCTATCGTCCGGGAGCGCGCTTCGGCGGCAATCACATCCGTGAGGCATCGCGCCTGCTGCGGCCCTACAACCCTGCGCTCGACGTCTCGCCGTTCGAGCGGGTTCAGGTGGCCGACGCCGGCGACCTGGCCGTCAATCCCTTCAACATCAACGAAGCCATCGAGACGGTGCAGCAGAACGCGCTGGATCTCACGGCCGACGGCGCCCGGCTGGTCACCCTGGGCGGGGACCACACCATCGCCCTGCCGCTACTGCGCGCCGCGGCGGAACGGGCCGGACAGCCGGTCGCCATGCTGCACTTCGATGCCCACCTCGACACCTGGGACACCTACTTCGGCGCCGAATACACCCACGGCACCCCGTTCCGGCGAGCGGTGGAGGAGGGCATCCTCGACACCGAGGCCATCTCCCACGTGGGTACGCGCGGACCCCTCTATGGTGTGCGGGACCTCGAGGACGATCGCCGGTTCGGGTTCGGCATCATCACGTCCTCGGATGTATACCGCCAGGGCGTCGATGAGGTCGTCGAGAAGCTCAGGGCACGCATCGGCGCCCGGCCGCTCTACGTGTCGGTGGATATCGATGTCCTCGACCCCGCTCACGCGCCCGGCACCGGCACTCCCGAGGCGGGAGGCATCACGAGCCGAGAACTGCTCGAGATCCTGCGCGGCCTCCGCGGCCTGGACCTGATCGGGGCCGACGTCGTCGAGGTTGCCCCGGCGTATGACCACGCAGAAATTACCGGCGTCGCGGCGTCCCACGTAGCGTATGACCTCGTGACCCTGATCGCCGACACCATGACGCCCGCGGGCGCAGCAGCCACCCCCGAGGACACCTAGATGGACATCACCGCCGGCGCCGCATCCGCGCCTCCCGGTCCCCTGACCAGCCAGCGGAACGGAGGAGACCTCGTCGTCGAGACGCTCTCCGCCCTCGGCGCCACGACGGTCTTCGGTATTCCGGGCCAGCACGCGCTCGGGCTCTTCGACGCGCTGTCCCGTTCCAATCTCCGGTACGTATCCTCGCGCGTCGAGAACAATTCCGCGTTCGCGGCTGACGGGTTCTCCCGCGCGACCGGCGACGTCGGAGTCCTGTTCCTCTCCACCGGACCCGGCGCGCTGACCTCGCTCGCCGGGCTGCAGGAGGCGTATGCTACCGGCGTCCCGATGGTCGTCGTCGCAAGCCAGATCCCGCTCGAGGGCCTGGGAGCGCGGCGCAAGGGCATGTTGCACCAGCTGGACGACCAGAAGGCATCGGCGGCGAATGTCACGAAGAGCCAGCGCCTCATCCAGCACGCCTCCGGGATCCCTTCGGCGATCCAGGATGCCTGGACGGAGGCCGTCTCCTCACCGCAGGGTCCCGTGTGGATCGAGGTTCCGCAGAACGTGCTGCTGGATCCCGTGATGGTGCCGAAGGTCGAGGACGCGCTCGCGGACCCCTTCGACAATCCGCCGCGGATCGAACTCGTGCGCGAGGCGGCCGCCTGGTTGAAGGACTCGAAGCGACCCGCGATCGTCGCCGGGGGCGGTGCCCGGCGGGGCAGAGCCGAAGACCGGCTGCTCTGGATCGCCGAGAAGCTCGGGGCTCCGGTCGTCTGCTCTCCCGGTGGCAACGGCGCCTTCCCGTGGACGCACGAGCTGTCCCTGCAGTCCTGGGTGGAGGATCGCTATGTCACGGACGTCCTCGAGGACGCAGATGTACTCCTCGTCATCGGTTCCTCCCTCGGCGAAGTCACCTCGAACTACTTCACGATGGAACCGCGCGGACGCATCATCCAGATCGACGCCGAACCGCGCGTCCTCGAATCGAACCGACCGGCACTCGGCATCAGGGCCGACGCCGGCCAGGCCCTCGCGGCCCTCGATGACGCCCTCGAGCCGCTGGCCAGGGACCGGGAACCCGGCTATGACGCCGTCGCGCTGGTTGCCGACACCCTGGCGAGGGTCACTGCCCGCCTTGACGTGCAGGATCTCGGGAAGGAGCGGGCTTTCATGCAGGACATCCGCGAAGCCGTCCCGGCGGGCATGCAAACCTTCTGGGACATGACCATCTCCGCGTACTGGGCGTGGAGTTGCTGGGATGCCCGCGAGGGCCAATTCCACTCCGCCCAGGGCGCAGGTGGCCTGGGATTCGGCTTCCCCGGGGCGATCGGCGGGTCCGTCGGCCTGGAATCCCGCGGGCTCCCAGCCAGGGTCCTCGCCGTCTCGGGCGACGGGTCAGCGATGTACTCCATCGCCGAACTGGCGACAGCGCGCCAGCACGACACTCCCGTCACCTGGCTGATCGTGGACGACGGCGGATACGGGATTCTCCGTGAGTACATGGAGGGCGCCTTCGGCAAGGCGACGGCGACCGAACTCGCCCGCCCCGATTTCGTGGCGCTCGCCGAGTCGTTCGGGGTACCGGCGCGCCGCGTGGCCCCGGAGGACGTCGGCGCTGCCCTGAGGGAGAGCCTCGCCGCGGAAGGACCCAACGTCGTCGTGGTGGAGACCCTCATCCGCCTGTTCGCTCCGACCCATCTTGATCAGTAGGGTTCCCTTTTGGCAGGCGGGGTGAGAGTGTCGAAAGCACTATCGTCTCGAGAAAGGGAACGCCATGTCATTCAGCAAGGGCGACAAGATCACCTGGAATACACCGCAGGGCGAGACCGAGGGCACGATCGTGGAGAAGCACGAGAAGGAATTCACCTTCGCGGACCAGAAGTTCAAGGCGTCGAAGGATGAGCCGTACTACACGGTGGAAAGCTCGAAGTCCGGCAAGAAGGCTGCGCACAAGGAAAGCGCGCTGTCGAAGAAATAGCTGGTTCTTCCGTGCCGGGACACGTTGCTCCAGCTATGTGAGCGGGTCGTGGCCCCAGTTCATCAGGGAGTATCGCCATTTCGAGGACTCGATGTCCTCCTTGGACGGGCGCTGTGCCAGATGCCGGTGAACATACCCCACCACCTTGCGCATGTGCTTGATATCATCCTCGTCGAGGTCGCCCCGCTTCGTGCCGAGGATCTCGATAATGCGCTTGCCCGACTTGTGGCCCACGGACTCAGCGTTGTCAGGGTCCTTCTGGCCCACCGACCGTGACTGCTCGGTGTCGAGCCACGTCTTCAGTTCGGATGGGCTCATGTTCACCGCGTCCTGCC
>JAABUN010004322.1_pt1 | contig 19632 bp, 24 predicted proteins | sample 5559311 | NCBI WGS metagenome assembly JAABUN01 (sample SAMN10711877, study PRJNA513370) | rock metagenome | isolation source: Antarctica rocks | place: Antarctica: Victoria Land, Siegfried Peak sud | reverse complement strand
TCGATCAGGTCGCCTTTCGTGAGCTTGTCGAGGGCGGCGCGATCCATCGAATCCTTGAATCGACTACCCCGTCCCGCGTCAAACGAAATTCAGACCGGCAATGCTGCCACTCGCTCATCGGCCGTGCGGCGCCCTGGGTTGGCCGCGACGCCGCTCGCCGTCACCCACCTGGGCAGTAACCGGAATCTGCCAGTCTGTGCTCATAGGCGGTCTCCTGTAGCTTCTCGGGGCGCATGGATCGCCGCGGCGATGTCCGCGCGAACGGCCGGCGGGAGCGCGCCCGCTTCGGTCCGCAGCCACTCGGCGAGTTCTGCGCGGAGGCGCGCGTCCAGGCCGGTGAAGCGCGGGGCGGCCGCGTCGCCGTCGAGGCGCAGCAGCCGGCGCGGGGCGGTAGTTCGCATGTCTGTCACGACGACAACACGCGCATGCGGTCCATGACGGACATGCCCTGCGGCGTGCACGCCAACAGCGCTCCGGCGGCGGCATTTATGACGTCATCGTGCTGATTGGGGGGATGGTCCACCGTATCTCGGCCACCCCGCGCGCTTCGGCGCTCCAACGCGGCGAGCTGCCCGACCAGCCGCGGAACGTCCAGCAACTCGACCGATCCCGAGTTGATCGCCGGCAACACAGCCAAATAGGTATCGCTCTTGGTGTGCGAGGCCGGCTCGTAGGTGATGCCGTGGGCCGCGAAACGCTCCGTCGGCCACAAACCAGCATAGCGATCGCCCTCGACCTTGCGCAGGCCGTAGGACCGGAGCACGTCCGCGAACTCGGTCACCACGGCATCCGGTGCGAACGGCGCGCGGACTTCGCGCACCGCGTCGAGCACCGCCCGCCCGCCTTCTCGGTGCGCGATCGCCAATGTCATGCTGTCGGACGAACCGCCGGACGGGTCGCAGAACGCCTTGTAGGCGACGCGCGGCACTGGCGGCAGTTCGAAGCGTCCGGACACCACCACCGCGTCGACCGCCTCGCGGGCCACGAAGTCGGCCAAATCCGATCTGAATTCTGCTCCGAACTCCGCCGCGGCGGCTTGCGGATCGTCTTCCACGGCCTCGTCGATGACGTGCTGCGGCACGGTCGCGTTCATCGTCCTCGTCGCTGCCCGCCAGACCAAGGCGCGCGCATCGTCGCGGCCGAAGTGCCGCCGCCAATCGTTGAACAGAACCCCCTTTCGAGCGTGCGGGCTGGACGCCTTCAGCAGCACGCCGTCGAGGGTCGCTAGGCCCGGGCGGATGGCCCGGATGATCTCTTCGGCAGGGTTCGCCGAGCTGCCTTCATCGCGCCAAAAGGCGATTTCGTCGCACAGCACAGCGGCGAACGAATACCCGCGCGTCACGCGCCAGCTTGCCGTGGCGACCTCGATCTGCACGCTGTTCGAGAGCGTGATGCTTTCCGCCAGCTCTTCCTCGACCAGTTCGGATAGCATCGGCACCGCACGCAGCAGGCCGGTGACGTAGCGGAGGATCACGCGCGCTTGCCGGCGGTCGGCGGCGATCACCGCGACCGTCGCCATCTCGCCGGGCGCCAACCGCCCCGAATAGTCGCGGAACACCGCTAGGAAGACCGCGAGCAGCGCCATGACCCTGCTCTTGCCGGCACGCCTGCCGCAGATGAGCGTCGTCTCCCCGAACGGCTTTCCGGGCAACGTCTCGCGGCCCGTGCACATCCGGAAAAGGGCGGCTTCGTCCTCCGTCATGGAAGCGCCGAGCCCGCTCCATGTTTTCAAAAATCCCCGCCAAGGGGCCCAACTCGGACCGCGGAAGTGCGGCGCGAACAGGTGCGGGTCGTCGAGAGCTTGGATGATGTTCACGCCGCCGGCGCTTCGCGGCGGTAGGTGTGCCGCAACTCGGCGAGCTCCCGGCCGTGGCGAAGGCCGACGCAGTAGAAGGTGACGGACGCCTGGCCGGCCTCGCCGCCGCAGCGTTTGCAGCGCCAGCGCCCGCGGTCGGGCCGTTGCCCCTCCGCCGGGGGCGCCAACTCGAAAAAGTGCCGTGAGCAACTCCGCAGCAGCTCGTGGTTCGTGCGGTGCGGGGCGCTGCTGGGCGCAGCGTCAGGAAGCGCGTCCGGTGCCGTGGTGGTTGCCGCTCCGCTCACGCCGCAGCTCCCGTACCGGTACCGGCCATATGCTCGGCCGGGCTGCGGCGCGGTGCCGGCGTGCCTCGGAGGCCAAGCTGGCGAAGCAACTGCGACAAGGCATTCGCCCAAGCAAGATACTGCCTGGCATCACGTGCGCTAAGCCCGCCGCGCCCCAGCGCCCGCGCGTCCATCATGGCGACATGGAGTTGCAACATCGCGGCTTGGTCGATCAACGCCCGCTGCACGGCGGACGGAGTACCGCCAACATGCCGCGTCAGATCCCCGCGAACCCTCGCCAGCAATCGGCCCTCCGGCAAGCGCAGGTCCATCTTCGCCAGCGCGGTCGGGCGACTATAGACGCTCACACGAGCCATGCGGCTACCGCAAAGCGACGCAAGGGTGAGTCTGAAGTGCAGTTGATGGCGGGCATTTCCGTTAGGTATTACTCGGAGCCGCCATGCATCAAGCAGCAACTACGCCCATTTTATGCTGTAATTGACCCCTCCGTTAGATGTTAACTATACACACTCTCTCACACATTACTTAGAACGTGTCACTGAATGGCCCCGGAATGTGCGCGCCCGACCCACTGCGGGCCTACGAAGCCGCGATTTCCTTGGTCGAACGACTGAAGCGTAGTGAGGAGTTCGTGAAGCCCAGCTTCCCATAGAAGGCGTGGGCCTCGGTCCGGGCAACCGAAGTTGTCAATTCCAGGATGCTGCAACCGGAATGCCGCGCGAGGTTGTCCCCAGCATCGACTAGCAGCGTGCCAACTCCTGCTCCCCGAACCCGGTCTCGCACAACCAGTGCGGTGATGCGGGCCGCAGGCTCCTTGAGTTGAAGCATCGTGGCGAAGTGCAAGGCGATTAGCCCGACGGCTTCACCGTCCTGAATGGCAAGGAGAACTGGATCGGTTCCTGACGCCGCGAGGAGGTTCATGCGGGCACGCATTTCCTCGGCGGTGAAGTTGTAGCCAAGTTGACCGAGCAGTGCCTGTACCGCCCGCCAATCTTCAGTGCCCGCTTCCCGAATGCGAACCATGGGCGCTCCATCCGCTCGGGATGCGTGTTTCCGCCAGCGTAGAACGGCGAGCAGCCTCCCTTCGAAGGTCTGCTCCCCACCCTCCTCGGATATTCCGAGAGCATTCAGATACAGGTCTTAGGACAGGAGAGGCGCTCTCGACACCAAGACCAGGCGGATCGCCTCGGCGCTATAGGCGCGACCGGTCCTGGGGCTGACATGCCCCGCTTCGGCCAGGGCGGCAGCGATGCCACGCAAGCTGCGGCGCTCGCCGGTCTTCGGGTTCCTACGGTGGAGCCGGCGCACCATGGCCAGGGCATCTCCAGTCAAGGTGGCCTTCCTGCCCTCGATGCGACGGCCGGCGGTAACGCTCGCGCGGTCCCGAGCGCCGCGGAGCTTGGCGACGATCGAGGCTTTCTCGAACTGCGACACCGCACCGAGGATCTGCCGCACCATCTCGGCGGTCGGCGTCGGATCGGTGAAGTGCGTCGGCGCGTCCACCGGAACCAGCTCGATCCCGCGGGCCTGCAGCATCGCGTGGCCGGCGAGCTGCACCGCCAGGTCGCGGGCGAAGCGGCTGGCGTTCTCGACCAACACCAGCCGGACGCCGTTGCCCTCGATCCTTTCGAGCATGGCCACGAAGCCGGGCCGCCGGTCGATGGCGTCGGCGCCGCTCACGGCCGCGTCGTAGAACTCGCCCACGACCTCCACGCCCTGCCGTTTGGCGTAGGCGTGGATCGCCACCCGCTGCCGCTCGGCGCTATCGCCTTCCACGTTGGCCGCGCTTGAGGTCCGGAAATAAGCGACGGCTTGCGGGCGCTGCTTCAATGCCATGGCCCGATATTCTCCCGCTCTGAAACCCAAGGGCACCATCGGTTATAGCCTACACAGTGTCAAGTAATCTTGAGATTGGTTGATGCCCGGCGCCCACCACGCGGCCGACCATCTGGGCCGCCATCCTGCAGATCCTGCAGTGGCTCGAGCTGGGGTGATCCTGCCCAGTCAGCGCCGGAACCATCGGAAAGGGGCGGGTCTGGGGTCTTTTTCTAGACTTCCAGACCCGCTCAGAAGCGCGGAGCCGCTTCGGCTGGCATCGGTCCCGCCCGCTGCGGCGGTGGCACGCCCGGTGGTCGAACAGCCTCGAACCGCAGGCACAGGTCTTGGAAGCGGCGGACGGCGTCGCGCGGTGGAGGTTGCGGTGGTCGGGAGATCGACTGGGCAGGCGCCGGCGAGGTCTTGTCGTGCATCAGCTCGGCCTTTCGGGGCTGGGGAGAAGGCGCAAGCTCCTGAAGCGGCGGGGGAGGCTCCGACACGTCGAAGGCCGCTAAGGGCCCCAGCCGGTCCTCCAGCCACGTCCGCACCTCGCCCAGCGGCACGACGGACGGGTCGAAGACCAAGGCGGCTCGGCGCTTGCCGGTACCGGCGCGCTGGTACTCGGCTCTGCGCAGAGGTGCGGGACATTCCCCATAAGAGAATTCTCTATTGGGGTTTGTCCCGCACCTCGCCCTCTGGAATGCCTTCCGAGCAGCCTCTGGCGACGGTCTTTCCCCGTCGCCCCAAAGGCCCGGGTAACAGCGGGCAGCGTCGGCGCTGTCTTCCAGCGCCACCCCGCCCTGCGACAGCATTAGGTCGGCCGGGCTCGGCATCAGCTCCTCCCATGTAACCGTTTCGTCCACCGGCAGGGGCAGCGGCCGGTCGGTCAGCACCAGCACGTCGAGGGGGTCGGCGGCGGTGCGGTTCACGCCGCGGCCGCGGCCGATGATCTGCACCAGCTCGCCCTCGCAGATCTGCCACCGGACCGCTTCGGCCAGCGGGTCCGGGTGCCGGTCGGCCTCGGCGCTGGCGAAGGTGCCGTCGGCCAACGGGGTGGCTGTGCTGTGCCGCTCGTACCGGCCGGAAGCGCGGGCGGTGACGGCGGCACCGGTCAGGGCCTCGGTGATCCGCTCCACGTCCTTCGGGCGTGGCAGGGTGCGCCCGATGACGATGAGCTTGCGGACACCGGCCCTGTCCGGTGCTGGCCCCCACTCGTCGCGTCCGGCGATGGCGTTGTGGTGCGCCAGCTCCAGGTTGTTCGGGAGATTGCCGAGCTGGCGCCAGTAGTCCTCCACCGCCTTCTGCACGATGACCAGCACGCGGCCGGCGGTGGCGCGCACCTCGCGCAGGACGGCGGCGCGGAGCCGTTCGGAGTTCTTGAGGCGCCGCTCGTTTTCGGCGGCGTCGGCGTACTCGTCCGGCACGAGCGCTGTCTTCGGCCAGTCCCGACCGGTGAGTTGGCGTACACACATGTGCGGCGCGCGAGCGTCGAGGGTCGCCGTCACTTGAACCGAAGGCCAGAACGGGCGCACGAGTGCGACATCGAGGAGCGCGTCGAGGATCAGCGTCGGGGCGTGCCAGCCCTTGGCCACTCGGCGCCGTCCGCGGAGCCGGAGGACGCGGACCCGGCCGGCGTCGGTGTCCGCCTGCGCCAGCGAAGCCCACCCGCTCGCTTCCGGACCGCCGTCCTCCAGCAGCGCCGCTAGACTGCCGAAAAACCTGGCGCATCGCATGGCGGCGCGGTTGCCGACAGTCGCCTTCACTAGGGCCCGGCGCTCGCCGGCGGACATGCCGGGTTTCAAGCCGGGATTGATGACCCTGCGCCACGACAACGCGTGCCCGTCCTGGCCGGTGGTGACGTCGAGGCCAGCCGCCAGCATCGCATCGCGCCGCAAGGGTCCATCCGGCTGGTCGTCCAGCGCCGCGCGCACTCGTCGGTGCACATCGCGCAACCGCTGCGTTTCGTGGCCCAGGACATCGCTGGGCACGACCACGGCCTCATCCAGCGCATCCAAGGCCAGATCCATGGGCGCGCCGTCCACGCCTTCCAGTCCGGCCGTCCATGCGTTTTCGTCCACGATGACGGCGGCCGGCGTGCCGAGCGCCGCGGGCTTCTCGGTGAACAGCAGCTCGTGCGGCACGAACCACAGGTCGGCCCGCGACCGCTTCTGCCGCTGGTAGCCGCAGGTTCCATAGTAGGGGCAGGCGGTGTTGGTCTTGCGGCTGCGGCATACGGCGCTCTCGACCCGCACGCCGACGAACTGCGCCGCGTGCACCGCCTCCAAGTCGCGGCACATCGCCTCGCCCGGTTCCTCCGGGTCCGGGGCCTCTCGGCCGCGCCACACGGCCGCGCGCAGCCCTGCGGCTCGGGCCGCCGGCAACCGCTCGAAAGCCCGCGCCTGTTCCTCGCCGAGCTTGTGCGTGGGGACCGCGAACACGATGGTTCGGCCGTCGCCGGCCGCCCGCATCTCCGCGAGGAAGCGCGATGCCTCGCGGCGGGCGCGGTCGGACTTCCCGACGCCGACGCCGACGCGCACGCCCTGGACGATCTGCAACTTGGCGTCGAGCACCTCGTCTCCAGGGAGGACGCCGCGCGCCTCACGGAAGAACCCGGCCACCGCCTCGCCGAGCCGGTGCCGCGCCAGCTCCACCGGGATCGGCGCCCCGCCAGGCGGCGGAGGTGGTGGCGCGATGGCCGCCTCGATCCGCGCGCGCACCGCCTCCAGGCCGTCGTGCCGAAGCACGTCGTTGAAGTCGCTGCCATCGAAGCGCCGCCGTGCCCAAGGAAGGGCGATGGCGACGTGCCGCCCCTCGGTGCGCCAGCGGCCGATAGCCTTGCCGAGCGACTTCGCGGCCGGCTTGTCCCGCTGGTCGTCGTCGGCGCAGACGCACAGCCGGCGGAGCGGCGGTGGCTGCACCTTGGCGATGCTGCCGAGCGCGATCCAAGTTTCGCGGCCTGTAGCCGCCCATGCGGCCATCGCGGTTTCAGGCCCTTCGGCCAGCAGCAGCAGCGCCGACGCCTCGCCGGGCAGCCGCACCGCGGCCCCATCGAACACGCCATGGCTGATCTTCATGGCGCGGCCGTCGTCGGTCAGCCGCTTGGCGCCGTCATCGAGCACGTGCACGAGCTGCACGCCGCGCACCTCGCCCGCTGCGTCGGTGGCGATGAACACCACGGCGCGCCGGCCCGGATGCCAGAGCACCGAACCGGATGCGGTGGCCGCGCGCACCGCCTCGGGCGGGATCGCGCGCGTCACCGTCAGGTAAGCCCAGCCCGGATCTTCGGGGCGGAGCGGGCGGGAGGCGGCGGCGAGGTTCCGCGCCACGCCGGCCCGCCTCGCTTCCTCGGATGCCGTCTCCCGTTCGCGGACGCGCCGCGCCGCCTCGCGGTCGCGCCGGGCATGTTCGGCCAAGCGTCTGGCCTCGGGCCGCTCGGCATCAAGGCCGGTCCAGCCGCGTGCGAACTGGATGGCGTCGCGCAGCCCGCAGCCGCGCGCGTCCATGATCAGATCGAGCGCGCCGCCGCCCGTGCTGCCCTCGTGCGTGTAGTAGTCGCCGCGGCCGGGGCCGCGTACCTTCAGCGAGCGGCTTCCCTTATTGCCCCAGCGCCACTCGGCGCGGCGGCGCGTGCCTGGGTTGGGCTCGCCGAGCAGATCTGTCGCGAGCTCCTCCAGGCGGTCGGCGAGCGCGGTCTTCAGTGCGTCCAGGTCGGTGATGTCGCTCAACCGGGCCGCACTCCGGCCTCTGCCGATGGCGACTTCTCCAGAGCTTGCTTCGCGGACAGCGCAGCGGCGACCGTGGCGAAGACGCGCACCACGGCGCGGCGCCCCGGCATGGCCGGCATCTGCAACGCGGCTCGCGCCTCGCCGGCTCCATCGAGTAGGTCGGGCAGCAAGTGGAGGCGGACCGCCGGCGCGGTCGGGGCGCCGCTCACGGTCGCGCCCTCGCCGCGGTGCGGGCTTGGAGGCGTTCCACGACTTCCGCCAACTTGGCCGCCTGCTTGGGGCTCAGCGGTGTGCGCTGAACACGCAGGCTGGTGAGGAACCCGGTCTCCCAAGCCGACAGCAGGCCCGGCCATGCAAGGCACTCGGCGATCTGGTCGTGTGCGCCTTTCGGGCCCGGCGGTGCCGCCGCAGATGTTGGGTGTCGTCCCGTCGGAGCTGGTCGGAAGGCCCGTGCGACTACCTCGCGCCAGTCGAGGCCGAGCGCTTTGATCTGGCGATTAGCAGCGCGGGCGGCAGCGATCAGCTCGCCGTCGTGGTCCGATCCCAACATGCCGAGCGTTCGGGCGAGACGCTCGACGTCTTTCGCGGGTGCGGTGCTCATGGCACCGCCCGCACGAAGTAGCCGCGACCCGCCGCAGGCGTAGGTTCGGCGCAGTGCGGCACGCGATGCCTGTTCGCGCCGTCGACGATGCCTTGGGCGCCGTGCCAATGCGGATGCCGGCAGTACGGGCAACTCTGGATGAATACGAGCGCGCCCCGCGCCGTCAGCCGGCCGAGCACGATCGGGATGTTCCCCTGAACCTGAACAGGAGAACGAGGCTTGTCGGCGCGCGCGAACGCGCTACCTTGCTGTTCTTCCACAGCACTGTTTCCGGGCCCGTGCCGTCCTCGCAGCTTTGCCGGCGTGAGGGGGTGGTGCGGGCCCTAACGCTTCAGGCTGCGGGAGCGAGGTCGGGGCTGGATCGGCGCTCGGACGCCGAGCCTGCCGGAACCGGTCCAGGCGCGGGTTCGCGCTCGCGCATCAAGCCGAACGCCTTAGCGATCGGCTCCAGCTTTGCTGGATCGAAGAACCAACGGTTGTTAATCCGTTCGGCCGGAAAGCGCCCGGCGATCACCCCGTCGAGGGTGTTGCGATAGCCCACGTTGTTCAGCGGGCTGGGGTCATACCCTTCCTGCTCCGCCCATTCGCGGAGCACGCGAAGCAGTTCAGCAAGGGGGCGGAGGCCCCCGAGGGTTCTCGACGTCATGGCGGTCATCTCCTGTTGACAAAGAGGAATGACCGATCCGCGGCGCCGCGAGCGCTTGCGAAGCCGCACACACACGCTTAACTTTGGGACTGGGAAGTCTTCCGGTTTCGCGCGTGCGGGATCGGTCGTTACTAGTACGCGTAGGCGCCGGAGCGGGGGTGTTCGAAGCACCTTCCGTTTCCGGCGTTTTTCGTTTTGGGATGGTGGTAGAAGCCCTATCCTGTTGGTTCAGGGTGTCGACAAGAAGGTCAATGGCCAAATCAATGATAGGCCGGTGCAATGTGAAAGCACGGCTGATTGATCCACTGGAATAACTACCCTCTGGAAAGTAAGTGTCATGAGACTTACGGAAGGGGAGCCAGTACACCTCAGCTTTTCTCGGAAGGTGCAAGCTAAATAAGATTGCAGAAGGGATGGGTAGGTGGAGGCCGGGATCTTCCCCTCGTGCTTTAGCTCGACGCCACTCAGCCGCTCTGTTAAGCATCTCCACCAAGTCTTCGGCCAAGGTTGTCGGCCCGTACTTCGAAACTATAATGCCCTCTTCATTAGTTACAGCACGGCGCATGCTGCCGAGGCTGGCAGCCCATGCGGCGGTTTCGCCGGGATTTTCAGTAGCAAATCCCAACAAATGAGAAGCGAGGTGCGGTGCCTCGTAGTGCCCCTCTTGCCCTTCCCGCCCTGGTGTTCCGGTAGGCGCCATTTTCTCGGCACGCAATGACCGCAGCCTTCGGGTTTCCGTCGAGGGGAGTTCCCCCGCCGCCTTCGAAAACCGCATAACGACCATGCCAGACCGAGCCATGCCGAACTTTAACCGAACCCGTCGTGCGGTTCAATATACGAAAACACACGCAGCGAGCTCAGACCGCATGTGCGGCCTGCTCCGCCCCTTCCGGATCCCGCTCGATCATCCTGAGTGCCAGCCGAGCGATTGGATCCGGGGCGCGTCGGCCCTGCTCCCAGTTGGTGACGGTCGCCGCGGGGATGCCGAACCGCTGCTCGAACACCTTCACCGACGACGCCACGCGCTTGCGGATCGCCCGCACGCGCTCCGGCGGCATGGGCTCCACCACGCGCACGGGCAGCGCCACCTCGCCGCGCTTCCAAGCGCGGACCTCCTCCAGGGCCTCCCGCAGGCTGTCCGCGAACCTTTCCTCGGTCATCCCGTGATCTCCTTCACCAGCGCGGCCAACCCGCGCTTCTCGTTCGGGGTCATGTCTTCCTGCTCGACCTTGCCGTAAGCCCGCAGCAGGGCGATCACGTCGTCTGCCACCAGCAGGAGGTACACCGCCCGACCCCCGCCGCGCTTGCCCCGGCCGCCGTAGCCGAACCGCACCTTCCGGACACCGCCGAGACCCGGGATGACGTCCCCGACCGTCGGGTTCTCGGCCAAAGCCTTCTCCAGCTTGGCGACGTCCGCGGCGCCCACCCCCATCTTCCGGATGTCCCGATCGAAGCGGCTGGTGCGGACGATCTCCATGCCCAGATACTACGTCATTGGCGCTCTTGCTACATGGGACATAACGCCAATGGCGTAGCTGTGACCGGCCTAATGGGCAGGGCAGGAGAGGTCAGGCAGATGACCAATGAGGAACGCCTCGACTATTTCTTGGCTGAGGTGGCACGCGGCACCGTCAAAGAGTTCCTGGAGGCCCCTGAAGCGAGCCTGCGCCTCGGCGTCCTGGCCGCCATCGTGGTGAACCAGCTTGTGGAGTTCATCTACGAGGCCCAGGCAGGTTCCCTGCACCCGAAGGAGAGTATGGACAACTTCCGCAGGCGCCTCGCCAAGGATCACTGCCCGGACCTTCCTTTGCTGCGGAAGGTGGCGGAGGCGACGAAGCACCCGAGACTGGATCGGGAGCGCCATGGGTCCGAAATCTTCGGCATCGAAGCTGTTCGCTCACAGCATCCGCAGATATGCGGGAGAGACGGAAACCCCATCACCTCGAGGGGCGGCGAGCCGTTGGAGGGGAGGCTGGCCGTTTCGGTCACCACGCAAAGCGGCGCGAGGCCGCTGACCGCCATTGTGACTGATTGCTTCGCCGCGCTGGAAAGGCTGATCGCCAGCCCAAAGCCCGTTCTGTAACAGACGGCTATGCGGCAGGCGTCGTCCACCCCGGCACGAACCACGTCGCCGACGAATGCGCGCAGCGCGGCGCGGGCCTCGGTCACACGGCTACGTGTCGCGAGGTTTCGAGGCGAGGCGCGGTTTGATTGCCGCTGCATCCATGCCACCGTCGCCTTCGCCTTGGAGAAACATGATGCTGAAAGCGATCACGTTGGGGGCTGTTCTGTGGCTTGCAGCGGCGGCAGCCCCAGCCAGCGCCCTCCCGCTCCAAATGCCGGCCGCCGCTGCGGCGGTGGAGGACGGGCGGATAGGTTTTGCGACGGGCGTGTGCCGGCCTGAACTTCAGTTGGCCGCCACCAGGTATTACCGACGGGGACGGTCTGTTAGCGGCCACTACCGGCGAGGGCGGTATATCACCCGCCGCCGATAGCTCCCGTTTAGCGCCTTCCATCGGCTAACCGAGCCACCGCCGCCAGAACGGCCGGCGGGCTTCTTCCTCTGCCCGGTCGGCACGCGCCTCAGCCCGCTCGGCGCGCTCACGCAACGCCCTTGCCTCCGTCTCGGCCACCGCGACCCTGACGGCCAGCCCCGCCAACTCCTCCCGCGCCTTCGCCGCGTCGGCGCGCTCCCGATCCCGTTCGGCCAGCAGTCGATCGCGCTCCTCCTGAAAGGTGGCAGTGATCGCCTCTAAGCCCTTGGCCGTTTTAGATTGATCGGGAGCGATCCCCACAGAGCGATCGGCTTTCCCTGCGGCTTCCCAATCTGGCCGCGGCACTCGGATCTGCGCCAGGGCACCAGGATGGTTCGGCGGCTCAGCCGGCCATTTCCGGCGCTTTGCTTTAATCCGCGCCTGGTCGGTTCCGCCTAGTCCCCAGTGGGCACGGATTTCTTCGTAGGTCGCTACGACGTAATCGGGCGGCGGTTCCGGCTCCATAGCGCTCCCCCATCGCACCCCTGGGAGCGATCTTATAGGCTAGCAGAGCGCTCGCCGAGCGCTATGGATCGCTCCCGAGGGATCATATTGCTACGGTGGCGATCGAAGGCCTTGTTTGGGACCGCCACGGACTGCTTTTCAACCCACCCTCGGCCGAGCAGGTGTGGAACGCCCAGTCCGCCGTTCTAGCGCTCTGGTTCACCTTGGCGCCTGGTGCCGGCGAGAACCACTGTCCCGGCATCCCAAGCATCCTCGGCCGAGCGGTAGCCAGTTTGGGAACGCGCGAAAGGAGTGGCTGCCCCGTCTCGCCTGATTTCCCAGATCCAGGGAAGGGTTGGCCGGTCGAGCCGCATGACCCTCAACCGATGTTCTGGCTCGGCGGCGCCCGCACCGAGCGCCAATGGCCGAAGCCGGTTCGGCGGCTTGCCTTCGTCCGAGGAGCGGAGATCACCTACGCGTGGCGGCTTGGGACGATCATCGCTGGCAATGGACGGCGGCAACGCTTTCCGCCGAGCGGGAAGCGCCACGCCAGGATGCACCAGCTTGACCCCGATCTTCGATGCGTAGTTCGCAACGGCATCGGGGGAGCGACCGAGTTGGCGAGCGATCTCGCTCCGCGGAGTGCACGCTCTGGCCAGCCGCTGGAGCGCAACTGTTTCTTCGTTCGTCCATGGCTGCCGGGAGTTCGGGGAAGGCGACTTCGTCATGGCGACACTCAACCCGCCGACGGTGTAACTGCAGCACGCGCAACTTTCGGGCCATCGCAGATGAGGAAGGCCGGGAAGGCTCACGCCCGCCCGGCCTTCGAGCTCAGTGGCGACGGCGCGCGCATGGCGCGCCTCAGAGCGCCCGGCGGCCGACCAGGGCGTGGTAGAGGACCAGCACGACAACCGCGCCGACCACGGCCACGAACATGCTGTACAGGTTGAAGCCGGTGACCCCCACGGCGCCGAACCGCGTGAACAGGAAGCCGCCGACGACGGCGCCGACGACGCCGAGCACGATGTCGAGGACCAGGCCTTCGCCGGTCTTGTTCACGAGCTTGCTGCCGATGAACCCCGCGATAAGCCCCAGCACCAACCATCCGATGATCGACATTCCTGATCCCTCCCGCGCTTCACAGCCTTCCTGCTGAGCGCATCCGGAGCCGGACCGTTTCCCGACCAGCGTGCCGTCACTATCCTGCCGTGGCTCAAGCCATCGTCGAGCGAGCACAGGCGGTGCTCGGGGGGCGTGGCGGAGTTCAACGCCGCGCGCGGCGCCGGCTAAGCCGCTCTCGCGCGAGGCGGCCGGGAAGGCTCTCGCCCACCCGGCCTCCGCTATAGGTCCCGTCGCGGCCTACGGCTGCGCGCCAGCGCGCTTCCGGCCGGCGCCGCGCCCGCGCTTGAGCTTCGGCGGTTCGAGCCAGGCGATCGCGTCGGCCAAGGCAGCATGGTAGTCGGCGCTGATCGGCGCCTTCTCCGCCTTCGCCGCGAAGTAGCGCAGCTTCGCCAGCAGCCCGTCCAAGGTCGCCGGCCGCAGCGCCCGCAGCCGTTCCCGGTCCGCGCTCCCGTCCAGGATCGCCTGTCGCACCAGCGCCTCGCCCCGGTCGCGGTCGCCCGAGAACGCCACGCGCTGGGCACGGCCGAACCGCCGCCGGTGCCCCTTGTCCGCTTCGATCAGGTCGAACAGTTCGGCGTCCGGATTGTCGGCGTGCGCCCGTGCGGCCAGCGACTGGAAGTCGAAGCCGGGCATCACGCGGCCTCTCCGCCCAGCGCCGCCAAGTCAGGCAGCAGCCCTAGCGTCGCGTCCGCGAGCTGCCCCGCGAAGCTGTTGATGTCGCTGCTGCGGCCGTACATCCGCTCAGCGATGCGCGCCTTGGCCACCACGCCGGCGAGCGAGGCCGCCCGCGTCGCGCCGATGCGGTCGCGCAGCCCTGCTCCCGCTTCCTCCGCGGCGCACACCTCGGCGAATAGGCGCCCGTCCGGGTCGACCAGCGGCTTGAGCCGCTCCCGCACGGTGGGAGCGGTCGCGTGCCCCATAGCCGTCTCCAGGGACGTCCAGGCGGCCTGGTAGCGGTCCTCCGCGCGGTGCCAAGCGGCGCACAGCGCCAACAGCTCCGCGTCCGGGACTTGGGCGCCCCCGGCCAGCAGGGTCCGGCGCCCGCTCACGCCGCACCGCCCGCGAGCGCCAGCACGGCCGCCTTGACCGACAGCACCACGTCGCCCTCGGCCGCGGTCACGTGCTGCAGCGCCCATTGCTCTTCCATCACCGCCACGAAGAACACGACCTTGGCCGCGACGTCGGCGATGCCGCGGCACGGCAGCGCCGCCAGCTTGGCGGCCGCGTCCTCCATCTCCTCGCACTTCAGATCGGTCACCTCGTCGCCGGCCCCGGGCGCGTTCGCCTCGGCCATCGCCGCCCAATAGGCGGCGATGGCGGCGGTGATCTCGGGCGACGCGCCGGCTGGGGTGCCGGCGAGCGCCGACGCCGCGACCGCTGTGCCTGCTGCCGCAAGCCCGAAGAGGTTGCGGCGGGAAGGGGTGTTATTGTGTCGGTCAGCCATGGTCCGGGCGTTCCTTGCTCGGGTTGCGGTCAGGCCGGGCGGGGAGGGTGGTAGCTCCCCGTCCGACCGCTATAGACGATATAGGCCTTACCTATGTTGTCAATATCGTTTTTATTGCCTATAAAGGCGACATGGCTGCCGAACCCATGCTGACCGTCAAGAAGCTCGTGGCGATGACGCCCGACTTGGCCGAGCGCATAGCTGCATTCCGGTTCGAGCAACGGATCAACACCGAAGCCGAGGCCATCCGCACGCTGATCGAGCGGGGGCTTGCGACGGCAGCGAAGAAGCCGAAGGCCGACACATGAGCGCCGCCGCCGCTCGGTTCCCGGCCGAGGCGTTCGTCCATGTCATCGACGCAGCGGACGGCCCGCGGGCATGACCCTCGACGGCCTTGCCCGCGCGCTGCGGAGCATGCCTCGCGACGCTCCGATGCTGGTCCGCCTCCCCGACGGCAGCCTGCGCGGCATCGCTGTGGTGCGGCCGGTGCTGCTCGGAGGCGATGGAGGGGAGGTGTCGGCGGCGGCGGCGGGCCAAGGGCGCTACGCGATCACGTTGGAACTGACGGCCGCGGCCGGGTCTGGAACCGCGGACGATCCGGAGTGAGCGATCCCAAACTCTGGACCCCCGCCGAACTCGCGCCCTATCTCGGCCTGAAGGAAAGCACCGTCACCCGGCTGGCCTCCGTGCAGCCGCACAAGCCGCCGCCGGCGCGGTGAGGCGGCGGTCCGCGGGCGCGCCCTACAACGGGCTCGGCGGGCGCTCGGCCAGCCGGGCCTCCTCGGCCAGCCGCTCGCGGCGGCGGGCGGCCTCCCAGGCCATCCCGAGCAGGGCCTCGAGCACAAGCACGCCGCAGACGAGGAAGCCCCAAAGCGGCAAGCCGAGCGCGACCGCGACGGCCGCGGAGGACGGCCAGGGCGCGTCCGCCACGCCCAGGAGCTGCAGCACCGGCGCGGGCGTGAGCCGCAGCAGCACGTGGACCGGGAAGGCGAGCAGGCGGACCGCGACGAGCAGCGCTTCGTGGGCGGTGAACGCGCCGTCGTGGTTCAGGTCCCAGCCCTCGGCCACGACGACGCCCAAGGCGCCCGCGAGCAGCCCGGCGTTGAGCAGGCAGGACAGCCACTGCGCGCCTTCGGTTGGGCCCCGGTCCCCGGCCATGGCCGCATCCTGCCGGAGTGCCGCGGCGCGCCGCAAGCGGGATCGCCGCCCGCGGGACCTGCGGCCTCAGCCCAAGAGCCAGGCCAGCGCGCACACTTCGAGGGCGATCACGGCCGCCAGCACCAGGAAGAAGGCCCTCTCGTCGCGGACCGCCTGCCTCGCTTCGTCGCTTTCGTTCGCTTCGTCGCTTTTCGCGGGCGCGGCTCCAACCGGAACGGGCACCGGCGTTTCCCCGCGCTGGCCCGGGCCAGTACATCGCACGTTTCAGGGGTCGCCGATGATGCGACCCGATGAATTCGCTTCCATCCGGGGCTTGCGTCCACCCCGACGAAAGCGGCGCCGGGCGAACCGGGCGTGCGCATGCGGCGCGGGACCGGCTCGACTGTGATCGGGTGTCGGCTCAAGGCCGAGCCCGGCGGTTCCGGCCGCCGGTGCCAGGGGCCCACCGGCCTTCCCTCGCTCGGCACCTTGCGTCCCCGCCCCGCCCCGGGAACCCTGACCAGCTTGCCGAGGCGAAGGCAAGGCAAGTCGCCGGATGAGATCATGGCGCGGACTTTGCCGGGCGAGCATTGGCAGCGAGCAGTGAGGTCCGAGACGCGGTAGTTGAGCGGAGATGGATCAGGCATCATCAGGCAGCCTCCCTACGAAGGCAGGCGATCACATCCTTGGGCTTGGCCCCTTCCAGCCACGACACCAGCAGCGGCAGGTCCGCGTCGTCGGACCGCCCCCTGAGCCACGAGGCGAACTCGGACGCCATGTCCCGGCGGACGATCCGATCGGCGTTGCGGTCGTGCTTGGCGGCCTCCGCCGCGTCCTTCTCCGCGCGCAGGCGGCGCAGCTCCGCCGCGGGGTCCGCGGCTTTACCGGCGGCCAGGAGCGCCGAGCGGTTGTTGTCCAGCCCGACCTCGCGTGCGGTGTCCTGCGCCACCTCTGGTAGGGTAGCGACTTTGACAGCACGCTGTACGTCCCGTTCCGAGACGCCTAGCTCACGTGAAGCCGCCGCCGACGCACCCGGGCGGCCATTTTTCGGCGAGGAGGTTTCCGACGTTTTGTCGGAAACCAATTGCACCCACTCTGCGACATGCAGGTCTCGCTCCAGCACCGTCAGCTCCGCCCGGTGCAGGTTCTCGGCCAGCTCCCACAGCCGTGCGTCGCGTTCGTCGCCTTCGGTGTGCATGGCGTCGATGCGCTTCCGCCGGTCACGGTGGTGTTCGACGGCGCCAAGCACTGGCTGGCGGACGGCTACCACCGTTGGCACGCGCACAACACGCTCGGCCTGGCGGCCATCTCCGCCGACGTGCGCACCGGGACCGCGGTGGACGCCGTGCTGATTTCGCTCGCCGCCAACGCGGAGCACGGCAAGCGCCGCGAGGCCGGCGACTACCGCAAGGCTTACGACATCGCCTGCCGCTACGATCTTCTCCCGTCGACGGACAGCGACGCCGTGGCGAAGCTGCTGCGCTGCTCCATCCGATGGGCGCGGGATCTCACCGCCAGCGCGCGGGCAGAGGCGAAGGCCGAGCGCGGTCTGGAAATCCAGCGCGGCCAGGCCGAGGGCAAGAGCAATCGAGCCATCGCCCGCGAACAGGGCATTGACGAGAGCACGGTCCGCGAAGCGCTCGGCGGTGCGGGAAAAGGGAAGACTGCCGTTTCCCCGCAGGCGTCCGCCGACGACCCCGCCGCCCCTGACCCCTTCGCCGATTTCCGCGTGTCGCAAGGCCCGACCGGCCAGCGCTGGCACCGCGCCTTGGAAGCGCTGCGCGCCGTCAACGCGCAGGCCGACGTCGCCGCCATGTTCGATGACAGGTACACGCGCATCGACCACGCCATCGAACCGGAGCTGCGGCGCGCGCACGCGTGGATCAACGAGCTGCACAGGAGGTTTTTCGATGTCTGACCTGGACGACGAGGTTCGTCGCGTGATCGAGGAGTTGAACCCGGATGGTGCGGGTTACCGCACCAAGGAGGCGGCGGACCTGCTGCACCTCCGCGCGATGGAGGACTGTGTCGTCACCCCCATCGCCGAACATCTCATGCGCATCGGCGCGGGCGAGGCGATCAACATCAGCGTTCGGATGACCGCTTCGAGGCGGCGCTCGGACCGCTCTGCACGGACGCCTGAGGGGCGTAGCTCAGAAATCGCGGCGCAACCCCAGGCCGATGAAATTCGACCCGCTGCCCCGCTCGGTCAGGATGCCATAGCCGCCGGAGCGGTGATGTACGCGCCCCACCAAGCTCCAGCCCGGGACAGCCCCATGCGCAAGCTCGGTCTCGAAGGCCAGGTAGAATTGCAGGCGGTAGGTGTCCACGCCACGCCGGCCACCGCGGCCGCTCTCCAGATCCGGATCGGAGAGGGCGTAGGACAAGCCGGCGCCCGCCGCCAGGTTCAGCCCCGCGCCGAGGAAGAGCGGGATCTGCCCCGTGCGCGCAAAGGCGCCGCCGGCAACCTCCCAATGGTCCTGCCGGTCGAAATGCTTCAGCACCACGCCTTCCAGCTCGATGCTGTTCCCGCGTAGGGCGCAGCCGGCGCAGAAGGGCAGCGGCACCTCGAACCGGGGCACCAGCACATAGCCGAGGCCACCGCCCAGGAAATAGGCCCGCCGCGTCTCGAGGTCCCCGGTCAGCAGGCGGCCCGGTATCTCCAGCAGGTTGGGATCGACCCACTGGCTGGCATAGGCGCTGACGTAGAGCGTGCGGTCGCGGGTGTTGCCCGCCGCTTCAGCGACGGCAGGCGCTGCCGCGGCCAGGCCCAGCAGCGCGGCGGCCGCCAGGGCCGTTGCAAATTCCGGCATGATGGAATTGTACCGTTTGCGGATGATGGGACACCGTGCGGAAGCTTATGCGGCGAGCGCCGCTTGTTGAAGCTTCTCTCGCCGGACGGCGCTGGGCGTCCTGAACCCGTGCCGCTCGATCAGCCGGTTGGCATTGTAGTGCGGCCAGGTTCCCACTCAGGCCGCTTCCGCTGCCACGGGCGGCGGCGCGCCGAGGAACAGCAGCGCCACCAGGCGTCCGCGCCGGAACGCCGCGTCCCACGGCACGGACCGGTGCGGCGGCCATGGGTGCCATCCAGGCGCGCCGCGCAGCCCCTGCCAATGGTGCTCCGGCGACGTGTGGTGGAAGCCGATCGGACCGTCCCAGGACATCGCGCGGCTACGCGCCCTGTCCGGCCGACGCGGCCAGCTCGGCGCTCTGGTCGAGGAAGAACTCCACGTCGGCGGCGTCCAGCGAGGCGTCGCCGGCGGCACGCGCGAGTTCCGACGCCAACACATCCCACCGGCCGAACTCCGCCAGCGCCTCGACCCGCTTCGCGTCGGCCGCATCCGCCGCCGCGCGCGCCATCGGATAGCGCCGGCGCAGCTCCGCGCGCAACACGGCGCTGACCTTGTACTGCAAGCGCTTTGTCGCTTCCCCGGCCCCGCGCAACGCGTCCTGCAGCACCGCCACGCCCGCTTCGGCGTCCGCGACGGCCCCCGCAGCGGTGGCGGCGGCCGAGGCCGGCGGCGCCTCGCCGGCGGCGATCCTCGCCACCAGGTCGGCGCGTGCTGACGCGGCATCCCGCCGGGCCTGTTCCGCCGCCTGGAGCCTGAGATGCAGGTCGTCTTCGCGTTGGCGAGCCGCCTCCAATGCGGCCCGCGCTTCCGCGGCGCCGGGGATGGCGTCCGGGGCGGCCGCGGCGTTCATGCGCGACATCAGGTCCGCCGCTCGCGGATCATGCGTGCACGCGCCTCCGCGGCGGAGCGAACCGGCTTCCGCGCTGGGGCAGCGTCCTGCCGGATCTCTCCGAGGCCCGCCGGCGAACGGCGCGCGGCCTGGGCCCGCCGCATCATCAGCTCGCGGGCTTCCTTCGCGGACGTCAACGGCTTCGAACCGGGACCGGCCGCGTCGGCGCGAAACCCCGTGTCGGTTTTCGGAATCTGTTACTGCCCAGGTGCCAGGGCGACAATCAGGCCAGCCGGAGGCGCGCAATCAGCTGCCTGGGATCGCTGGTCAGGGTCTGGAGCAGGTCCCAGCCTTGCTTTCTCGCGGTCGAGAGGAGCGAGCGG
>JAABUN010004321.1_pt1 | contig 19635 bp, 20 predicted proteins | sample 5559311 | NCBI WGS metagenome assembly JAABUN01 (sample SAMN10711877, study PRJNA513370) | rock metagenome | isolation source: Antarctica rocks | place: Antarctica: Victoria Land, Siegfried Peak sud | reverse complement strand
GGCAGCGCGGACCAGTTGCTTGAGCGCGGGCTCGTTGAGCCTTGCTCCTTCGCTCACCTCGTAGGAGCGTCGCTGATTGCCGTTGAGCTCCCCATTGAACAGGTGCTCGGGGTCCTCAAGCGAAGCGCCGTGCATGAAGCCCAGTTTCACCTTGTTCTTGAAGATGTTGCCGACGATAAGGATCCCGTTGAGCTCCCACACAGGAGAGCCCATGTACTTCCATTCCTCCACGATGTAGGGGTCCACCTCGAGGATCATTCGACGAGCGTCCGCGAGGATCTGGCCACGCCAATCGGGGTGGGAGGTGATGAGGTGGTCGATGTGCTCACTCGGTTCCATCAACGATCCCTTCTCATAAGCCACGGAGAGTCTGACCTGGCAGATCAGGCTTCTGGAAGCGCTGCGAAAGCCTTCTTCGTGTCGCGATACCAGCCCATCCCTTTGATCGGGTTCCTCCAGCGGCCCTTCATTGTCTCGTAGGCGTACTGGTGAGTTGAATCGCCGGATCTGACGGCTTGACCTAGGTGTCGGTCCTGGGCCTTGATGATGTCGTCGGCGGTATCGCCTTGTAGCGCCAGCTCGCAGGGGCCACCGAGTTGATTGCAGGTCATCGTCTTCATCGTCGGTTCCTTCTGTAACGGTGCGCTCGTGCGCGCAGTTCTATTGCCGCGTCCTACCCTTATGACGGTTGCATGAGCACGAATGTGACCATGCAACCGTCAATGGCCCGAAGTGGGCAGGACGGCCGCCCTGCGCCCTCCTCCGGCCCGCAGCTCAAGCGATGCCAGGACGTCCTTTCGGGCGCGGAAGGTGATGCTCCCTACGACGCCATGAGTGATGGTGAAGTCGAACGCCACGCGGGGCTGTCCACGATGGAACCAGGCGGCACCAGGACGGCCGTCGATGAACACGGGTAGCGCGGCTTTCGCGGCACCGTCGAACATCTCGGCAACAGCCTTCCGTCCTCCAAGCCGCTGGGGAGTCCCAGTCGCGATGGCCTCGGCGTCGGCGGTGACCACGACATCGGGCGCGAGGAGGTGGAGTAGGCGTGCGAAGTTGCCGCCTTTGGCGGCTGCAAGGAAGGCATCGACTACTTCCGCGTCGGCGACTGTTCCTTCTGGTGTGAGCGCCGAGATCTTCGAACGGGCTCTCGAAGCAAGCTTTCGAGCAGCAGCGGACGAGACCTGAAGGATAGTTGCGATGGTGCCAAAGTCCACGCCGAAGGTGTCGTGCAACACGAATGCCACCCGCTCCGCAGGCGACAGACGGTCGAGGACGACCTGCAAGGCGATCCCCACGGTGTCCGCCAGGATCACCTCGTCAGCCGGGTCCGGTGTAACATCTGTGCCAGCCAGTTGCGCCGGGTCACATGGCTCAGGGATTCTGGAACGAAGGCGGTCCAGGCACAAGCGCGTCGTCACTACTGTCAGCCAGGCCGGAATATTTTCGATAACGGTCGCCGAGCCATTGAACCGTATCCATGCCTGCTGGACAATGTCCTCACCCTCGGCGCGATCGTCGAGCAACCCGGCGGCCATCCGCACGAGGCGTCGTCGTTCCGCCTCAAATTGGTCTGTGGACCTCATAAAGCACACTGTAGGCGCAACCACCTCGACACGGCATTGCCCGGATCCTCGCCTGCCGCGCAAGCCGACCAAGAATCGCCCGGTATCGACGACGGCGGGCCACGCCACGTCAAGTCCCGGACGACGCCCGGGCAAGGACGCCGCGGATCCGGGCGACCGGAACCAGACCCTCCTGCGGGGCCCACCCCCGCACCTGGTCCTGGCCGAACCACATCAGCTCGACGCGCCGCACGTGGCCGTCGAGCCGCCCCCGCAGCAGCGACGAGACGCGGTACCCGCCCGCGACGGCGAGCCGGCACAGGGGAGCGGGCAGCACGCGCGGACGGCCGCCGGCCGCTTCGAGGACCGAGCGGACGTTCAGCCCTTCCCAGGGCTGGAGCAGGATGCCCGGAATCGGCCCCGTATAGCGGCCGACGGCGAGGATCAGCTCCGCGAGCGCGTCGACCGAGGTGACAGGCGACCGCGCGGTGCCCGGAGCCGCGACCGAGGAGAGCGGCGAGCGCGCAAGCCGCGCCAGCGTCGTCGTCGTGCGCCTGCCGTCCCCCTGCACCGACGTGGCGCGGATGGTCACGACCGACAGGCCCGGCATTGTGTCCGCGATGAGGGCGAGGGACTGCTCCCCGAGCGCCTTGCTGCGCGAGTACGCGGAGAAGGGGCGCACGGCGTCCGTCTCGTCGAGCAGGGGTGTGCGCCCCTGGACGGCCGCACTGCTGAGGTGGAGGACGCGTTCGGCTCCCATGGCCGAGGCCGCGCGGGCGACGACGGCGGGAAGCAAGGCGTTCGCTCCGAGCAGTTCCTCGCCGTCCGGCGCGGACGGCGCGGCCAGTCCGGCCGCGTTGACGACGACGTCGTGGCCCGCGATCGTGGCCCGCAGGTCATCGATGTCGACCATCATTGCCGCCCGTACCAGCTCGTCCGGGGTGTCCGCCGTCGCTGCCAGGCGAGGCGCCGGAGCGGCGTGCGCTTCGATGCCGGCCTCGGCAAGGGCGCGCAGCACCGCCGAACCGACGAAACCGGAACCGCCGATCACCAACCAGCTCATGGCTGTTTTTCCTGTCCTGCCGGCGGTTCGGGCCGCCAGTCCGGATCGCGGAGGATGACCCGCGCGGCACGCCAGCCGCGCCAGACCGAGGACGCACCGGACAGAGAACGCTCGACGGCGACCAGCCGGACGATCTCCTTGCCGGCCGAGAGGAGGGTCCCGATGCCGAAGCCGATCCGGTGGTAGCGGCCGTGGAGCTGGAGGTACCGCGCGAGGTGGCCTCGGTTCCGCATGCCGCAGAACCGGGAGAGGTTGCTCGAATCGTTGAGGTGCCGGACGCCGAGGTCCACCTGGCGCTGCGCCCGCGTCTTGGCGAGGACGAACGCGTCGACATAGGCCACGGGATGCCGCTGCGAGATGAGCCACCCGTAGGTGAGGTCGTCCCCGTTGAGGAAGTACCGTGCATCGGGCAGACCGGTCTCCCGGACGACATCGGCGGACACCAGCATGCCCTCGAAGCACCCGACATTCGTGTGGAACACCGGAGACTGCGCGAACACGTCACCACGGACGGGCAGGTGGACACCGAGGAACTCGTTCAGGGTGTGCTGCCAGAAGAAGGGATTCCCCGCGTGGTCGTATCGCCGGCCGTGGAGGCAGGAGTAGCGGTGCATCCAGGGGCCGAAGGACGCAAGGGCGTCGGGCAGCACGACGACATCGTCGTCCATCAGCCACAGCCAGTCCGCTCCCTCGCCGAGGGCACGCACCATGCCCGCTGCGAAGCCGCCCGATCCGCCGATATTCGCCGGCAGGTGGTGGATGATGAGCGGAACCGGCAACTCCGTGCCGGCCAGCAGATCCGCCGTGCCATCGGTGCTGGCATTGTCGACGACGACGACGCCCGCAGGAGCGGGATCGAGGCCGGTGATCGAGGCGAGGAGTCCCCGCAGGTGTTCCGCCCGGTTGAACGTGGTGATGACGAGGAACACGTGCGCAGAGTCGGCGTCGGGGACCTGCAAAAGAGTTCCTTCCGGGCCGCGCCGGGGCCTGCCGGAAGGGGTCTGGCGCAGGCGGTGCGGTTAGTATTCTCGGGTAATAGCAGTCTATTGCACCGCGTTCCCCCGGTGGATGGAACGCGGTGGCTGACTGCGCGACACCGTTAGGAATCATGGGACTCAACGAAGACCGGGCTTCCGCCAGGATCAACGGCTCCACCGCCGCAGCTTCCCCCGGTGACAAGCCGGCGATCTGGCTGTGGTCGCAGTACCTGCTCGACGCCGTGGCGTGGATCGTGGCCATCCTGCTTGCCCTGATCCTCCGATACGAGCTGCTGGTGAAGGAGATCAACGTCCCCGGCATCGCGGTATTCTGCGCGGTGGCCGTGACCGCCCAGCTCGCGGTGGGCCTGAGCTTCGCCCTGTACCGCGGGCGCTACAGCTTCGGCAGCTTCCATGAAGCGAAACTGCTGGTGATCGTCGCGGTCCTCGTCGCGGTGATTCTCGTGCTCGTGAGCGTCGCCTTCTTCACGGTCATCGAGGTGCCGCGAAGTATCGGCTTCATCGCCTTCCCCTTCGCCTGCATGTTCCTGGCCGCCACGCGCTACCTCAAGCGCATGTATGTGGAGAGCAAGGCCAGGCCGGGGGAGGACGCCCAGCGCACGCTCATCTACGGCGCCGGGTTCCTCGGCAACAGCCTGGTGGGCCGCATGATGCAGGATCCGGAGTCGCCCTACTTCCCCGTCGGCCTCATCGACGACGACCCGGCCAAGAAGCACCTCCGCCTGGCGTCGGTGCCCGTCCTCGGCCGGATCGACGACCTCCGGGAGATCGCCACCCGGACGCGCGCCTCTGTTCTCGTCCTCGCCTTTGCGGAGGTCGAAGCGTCCCAGGTCCGGCGGGTGTCCGACCTCGTGGCGGGCCTCGGCATCAGGGTGCTCGTTCTCCCGCCACTGCGCGACATGCTCGGGGCGACGGGGGCCGGGATCGCCGATTTCCGGGAGGTCGCGGTAGAGGACCTCATCGGCCGCCGCCCCGTCGACATCCATCCGGACGAGGTCGCGGGCTATGTGGCTGGCAAGCGGGTACTGGTCACCGGTGCCGGCGGGTCCATCGGCTCGGAGTTGTGCCGCCAGCTCGCCACTTTCGCTCCAGCCGAACTCATCATGCTGGATCGCGACGAGTCGGGCCTGCAATCGACCCAGATCTCACTGACCGGCCGGGGCCTGCTGACCGGCCGCGACACCGTCCTGGCCGACATCCGCGACGCCGACGCACTGCTCGACATTTTCGAGGACCGCAAACCCGAGGTCGTGTTCCATGCCGCAGCCCTCAAGCACGTGTCGCTCCTCGAGCAGTACCCCGAGGAAGCCTGGAAGACCAACGTGCAGGGTTCGCTCAACGTCCTGCGTGCGGCCGCCGCCGCGGAGGTCACCAACTTCGTCAATATCTCGACGGACAAGGCGGCGGATCCCACGAGCGTCCTGGGGCATTCCAAGCGCGTCGCCGAGAAGCTCACGTCCTGGCACGCGGAGCGGACCGGCCAGAAGTACGTCTCGGTGCGGTTCGGCAATGTCATCGGCAGCCGGGGGTCGATGCTGCCGCTGTTCACCGAACAGATCCGCAACGGCGGTCCCATCACGGTCACCGACCCCGAGGTGACCCGCTTCTTCATGACCATCCCGGAGGCCTGTCAGCTCGTGGTGCAGGCCGGTGCGATCGGCAGGGCAGGGGAAGTGCTCATCCTGGACATGGGCGAGCCGGTCCGGATCCTCGATGTAGCCCAGCGCATGATCGCGATGTCCGGCAAGGACATCGACATCGTCTTCACCGGGCTGCGCCCGGGGGAGAAGATGCACGAGGACCTCATGGGAGTCGGCGAGAACGATTCGCGGCCGCTGCATCCCAAGATCTCCCACACCTCCGTCGCGCCGCTCGACCCCCAGCAGCTCAGCATCCAGCAGTGGAAGACCCAGGGCGGCTTCAGCCGGGCTCAGCGCAGCATCGCGTCGGGCGTGCCGGAACTCGACGTGTCGACGCACGCGGCAGAACCGTCGCCGGACGGCGCCGACTACCGCGCGGCAACGAGCACATCTCCCTCCTCAGCGGGCGGGCCGCAGCAATGACGACGACGCCGGTGCTGCTCGGCCTCATCGGATTTCTCGCCCTGGCGCTCTCGCTCGCGCTGCCCGTCGTCGTCAAGCCGCTGCTCAAGCGGCTCGGCGTCGTTGATATTCCCAACGACCGTTCCTCGCACACCACCGTCGTGATCCGGGGGATGGGCGTGGGGGTGGCGGCCGCCATCCTCGTGGCTCTGGTGCTGTCCCTCGCAACGGGGCTGATCGCCGTCGACCGGTCCCTCATCCTGATCATCGTCTGTATGGTGGCGGCAGCAGCGATGCTCGGCTGGGTGGAGGACTTCCGCGGTCTCTCCGTGCGGGTGCGCGCCTCGGTGCAGCTCCTCATCGGGGCCCTCGGCACGGCCGCCCTCGCCACCACCATCGACGACAGCAGCTACTGGTGGATGCCGATCGGGGCCATCGCCGTCGCGACCTACATCAACGCGGCCAACTTCATGGATGGGATCAACGGCATCTCCGGCATGCACGGCGTCGTCGTCGGCCTCTTCTATTCCTATGCCGGGATACTGAGCGACCAGCTGTGGCTGACCGTGGCCGGCCTCGTCGTCGCAGCGGCGTTCGCGGGGTTCCTGCCATGGAACCTCGGCAGGGGGTTCGTCTTCCTCGGCGACGTCGGCAGCTATCTGCTCGGGGCGTCCATCGCCGCGATCGCCGTCACCGGGCTGCTAGCGGGCGTGTACCTCGAATACCTCCTCTCACCGGTGCTGATCTACCTCGCGGACACCTTCACCACCTTCGTCCGGCGAGCCCGACACGGGGAGCGCCTGTACGCTGCCCACCGGCAGCACGTCTACCAGCGGCTCACCGACACCGGGCTCTCCCACGTGCAGGTGTCGCTCCTCGTCAGCGTCCTGTCCACGATGACCGGTGCGGCCGGCTTCGTCCTCGCTACGGCGCCGGCGCCGCTTGCCGTCTCCTCCTCGCTTTTCGCGGCCGTCGTCGTCGCGCTCTACCTGTCGTCACCGCGGTACTTCCGTGCCCTCGCCAGGCGTCGAGCCGTCGCGGAAGCCTGAGCACCCGGGCGGCAGTCCCGCCGTGCTGTAGAATTTCAGGCGCCGGGCGCGAGGACGTCACATCCCACGGATCCGGCACCATGGCCTCCCGACGTCGTCGGCGGAGGACCAGTAGGGCGCCGGTTGGCGCAGTCAACAGAGCGGACAGCACGTGCCACGACCGGAGGACCCGGCCAACGGAGCCGATCAGTCGACCCTTCTCACAGTCTCGGAGGCGACGACGTCGCCGTGGCTGGGAATCCTCGCGCGCAGTGCGGCTGCCGGCGGGGCGATCGCCCTGGTCCTCGCCCTCGCCGCATCCGTGGCGACCTCGCGCTCCGCCGGTCTGAGCGTCCTGTCCGCCGCAGCCCTCGTCATCGCCTTCTTCGGCATCAGCTTGCTGATCGGGCATTTCACCGGCAGGACGAATCCCTCCGGAGCGCTCGGCCTCTTCGCCGTCACATACGCCATCAAGGTCGTCGGCTTCGCAGCCGTCCTGTTCCTCCTCGGCACCCCCGGCTGGCTCGACCGCACCTGGTTCTTCACCGGCGCGCTCGCCACCGTCATCGCGTGGCAGGTGGCCGAGGTGCTCGCCTTCTCCCGGGTGCGCACACCCCTGTACGACGACGGTGCTCCCGCGTCGTCGTCTGCGCGCCCGACTGCACCTCCGACCGCACCTCCGACGGAAGGACGCTGACATGACGGGCCCGACTCCGCCCCCCGACCCCTCGCCGGAACCCAGTCCGCAGGACATTGACGGCCGCTACTCGAACGGCGGTTATAACGCCGGAATGGCTGTCTTCAGCTACATCATTGGCGGGATCCTGGTGTGGAGTTTGATAGGCTGGGGGCTGGATAATCTCCTCGACACGCGCTGGTTGGTGCTGGCGGGAGCGTTCTTAGGTGCAGCAGGGGGTTTCTACCTCTCCCACATGCACAACCTCACACGGAACCGCACACCGAATCCGCCCGCCGGATCCCGGCTCACCTCCGGGCGTGAGGGTGGACCGGAGTGAATCCCCACAACTCAACGAGTCGGGCCAGTCACGCTGCGGCCGAACAGATCTTGCCCAATGATGGACACTGCAGAGAGGAAACGCGTTGATCGCGCTTGCGCTCCCGGCCGCAACTACCGAAGAGGGATTCGTTCCCCCGACGATCGATGACACCCACTACCGGGACATTTTTCCCTGGGGTGGCGAGTACGGCATCTGGTTCGACGGCGGTTTCGGCAAGCAGATGCTGCTGGTCATCTTCTCCGTCATCCTGATCGCCACCTTCTTCGTGATGGCATCCCGGCGCAACCAGATGGTGCCGGGCAGGATGCAGTTCCTCGGCGAGTCGGCGTACGGATTTGTCCGCAACTCCATCGGCAAGGACATCATCGGCGGACGAGACTTCATGAAGTACGTTCCGTGGCTGTTCACCGCGTTCTTCTTCATCCTCGTGAACAACATCTTCGGAGCGATTCCCTTCCTCCAGATTCCCACGTTCTCACACCCCGGCAGCGCCTACGCGATTGCCGCGATCTTCTACCTGCTCTGGGTGGGAATCGGCCTCAAAAAGCACGGGCTGCGATACTTCAAGCTCGCCGTCGTTCCGTCCGGAGTACCGATCTACATCCTGCCGATCGTCGTCCCGATCGAGATCATCTCCAACTTCATCGTCCGGCCCGTGACGCACTCACTCCGACTCTTCGCGACCATGCTCGCCGGTCACCTGATCGTCACTCTTGCCGGAACGGCAATCGAGTACATGGTCTCCACCGGCAATATCCTCCTGCAGGGGACCAGTGTCCTTGTCCTGGGCGGCGCCATTGCCATGTACATGCTCGAGGCACTGATCATGGTGCTCCAGGCGTACGTCTTCACCCTGCTGGCCGCCATCTACATCGAAGGCGCCCTGCACGCCGACGCACACTAGTCCCACAGATTCTCAACAGTCTTCCCCGTCGGGGATGATCCCAAACAACCTGTCGCACCAAGGCGGCATCTTGAAAGGAACACAATGGAAGTACAGGGTAGCCTCAACCTCGTTGGATACGGTCTCTCCGCCATCGGCGGCGGAATCGGTGTGGGTCTCGTGTTCGCGGCCTACATCAATGGCGTGGCACGTCAGCCCGAGGCCCAGCGCGTCCTCCAGCCCATTGCGTTTCTCGGCCTGGCTCTGACCGAAGCCCTTGCGATCCTCGGTCTGGTCTTCGCGTTCGTTATCGGCGCTTAGCAGCGCGGCTGAAGTTTCGTCCGAAGACCAGTTGAAGAAAAGACGGGTGAAAAATGCTTAACGCAGCGATTATGGCGGCGGAGGAGGGCTCGAACCCGCTGATCCCGAACCTCTGGGAACTGCTCGTGACCCTGGCGGGTTTTGCCGTGCTGATGTTCATCGTCATCAAGTACGTCATGCCGGCGTTCGAGAAGACGTTTGCCGCGCGCACCGAGGCAATCGAAGGCGGCATTGCCAGGGCAGAGGCCGCACAGGCAGAAGCCAACGCGGCGCTCAACGAGTACAAGCAGCAGCTCGTGGAGGCCCGCACCGAGGCCAATCGCATCCGCGAGGAAGCGCGAGCCGAGGGTGCCCAGATCCTGGCGGACCTGAAGGAGAAGGCAGCTGCCGAGTCGGCCCGCATCTCCGAGCAGGCGCATGTCCAGATCGAAGCCGAACGCCAGGCCGCAGTGGTCTCGCTCCGTGCAGAGGTCGGCACGCTCGCCACGGACCTCGCGAGCCGCATCGTCGGGGAGTCGCTCGCCGACGACGCCCGTTCCTCGCGCGTCGTCGACCGTTTCCTCGCCGATCTCGAGACGTCGACGCACGGTGCAGGCTTAAACAGCGCAGGTGCTGCGAAGTAATGGCAGGAGTATCCAGCATCTCCCTGGCGACAGTTCGTGAAGGGCTGGAGTCCCGTCTGGGCACGGCGGATCTGTCCTTCGCCGAGGACCTCTTCGGGGTCCTCGCAATCCTGGACAGCAACGCCGGACTGCGCCGCGCACTGACGGATCCGTCGCGCACCGGAAAGGACAAGGCAGTGCTGGTCGACCAACTCATCTCGGGCAGGGTCTCGCCGGATGCCCTGAGCGTGGTCGAGGACCTCGTCAACGAACGTTGGGCGAATGCCCGCGACATCGGAGATGCCCTGGAGACACTCGCGGCGACCGTGGTCGTCTCGGTGGCCGAGCAGGGCAGCGGGGTGGAGGGCCTGGAGCAGCTCGAGAACGAGTTGTACTCGTTCATTCAGGTGGTCGCCTCGAACCACGCCCTGCAGAGGGCGCTGTCCGAAGCCCAGGCGAAGCCCGAGGCGAAAGTCGAGCTCGCCCTGAAACTCGTGCCGCAGGCCGGGCCGGCAGGAAAGCTGCTCATCACACAGGCGGTGCGTGCACCGCGCGGGCTCAAGCCGGCAGCGCTCGTCGAGCGTTTCCTCGAACTGGTCGCCGCACGCCAGCAGCGCTGGATCGCCAATGTCAGCGTCACCCGTCCGCTGACGCCGTCCCAGTTCGAGCGCCTGGAATCGGGGCTCAACGCCATGTACGCCCGCGAGCTCAAGGTCCACGTCAAGGTCGACCCCTCACTGATCGGTGGAGTCCGTGTCAGTGTCGGCGACGAAATGGTCGACTCCACTGTCAGCACGCGCCTGTCCGAGCTCCGCCGAAAGCTGGCGGGATAAGGCGCGTGCGCCTTATCAGATCCGAGTCACACCCACTGAAGTACACACCGGTCGCCAGGTATTCCACGGGGACCCACACCACAGGAGAGCAGGGACTGAGATGGCCGAATTGACCATCAACGCCGAGGACGTCCGCAGTGCGTTGAACGACTTTGCGGCGTCCTACGAGCCCGGAAACGCGGAGCGAGTCGAAGTCGGCCGCGTGACCACCGCCAGCGACGGCATTGCCAGGGTCGAGGGTCTTCCCTCCGCCATGGCCAACGAACTGCTGCGGTTCGAGGACGGCACGCTTGGACTCGCCCAGAACCTCGACACCCGTGAAATCGGTGTCGTCGTGCTCGGCGACTACAACGGGATCGAAGAAGGCCAGGAAGTCCACCGAACGGGCGAAATCCTGTCCGTCCCGGTGGGCGACGCCTTCCTCGGACGCGTCGTCGACCCGCTGGGCCAGCCCATCGACGACCTCGGTGAGATCGTCGCGGAGGGACGCCGCGCCCTCGAGACGCAGGCTCCCGGCGTGACGCAGCGCAAGTCGGTGCACGAGCCCATGCAGACCGGCCTCAAGGCCATCGACGCGATGATCCCCATCGGCCGCGGTCAGCGCCAGCTGATCATCGGTGACCGTCAGACCGGCAAGACCGCCATCGCGGTGGACACGATCATCAACCAGAAGGCCAACTGGGCTTCGGGCGATGTCACCAAGCAGGTCCGCTGCATCTACGTCGCGATCGGCCAGAAGGCATCGACGATCGCCGCGGTCCGCCAGACCCTGGAGGACAAGGGCGCGCTGGAGTACACGACCATCGTCGCGTCACCGGCCTCCGACCCCGCCGGCTTCAAGTACCTCGCCCCCTACGCCGGTTCCGCCATCGGGCAGCACTGGATGTACGGCGGCAAGCACGTCCTGATCGTGTTCGATGATCTCTCGAAGCAGGCCGAGGCCTACCGCGCGGTGTCACTGCTGCTGCGCCGCCCGCCGGGACGCGAGGCCTACCCGGGTGACGTGTTCTATCTGCACTCCCGCCTGCTCGAGCGTTGCGCGAAACTGTCCGACGAGCTCGGTGCCGGGTCGATGACGGGTCTGCCGCTCATCGAGACCAAGGCGAACGACGTATCGGCGTACATCCCGACCAATGTCATCTCGATCACCGACGGCCAGATCTTTTTGCAGTCGGACCTCTTCAACGCCAATCAGCGCCCCGCAGTGGACGTCGGCGTGTCGGTGTCCCGCGTCGGCGGCGCCGCCCAGGTGAAGTCGATGAAGAAGGTCTCGGGCACGCTGAAGCTCGACCTCGCCCAGTACCGCGACATGCAGGCCTTCTCGATGTTCGCCTCCGACCTCGACGCGGCCTCACGCCAGCAGCTGACCCGTGGCGCACGCCTGATGGAACTGCTGAAGCAGGGCCAGTACTCGCCGATGCCGGTGGAGCAGCAGGTCGTATCCATCTGGGCCGGAACGAACGGCTACCTCGATGACGTACCCGTCGAGGACATCCACCGCTTCGAAACCGAATTCCTCGAGCACCTCGGCCACAAGTCGCAGATCCTCACCACGCTCGCCCAGACGGGCAAGCTGGAGGACTCGACCGCCGAGGAGCTGAAGACCCAGATCACGGACTTCAAGCAGGGCTTCTTCGGTGTCGGCGCCGACGGTCTCAACCCCGGCCACGAGGAGCACAGCGCGATCGACGACGAATCGGTCGAGCAGGAAAAGATCGTCAGGCAGAAGCGCTAGAGGCCCTGTGCGGTCGGGGGGTGTCACTTCCCGGCCGCTAGGGACCCTGGCCTGATCGCTTCCCACGTCGGAGGCGAAGGAAAGGACAAGAATGGGAGCCCAGATCCGGGTCTACCGCCAAAAGATCGCCTCCACGACCTCGACGCGGAAGATCTTCAAGGCGATGGAGCTGATCGCGACGTCGCGCATCGGCAAGGCACGCACGCGTGTCACCGCGGCGCTGCCGTACGCCAACGCGATCACCCGCGCGGTCTCGGCCGTGTCGTCGCAGACGGAGATCGACCACCCGCTGACCACCGAGCACGGTGAGGTGCGCCGTGCTGCCGTGCTGGTCCTGACCTCCGACCGCGGCCTCGCCGGTTCGTACTCGGCGGGTGCGCTGAAGCAGGCCGAGGGTCTCTTCGAGAAGCTCCGGTCCGAGGGCAAGGAGGTCCAGGCCTTCCTCGTTGGACGCAAGGCGCAGGCGTACTTCGACTTCCGCAGGCGCGAGTACGAGAAGGTCTGGACCGGCGGCACGGATTCTCCCGAGTTCGAGACCGCCCGCGAGATCGGCGAGGCGTTGCTGGCCACCTTCCTGAAGGATTACGAGGACGGCGGTGTGGACGAGATCCACGTCGTCTATACGAAGTTCAGGTCCATGGTCGTCCAGGAGCCCTCGGTGGTTCGGCTGCTCCCGCTCGAGGTCGTGGACGAGGAAGTGCCGAAGGACGGCGATCTCCTGCCGCTATATGAGTACGAGCCCGAGCCCGAGGAGGTTCTGGACGCGCTCCTCCCGAGGTACATCGAATCCCGGATCTTCTCCACCCTGCTGCAGGCCGCGGCGAGTGAGCTCGCTGCACGCCAGCGGGCGATGAAATCGGCAGGTGACAACGCCACCGAGCTCATCAAGAAGTTCACCCGACTGCGCAACACCGCCCGTCAGGCGGAGATCACGCAGGAGCTCTCCGAGATCGTGGCCGGCGCGGATGCGCTGAGCGCCTCCTGACGCCCTTCCACCCGGCTCCCTCGAGGGAGCCGGACGCACAGCTAGACTTAGTTCCACGCCATCTACGTAAATGAAGTGAGAGAGATGACTGCCCAGACTGTTGAACACGGTACGGACTCAGTTGCCACCGGCGCCACCGGCCGTATTGCACGTGTCATCGGCCCGGTTGTCGACGTCGAGTTCCCGGCCGACGCAATCCCCGCAATGTACAACGCACTCACCACCGAGGTCACCCTCAACGGGGTGACGCGCTTGATCACGTTCGAGACCTCGCAGCACCTGGGCGACAACCTCGTTCGGGCCATCTCGCTGCAGGCGACCGACGGACTGGTCCGCGGCACCGTCGTACAGGACACGGGGTCGGCCATCTCCGTACCCGTCGGCGACGTCGTCAAGGGTCACATCTTCAACGTCCTGGGCAAGCCCCTGGACGTCGAGGAGTCCGAGCTGAACATCACCGAGCGCTGGCCGATCCACCGCAAGGCACCCAGCTTCGCCTCGCTCGAGGGCTCCACGGAGATGCTCGAGACCGGGATCAAGGTCATCGACCTTCTGACGCCCTACATCAAGGGTGGGAAGATCGGGCTGTTCGGCGGCGCCGGCGTCGGCAAGACCGTCCTGATCCAGGAAATGATCACGCGTGTCGCCCGTAACTTCGGTGGCACCTCGGTGTTCGCCGGGGTCGGCGAGCGTACCCGTGAGGGCAATGATCTCTGGGTCGAGATGGAAGAGGCCGGCGTCCTCAAGGACACCGCCCTGGTTTTCGGACAGATGGACGAGCCGCCGGGAACGCGTTTGAGGGTCGCCCTGTCTGCACTTACGATGGCCGAGTACTTCCGGGATGTGCAGAACCAGGACGTCCTGCTCTTCATCGACAACATCTTCCGGTTCACGCAGGCCGGTTCCGAGGTCTCGACCCTCCTCGGCCGCATGCCGTCCGCCGTCGGCTACCAGCCGAACCTCGCTGACGAAATGGGCCTCCTGCAGGAGCGCATCACCTCGACGAAGGGCCACTCGATCACGTCGATGCAGGCGATCTACGTCCCCGCCGACGACTACACCGATCCGGCTCCGGCGACCACCTTCGCGCACCTCGATGCGACGACCGAGCTCTCCCGCGAGATCGCGTCCCGCGGCCTGTACCCGGCCGTGGACCCGCTCGCCTCGACGTCGCGCATCCTGGACCCGCAGTACATCGGCCAGGATCACTACACCACGGCCGTGCGCGTCAAGCAGATCCTCCAGAAGAACAAGGAACTGCAGGACATCATCGCGATCCTCGGCATCGACGAGCTCGGCGAAGAGGACAAGGTGATCGTCGCGCGCGCGCGCCGCATCCAGCAGTTCCTGTCGCAGAACACGTACACCGCCAAGCAGTTCACCGGCGTCGAAGGTTCCACCGTCTCGATCAAGGACACCATTGAGGGCTTCTCGGCGATCTGCAACGGCGACCTCGACCACATCGCGGAGCAGGCCTTCTTCAACGTCGGTGGCCTCGATGATGTCGAGCGCCAGTGGGCCAAGATCCAAGAGCAGACCGGTAAGTAGCACCGATGGCATCACACGGTGAACTTCAGGTCGAAATCGTTGCCGCCGACCACTTCGTGTGGTCGGGTGCGGCGCGCTCGGTGAGCGCACGCACTGCCAACGGGCAGATCGGTATCCTGCCCGGCCACACCCCCATCCTGGCGATCCTCGAAGCCGGAGAGCTCGTGGTGGAGCCGGTCAGCGGCGAACGACTGATGGTCGGTGTGGATGGGGGATTCTTCTCGGTCGATTCCAACCGCGTGGTGATCGTGGCGGACAACGCCAAGATCGGCGGTTCGGTGACGCCGGAATCCGTGTAAGCCCCTCGGCATGGAGGCACTTGGAGTGACGTTCATCGGCCTCGCTGCCGTCTTCGGCCTGCTCGTGCTCGTGATCGTGGCTTTCCTCCTCCGCCGCTACCGGCTGAATCGTGCCCTCGGGACCTTCGACTCCTCCATCCGCCTTCCCCCCCAGGGTTGGCGGGTGGGGGTTTGTCGTTATACGGACCGGAACCTGGAATGGCTCAGTCTCCTATCGCTGAGTCCACGTCCGAAATTCCGCTTCCTGCGCAGCTCTCTCATCGTCGAGGGCTGGAGGGCTCCGACGGAGGCCGAGCGCGTCCGCATCCAGCCCGGGGCGATCATCGTCCAGCTCACGTATGAGGGTGAGTCCGTGGACCTCGCCATGAAGTACGACGTCTACGCCGGTCTCTCCTCCTGGATCGAGGCCGGTCCCGTGATCGGCATCGGTACCTGGCGCTAGTCTTCGCTGCTGTTCGACCGGCACTGCTCGACCGGCCTGATCCAGGTGCCGGCGCGCAGTACGCCCCGCAACTCCAGATCGGGCGACACCACGACGGCGTCGGCGCGCAGGCCGCTCCGCAGGCTCCCCAGCTCATCGGCAAGACCGAGGACCCCGGCCGGGACCGAGGTGGCGGAACGAACAGCGTCGACGACGTCCACCCCCGCCTCCATGGTGCAGCGGACGACGTCCAGCAGACTTCCGGCACCCCCTGCCAGCGCGCCTGACTCGGTCAGGACCGCCGAACCGCCGACCACGGTGATCTCCCGGTGTCCCAACCGGTAGATTCCGGACTCGCAGCCCGTCGCCGCTGTCGAATCGCTCACCAGGCAGATGTTCTCGGAGCCCGCGATGGTGAAGGCCATGCGAACCGTCTCGGGATGCAGGTGCACGTTATCCGCGATGAGTTCGACCGCGATTTCGCCGGCCCGGGCGCGCTGCAGGAGCAACGGGACCGGGCCGGGGGAGCGGTGGTGGATGGCGGGCATGGCATTGAACAGATGTGTGGCGGTGGGCCGGCCGCTGAATCCGGCGAATCCGGTGGACGCCAGTTCCTCATTGATGAGGTCGAGCGCCCCAGTGGCCTCCTCCGTGGAGCTGTCGGTGTGCCCGATGGACGGGATGACCCCGTGCATGACGAGTTCGTAGACGAGCACGTCGCTTCCGGGCAGCTCGGGCGCGTAGGTCATCGACGCGAGATAACCCCGACCCGCCGCGACGAGGCGCGCAACATCCTCCTGGGTGGGCAGCAGCAGGAACGCGGGGTCGTGGGCGCCGCTGCGTTCCTTCGAGAGGAACGGGCCCTCGGCGTGGATTCCACCAATCAGTCCTTCCTCGGTCGCATCGGCAAGTCTGCCGAAGGCCGCCTCGAGAACCCCGAGGGGTGCCGCGCAGGTGCTGGCGAGGACCGTCGTGGAACCGCTGCGGTGCAGGTGGGCTGCCGCACGCTCGACGTCGGCCCTGGATCCCGAGGTGAAGTCGCCGCCGTCCGCGCCATGGCAGTGGAGGTCGATGAGGCCGGGGATGATCAGGTATCCCTCGGGTAGCCGCTCTTCGGAGCCCCCGGCTGCTCCGGGCCCGGCCTGTGTGATGCGGGTACCGTCCCAGCACAGCACACCGTCGTCGATGATTCCCGCGTCGGTCAGCAGTCGTCCGGACAGTGCTGCGGGCGTTCCGCTCGAGAGGGCCATGATCCGATTCTAGGCTGTCGCCATTCACGCGCCGCGGGGTGTCCCGGCGGGTTGTCCTGGCGGAGGGGCCTAGAAGAGCCGGGACCCGCTGTCGTCGACGCCGCGCATCGCGTCGTAGTCGAGGGTCAGGCAGTCGATGCCCCTGTCGTTCGCGAGCACGCGGGCCTGCGGCTTGATCTGCTGCGCGGCGAAGACCCCGCGGACCGGCGACATGAGCGGATCCCGGTTGAGCAGCTCGAGGTAGCGCGTGAGCTGCTCGACGCCGTCGATGTCGCCGCGGCGCTTCAGCTCGATGGCGACTGTGCGGCCCGTGGCATCGCGGGCGAGAATGTCGACCGGGCCGATCGCCGTCATGTACTCCCGGCGGATCAGTGAAAAGCCCGCGCCGAGGAGCTCGATCTGCTCGGCGAGGAGCCGCTGCAGATCCGCCTCGACGCCGTCCTTGACGAGGCCCGGATCCACACCGAGATCGTGGGAGGAATCATGTAGCTGCTCGCGGATACTGATCACGAGCCTGTCGTCGGTCTTGGCGTGCTGCACGGTCCAGACCTCGGTGATGCCCTCGGCGCGATCGGCGTCATCGGGGGCGCTCACGCGCAGCGTCGCGGGCGGGCTCATCCAGTTCAGTGGCTTGTAGGAGCCGCCGTCGGAGTGCACCAGGACGGAGCCGTCCGACTTCACCATCAGGAGCCGGGTAGCCAGCGGGAGATGCGCCCGGAGGCGGCCGATGTAATCGACGGAGCAGCGGGCAATGACAAGACGCACGACGAGAACTCTACCGGCACCCGCACCGTACCCGGCGCCCTCAGGGCCGGCGGATCGGGCAGACTTGGAGGGTGCCCCGTTCCAACCGACCGAACCGTCCGCGCGGTTCCTCCCGGCCCAAGTGGGCTGCGCCGCCCGAGCCTGATCCCGAGCGCGCGCGTGCCGGACTGCCGCTGCGGGAGTCCGCGCCCGACGGCGAGTGGTCCGTGCGTCGGATCACGGACCGGAACGCGGCCAAGACCTACACCTGCCCGGGCTGCAATTCGTTCATCTCGCCCGGCATCGCGCACCTGGTGGTGTGGCGGGAGGACTCGCTGTTCGGTCCCGAAAGGGCCCTCGCGGACCGTCGGCACTGGCACCTGAAGTGCTGGCAGACCCGGAACTTCCGGTACTGAAGGCGCGTTGCGGACTGCGCCATACACTGATGGGATGGCCAGCGATATTCCCGACTACTCCTTCACGACCAGCGGGGCGCCCATCGAGATCCGCGCGTCGACGGTGCTTCCCGCCGATCGCCGCAACGTCGAACTGAGGACTGCCGACGGTCTGACCCTTGTGGGCGAGTTCGCCGCCCCTGTCGGCCACACCCCCAGGGCGACCCTCGTGACGCTCCATCCGTTACCCACGCACGGCGGCTTCATGGATTCCCACGTCTACAAGAAGGCGGCCTTCCGTCTTCCCGCCCTGGCGGACATCGCGGTGTTGCGCTTCAACACGCGCGGTACGTGTTCCCCGCGCGGCTGCAGCGAGGGCGCGTTCGACGGCGGCGAAGCCGAACGCCTCGACCTGCAGGCTGCCGTCGACTGGGTCGTGGCACAGGGACTCCACCACGTCTGGCTCGTGGGGTGGTCCTTCGGCACCGAGCTGTGCCTGAGGTACGGCTCGCGGGATCCCGTGGCGGAGCTCATCGAGGGCGCCATCCTGCTGTCTCCGCCGCTGCACCGCGCCGATGCCGCCGACCTCGACACCTGGCGCGCGAGCGGTCTGCCCCTGAAGGTCCTCGTTCCCGAACTGGACGACTACCTCGTGCCCGACGACGCGGCGCACCGGTTCGCACGGGTGCCGCAGGCGGATGTCATCGGCGTCGACGGCGCGAAGCACCTCTGGGTGGGGGAGAAGTACGCGGCCCGGGCGCTCAACGAGATCGTCGCCGTCGTCCGCCCCGACCTCGAGCTTCCGCTGCCCTCGGTGTGGACCGGGCCGGCCGCCGTGGAGCAGTCGCCGCTGAAGGTCGACTGACCCCGGTTGATGCTCCCGGTTGATGCTCCCGGTTGATGCTTCCGTGCGGGCGGTTACTGGCTGTCCTGACGGGCGATGAAGACCTCCTTGAGTAGGAGCATCACCGCTGCCGCCGTTGGGATGGCGATCAGCGCTCCGAGGACGCCGAGGAGGGTGCCGCCTGCGATCACGGCGATCACGGCGACCGCCCCGGGCACCGCCACGGCGCGCTGCATGATGCGGGGGGAGATGAAGTACGCCTCGAACTGCAGGTAGGCGACATAGGGGATGGCGAACAGGAGCGCCGTCTGCCAGCCGTCCGTGAGCGCGATCAGGCTGACCAGGACGGCGGCGATGGTGCCGCCGACCAGCGGGATGAACGCCAGCAGCGCAACGACGAATGCCAGGAGGACGGAGAACGGGACGTCGGCGATGGACATCACTATGAACGCGAAGGTCCCGTTGAGCATCGCGACACACGCCTGCCCGATGACGTAAAGGCCGACGCTGCGGGTGATTTCCTCCGAGAGGACCTCCACGCGCGCCCGGCGCGAACGTGGGGCGAGTCGGTAGGCCCACTTTTTCATGGACGGCAGGGACGCCAGGAAGTAGAGGGCGAGGACGAGGATCACCAGCGCGCCGAAGAGGCCGCTGACGATGACCGTGCCCACGCCCAGCACGCCGCCGAAGATGCCGCCGACGGCTCCGTTGTTCGCGAAGAACTTGTCGATCTCGGAGGTGATGCGGTCGCGGACCTGGAACTGCTCGTCCACGGTAGTGAAGAATTCGGAGCTGAGGAAGTTCTGGGCATATCCGGGCCCGCGGGCGATGATCTGCGAGGACTGGTTCACGATCGTGGGAATGAGCAGTGCGACGAACCCCACGACGATCCCACCGAGGGTCAGGAATGACAATGCGATGCCTGCCGGGCGCGGAACCCGCTTTGTCTCGAGCCAGCGGACCACCGGATCGAGACCCAGCGCGATGAACAGCGCGGCCCCGATCCAGACCAGGAGCTGGCCGACATTCGTGATGATGAAGAACGCGAGGAGGGCGAGGC
>JAABUN010004320.1_pt1 | contig 19640 bp, 18 predicted proteins | sample 5559311 | NCBI WGS metagenome assembly JAABUN01 (sample SAMN10711877, study PRJNA513370) | rock metagenome | isolation source: Antarctica rocks | place: Antarctica: Victoria Land, Siegfried Peak sud | reverse complement strand
GTCGCCGGCCTGGACCGCGCCGCGCTGCACAGCCAGCTCGCCTCCGGACTGCGGGTGGCCGTGCACCTCGTGCGCTCGTCGCAGGACGGGGTGCGCCGGCTCGCCGAGGTCTGCCTGCTCGAACGCGGTGCGGACGGGCTCGTGCAGGCCGTCCCGGCGTGGAGCTGGGACGGAGCAACGCCCCTCGGGGCAGCCGGACCGGCGTCGGCGGCGCTGCGGGAGCTGGTGGGGGCGTGGTGACCGCCGGGGTGCTCGCCGTCGGCCTCGCCGCGGGCTCAGCGGCCTGCCTGGTCGCGTTGCGGCCCCGTGGCGAGCAGCGACTGCGGGGCCTCGGCCTGGACGGTCGGGCCCCGTCGGACTGGGCCCCCTCGGACGGGGCCCCCTCGGACGGGGCCATGTCGGGCAGGGCCACGTCGGACGGGGCCGCGCCGGCGTGGTCTCGGTCGTCAGGAGCCCGGTCAGCGGGGGCTCGCTCGGCGGGCGCCCGGCCGGCCTCCCCGACCCGTGCCGTCCTGCTGGTCGTCGGCTGCGCCCTCCTCGGGGTGCTGCTGGGCCCCGTGCCGGCACTGCTGGCGCTCGTCGCCGTCGAGTGCGGACGGCGCACGCTGACCGCACGCCGCCGGGCCGCCTCGCGTGCGGTCGAACGTCGGCAGGCGGTCGAGGCGTGCTCGGCGCTGGCCGCGGAGCTGCGGGCTGGCCGGTCACCCGCCGCCGCACTGGCGGTCGCCGCCGACGTCGCCACCGGGCCCAGCCGCTCGCTGCTGCGCGGCGCAGCGGCTGCCGCCCAGCTCGGCGGAGACGTGCCGGGGGCGTTGACAGCTCCCGGGCCGACGGGCATCTCCACCACGGCCGTGCCGGAGGTCCTGCGCAGCCTGGCCGCCTGCTGGACGGTGTGCGCGACCTTCGGCAGCGGCCTCGCCGTCGCGGTCGACCGGCTCGAGGAGGGTCTGCGTGCCGACCAGGACCGGCGACGAGCGGTGGCCGCAGAGCTGGCCGGGCCCCGGGCCACCGCCGCCATGCTGGCCCTCCTGCCGGGTGCCGGGCTCCTGCTCGCCGTCGGGCTCGGCGCCGATCCGGCGGGAGTGCTGCTCGAGACCCCACTCGGTCTGGTCTGCCTGACGGTCGGGCTCGGGCTCGACGGCCTGGGCCTGCTGTGGACCCACCGGCTCGTGGCGCGAGCCGGCGGGGTCTGATCGGTGACCACTGCGCTGGCGGCGCTGTGCGCGGCGCTCGCGGTCGCCGCGCTGCTGGCCAGGCCGGGTGCGGGGCGGCTGCAGCGGGTGCTGCCCGCCGGGGGTCCGCGCCGGACCACCCCTCGGATGGACCCCGCCCGACCGGCGTGTGCGGTGGCGGGGCTGGCGCTCGTCCTCGTGGTGGCAGGGCCGCTCGGGATCGCGGCCGGCCTGGCGGTGGCGCTGGTGGGGCCGGTGCTGCTCGCGCGGGCCGAACCGCGGGTGGTGCGCCAGGAGCGGGAGCAGCTCGCGCGCGACCTCCCGCTGCTGCTGGACCTGCTGGGCGCCTGCCTCTCCGGTGGGGCGCCCCTGCCTGCGGCGGCGCACGCCGTGGCGGCCGCGATTCCTGGCCCTGCCGGCCGTCGGCTCGCTGCTGTCTCAGCCGCTCTTGCCGTCGGCTCGCCGCCCGTCCAGGCGTGGGCGGCGCTCGGGGGACCGGCGGAGGCGGGCCGGCCTGCGCCGGGCAGGGCAGTGCCTGGGGGCACCCGGAGGGGCAGCGCGGCTGCTGACGGCGCAGGCCCTGGCGGCGCAGGGACCGAGGACCCGTGCGCGGTGGCCGCCCGCACGCTGGGCCGTGCGGCTGACAGCGGAGCGCCCGTCGTCGGGGCGGTGTCGCGGCTTGCCGCCGAGGCTCGGGCCCAGGCCCGCGCGGACGGCGAGCAGCGCGCTCGGCGCGTCGGCGTGCTCGTGGTGGCGCCGCTGGGGCTCTGCTTCCTGCCCGCCTTCGTGCTGCTCGGGGTCGTGCCGGTGGTCGCCGGTCTCGCCGGACCGCTGCTCGCGTCATTCTGAGCGGCCGCCCTGCCTGTCAGGCGCGCGACTGCGTCGGCGGGCCCACCTCGACCGCGACGCCCGCGGCGATGTCGCTCGTGAGAGCGGCGTACGCGTCGAGCAGCTCGAGGTGCCGCGTCGTCAGGACCACGGACAGCAGCAGACCGGGCGCCGCCTCTGGCAGGTGCACCTCGACGACGCCGGCGGAACCGGGGGGCGGATCGTCGCCGCCGCCGGAGGCCGCACCGGCCTCGCGGACGGTCACGACGTCGACGCTGCGGACCGCCCGGCCCGCGGCGAGTGTCAGCCGGCTCACCTCGCCGGCCGTGCTGGTGCGGTCGAGCGCCCACTCGTGGAGGCCGTCCGGAGCCAGCGCCGCCTCGTCCAACGGCTGCGCCGACACGACGAGCGAGGCGGTGACCGGCCCGCCCTGCCACAGCTCGACGTGGACGGCGCACAGGACCACGCCGGGCGCCTGTGTCGTCCGGTCACGCACGTCGGCCAGCCAGGCGCGCAGTGGGGGGCCGAGCAGCTGCTCGTCGACCGGGTCGGTCGCCCCGCCGTCTGCTGTCCACATGACCGTGAACCCCACCGGGAGCGGGACCGACAAGGACAGGGACGGGGACAGGGACGGGGCGCTCACCAGCCGCTCGCCGGGGCCGTGCCCGTCCGCTCCACCCGTGGCGCGGGCCCCGGCGGCGTCGCGTCGACGCAGCGCGGGGTGGGGCGCCGGCCGGGCTGGGCCGTGGACGAGACCAGCGGGGTGTGGCCGGGCAGCTGGACCGTGGGTGGCGCCAGCGGGGTCCGGCCGCGTCGCCGCTGGACCACGCCGGCGACCCCGTACACCGACATCCCCAAGCTCGCCTGGTCCAGCTGCAGCTTGGCGAAGCGCCACGGCGCCTCGCCGGCAGGCATCGATCCGGACGTCAGCAGGGACGGCAGGCGCTTCTCCGCCAGGCCAGTCGCCGCGTTCCTGGCTGTGAGGGCCTTCCCGGCGGCGCCGATCGCCAGCACTCCCGGCACGACTCCGACAGCAGCGAGCGCCACATCCGTGGCCGAGCCGTCGGCGTAGGCAGCGAGGGCGCCGGTCGCGAGCAGGGCGACGGCACCCGCCACCAGCGCCACGCCGGGGACGAAGAGCGCGAGCAGTGCGACCACGGTGGCGGCGTCCGCGATGGCCGTGAGCAGCTCGGGGTTGTTGCGCACCGTGTCACCGAGACCGGTGTGCAGCCGCTGGAGGAGTCCGGGGACCGGCGGTGCGGACTCCGTGGCGCGACGGGCCGCGTGCGCGGCGATCTCGGCCTCCGCGACGGCCCTGGCCGCGATCCGCCGTCCCCAGGCGCGCGCCTCGTCGAGGTCCCGCTGCGCCAGCTCGGCGGCGGCTCCTCCGGTGGTGCCCGGTGGCGCCGGGCCGCCCAGCAGCGCCACGGACTCCGCGCCCGCCGGCGGTCTCGTGTAGCGGTAGCCGTCCAGCGATCGGTAGAGACCTCCGGTCGCGGCGTGGAGGCGCTGGAGGGCGCCCTCGGCGTCAGCTTCAGCGCGGCGGCCCTCCGCCTGCAGGTCCAGCAGGGCGTCCCGGTAGGCCATCAGCGCCATGGCGGTCACCCGGAAGGCGCGGCGAGCTGTGCTCGACGAGCGGGGGAGCTCGCCCAGAGCCGTGCCGAACTCCACGGCGGCATCTCCTCGCCAGCACCAGCTGGCAGCCCCCAGCTGCTCCACCTTGACGGTGGCCGTGAAGAGCTCGTCGGCCACGCGGTCCGCCTCGCGGGACAGCCGACCGATGGCCCAGCAGTCTCCCGGTGCCGGGTCGAAGCCCAGGGCGGGGTAGCGGTGGTCGCTCATCCGGTGGCCTGGGCGAGCTGGCCATCGACATCCCGGTAGTAGCGCACCGCCTCGTCGAGCTGATCGCCGGCCACGCCGGCCGCGTGAGCGAGGGTGTCGAGGCCGTGTCGCCAGTGGTCGTGGAAGTCCAGCAGTGCTGAGGTCAGCTGGGCGCTGCCGGCCTCCACAGTGGTCGTCTCGGCCAGGGAGCGCGTCGCCCCGTCGAGCCGGTCACGCACGTCCCGCAGGGCGCGCACGACCTCCGTCAGGGCCGCCGGGTCCACCGCGATCAACGACATGTCCCACCTCCTCGGCCGCGGACGCTAGGGCCGGCAGGGGCGGGGCAGGGGCTGCCGCGACGATCTGTGGACAACAGCGAGACGCCCGCCCCGCCCGGCACGACCGTGCGGGTCGGTGTCTGTCCGCGTGGTCCACAGCCCGGGGGGATGAGCCGGCCCGGCGTCCACAGAAGCCCTGCACGGCATGGAGATCGGCCGTCCGCGCCACGACCGTCGACCTCGCCGGGCGCTCGCCCGGCAGTCCGAGCCCGGCCTGTCCGCCGGGCCGTCCTGGAGGTCGCCATGCCTGCTCTGTCCGCCATCCGCACCGCCCCCGTCCGCGCCGCCGTCCGACTGCAGACCCTGCGGACCGAGGACCGCGAGGCGGGCATGACCACCGCGGAGTACGCCGTGGGGACGGTGGCCGCCTGCGGCTTCAGCGGTGTCCTCTACAAGGTCATCACCAGCGACGCCGTGCTCGACCTTCTGAAGGGGGTCATCGGCAAGGCGCTCAAGCTGTCGTTCTGATCCCGTCCGTCCGCCCGGGCCGGTGCGCGAGCACCGGCTCGGGCCCGGCCGGGGGAGGACCCGTGCCACACACCCGCTGCTCGCCGTCCCCGATCGGCACCGGATCCCGTAGCCGCCGGCCTCGACCCGCCGACGCCGGCATGGTGACTGCCGAGACCGCCGTCGTGCTCCCGGTGCTGCTGGTCGTCCTGGCGGCCGCCGTCTTCGTGCTCGCTTGCGTCAGCGCCCAGCTGCGCTGTGCGGATGCCGCCCACCTCGCGGCCAGGGCCGCCGCTCGTGGCGACGCCCCTGCGGACGTCGTGACGGTGGGCCGGTCCGTCGCCCCGTCGGCGGCCGAGGTGACTGTCGAGCGGCGCGGCGGGCAGGTGCACGTGCTCGTGGCCGCCGAGGTGCGGCCCTTCGGCTCGGGCTTGTCGGTCCTGCCACCGGTGCGCGTCACCGGCCGCGCCGTGGCCCTGGACGAGGAGGCCGGGCCATGAGCCCGTCCGCCGACGAGCGGGGGAGCGCCACGGTCCTCGTGCTCGCTCTCTCGATGGTCGTGGCGCTGCTCGGCGCGGTCCTCGCCACGCTCGGCGCCGTCGGTGTCGCCCGCCACCGGGCGGCGTCTGTCGCCGATCTCGCCGCGCTGGCGGCCGCCTCCGGGGCACTGGAGGGGCCGGGTCCGGCGTGCGAGGCGGCGCAGCAGGTCGCGACGTCGGCGGGCGGGGTGCTCACCGACTGCCGGCTCGTCGGTGCGGTCGCCGACGTCACCGCCGAGGTGCGCCCGGCCGGCCAGATCGGCGACCTCGGCTCGGCGACCGCCCGTGCCCGGGCCGGCCCGTCGACCGGGAGCTGAGCGCCCGCCCAGCCGGGCCACACGACGATCTTGACTGAACGGCTCGGGGGCGCCAGGCGAACACCGCCGCGAAGACGGCCACAGCGCCGCCGCCGGTGCCGGTGGCATGGACGACCGCGCCCTCCCGGCATGGGGAGCCGGCGTCGCTGACGCTGAGGATGAGGTTGTCCTCCGGCGTACGTCCGGCAGCAGGCCCTCGGTGTGAGGGCCAGTGAGTCGCACCTGCTCCATCGGGTTGACCCTCGGAGCCAACTGCCGGCGCCCGCCTTGGCCGCACGCTGCGCTCGCCCGTCCCAGGAGCTGCGTGCGGCGCTGCCCGCACGCACCGCGTCCGGTGCACCGACCGAAGGGCCAGCGTCATGCGAGGATCGGGATGTGAGCGTGACGGAGGTGCTGAACCGCCCGCGGCTCACGGTGTACCAGCCGATCGTGGACCTTCGCACTGGTGCTCTCGTCGCAGTGGAGGCGCTGACCCGCGGCGCAGATGACCCGTCGAACCCGGCCGACCTGTTCGCTGATGCGGCAAGGGCTGGCTGCCTCGAAGCCCTGGACGAGGCGTGCCTGCAGGCCGCGCTCGAGGGGGTGGGACGTGCCGCCGCACCGTTGACCCTGTTCGTCAACGTCGAGCCGACGACGCTGTCCGCACTGGGGTCCGGGCGGCTGGCGGCCCTCGCCCGGCGCGTGAGCGAGAGGATCCAGGTCGTCCTGGAGGTCACGGAACGAGACCTCCTCGACCGGCCGGCGGATCTCGTGCGCACCGTCGACCAGGCGCGCGACCTGGGCTGGGGCATCGCGTTGGACGACGTCGGCGCCGAACCGGCGGCGCTGGCCCTGCTGCCCTTCCTCGCTCCGCACGCATCAAGCTCGACCTCGCCCTGGTGCAAGGCCGCAGCACGCCGCAGGCTGCTGCGGTGGTCAACGCCGTCGGTGCCGAGGCAGAGCGCTCCGGCGCTCGGGTGCTCGCTGAGGGCATCGAGACGCAGCAGCACCTCGACCGCGCTCTCGCGTTGGGTGCCACCCTCGGACAGGGCTGGCTGTTCGGTCGGCCGGCGCCACTGGGGAACATCACGATGGACGCCTTGGTCCTGCCGGCGGTGCCGGCCCCCGGCCACCCCTCCGCCCGGGACCCCGGCGTCACGCCGTTCGACGTCCTCGCGGCCGCCACCCTCCCCCGACGCGCGACCGTCCAGCTGGTCAGCTCCATGAGCCGTCAGCTCGAGCACCAGGCCGTCCTGCTCGACGAGAAGGCTGTCGTGCTGGCGTCGTGTCAGCACGCCCGGCTGTTGACGAATACACCCTGCGGCGGTACGCCTCGCTGAGCTCGGTCACGTCCTTGACCGCCCTGCTCGGCCCCGGCATGGCCGACGAACCGACACCCGGCGTACGCGGGACTGCCCTCGACCCTGACGACCCGCTCGCCGACCTGTGGGTCGTCACCGTCATCGCGCCGCACTTCGCGGCAGCCCTGGTGGCCCGCGACGCAGCCCCCGCGGCGGCCGCCGCCGACGCCGACGCGGCCCGGCAGGGCGTGCCGTCCGCTGCAGCCGACTCCGGTCCGCAGGCTCCAGCCCGACCCCGTGTGCTCGAGTACGTGCTGACCTACGACCGCACCCGGGCCGTGCAGGTCGCACACCTGCTGCTGCAACGGCTGCAGACCCCGGCCAGCAACGGGACCCGCTGGGTCTCGTCGCCGCGACGGGCCAGGGCGACGATCCCGGAGCGTCCTGAGTTCTCGAGGCTGCTCGAGCGGGCGGTCGCCGCCGCGACCAACAGCATCGTCATCGTCGATGCGACCCTGCCCGACCTTCCGCTGATCCACGTGAACGACGCGTTCGTCGCCCTCACCGGCTACTCCCGAGCCGAAGCACTGGGTCAGAACTGCAGGTTCCTCCAGGGGCCAGACACCGACCGCGCGCAGGTCGAGCTCCTCAGGCGCCAGCTTCAGGGTGGCCGGCCGTTCAGCACGGTCCTGCGCAACGTCCGTCGCGACGGCACGGGCTTCTGGAACGAGCTGCACATCTCCCCCGTCCGGGACCCGGCCGGCCGCATCACGCACTACATCGGCGACCAGCACAACGTCACCGAACGGGTCGAGCGCGAACAGCACGTCACCCGCCGGGCCTACCACGACGAGCTCACCGGCCTACCGAACAGGGCGCAGCTGCTCGCCCACCTCGACCTCGAGCTCCGCCGTGCACGACGCAGCGGGACCGGTGTTGCGGCCCTGCTCCTCGACATCGACGGCTTCAAGACCATCAACGACCGGTTCGGCCACCCAGCCGGCGATGCGGTGCTGAGGGCCGCCGCGCACCGACTCCGACGGGCGGTCCGCTCCGGCGACCTGCTGGGTCGCCTCGGCGGGGACGAGTTCCTCATGGTCCTCGCCGGCCTGCACCACCAGACGGAGGCCCAGGCCGCCGCCGGCGTCGCAGCGGCCGCCTTGCGCGGGGACCAGGACATCGACCTCGTCACCCGGCACCTGCGCGAGTCCCTCGACGAGCCCCTCGAGGTCGGGGGCACTTCCGTGCGACTGCAGATCAGCGTCGGTTCGGCGCTGTTCCCCCGCGACGGCCGCGACGGCCAGTCCTTGATCGTCCACGCCGACCGCGACATGTACCAGGACAAGCTGCGCACCGGCCGTTGAGGGCCTTCCACCACACCTGCTGTGACCTGCCGTCCGGGTGCTGCCGGCCGCGCTGCCCGTGACCGACTGCCCGTGCCGACGGGGGTCGGGCGGGCCGCAGTGCACGGGCCGACGGCCCGCTTGAGCGGGGGTCGGGCTGCAGCGGACGCCCTCGAGGACGTGGTGCTCGCGCGAGGGCTCTCGGGCGTCCGCCCGTCCGCTTCGTCAGCGGCACCATCGGGTGTCAGCGGCGGAGGCAGGTGCGCACCCGGTGCACCTGACGGCGGCTGGAGCGCTGTCCAGCCGGTCGAAGAGCAGCGTCGTCGAGCACTTCTCGCACCGTGTGCCGAGTCCGGCGTCCCAGCGGAGCAGGGCTCGTGCTGCGCTGTCGGCGAGCTCACGCGCGTGGGTGTGCACGCCGGTCGTGGCGCAGCCGCTGCTGGCACTCATGCTGAGGTCCTGCACCGGACCGGTCCGCTCCTCGAGCAGGCCCCGCCGGCGTGCGACCCAGGCGGCCGCTTCCTGCGAGGTGAAGCGCCCGGGGTAGCCCGTGAGCAGCGCCTCGACCGAGGCCGCCGTGCCGGGGGCGTCCGTCATGCCTGCGAACGCTACGGCCCCGCCGGACCGGTCGCCGCCCAGGACCGTGACCTGCTGCGATGGACCGCCGGCCGCGGTCGTCGTCGCGGGCGGACGGACCTCCACGCGGCGCGCCCAGGAAGCGACGCGGACCGCCCCTGGAGAGCCTGCTGAAGGTCGGCACCGCCGACGCGGGCACCATCGGCGGCGACGCGGTCGACGTGCTGCGCCGGCACCTGTTCGGGCGTGCGAAGGTGACGCCGACCTGCCGAGGGCCAGCGAGCGGAGCGCCGGGTGACTGACGTTGATCGACAGCGGACGGGGACGAGCCCGCGGGTCGCCCTGGTCACCGGCTCGTCCTCCGGCATCGGCGCCGAGGTCGCGCGGCGCCTCGCCGCAGAGGGCATGCACGTCGTCGTGAACTCCCGGGCCTCGGTCGCGGCGGGGCGAGCCGTCGCAGCGGAGATCGGTGGCACCTACGTCCAGGCTGACGTCGGCGACCCGCTGTCAGCGCAGGCGCTCGTCGACCAGGTGGTGGACGCGCACGGCCGGATGGACGTGCTGGTGAACAACGCCGGCACGACCCGGGTGATCCCGCACGACCAGCTGGCCGCTGCCACACCCGAGGTCTGGCGCGAGCTGTACGAGGTGAACTGCATCGCACCGTTCGTGCTCGTGACCGCCGCCGAACGGGCGCTGCGCGCCGCCGCGCCGGGGTGCGTCGTCAACGTGTCCAGCCTGGCGGGCGTACGACCCGTGGGCAGCTCCATCCCGTACGCCGCGAGCAAGGCGGCCCTGAACCACACGACCCGGCTGCTGGCGCGGGTTCTCGGACCGCAGGTGCGGGTCAACGCCGTCGCGCCGGGTCTCGTCGACACCCCGTGGACCGAGGACTGGGACGACGTGCGGGCCTTCGTACAGCAGAAGGCTCCGCTGCGCAGGTCGGCGACGCCCGCAGACGTGGCAGAGGTCGTGCTCGGGCTCGTCCGGGCCGACTACGTGACCGGCGAGGTCGTCGTCGTCGACGGCGGACTCGGGCTCAGCTGAGCGTCGATGCTCGCTGCGTGCGGCACAGACCCCTTTCCCGACCGCGAGGCCGTCGCTCGGTCGCGGGCATTCACCGACCGGCATGGCCGGGCGCTGAACGGGGATACGGTCGCCGTCGGACGTCTCGTCTAAGGGGGACGGCGTGCAGCAGCTGACGGGGATCGATGCGAACTTCCCGTACATGGAGACCGGCGCCACGGTCGGCCATGTCTGCGGCGTGGCGCTGCTGGACCCGAGCACCAGCACCGGGCCGCTGACCTTCGAGGCGGTGCGCTCCGTCGTCGAGCAGCGTCTCCCGCAGCTCCCGCCGCTCCGCCGGCGTCTGGTCCAGGTGCCGCTCGGCATCGACCGGCCCTGGTGGGCGGATGATCCTGACTTCGACCTCGACTTCCACGTGCGCGAGCTGGCCCTGCCGGCGCCCGGAGACGAGCTCCAGCTCTCCGAGCAAGTGGCCCGGATCGCCTCACGAGCGCTCGACCGGGGCCGCCCGCTGTGGGAGCTGTACCTGGTGTCCGGCGTCGAGGGCGGCCGGATGGCGCTGATGGTGAAGTTCCACCACGCAGCGCTCGACGGCGTCGCCGGCGCGGAGCTGCTGACGACGCTGCTCGACCCGACGAGCACGCCGCCCGACCCGCCTCCCGCCGAGCCGTGGGACCCACCGCCGGTCCCCAACGAGCTCCAGATGTGGGTGCGCGGCGTCGCCGGGGTGTCCCTGCAGCCGCTCAAGCTGCTCGACTTCCAGCGCCGGCTGCTGCGGACGCTGCCCCGCTCGACAGCGTTCGTCGGCCGGTCGGCGGCGCCGGCCCTGACGAACCTGGGGCGGCTGATGACCGGGGGCGGCTCCCCCGACGGTCAGCTGCTCGCCGGGCCGGCCATGGTCGCGCCGCGCACGCCGTTCAACCGGCCGATCACGCCCCACCGTCGCTGGGCGTACGGGTCCGCCTCGCTCAGCGCCGTGAAGGAGGTAAAGACCGCCTTCGGGGTGACCGTCAACGACGTCGTGATGGCGGCGTGCGCGGGAGCCGTCCGCCGCTGGCTCGAGGTCCACCGCGAGCTGCCCGCCCAGCCGCTGCTCGCCATGGTGCCCCTGTCGATCCGGACCTCCGAGCAGCGGGGGCAGTTCGGCAACCGCGTGTCCGCGATGATCGCGTCGCTCCCCACCCACCTGGCCGACCCGGTCCAGCGCCTGTCGGCGGCGCACGAGGCGATGCGGGCGGCCAAGGAGCAGCACCAGGCGATCGGCGCCGAGGTGCTGCAGGACGTCACGCAGTTCGCCCTGCCGGCCCTGGCCACCCGGGCGGCCAGGGTCGCGGCGCAGATGCGGGCGACCGACTACGTCAACCCGCCGTACAACCTCGTGATCTCGAACGTGCCGGGCCCCCGCACCCCGCTCTACCTCGCGGGCGCCAAGGTGCTCGGCTACTACCCGGTGTCGGTGGTCGCCGATGGCCAGGGGCTCAACATCACCGTCCAGAGCTACCTCGACCACCTCGACATCGGGCTGGCCTCGTGCCGGGAGCTGGTGCCCGATCTCTGGGACCTGCTCGGCTACCTGAAGGACGCGATCGACGAGCTCCACGAGGCGGCACTGCAGCAGCGTGACTCCGAGATGGCCCGCGACGACGGCGGGAACGCTCCCTGACGTCGCCGGCCCGACCAGCTGGCACCCCGCGACGAGCACCTCCCGACTCCCGTGCCGCGCTCGTCGCCCAAGGCGCTGGACGCTGGGAGCGGGGTCAGCGAGGGCGTGTCTCCCCATGGTCCGCGGAGCCACATGACGGATGGTGCTGCGTAGACCGCGCCGCGGCGGAAGCTGACGGCGAGCTAGAGCGAACGTACGGCGTGCGCGCGGCCGGCGTGAGGCAGCACCCGCCCCGTTCGAGCTGTGGGGCGGGTGCTGCGACGGCGGTCTACTTCTGCAGCTTGGCCGGACCACCCTTGGCGACGCCGCTGTCGAACGTCAGCACGTCGATGCCGCGCAGGTAGTCGATGACGTAGACCGTCTTGCCGTCCGGGGCCCAGTGCGGCGCCGACGCGCTGCTGTCCAGCGGGAGGAAGAACCCCTTCTCGGTGATGTTCCCGTTCTTGGCGACGTCGAGGAACTTCGTGCCGCTCTCGTAGGCGGACAGCGCAACCAGCCCGCCGTCGCGGAAGGTGGGGTGCTGCTCGAACCAGTGGACGGAGCAGCCGAGCTTGTAGCCGCCGGCCGGGGTGTTGCCGTCCGTGTAGTCGCCCTCGCGCAGCTTGTAGGTGTCGGCGTAGGTAAACGTCGGCGCGGTGCTGTTGCCGGACTTGACCGTGAAGGTCGAGAAGGCGCCGTTGTCGGGCCCGCACGTCGGTTCGGCGTTGGTCTCACCACCGCTCAGCATGACGCTCGCCGACCCCGCCTGCGGGAACTCGACGCTGTGCACGAAGCGCCTCGTGTTGTCGGGCGCCGCCAGGTGGCTCGCGTACGACAGGAGCTTCGGCGCCTCCGGGGAGCCGCCGTCGACCGCGTTGACAGAGATGAGCATCTGCGGCACCGAGGCCGTCAGCAGCACGCCCGGCCGCACCTCGGTCTGGTGGTGCGTCCGCGTCGGCAGGGTCCCGGCCCACCCCTGCTCGCGCAGTTGGCTGTGCAGGGTGGTGAGCCAGTTCGTCGCGGACTCCTTGATGGGCACGGCGCCCGGGTCGAGCGCCGTCCGGATATCGCTGATGCTGCCAGACGAGCCGTACATGTAGGCGCACGTCTGGCCGGCGACGGTGAGGCACGTCGAGGTGTGGTCTCCCGCGCTCTTGATGCTCTGCACCAGCCGCGGGGCGGTGGCGTCACGGACGTCGAACAGCAGCAGGCAGCCGCGGCTCGCCTCGAAGTCCGCGGTGCACGGCAGCGCCTGCGTGGTGACGCTGCTCGTCTGGCCGCTGATGCCGAGGATCTTCCCGTCGGTCGGCACCTGCTCGTTCTCGAACTCCACGTCGACGGTGGTCAGCCCCTGCCGCACGGGGTTCGTCGGGTTGGAGATGTCGTAGATCTGCAGGTCCTTGGTCGTGGTGACGTACAGCTTGTTGCCGACGACCCGTCCGCCTACGCCGTCCGCCGCCTCGCGGATGTTCTTGTGGAAGGTCACGTTGTCCGACGCGTAGTAGCCCGCACCGCTCCCCTTCGAGCTTTGCTCGATGTCCGCCTGCACCAGACCCCGTAGCTCGTCGAAGCCACCGATGGTGACCGCCTTGGTCGACGTGGGGCCTTCGGTGCTGTCGGCCTTCGCCACCGTGACGGCGACCGCGCTGGCTGCGCTGAGCAGGACGCCGGTGACGGCGAGCAGCGCGACGGGGGTGGCCTTGCGGCCATGACGGAGACGGACGTTCATGCGACCTCCGAGTCAGGGACCGACGCACGGGTCTCGCGCGCGGTCGCGTCCGAGGTGATATCCCCCGGTGGCCGAGTCCTTCCGCCAGACGGGTGTGCCCAAACACACAGGAACGCGACGTTCGACAGATTCCTTGACACCGAACGCAAGTCTGTAGAACATCCAGGATGTGACGTCACGCACAACTCCTGCGGCCGAGCCCCGGGCCTCCTTCGCGCCGCCACGGATCGTCCTCGAGAGCCGCCCGGACGGCTCCCGGCTGCTGCGGTCGCTCGACCCACTGCTCCCGGGTCCGACCAGCCTCGTCCACGCGTTCCGGGACGGGGCCCGTGCTCACCCCGACCGCCTGCTCGTCGCAGGCCGCGACGGCGACGCCTGGCGACGGTGCTCCTGGGGTGAGGCTCGCCTCGTGGTCGACCGGCTGGCGCAGGGGCTCATCACACGCGGGCTCGCTGACCGGCCGGTCATGGTGCTGTCGCAGAACAGCCCCGAGCACCTGCTGCCGACCCTGGCTGCGTGGACCGTGGGGCCCCGATCGTCCCGGTCAGCGTCGCCTACTCCCTGCAGAGCGCCGACCACCTCAAGCTTCAGGCGATGGTCGACCTCGTCTCCCCCGGAGTCGTCTTCGCCCAGGACGCGGCGTACGCGGCGGCGCTCGCCGCGGTCGGCGCCGGGCGCACCGTGGTGAGCCACGCCGACCTCGGCGGTGCCCTTCTGCTGGCCGACCTGGAGGCGGAGCCGACCGGCGAGGTCGACGCCCGGTGCGCCGCGGTCACGGGCACGGACGTCGCGAAGATCCTGTTCACGTTCGGGTCGACCGGGACGCCGAAGGGGGTGCTCAACCCGCACGGGCAGATGGTCGCCAACCAGCAGCAGCTCCGGCAGGTCTGGCCGTTCCTGCTCGACGAGCCACCGGTCCTGCTGGACTGGTTGCCGTGGAGCCACACCTTCGGCGGCAACCACAACCTCGGGCTCGTGCTCCGGAACGGCGGCTCGCTCTGGATCGACGACGGCAAACCGGTGCCGGGTCTGATCGAGCGGACGGTGCGCAACCTGGAGGACGTTCAGCCCACCATCTACTTCAACGTGCCGGCGGGGTACAGCGCGCTGCTACCCCTGCTGGAGCGCGAACCGGCCACCGCAGCCCGCTTCTTCGCCCACCTCAGGCTGGCGTTCTTCGCCGCTGCGGCACTGCCCCAGCAGCTGTGGGACCGGATGGTGCGCCTCGGCGCCGATCACGGCTCGTCCATGCAGATGACGACGTCGTGGGGTCTCACCGAGACAGCGCCGGCAGCCACCACGGCCCACTCCGCGGTGAGCCGCAGCGACTGCATCGGCGTGCCCCTGCCGGGCGTCGAGCTCAAGCTGGTCCCGACCGGCACCAAGACCGAGGTCCGGCTGCGTGGGCCTAACGTCACGCCGGGCTACTACGGCCGCGAGGACCTCACCGCCGCAGCTTTCGACGAGGAGGGCTTCCTGTGTACCGGCGATGCTGTCGAGCTCGTCGACGAGGCCGACCCCGGCCAGGGGTTGCTGTTCCGTGGTCGCATCGCCGAGGACTTCAAGCTCGCGACGGGGACGTTCGTCAGCGTCGGCACGCTCCGCCCTGCCCTGCTCTCCGCCGGCCATGGCCTGCTCCACGACGCAGTACTGACCGGTCACGACGGCGACCAGGTGGGCGCACTGGTCTGGCTTGGCAAGCGATCACGCGCACCGCGCCCGCCCAGACGGCCGGCCCGACGCGGACCTGCGCCGCGAGCTCGAGGACTGCCTCGCCCGGTTGTCCGCCGGCGGGGGTGGATCGTCGCAACGGGTGGACCGCTTGATGGTGCTCGTCGAGCCGCCGGCGTTGGATGCCGGTGAGATCACCGACAAGGGCTACGTGAACCAGCGGGCCGTCCGCGAGCGCCGCGCCGATCAGGTCCTCGCACTACACGCCGACCCCTGCGCCGACCTCGTAGTGACCAGGCCATGAGCCGATCCACCCACGACACCTCCGGAGAACCGTGAACGCCGCCCTTCCGCTGGGACACGCCTGGACGTCGCCCTTCGCCAAGTGGGGCGGCAGCCTCGCGGGGGTCAGCAGTCTCGACGTCGCCGAGGCTGTCACGCGGCGGGCGTTCGCCGATCGTTCCCTGGAGCCCGCCCAGATCGACGAGGTCATGCTCGGCTGGAGCGTCCCGCAGCCGGACATCTTCTACGGCACACCATCGCTCGCCGCCCGGCTGGGTGCGGTGCACGTCTCCGGCCCGATGCTGTCGCAGTCGTGCCACGTCGGTGGCACTGCTGCGTGCGGCGGTCGGCAGCGTGCTCACCCGCGCCGCGGAGACGGTGCTGGTGGTGGCTGCGGACCGTACGAGCAACGGGCCGCTGCTGGTCTACCCGCAGGCGTCGGCGACAGGCGGCGCCCCGGCCACCGAGCACTGGGTGCTCGACTCGTTCGCTCGTGACCCGCAGACCGGCCAGTCGATGCTGACCACCGCTGAAGCCGTCGCGAGGAGGCGGTCAGCCGCTCGGAGATCGACGACGTCGCCGCCCTGCGGCACGCGCAGTACGCGACCACGGGTGGCGGGGGCGAGCACGTCGTGCCGGTCGTTATCCCCGGCAGACGCGGTGATCTGGTGCTCGAGGCCGACGAGGGCGTGCGCGTGTCCAGCCGGGAGGAGCTCGGCCGCACTCCGCTCCGCGGCGAAGGACGGGCTCCACACGTTCGGCTCGCAGACCCACCCGGCCGACGGCGCGGCCGGTGCGGTGGTGACGACCAGCGAGCGGGCGCGGGAGCTGTGCGGCGGAGCCGGGATCGTGGAGCTGCTCGGCTTCGGGGTCACCCGGGTGGAGCCGGCACGGATGCCCAAGGCACCCGTGCCGGCGGCCCAGCGCGCACTCGAGGCCGCCGGGCTGACCATCGACGACGTCGACCTCGTCACGACGCACAACCCGTTCGCCGTCAACGACGTGTACTTCGCCCGGGAGACCGGCTTCGCCCTCGACCGGATGAACACCCGAGGCTGCAGCCTCGTCTTCGGGCACCCACAGGGCCCGACGGGGCTCCGGTCGATCGCCGAGCTCATCACGTCCTCGCGCGAGCGCGGCGGCGGCACCGGACTGTTCACCGGCTGCGCCGCAGGCGACACCGGTGCGGCCGTCGTGCTGCGCGTCAGCGACGACGGATCCCCCGCTGGGACGCCGGCGCGCGTGGCCAAGGAGAGGAGTCTCTGGACACACCGGGAAATCTCAGACCGGCCCGGCGTCGCGCCCTACGCCGTAGCGGGCGTGTCTGCCGCGCGCTGATGTCACACGACTGCGAATCGCAGGTTCACGTCCAGAAGGCGGAGCTCCCTTCGGCGGCACCATCGGGTGTCAGCGGCGGAGGCAGGTGCGCACCCGGTGCACCTGACGGCGGCTGGGACGCTGTCCAGCCGGTCGAAGAGCAGCGTGGTCGAGCACTTCTCGCACGTGGTGCCGAGTCCAGCGTCCCAACGGGCCAGGGCTCGAGCTGCCCCGTCGGCGAGCTCACGCGCGTGGTTGTGCACGCCGGTCGTGGCGCAGCCGCTGCTGGCACTCACGCTGAGGTCCCGCACCGGACCGGTCCGCTCCTCGAGCAGGACCCGCCGGCGTGCGACCCAGGCGGCCGCCTCCTGCGAGGTGAAGCGCCCGCCGATGGTTATTGGGCCTGATCCCATCTCTGGCAGCCAGACGGCCCTGACGAGGACCCAGCAGGCCGAGCCGCAGACTCGTCCTACTGGTCGGCCGAGCGGTGAAGGAAGGCGGCCATGGCCTGCCGGCTGACCGGGTCGGCCGGCTTGTACAGCGGCTTGCCGGTCGGCTGGGTGGTGCCGGTGCTGATGCCGGTGGCCTTCATCCACTCGATCTCGCGGAAGAACGGGTGGGTCGTCGGGACGTCGGCGAACGACGCGGCCGTCGGTGTGGTGAACATCGGGGAGCTGGCGGCGCGGTAGAGGAACGGCGCCATTGCCTGCCGAGACACCGGATCACTCGGCTTGTAGAGCGGCTTGCCGGTCGGCTGCGTGGTGCCGGTGCTGATGCCGCTGGCCTTCATCCACTCGATCTCGCGGAAGAACGGGTGGCTGGTCGCGACGTCGGCGAACGACGCCGCCGTCGGCGCCGCGAACCCCGGTGAACCGGCGGCGCGGTAGAGGAACGGCGCCATCGCCTGCCGGGACACCGGCAGGGCGGGCCGGTACTCGACCGACCCGTCCGCCAGGACCGTGCCGGTGCTGATGCCCTGGGTGGCCATCCAGGCGATGTCCGAGCAGAAGGGATGAGCCGCCGCGACGTCCGAGAAGCGCGTCGGCGCGCAGCCACCGGCGGTCGCGGTCACCGGAGCGCTGGCCGTCCCGGTGCCCGTGGCGTTCTTCGCTCGGACGGTCGCGGAGTAGTTCTGACCGGCGACCAGACCGGGGTAGGTGACGGACGTCGTCGTGGTCGTGCGGGTCAGGCCTCCGGGCTGCAGGACGACGTCGTAGGAGGCCGGGCACCGCCCGAGATCGGCGGGGACCAGTTGACCGTCACCGCAGCGGCGCCCCCGGACGCCGAGACGGCTCGGGGCACACCCGGCACCTCCAGCGCCGGCGGGAGCAGCCGGCCGACGAAGGACGTCTCCTGCCAGTCGCTCGACCCGGCCACGGTGCGCGGGTCGATGCCGGCGAAGAGCACGCGGTCCAGCCCGTCGAGCTCAGCAGCACGCGGCGCGTGCCCGACGTCCCCTCCTACGAGGGCGATCTGGGCGCGCCCGTCCGGACCGATCGTCAGGTCCGGGTCGCCGTCCTCGAGCAGGCGGACGTAGCTGAGGCCGGCGTCGTCGGCGAGCGTGATCACGATGCGCCCGTCGGTCTGCATCGACAGGTCCGGGAGCCACCCCGGCTCCGGGGCGGGCTCGAGGGCGTTCGCGAAGCCGGCGTCGTCGGCGCCGTCGGCGCGCAGCCGCTCCACGCGCAGCTCGGCGTCCACCGCGGTGTACTGGTAGCCCACGAGCACCGCCCGGTCGGCGCTGTCGACGGCGAGCAGCTCCGGGGTGGACGCCTCAGGCAGCTGTCGGACCCCGCCGGCGCCGAAGGACGTGTCCAGCAGGCCGCGGTCGGTGAACCCGTGGACGAAGGACGGCCCGTTCGTGTCGGCGGTGAAGGTGCTGGTCAAGACGTACGTCTCACCGCCGGGGCGCTCGACCGCCTGCACGACGCCGGCCTCGAGACCGCCCAGGGGAAGCTGCACCACGCCGCCCGACCCGAAGCCGAGGTCGAGTGCTCCGCTGGGGAGCATGCGCCACAGGACCGGTTCGGTGGTCGTGCACTCACCGGAGGTCCCGCCGCAGGACGTCCCCGTCACGAGGATCGCGCCGTCGGTCAGGACGAGGAGGTCCCGCGCGAGCGCCGGTCTGGCTCCCGCGGCTGCCGGTGGCGCCAGCACGCTCCCGCCGACCCCGAACGCCGGGTCCAGCGCTCCCGTGGCCCCGAAGCGGTCCACCCGCCACGGCGCCTCGTCCCCGCCGGAGACCTCGGAGTCCTGCGCCAGCGCGACCGGCGCCCGACTCGCCCGTCGCTGCGACGACGTGCCATCCGCCCTGCTTGCCGCCCCACGCGCCGGCCGGTTTGTCCGACGGCCCGCGAACGATCCCCCCGTCACCGAACGACGTGTCGAGCGCGCCGGTGACCGTGAACCTGGCCAGGTAGCCGGCTGGACCCTCCGGAGTGGTCTCCACGGCGACCTGGTGCTGAGCGAGGAAGACGCCCCCGTCGGGAGCAGGGGAGAGCGACTCGTCCTGGTCGTAGTAGGACGACCAGCCCGCCAGCTGTACCAGCCGCTGGCCGCCGTCGCCGAACGAGGGGTCGAGGGCGACCCCGGCGGCGGCTGCTGCACTCCCGGGAAGCGCGGCGACGAGCGAGCCCGCCATCAGGCAGAGCGCCAGAGCGCGAGCGGGCAGACGTACGACCACGGGGACTCCCCAGCGACGGGCCTGGGTGACGAGCCCGAGGCGAGAGGGCCTTCCTAGCAGGCCTCAGTGGGCGCCAAAGGCGGATTCGGACTGGTCGACGCGTCGGGATCCCGCCACAGGTCCTCGGCCCGGTAGAGGAAGGCGGCCATGGCCTGCCGACTGACCGGGTCGACGGACTTGCAGTGCCTCGGGGTGACGACGGCAGCCCGACGGCGAAGCCGGTCCGTCACCCGCCCCGCCGCCCGTCGTTGCACCGCCCAGCAGCCCGAGAACGGAGCCTCCCAAGCATGCAGCCGTCGTTCACCTCCCCACCGGTCGCGCCGCGCCCCCGACCGCTCGGCTCGCTGCTGGGGGACGCCCTGCGGCGCCGGGGAGCGAGGCGTCTGGTCTCCGGCCTCGTGGCGGTCATGGCCGTCGCGGGCGTCGGCGTGCTGGCCTTCCCGGTGGCCACCGACCTCTACGGCCAGCGGCTGCAGGACGAGCTGCAGGCGGAGTACGCGCAGCCGGCCGCGGTCGCTGCCTACGTCGAGCGGCGGGTCCCCGTCGGCGACGGACTGACCATGATGCGGATCCCGAAGCTCGACGTGGAGGTCCTCGTCGTCGAGGGGACCACGACGGAGGCCCTCCGC
>JAABUN010004319.1_pt1 | contig 19648 bp, 16 predicted proteins | sample 5559311 | NCBI WGS metagenome assembly JAABUN01 (sample SAMN10711877, study PRJNA513370) | rock metagenome | isolation source: Antarctica rocks | place: Antarctica: Victoria Land, Siegfried Peak sud | reverse complement strand
ATCAAGAAACATAAAAGAAAAGCTCATAGCTTCTTTAAATATGGCTTGAAGTTTATTACCAACGCTTTATTGGTACGTTTTGATCAACTTGTTACTTTTATAAATGTTTTGTCATGTACTTAGAAAATAAATATTATTCTTCGAAATTTAATTTTATTCGTCCGTCGTCAAACTCTTATCTACGCTTTCATTCCTTCAAGTTCTTTCTGCATTTTAAACATTTCATCTCTTAACCTTGCAGCTTCAATAAAGTCAAGGTCGCGTGCTGCTTTTTCCATCTGCTTCTTTATTTGTGCAATAGACTTTTCCATTTGCGGAATTGTTTTATACACCGTTTCTGTCTCTGCCGCCCTTGTCACCAGCGTTCCTTCATCGTCTATCGCATATTGATTCACCGGCTCGCCTTTAATGTCGAGCACAGATGTTTGTTTCATTATCTGCTCAATACTTTTGCGTATTGTTTGCGGTGTAATTCCATGTTCTATGTTGTATTCAATTTGTTTTTCCCTTCTGCGACTGGTTTCATCTATAGTTCGTTGCATACTTTCTGTAACCTTGTCTGCATAAAAAATCACCAGTCCGTCTACATTACGGGCGGCACGGCCCGCAGTTTGGGTAAGGCTTTTTTCATTCCGCAAAAATCCTTCTTTGTCAGCATCTAAAATAGCAACAAGCGAAACTTCAGGAAGGTCAAGACCTTCGCGCAAAAGGTTTACGCCAACCAATACATCAATTTCACCAAGCCTGAGTTGTCTTAAGATTTCAACCCGCTCAAGTGTATCTACTTCACTGTGTATATACTTGCTTTTTATATTTATACGGGCAAGATATTTATCCATTTCTTCGGCCATCCGCTTTGTAAGTGTGGTTACCAGTACACGGTCACCTTTTGTTACGCGCTTATCTATTTCATCCAGCAGATCATCAATCTGGTTTACACTTGGTCTTATCTCAATTGGCGGATCAAGTAAACCTGTAGGACGAACTACCTGCTCTATTACAACTCCACCGGTTTTTTCCAGTTCATAATCTGCAGGTGTGGCACTAACAAAAACTGTTTGGTTCAATAAACCTTCAAATTCATTAAAGTTAAGTGGACGGTTATCTAAAGCACTTGGAAGCCGAAAACCAAATTCAACGAGTGTAAGCTTGCGACTGCGATCTCCTCCGTACATACCCGCTACCTGGGGTACAGTCTGGTGGCTCTCATCTATAACACATAAAAAATCTTTAGGAAAATAATCGAGCAAACAGAATGGTCTTGTTCCTGGCCTGCGACGGTCAAAAAAGCGCGAATAGTTTTCAACGCCGTTACAATAGCCAAGCTCTCTTATCATCTCCAGGTCATAATTAACTCTTTCACTCAGGCGTTGTGCTTCTATATATTTGCCGGTATTCTTAAAATATTCTACCTGAGCGGCCATTTCATCCTGTATCTCGTACAGCACCGTTTGCATCATGTCTTTTGGCGCTATATAAAGATTGGCAGGAAAGATTGCCGCATCTGGTATTTTGCTTATTCGCTTACCTGTTGACAGTTCAAGCGTTTCAATGCTCTCAATCTCATCTCCAAAAAAAGTAATGCGGTAACCGTAATCCGCATAAGGAAGGTTGATATCTATTGTATCACCTTTTACTCTGAAAGTTCCCCTTCCAAAATCTCCCTGGCTGCGGCTATACAGGCTGTTTACCAGCGAATGCAAAAAACCTTGCCTTGATGTTACCTGCCCTTCTTTAATGCGAACAATCCCGTTTTCAAACTCAGCAGGGTTACCAATACCATAAATACAGCTTACCGAAGCAACAACAATTATATCACGTCTGCCAGTTAATAATTGGGACGTGGCCTGTAGTCTCAGCTTGTCAAGCTCTTCGTTTATACTCTGGTCCTTTTCTATATAAGTATCATTAACCGGCATATAGGCTTCCGGCTGATAATAGTCGTAATAACTTACGAAATAACCTACAGCATTATCAGGAAAAAATTGCTTAAATTCTCCGTATAATTGGGCAACAAGAGTTTTATTATGTGTAAGCACCAATGTGGGCCTTTGTACATTTTGAATAACATTGGCCATCGTAAAGGTCTTACCACTGCCTGTTACACCCAGCAGGGTCTGGTATCTTTCACCCTGCAAAATGCCATCAGTAAGATGCTGAATAGCCTGTGGCTGATCGCCCGACGGCTGATAAGGAGAAAAAATTTGAAAAGGCATAAGCAAATTTACTCAATGTACAGTTGCAGATTATCATTAAAGATTTTTACCAGAAAGAATTTTAACTGTTTTTGAAGTATTTATAACTTTTCATAATTTTTATTTCATTTCCTCATAATCCATCTATACTCCAAGAAATCGTGGTTCTAAATAAGCTCCAAAATCATGGTTCTAAAAACTTCACCCACACATAATCATCCATTATAACATTGTTTTTTATAACCGCTTTTTTCCTGATCCCTTCGAGGTGGAAACCATTTTTTTCAAGCACTTTCATAGATGCAGCATTTTGGCTGAAGACTTCAGCATATATTCTTATTACATCAAAATTGCTTTTTATATATTCAAGCAATAAACCAACGGCTGTTGTTACAATTCCCTTTCCCCAATATCTTTCACCAAGAAAATAACCAATTTCAATACTTTTCCGATACACATCTTCCTTTTCCACAACTCCTATGCTTCCTGCTATATCGCCCTTGTAAACTATAGCCATATTTTTAATTGGTTTCTGATTAAGTGTAAATGCAATCCATTCAACTGCATTTCCAACAGTATAAGGATGGGGAAAAGTATCCCGGACATTAAGCCATATTTTTTTATTATTAGATATTTCTGCAAGCTGCCCGGCATCTTCAGGTTTCCATGGTCTTATTTCAACAAGGTTATTCATTTAGAAGGCATTTTTGATGCGGACATCCCTCAGGGTTAAAAAACAATATTTATGTTTTCAAGTCCTCCCTTATGTGACTTTGCATGTGTTCCTGTTTTATTTGGGCAATATTACTATTATTACTTGCACTAAATTCGTTTACATTTACCCAATTACAACAGTATAATTATGCTTCATTCGATGACGGGTTTTGGAAGAGCCGAACAGGCAGTTGGCGATAAAGTTTTTTTAGCAGAAGTAAAATCTCTAAATGGAAAACAATTTGATTTAAGAATTACGATTCCCCCGTTGTTAAAACCTTTTGAATTTGACATAAGAAATATATTACAGGAAAAGCTTGTACGGGGCAGCGTTGAATGCATTATTTATTTAAAGCAAAACGGCTCTGCCAAACCTGTTACTATCAATAAAGAATTAGCAAGGGCTTATTACCAGCCTATTGCCGAATTATCTGAGGAACTTGGTCTAAATCCCGGAGATATTTTAAGTGCACTGCTTAAACTTCCTGAAGTAATTACGCCTACAAACGAAGTATTAACTGATGAAGACTGGACTGGTTTTGAGCAGGTTTTAATAAGTGCTGTTAATCAGCTAAAAGAGCATAGAACTGATGAAGGCAAATCGTTGGAAGAGGAACTTTTATTAAGGATTGAAAACATTTTAAGTCATGCAGAAAAGATTGCAGACCTTGAACCTATCCGGCAGCAAAGAATTAGAGACGGATTAATAAAGACACTTGAAGATAATGCAGGGAAAGATAATTATGACTCTAACCGCCTCGAACAGGAACTTATTTATTATATCGAGAAGATTGACATAACAGAAGAGCAGGTAAGGCTTAAAAATCATTGCAAATACTTTAAAAGTATATTGAATGAACCCGAAGAAGGCAAGGGCAAAAAGTTATCTTTTATTATGCAGGAAATTGGCAGGGAAATAAACACTACAGGCTCAAAAGCATATGATTCTGAAATACAAAAAAGTGTAGTTCTGATGAAAGATGAACTGGAAAAAGCTAAGGAACAAGTGCTGAATGTTTTATAACACCTTTTTATAAAAGCTGAGTAGAATTAACAAAAGTACAAGAGTGCGACGCAAGAGTACCGTGGGCAGGCCCAAAGCCACGCAAAATGAACGATAGCTAGTGCATGTTCTACACAGCTCTTTGAATATCTTTAAACAAAAGATGCTATTGGGCGCTATAACAGTCTATTGTATAGTGCTAAAGTGCCTGTACGCAAGAGTTGTTGCGGCAAAAGTAGCAAGCCACAAAGGTGACTCGTTCCCGTTTAGTAGCATTGACCATGCATTACAGCAGCCAATTTTGCCGTGTCCCAACAGCATCTAAATGTTTAAATTTTTTAAAAAAAAGAGCTATGAGCAAATTACAACAAATTCATCATCATGTTGCAGGAGTTGATGTAGGAGCATGTAAATTTTTTGTAGGTACAGACGAAAGTGAGGTGCACAATTTTGACACCTTCACCTCTGGCTGTCATCAGTTGACAGAGTATTTGCAAGGGCAAAATATTAAAAGTGTTGCCATGGAAGCTACGGGTGTATATTGGGTGACACTTTATGATATGCTTTCAGCAGCGGGCATAGAAGTGTATGTAGTCAATGGTGGTCATGTAAAGCATGTGCCCGGGCGTAAGACAGATGTGCAGGATTGTATGTGGATAAAGGAATTGCACAGCCATGGATTGCTTCGCAATAGCTTTATAGCTCCGGCAGAAGTAAGGGAATTGCGCAGTTATGTTCGTATCAGGGAGACACATATTGAATCAAAAGTGAGAGCGGTGCAACGTATCGATAAAGCATTAGTGATGATGAATATCCGCCTCTCCTCAGTGCTTAGTGATATGCAGGGTGCATCAGCGATGAGAATTATCGAAGGCATTTTGGCCGGACAAAAAAATCCACAGGTTTTGGTAGAGTTATGTGCACTCCAGGTATACAAGAAGAAAAAGGAAGAGGTAATAAAAAGCCTGGAAGGATTTTATAAAGAAGAGCAGCTCTTTGCCTTGCAGCAGGCATATGATGAGTATGTTTTTTATACAAACAAGATGGCAGAGTGCGACCAGAAGATAAATGCAGTATTACAAAAGCTTACAAAAGATAAGCAGCAGCCAGCAACAGAGCCTGTTGGTAAGCGTATTTATCACAATGGGCCAAAAATAAGTGACCTTGATAAGATGATGATGCAGCTATACGATGGAAAAGACCTGACCATATTACCGGGAGTAACCAGCTACAGCTTATTGAAGCTGTATGCTCAGACTGGTAATGATTGGAGTGCGTGGGCAAGTGAAAAGCATTATACAGCATGGCTTGGGCTTGCACCATCAAAATATCAATCGGGCAAAACAAGAAAATATAAAAAGATAAAAGTAAATACAACAGCCGGACAAATACTAAAGGAGTGCGTGCAACCACTGCTAAAAAGCAAGAAGAATGCCTTAGGAGCATTTGGCAGGCGAATATCAGCCCGGAGAGGACCATCGGTTGCCATCAAAGCAATGGCACGAAAACGGGCTTGCTGGATTTACCGGATAATGACCAAAGGTCTGCAGTTTGTAGAAAATGGAATAAAACAGTATCAGGAAAGGCAGGAGGCTAAAACTTTAAAGTGGCTTGAAAAGCAAGCTGCAAAACTAAACTTGAAGCTTACTGCTGCCTGAAAGGGGTAAGTTCATTAGTAGAAAAGTTTAATAGAATCCTAATGCCCGGTTCAAATAAACTTCTGCATTGTGTACAGTTTCGCCTTCTATCTTTGTAAAAAATAAATATTTGAACAAGTATTGTTTTGTATTACTGTTGTTATTAAGTCCAGCCGCTTGCCAAACCATCGACATCTATGAAAAAACTGCTGCTTTTAAAAGCCACAGTTGGAAAAGTGCAGAAAAACCTTCCTTTACTTTTGAGATAACAGACACGGCTTCTTTGTACAACATTTTCCTGGTGCTAAGGCATGAAGATGCATATAACTACAATAATATCTGGATTAACCTGACGGTGAAAAGCGCTGCTGACGTGGTGACGATAAGACGTGAGTTTATTTTGGGTAATAATAAACAAGGGTGGCTGGGCAGCGGTATGGACGATGTTTTTGAACATAGAATTCCCTTCAACGATAAGCCTGCGCCTTTTCATAAAGGCAAGTACACTTTTACCCTGCAGCAGGACATGCGCGAAGACCCGCTTGAACATGTAATAAATGCAGGTATAAGAGTAGAAAAAGTTAAGCGCCGGGCCTGAAGGGAACTGAAGAATTAAAAGATATCAGATGTTATGATTATAATTATTACGGAAAGTTGATATGTTAAAAACAAAGAAACTTTTGACCATAACAGTTGTTTATTGGGTTGTACTGTTATATATAATTGTAGCATTAGGATATTGGTTTATTTCCCTTGAGCAGCAAAATAGCAGGATGACGGATTTATTGTTGAACGAGCTTAAGCATGATGAGCCTGGTTATGATAAAAAGGTTGGGAAAATACTGGATGCAAAAAAAAGAAAAACCACACAATACATTAGTGAGGGAGCCGCATTTTTACTGCTTATACTGATTGGTGCAGTTTTCGTTTACAGGGCGACCCGCAAACGACTAAAGCTTTCATTGCAGCAACAGAACTTTATGATGACAGTTACGCATGAATTAAAAACACCAATTGCAGTTGCACGGTTAAATCTTGAAACCTTACAGAAACGAAGATTAGAAGAGCAACAGCAACAAAAGCTTATTAATATAACCCTGCAGGAAGTTAACCGCCTCAATACCTTGTGTAATAATATTTTGCTTGCATCACAACTTGATGCCGGCGAATATAAAATTTCTAAAAATGAGGTGAATATGAGCGAACTGGCAAAAAGGGTCTATACAGATTTTAGTGTCCGAAATTCAGGTCATAAGGTATCAGGAGATTTTGAAGATAATTTGTATGTGACAGGAGAAGAGTTGCTTTTAGAAATGATGATGAGCAATCTTATTGAAAATGCTTTTAAGTATTCTAAAAAAAATTCTGCTGTAGAAATTAATTTATATAAAGATAACAAAGGAATACACTTTACAGTAAGAGATGAAGGGCCGGGAATTGCAGATGAAGAAAGAAATAAAATCTTCGAAAAATTTTACCGGGTAGGCAACGAAGCCACCCGCACCACCAAAGGAACAGGTCTCGGTTTATATTTATGTAAGCAGATTGCAAAAGATCACAATGCAGATATAAGTGTAACAGGTAATGAGGTAAAAGGATCAGTATTTACAGTTACTTTTAAAATATAACAAGTAGTATGATCAGAGAACAAGGCAAAGCAAATATTTTACTGGTTGAAGATGAAGAAAACCTGCATGACGCTCTTAAGCTAAATCTGGAGTTGGAGGGTTATGAAATAACCTCTGCCTACGATGGTAATGAAGCTTTAAAGGCCATAAAAGATGAATATTTTGATTTGATAATAATGGATGTTATGTTGCCCCAAATGGATGGCGTTAGTGTAACGGAAACCATACGTATACAAAACAATGAAGTTCCAATTCTTATATTAAGCGCTAAAAACTCAAGCGCTGATCGTGTACTGGGTTTAAAAAAAGGTGCCGACGACTATATGGTTAAGCCTTTTAACCTTGAAGAGCTTTTGTTGAGAGTGGATAAACTTATTTTAAAAAATAAGAAGTTAAATGATAAGGAAACAATAGGCGACATCTATGAATTTGGTAATAACAAAGTTGACTTTAAAGCCCAGGTTGCCACGACCTGGAACAACCAGAGCATTGAATTGAGCAGGAAAGAAGTTATGCTGCTTAAGCTCCTGATAGAAAACCGGAATGAAGTGGTGACCCGTGAAAAAATATTACAATCGGTATGGGGATATAATGTGTTTCCTACCACACGTACCATTGATAATTTTATTTTGAACTTTAGAAAATACTTCGAAAAAGACAGCCGGAACCCTGTTTTTTTTCATTCGGTTAGGGGAGTAGGATATAAATACACTGAGTAATTTCAAACGTGAAATTGATAGTTTAAACACACGGATACATAAGTTAGTAAGTAAACATAGAAAAATGTCTTTTGGGTTACACACATTACTGCTGAGGATTTAGCCCCGAACCTTTATTATCCTAAGTTTAGGTCCTGTGTGAAAAGGCCTAAACAAAACTGCCACTTTTCAGCAGGAGTTAACATATTTACTCAATCAAAATTTTCTTATTGCTAAGCAGCATGCCACAAATAGCAGTTGTCTTAAATAATATAAGGTCGTTAACCTGATATTTTAGCCCCGTTTCAGACACATCAGCTGATAATTTTATTGGAGTGTTTTTTATTAAGCCAATATTGAAATACCGAAAGGAAGAAGGACTAAAAACTCGCTGCTATTGAATTATTAAATCTATTATAAGATTTAAAAGAAAGTCGTGGAGGTTTTTATTGAGTCGATATAAATTACGATTATCTCACTTTTCGAAATTCATTAAAATTTAAAATTAAAGACATGAAAAAAGAAAACAGATCCTTTTTTGGAAATTTATTTGGGGGTAAAAACGGATCCTCTGAACTAGAAAAATCAACACCGGTAGTTATAACTTCCTATTCACAAGCAAATGTTTTACAACAAAAAATGAAAGAAGAAAAATTAACTCATGGTGAAACAGTGACTGCAAGTTTAGCACCGGTGCGGTTAGAGAGTGCTTACGGTAAAATGGTTATGTATTTTTGTCCAATGAAAACTATTGAGATTGTTCAAACTGTTACAAATGGAGATGGCGGTATCATTCCGGATGAGGCTAAAGTGGAAGGGCTTACTATACCGGATAATTTTAAACCGGGGTTTTATAAATTGAAAAATGTTATATTATCATCAAATGGAACAATGCAGGTAAAAGCAACAAATGAAACCCTTTGGGAGAAAGCAGAGGCAAAGCTTTTCTGACACAATGTTTCACTCTCCATGTTGAGTGTTGTTACCAACAGCGACTCATTGGTGACAACACTAACAATGGCAGAAAAAATTAGCCCATGCAAAGGTAGTACGACCTCATGCCTGTGGTCATTCACTTGCCTCTTTAATGCCTCCAGGCAATTTTAACCAAGATTATTGGCAGGTATACAACAATTCAATAGACAAATTATCTGTAATATTGTCCCATTTGTCTATACAATAATAGAAGGGGCAGGACGTTCAATAAACTAAAGTTTATTACGATAACCATTAAAGTCCTTTAAATAATTTTTACCAACCGGGAAGTGAAACTTTCGGCGATGAGCGTATGCTAACGGCTATCGCGGCAAATTAAGTTAGGGTCTTACCCACAAAAGTCCTGTTTATCCTTCATACAAATAGTATTACAATTTTTATTTTCTTGTTACATACTTTTTTGTCATCCATATTTTTGATAAGGAATGGAAGTAAGCATCTGTAGAAGCGAGGGCTGCTACAATATCTCCTTTCGAAACACAAAGAGAATTCCACAATATGTGATACCCTTCCTGCACATTAAACGTAGCGGGATCTTCATAGAAGGCTGATGTTTCATTATTTCCAAGTAAGTGAAGAGAAATCTCAGACAACACGCAGATTATCCAAGACTGTAGTAACTGACGCATCTGCTTGTTTATGAGGCAGATGCAGGAAAACTGGAAGTCCCGTAAATAACAGCATCACTGAGAAAGCTTTTTTGAGGGTAATGTAAAAAAATAAAACGGGTAAAATTATTGCATAGAACAAACAAAAGAGTATGAAAATACATCAACAAACACTAAAGCTGCAGGAAAGAAAAAGAGGTTTTCATCTTATCACCACAGAAGTTATCCAAACACTTCCCGGGATAAAAGAAATAAAAACAGGTGTTTGCCAGGTTTTTATTCAGCATACTTCTGCTTCACTAACTATTAACGAAAATGCTGATCCTACGGTAAGAAAAGATTTTGAAATGTATTTTAATAAAGCAGTTCCTGAGAATGATCCGGGTTACCTTCATGATGACGAAGGCCCCGACGATATGCCTGCACACTTGAAAGCTGCATTGCTTGGCAGTTCACTATTGATCCCTATCTGTGATGGAAAGTTAGCGCTCGGTACATGGCAGGGTATTTATTTATGTGAACACCGAAACTATGGCGGATCAAGAAAGCTGGTCATTACCGCCTGGGGTGAATAACATATTTACCAAACATACAAGTCGCACCATACTGCTTACCGGGAGCAAAACTCAACACGAATATATTATAATCATTTTGCCGGGGTAAGTACAATATTACGGAAATCAATAGGGCCATGATCGCCTTGTAAGTATAAAGGCCCGGGTTCTTCCTCTTTGCTATTGATAGCACCACCTGTAATACCTGGAATTTCCTGGTTACAGATAATAGTCTTGCCGTTAGCAACAACTGTTACCATCCTCCCCACCAGTGTAATATCGTATGATTGCCACTCACCTGCTTCCTCTGCCACCATTTCGCCGGGAGATATAAACCCATAAACAGCACCAAGCTGATCTTTGAGAGGTTCTAATCCTTTACTGTCTGCAATCTGCAATTCATAACGCCCCCGTAGGTAGACTCCACTGTTACTGCCTTTTTGATAACGAAACTCAACATGCAGTTTAAAATCAGTGAAGCTCTCATCAGTTACAAGATTAGAACCGGACTGCGGGCTTCGCAAAATGCCGTTTTCTGCTTTCCATTGGTTTTGACCCGTAGCATGCCATCCTTTTAAATCTGTGCCGCTAAATAGAGTTATTGGTTTTCCCCAAACCGGTTGTGATTGGCGCCGAAGAGACGGAGCACGAACTGCTGTCCAATTATAATTCTTACCATCGGGGAAGATCATAGTGCCGGTTAAACTATTGGCTTGTAGTGAACCTTCAACTGACAGATCGTTCCCTTCTTCCCATTGTGGCGGAATAGAAAAACTTATCTTACCACCGCTGAAGTTGATCTTTGAAATAGGTCGTGCACTTCCTCCTGTGCCCACAAAGGCACCAACAAGTGTATGTAACCCTGAATGACGAACTTCGAGCCATGAAGGAACCTCTTTTCCTGACATGTTCATAGTAATATCCCACCGTCCTTCAATAGTAGACGAATCGGGGTTTTCAAAACGAAGGTGATTCGCTTTGGCTGCGGAGACTGCAAATAGTACTAAAATAGCTGGCATTAAAAGGCACCGGAAGATGTGCTGCAAGGTCATTCCTGATATACTTTTCATATGTTCTTTTATTGTTTTTCGTTTTCAATTTACTTACTCTTTTTCATAGCTAACAAATATTTCTGCACCTGCCATAAAAATTCCCGCTTCCTCATTTCATTCGGTGGTCTCCGTTTATTAGTTCTGGGTTGTTGAATTTAACAGCAGCCACCAGAACGAGTCAGAAATAAAAATCGGTTAAACAATAGCTTTTTAATCCCAAAGGGATGATATATTTATAGAAACTAAATTATCTGTACTGTTTTAAAACTCCGAAGGAGTGATAATATTATCCTTTCGGGATTATTCAAAGTTAGCTAATTCTATTTTCTATAAAAATATCATCCTTTCCCGCCTAAAGAATTAAGAGGCGTTTGCCCTGCTATAATTATAAATAAGCAAATACTAATTTAAAGTTTTCATTACCTTAGCGCCGAAATTTTATTGTTGGCACAAACACCTGCACATATTAATTATTTTAAAACTCATGGTATTTCGTCAGGTTATATACCTGTTATCATTATTACCATTATTACAACCCTTTAAGGGTTGTACATTATCATATTACCCCGGTCTTTTTATCTGCAAAAAAACTGATGTTTTTTTCACTCACAATACAATTTATCTAAAAGAAGGTTCATGCAAGTATTAAAATTTGGTGGCAGTTCTGTAGCAAACGCAGAAAACATCGAAAAGGTGGTAAGCATTATTCAGCAAAGGGCAGCAGCAAAAAAAACAATTGTAGTAGTATCTGCTCTCGGTGGCGTTACAGATATTTTACTCAATTGTGGTACTATGGCTTCCTTGGGTGATGAGGAATATAAAAACAAATTGCAGGAAATAGAAGTGAGACACATAGAAACGGCAAAGGCATTAATTCCTGTTACACAGCAAAGCAGAATACTCAGTCATGTAAAAACACAATGCAACGAGCTTGAGGATATATTTAATGGTATTTTTTTACTGAGAGAATTATCATTAACTACAAAAGACCGCATAGTAAGTTATGGCGAGCTGCTGTCTTCTCAAATTCTGGTATCACGCCTTTTATCGTTAAGTATAGATGCTGAATGGAAAGATGCAAGAGATATCATTACGACCGACAGTAATCATACTTCTGCCGCAGTGGATTTTTCCACAACCAATAAAGAGGTGTATGAATATTTTTCTAAGAATGATCATGCAATAACGGTAGTTCCGGGCTTCATTGCTTATGACTCCCATAAAAGAACCACTACTTTAGGAAGGGGGGGCTCTGATTATACAGCGGCAATTATAGCAGCCGCTATTCATGCTGAAAACTTAGAAATCTGGACTGATGTTTCGGGAATGATGACTGCTGACCCCCGTCTTGTTTCGACAGCAAAGGCAATTGCCCGTATTTCTTACCAGGAAGCAATGGAACTTTCTCACTTCGGCGCTAAAGTTATTTATCCCCCTACCATTCAACCGGTCATGAAAAAAGAAATTGCTGTATGGATAAAAAATACGTTTAGGCCTGAAGACGAAGGAACATTAATAGAAAACGTATCTGTACGCAATGGTAAAAACATAAGAGGAATCTCAAGTGTAAATGAAATTATCCTGCTCAGTCTCGAAGGCAGCGGAATGATAGGAATTCCAGGGTTTTCAAAAAGACTTTTTGAAGCGCTTGCACAGGAAAAAATAAATGTTATACTTATTACACAAGGCTCATCAGAACATTCTATATGTGTAGGTATTGACCAGCAAAATGCCGATATTGCCAAACAATCAATAGATCGTGCTTTTTCGCATGAGATTGAAACCGGGAAGGTTGAACCGCTTGTTATAGAAGGAAATTTATCGATTATTGCACTGGTTGGCGACAACATGAAAAATCATCCCGGCATAAGTGGAAAGATGTTTGGGGCATTAGGCCGCAATGGTGTTAATGTTCGTGCTATTGCCCAGGGTTCTTCTGAAAGAAACATTTCCGCCGTTATTTCAAGAAACGATGTAAAAAAAGCTATAAACGTTTTGCATGAAGAATTTTTTGAAACGACTTACAAGCAGCTTCACTTATTTGTTGTAGGTGTTGGAAATGTGGGAAGCAAATTATTAGCCCAGCTTCAGCAGCAACAGGCTTATCTTCAGGAGCACCTGCGGCTGCAGATTAAAGTAGTGGGAATTGCAAATAGCAGGAAAATGTATTTTAATGATGAAGGCATAGACCTGCTAACCTGGAAAGATAAAATACAACATGGAGAGCCCATGTATATCGAGCGCTTTGTCGAAAACATACAATTGAAAAACCTTCGTAATACTGTTTTTGCAGATATAACTGCCAATGAACAGATAGCTCACTCTTACGATGGTCTTTTGCAACGCAGTGTTTCTATTGTCGCCTGCAATAAAATTGCCTGTTCTTCTCCATACCAATATTATAAGAAATTGAAAGACCTTGCAAAAGAGTACAATGCTCAATTTCTTTTTGAAACTAACGTAGGTGCAGGTCTGCCAGTAATAGGCAGCTTGAATGACTTACTGCGAAGTGGTGACCAGGTAAACAGAATTGAAGCTGTTCTCAGCGGTACGCTCAACTTTGTTTTCAATCATTATAATGGCACAAAATCATTTGCAGAAGTCGTGAAGCAGGCACAGGACGAAGGCTATACTGAACCTGATCCACGTCTCGACCTTAGCGGAACAGATGTTATGCGTAAGATTATGATTCTTGCAAGAGAGTCAGGTGAAAAGCTTGAGATGGAAGATATAACCAATCATTCATTTATGCCGCCTGCATGTATGAAAGGAACTGTAGCTGATTTTTATAAAGAAATGGCCAGCCACGAAGATCATTTTTTAGCATTGTACGATGAAGCGGCAAAGGCAGGTAATAAATTAAAATTTGTAGCGAGTTACGACCACGGAAAAGCGTCAGTTGGATTACAGCAAATACAGCCGCAACACGATTTATATCATTTATACGGAAAAGACAACGTGGTTTTGTTTTACACCAATCGGTATGTAGAACAACCTCTTGTAGTGAAAGGTGCAGGCGCAGGCGCTGAAGTTACAGCCTCAGGGGTTTTTGCTGATATCATTCGGGCAGGCCGGTAGCCCCCGGCCCTAAAGGGAGAAGAGAGTTTTTAAAATATAATTTATACGAGTTTGAAGGCTTACATTCGCGCACTTCAACTGTTGTAAAAGATTATCAAATTTCATCAAGTAATTTTAAGCCCCTTTAGGGGTTGGGGCATTTGAAACATGGAATTAGAAAAGAATTATAGTATTTCTTCATATCCGCATCAACAGGTGACTGTACATGCCCCCGGAACTGTTGCCAATATGGTTTGCGGTTTTGATGTTTTAGGCATGTGTCTCAGCCAACCTTTTGATATAATGCAGGTAAAACTGCTGGAAGAAAAAAAAGTAATTATTATAAGTAAAGACGGGTACAAGCTTCCTTCAGATCCTGCGCTAAACACCGCCGGCGCACCATTAATTGAAATGCTGAATGAATTGGAAAGAAATATTGGTTTCGAAGTAACTATTCAAAAAAATATAAAACCCGGCAGTGGAATTGGATCCAGCGCCGCAAGTGCAGCCGGCGCAGTCGTGGGGGCAAATTATTTACTTGGAAACATTTTTTCAAAAGAAGACCTTGTACGCTTTGCCATGTTTGGAGAAAAAGTGGCAAGTGGCGTAAAACACGCTGATAATATTGCACCCTGTATTTATGGCAGTGTTACATTAATACGTTCCATATTTCCTTTAGACATTATTACTCTTCCGGCACCTGATTTTTATATAACCATAGTTCATCCGCAAATTGAAGTAAGAACTTCTGATGCCCGGCAGATTTTAAGAAAAGAAGTCCAGCTAAAAGATGCTATAAAGCAGTGGGGAAACATTGCCGGGCTGGTGGCTGGTATATTGAAAAATGATTTTGCACTGGTGGGCCGTTCACTTGAAGATGTTATCATAGAACCTGTAAGAAGTATTCTAATTCCGGGATTTGACGAAGTTAAAAGTAAATGCAAAAGCGCAGGTGCTTTAGGTGGCGGTATTTCCGGTTCCGGCCCTTCGATTTTCATGTTAAGCGCTGATAAAGCTATAGCGCAGGACGTAGAGACTGTAATGAAAGAAGTATATGAAAGAATAGGAATAAGCTATCATACTTATGTTACTACTATCAGCAAAACGGGAGTGCAGATAATAACAGATTAAATCCTTAATAAAACTTTCCGGATAAATTCCGGTTGTAAAATATTTTCATGCTTTACTACAGCACCAATAAACAATCGCCGAAAGCAGATTTTAAAGAAGCCACTATAAAAGGTCAGGCACCTGATAAAGGATTATATTTTCCTGAAAGTCTTCCTCAATTACCAAAAGGATTTGTAGGAAATATTAAAAATTATTCCAAAGAAGAAATTGCTTTTACGGCAATAGAGCCATTTGTCGGTAATACTATTCCAACAAATGTTTTAGAAAAGATTGTTGCAGAAACTATCAACTTTGAGTTTCCGCTGGTTAAAATAAAAGACAACATTTTCTCTCTTGAATTATTCCATGGGCCAACACTTGCTTTCAAAGACGTAGGTGCAAGGTTTATGAGTCGTTGTCTCGGATATTTTGTTCAGGACATTAGTAAACCTGTGACTGTACTTGTTGCCACTTCCGGTGATACAGGTGGTGCTGTTGCAAGTGGCTTTTATGATATAGAAGGTGTAAATGTTGTCATTTTATATCCATCAGGTAAAGTAAGCAGTGTGCAGGAATTGCAGTTAACCACTTTAGGTAAAAATATCACTGCAATTGAGATGGATGGCAACTTTGATGACTGCCAGCAAATGGTGAAACAAGCTTTTGCAGATAAAAAATTGAATGAAGAGTTATTTCTCACTTCTGCTAACTCCATAAATGTGGCAAGATGGCTGCCACAGCAATTTTATTATTTCTATGCATACCAGCAATGGGCAGATAAAAACAATCCTCCTGTTGTTTGTGTCCCCAGCGGAAATTTTGGAAATATATGTGCAGGTATCGTAGCACATCTTTCAGGTTTGCCTGTAAAGCATTTTGTTGCCGCAGTAAATGCTAATGATTCTGTATTTAAATACCTGCAAACAGGGAACTATAAAATTCAACAAGCTGTATCCACTCTGTCAAATGCTATGGATGTTGGCAACCCAAGTAATTTTATAAGGATACTGGAGTTATTCAAACATGAATATCCGCAAATAAAAAATGCAGTCAGCAGCTACAGCATTACAGACAAAGAGACTAAGATTACTCTCGCAGAAACACTTAATCAATACAATTACCTCCTCGACCCGCATGGCGCTGTTGCCTTTGCAGGTTTAGAAAAATATCTGCAACAGCATCCTTCTGCAAAAGGAATTATTCTGGAAACTGCCCACCCTGTAAAGTTTTATGATGTCGTTGAAACAATTACCGGGCAACCAGTCGAAAGACCTGAAAGCATACATGGTATTTTACATAAGAAAAAAGAAAGTGTGAAATTGCGGCCGGATTATGAGGTATTTAAAGAATTTTTACTTAGTTAAAGTACATGAAAGGAAATAAACCTATTAACCCTTGCAAAAAGGGTTCAAATCTTTCCAAACACAGACATAATTTGTATCTTGGGCTATTTTCGAACATCAATGCCAGAACCAATCATCCATATTATTAATGATGATAGTGAAGCAGACACCAGCCGAAAATATGTATTGCCAAAACTAAAAGACGAAACTGGCTGGACAGATGAACAAATATTGGAGCAGCGACCCTTCACGGCTGGAAAAATTATTGTCATTGGCAGAGTTGGAAGAAGAAAGAAAGCAAAGAAATTGAACAAGCAATGAGAATTTTTGGTGCCAGCTATTCCTGAAAATGTATTCCAACTTGATACAATTCAAGTATAATAAATAATAAGACCTGAAATCATACAAGTAAATTTGAATAAGAGCTAAACAAATCGCCTTTGCTTTTGAAAAAGCGTTTAATGGAAAAATTTTAAATCATTTTACAAATGAATTTAAACTCAATCATTGTTCACAGGATAGACAAGGAAGTCAATGGTGCTCCCTCTCTAACTCTTCGCGAAAACGGTTTACCTATAACTATAAGAGAAACTGAATTTGTCACAAATGTGAAACAGGTTTATTACAAAAAATCAAATCCTAATTATGGCGTGTTTGATGTAAATGCTGGAGCATTTCCATTTCAAACTTTACTTAGAAATCACCTTAATGGCAATGTACAATTTTTACATTTTACTGTAGACGCTATGAATCATCTTTTAGGAGTTATTCGTGGAGTACAACAGGCAACGGGTGGCTATGTTGTATTTGCTCAATACACTTTTCAGAATGAGGATTTTCTTATGATTGTAATGCTGAACAATAAAAAGCAATACAATATCAATGATAATCTGGGCATTGAGGAAATTTTTAGTTTAGATATTGAGAAACTTGACGTCGCAAACTCAATAAATATTACAAGATGGAATGCAGCAGAGGATACTTATCTTTCTTTTGCAAGAGGTAGAAAAGACGTTTCCAATTATTTTAGACGCTTTATTGGCTGCACAGACCAAACATCAGCAAAGCAATCTTCGGAACTCTTGAAAGGTGCATTGTTAGATTATATTGGAGAACTTGAATTAGAAAATGCTGAAAAAGAGGATTTGAGAAACCGTATTTTTAATTATTGCATTATTCAGACAAAAAGAAGAGAAGATATTTCACTTAATCATATTTCAAGTATGATTGATGCTCAAAATCCTGAATTGTTTCAGGAATTTGCTTCCGGCGAGCAGTATCGGGTAAGCCCTTTTGTAAAAGGACACACACAAACATTGAAAAGTTTGAAGTTTTATGTTTACAGGAGTAAAAAATTAACAATTGAATTTGATAGTGGACTGGTAAATGAGAGCATATTTTACAACGAACAAAACAATGAATTGAGAATTACAAATGTCCCAGATGAGCTAAGAAGGCAACTTACAAACAGTCATGAAGAGGAATAGAAAATATGTTGGAAGATTTTATTCATATCAGGCAAAGGGTAAATCCTATTTCTATTTCAGATAATGAGATTATTGGAACTTTTAAGCCTGATGAAGATGAAATTCAACAATTAATAAATCTTTCCGCATATAGTTGTATTGAGGATTTTGTTTTGGTAGGAGGTAGAAATAAACCATTGACGCAAGTAACAGGAGGACAAGAAATTCAGGTTAAACTTTATCCACTACAACTTAAAGATGAAAAGTACTATGAAACAGTTGAAGAACTTATAAAGGTATCCAGTCAAAATTATCCTTCCAATCGATTTTATATTTACTCATTAAATTTTGATTCGGAAACGAGTGCAAAGCCAGAAATAATTCAGAATTACGAGGCCACAACTCAATTAATCAATTATTTGATAAGCATTTCAGATTATCAGAAAGAAAAGGAACTTGTATTTTTTCAGGCTAAGCAACTTGTAATTATAACCGAATACAAGTTTGTTGATTTAGTGAAGTTAGAGAATATTCTTGTTTTGATTTCTCACATTTCAAATTCCGCAGATAAAGAAGAACGTAAAATCATTTTCATAAATGAATTGATTAACTCTTTAAACAAAATACCCGAAACAAGAAGCAGATTTAAATATGTTCTAAAAAACTTTGAAGATATTTTCCTCAATTACAAAAAGAGCCACAGTTTATATCTTGAAAAATATTCCTACACAAAATTTAAATCTGAGATTGACAAAGAGATTATTGAATACAGTAAGAAACTTCAATCTGTAATCAACGACGCACAAACTAAATTGGTTGCTATTCCAGTTGCTTTTCTATTGATAATCGGACAATTTGATTTGACAGGGGAAAAGTTGTATTTCAACTTGGCTTTAATCCTGAGCGCATTTGTATTTAGTATTTTGTTGGAAGTTTTACTTCGAAATCAATTTTCAGCTTTAGAGTTTATTTCAGATGATGTAACAAGATTTCAGAGTTCAGTTGACGAAAAGAAAATAGCCGTTTTAGGAGAGGACTTTGCCGCTACGTTTGCAAAAATCAGAGGACTTTATGACAAACAGAAATGCTACTTAAATATTATTCGGGTTTTAGTTTGGCTAACACCAGTTTTCGCAATAGGACTATTCATACTTTCATTAGTAAACAACTCATTGATCGGTATTCTTAAAACCTTTCTTGAAAAATTCTAAATGAAAAAGCTACTCACCCTTTATAAGCAGTTGCAGTTGTTCTGTTAAGCGAACTTAACAGGACAGCAACATTTGAAAAAAACACTAACAAGATTGAGAAAAGGAATTTTATTTCCTGAAAGAAAGGCAAGAATAACATTAGCAGAACAAATCAAATTGTAGACTTCGATTTTATTCAACAAGCTATCACCTTGGATTCTGGCCCAACGAATATTCCACCTTCGGCAATACCTAATCCGTTGCGTACTGTTGTATAGTCCTGAAATAGGTTGACTCCTAAAAAGTGGATAAGTCAACTAAAAACAGGACAAAAATGAGTAAAAAACAAAGCTCCAACCGGCGAGGACCGCAACAACTATTTTATACAGAGCAATTC
>JAABUN010004318.1_pt1 | contig 19649 bp, 17 predicted proteins | sample 5559311 | NCBI WGS metagenome assembly JAABUN01 (sample SAMN10711877, study PRJNA513370) | rock metagenome | isolation source: Antarctica rocks | place: Antarctica: Victoria Land, Siegfried Peak sud | reverse complement strand
GATATGTACATTATGTACAAAATTCGCGGGATTGGCCTATAGGTGAGCAGTGCATCAGGTGAGACGCCAAGCCATCCGCTCCGCCGGAACGATGACTTTGTCCGGTTGTGGACCGGCGGCGCCGTGTCGGGGCTCGGCTCGTCGATGACGGCCCTGGCGTACCCCCTGCTCGCGCTCAGTGTCACTGATTCCGCCGCCCGCGCCGGCTTGCTCGGACTGGTGGCGTTGGCGGCGGGCGCGCTGATGCGATTGCCCGCCGGTGCCGTGATTGACCGGACCCCGCTTCGCCGCATCCTGGTGGGCGCTGACCTAGTACGGGCAGCCACGACAGCGGCGGTGGCGGGAAGCCTGCTGACTGGCCATTTGGCTCTTTGGCAGTTGTTGCTGATGGCCAGCATCAACGCGTTCGGAGCCGTCTTCAGCGAGGTCGCTCATTCGGTGGCTATCCGCCACGTGGTGCCGCCCGCCCAGCTACGGCACGCCTTCGCCTTGAACGACGGCCGGGGGCACGCCATCAGTCTGGCCGGTCAGCCGGCCGGAGGTTTCCTTTACGGCGTCGCCCCGTCGCTGCCCCTGGTGGCCGATGTCATCTCCTTCACCGCGAGCGCGGTGGTCTCCGCCACCATCAAAGACCCGCTTCGACCCTCTCCGGACCAGCGGGCCCGGCTCCGGCTCAGAAGGGATCTGCTGACGGGGGTGATCTTCCTCTGGAGCGAACCGTTCCTGCGAGCGACGCTGTGCGCCGCCGCCGGATACCAGTTGGTGTTTGCCGGCGCCACCTTCGCCCTCATCGCCCACTTCACCGCTGCGGGGGCGACGCCCGCCAGCCTCGGCGGTCTTTTTGCCGTAGCGGCCGTCGGGGGAATCCTCGGCGCTGTCGCCGCTCCGGCACTGCAGTCCCGGCTGCGGCCCAACAGGTTGGTCGCCATCATGGGCTGGACGGCGACCGCCTCCTTCGCGGCCTTCGCCTGGCTCGATCAGCCGCTGGTGGCCGGCGCACTGCTCGGCTGCATCTACTTCACCGCCGCCCCAGCCAACGCTGTCCTGTCCGCAGCCCAGATCACCCGCACCCCCGGAGGCCTCCAAGGCCGCGTCGTGGCCGCCTCGTACCTGATCGCCGGGCTGGTGGCGCCTCTGGGCCCGCCCAGCAGCGGCGCCCTCCTCGACATGACGGGTCAGCCGCCCACCTTCACGGCCATCGCGGCTGTCACCGGACTCGTCACCGTCGCTATGCACCTCAACCGACCCATGCGAACCTTGCCGTAACCACTCGAAGAGGCGAAGCCGTCAGCTGGCGGACGGCTTAGTGTCGCGGGTGCCTTGGATCGCCTGATCTGCAGCAAATGGCTTGGACGTCGCCCCGCGCCAGACTGCGGTGATGAGTGAAGAGGCGGACCCCAGCGTGGTCTACTCCGGCCAGGTCGGCGCCGTCTTGACCGACGCCGACCAGTCGCAAGGTCCCATCTCGCTCGACGTCCTCTATGACCTAGCGATCGCCGTCGGAGTGAATCAGTTGAGCACCGTGCCCGATGTCGGATGCGCCACCGGGTCGCGGGCGCATGCAGCAGGCTGCCAGCGAGCCGTCGGGGGCCACCGCCACCGGTTGGTTCGACGCGACTACCGGGTGGGCCGAAATCGAACCCCCTACGCGTTGTTCCCGACCACCGCCGACGCGGTCTCGCGAGTGCGCTCTGCGCCGCCATGGCGCGTCGGGTCGCCAGCGCCGGCGGCCAGCACCTGTACATCAACACCCGGCCCGTCAGTCCCGTACCCGGCACCGCACCGGGCGTACCGCAAGGCGGGCTTCAAACCCTTCAGTCGCAGCGAGGCGTTTTCGAGCGGACACCCCGTAAGCCGCACGGCTTGCGAGACGCGGGTGCCAGGAAGGGACTCGTGCGAGCCTTCTACGACTCAGCGCTCGCCGCTGCGATGAGAAGTGAGTTCCGCAAGCCGTCAATCGACACCACTGGGCCGGGGCAGGATGTGCTCCCACACGTCGAGCACGCAGCGGCGTCCCTTGTGTTCGACGACCTCAGCCGCAGCACGACCCAGCTGGAAGCCGGCTCGCTGGGCGACCGCGATGCTCGAGTCATTGTCAGGCTCGATCTTCAGCCGCAGGACGGCCAGGCCGACGGCGCCGTGCGCGTAGTCGCGCAGCAGCACCAGCGCTCGGGTAGCGAGCCCCAGCCCTCGGTGCGGCTTGCCGATCATGTAGCCGAGCTCACCGGTAGCCGTCAGGAGTACCTCGCCCAGCGGCCGCCGCCCGTCAGCAGTGACGGCCAACAACAGCCGGTCCGGCTGACCGGCTCGGGCGAGTCGGTCCTGCGCGTCGGCCAAGGTGAACGGCGAGGGCAGGGGGGTGCGCCGCGCGATGTCGGACTCGTCGAATAGGTCGACCATCGCCGGCAGGTCCCCCTGTTCCCACTCGCGCAACGTCAGGCCCCGACCGGCCAGACAGCCGGGTCGATGGCTCAACAGATTGACTGCCGCTCTATCACTACCCACGGCTGAAGCCTGCCAGAGCTCCATCCGAGCCGGTGGCGGCTGGGGAACAGCACGCACTTGCGTCACCCCTTTCCCCGGGGTTACTGCGGCCGGGGGGATAGTCGACAGTTGGGATCAGCCGGGCGTCCTCGCGACGACGAGCAAGCGCTTGAGTGCGGAAGCCAGGGGCAGCAATTCGACGGCTTCGTCCCGGAGCGCGGCCATGGCAGGATCGCCGTCTGGGTCCAGAGCGGCGGCAGTCGTCCAGAACGAGACCTCCGCCGCTGTCCAGGCGGGACGGTGAAGAACTTCGACAGCGACGAACCCCGCATCGGTCAGATCCCGCTGAATGTTCATCCGGCGGATCCGCTCCGGGATGCCACCTGCGTCCGGACTGGCCGCCTCCCCATGTGGTGAGCACCAGCCGGCCAGCCGGGCCCAGAATCCGGAGACATTCTGCGGCCGCCGCACCCACCGCGCTGGCGAAGTGGATCGCGTCGACGCACAGCACCGCCTCCGCCACCCCGTCCGCAAGACCGGTCTCGATCAGATCGCCGCGCTGGAACCGAGTTTGCTCCTCCAGCCCGAGCTCCTCGGCCCGGGCCTGCGCGGACTTCTCCGCCGCGGCGGAGAAGTCAAAAACCTATCAGGCGCGCTCCTGAAGCCCTGATCGCTGCCAGCCCGAAGCCGGCACGACCACAACCGAGGTCGACCAACGTCTCCTGGGGCGCAAGCCGGGTCCCAGCGCGCCGAGGGCCCCAATCAGCCGATACCACTGATCAAAACTGGACAGATCCGGTACGGTCACCCGCCCACGATCCACCGTCGGTGAGGAGACGACAAGGCCCCAACGACGCCGTTTCCCATGATGCCCGTCGACCGCGAGCACCGATCGCGGCCGCTCGCCAACAGGGTGGTGCTGATCTTCTTCTCCGCCCGTCGTGAGCCCCGAGCCGCCGTTGACCGGCCGACCAGTGACGCGGTGGGCTAAGACACCCATCCCTGATTCGGCAGCCCGCCCGCTGATGCCGGCTCCTGACGGTTTCGGCCTACTCAGCCAATGACGGCAACAGTTGGTCGTCCCGTCCACTTCACAGGACTAGTTGTGCCTATGATGGCGCCATCTTCGTTGAGCAAGAGACTTCGTTCTCGGCGTAACCCGAGCGGGTCTGGCGGGGGTCACTGACGTGATCGTCGAACGTACGCTCACGCCGCTGCTCATCGCCTGACCAGCAATACTTATCAACACACACAGGAAGCAGGGCGTGACATGAACGGACGGCACAGTCGGCGGCTCGTGATGACCGCCGCCGCGGCGACTCTGACCCTGGGGGCGGCAGCGTGCGGCGGCGGAGGGGACGCCTCGTCCCCGTCCTCGGCACCGCCAGCGCCGTCGAAGGTCAGCGGCACAGTCCTGATGGCCATGCCCGGGGACAATCCCGGGGACCTGGCGCTACGCAAGGAGCTCGCCAAGAAGTTCACGGCCATCAACCCCGACGTCAAGGTCACGTTCACCGTCATCCCCGGCACGTCGTACAGCCAGAAGGTCCAGACGATGATTGCGGGAGGCAAGGCGCCCGACATCTTCAACGGGGGCGACGTGCAGATCCCCAACTACGTCGCGAAGAAGTACGTCCTGGATCTCAAGCCGTACGTCGAGCGGGAGAAGTACGACCTGTCCGGCTTCTATCCGGAGATCATCGACAACCTCACCTACGAGGGCCAGCTGGTTGGCCTGACCGACAACTATGACACCCAGGTGATGTACTACAACACCGATCTGTTCAAGAAGGCCGGAGTCGCGGAACCGACAGCCGACTGGACCTGGGACGACTTCCTGGCTGCGGCGCGCAAGATCACCTCCGGCAGCGGCAGTACGAAGACCTACGGCGTGGTGTACGACAACTGGTTCGCTCCATACTACGACCGGATCGGGGCGAACGGGGGAGATCCGTTCCCCGAGAACGGCACCAAATGCGGTTTCAACAGCCCGGAGGCCATCAAGGCCTTCACCCAGATCCAGGACCTCTACAAGGAGGGCCTGTCGCCGTCGCCGGCCGCCTTCAGTGCGAACGGGACGGAGCAGCAGTTCCTCGGCGGACGGATCGGGATGCTCGTCGGTAACGGCCGCTGGTCCGCGTACTCACTCAAGGGTGTGGACAAGTTCGGCTGGAAGATCGCTCCGCTGCCCAAGGGTGATGCGGGCCGGGCCAACTTCTTCCACATCAGCATGTTCGCGATCCCGCGGACCAGCAAGAACCCCGAGGCGGCGTTCGCCTTCCTCAAGTACATGGTCAGCGAGGATGGCATCAAAGCGGGTCTGGCGAATATGCAGGGGATCCCGGCACGCAAAGCCATTGCCGAGTCGGCCGCCTTCAAGAACGACCCCTTCAACGTCGAACACAACGCCGTCAAGGCCTTCACCGATTCGCTGCCCACGGTCCGCCGGGCCCCCTCGCTGACCAACTTCAGCGAGATCAACGACACCGTCACGGCGAAGCTGAGCCCGATCTGGAACCTTAAAGCGACTCCGGCGGAGGTGCTGCCGGCGGTGTGCGCAGCGGTCGAGCCCAAGCTGAAGGCTAATGGCTCCATCGGCGGCGGCTAGTGGCCACCTCGGTCGCGGAGCCGGCCGCGCGCTCCCGAACGAGTCCGCACCGCGGGGTTTCCCGCCTCTCGAGCAACAAGTCGCGGGAGGCGCTGGCGGGTTACCTCTTCATCGCTCCAAGCGTGCTGCACTTCCTGGTGTTCACGGTCTTTTTGCTGGGCATGGCGATAGTCATGTCGACCTGGGTGTGGGATTTGCTGACGCCCCACGAGTTTCGGGGGCTATACAACTACAAGACGCTGCTGTTCGACGACCCCATCTTCCGGATCGCCTTCAAGAACACGCTGATTTACGCCTTCCTGACGATCGTGCCCAGTGTGGTGCTCGGCCTACTCTTCGCCTTGGCGGTAAACCAGAAGATCAGGGGCATTGCGCTGTTCAGGGCGGCGTACTTCCTTCCGGTCGTCGTCCCCACGGTGGCGATCGCGATCGTCTTCCGTTGGCTGTACAGCACCGACGCGGGGCTGATCAACCAGGTGCTGGGCATCTTCGGGATCGCTAACATCGACTGGCTGCAGAACCCGCTGACTGCGTTACCGGCCATTGCGGCCATGTCGGTCTGGCAGAGCCTGGGGTGGAAGATGACGTTCTTCCTGGTCGGCTTGCAGGCCATTCCGCGCCACCTGTACGAGGCGGCCGAGATAGATGGAGCCGGGCGGTGGATGCGCTTCCGCCACGTGACCTGGCCCCTGCTGACCCCGATCACCTTCTTCGTGCTCGTGACGACCACGATCGACAACCTGCAGGGAGGGTTCGACCAGGTCTATCTGATGACCCAGGGCGGACCGGGATACGCGACGTACACGAACTCCTTCTATCTCTATCGGCAGGCCTTCAACTACTTCCACTACGGGTACGCGGCGGCGTACGGCTGCTTCATCTTCGCCCTGATTGCGGTGGCGACCTTCCTGCAGTTCAAATTCCTCGCGAAGCGGATCAACTATGACTTCGGCTGACACCAGAACTCCCGGCGTGCCGACCGGTCCTGTCGGCGGGCTGGGGACGAACGGCTCGGCCGCCCCGGCCAGGGAGCGGGCGGGTGATGATCGGCGGCGATTCGGCGGAAAGGCACTGGCCTATGCGGCGCTGGGCCTGCTGGCGTTTATCGCGCTGGTGCCGTTCGTCTGGATGTTGTCCGGCTCGGTGAAGACCCTCGACACGATCTTCAACAACCCCCTGCAGGTGTTCCCGCCTGACCCGCAGTGGTCGAACTACAGCAAGCTGTGGGCCGAGCTGCCGATGGGGCGCTGGATCTTCAATTCCGGCTACATCGTCGTCATCTCCGTGCTGGGTCGTCTCGTCTTCACGGCGACGGCTGCCTACGCCTTCGCCCGCCTCCGCTTTCCCGGCCGCGACTACATTTTCTACGGCTTCCTGGCCGCCATGATGATCCCGGGCGAGGTGACCCTGATCCCAGGCTTCGTGCTCATTCGGGAGCTGGGGTGGTACGACAGCCACCTGGCGCTGATCGTGCCGCAGCTGAGCGATGCCTTCGCGATCTTCCTGCTCCGGCAGTTCTTCTTGTCGATCCCACGCGAGATCGAGGAGGCGGCTCGGATCGACGGCGCGAGCCATCTGCGCGTGTTTCTCTCGATCGTCCTGCCGCTCTCCAAGTCGGCCCTCGCCGTGGTGGCGGTGCTGGGTTTCATGGCAGTCTGGAACTCCTTCCTTTGGCCGCTGATCATGCTGGACAGTGCGGAGAAGTTCACGCTTCCGGTGGGCCTGCAGTTCCTGAACTCGGCGCGCAACACGGACTGGCCTTCGCTGATGGCCGGTAACGTTATCGGACTGGTGCCGGTGGTGATCATCTACCTGGCGGCACAGAAGTACTTCATCGAGGGCATCACCATGACTGGCCTCAAAGCCTGACACCCACCGTGCAGGTGCGAGGCGACAATTTCCGCTCATGAACCGCACCCTGTCGGCCGACGTGTACGGCCAGCTCTTCCGATGACCAAGGCCGGCCGGGAGCCGAGTTCAGTCGGCCTTGGTGGCGTCCTCGGCGTCCATGATCCGGTAGGCGTATCCCTGCTCGGCGAGGAAGCGCTGCCGGTGCTGTGCGAAGTCGGCGTCGACGGTGTCCCGGGCGACGACGGCATAGAAGCGGGCCGCGATGCCGTCGGCTTTGGGACGCAGCAACCGGCCCAGGCGCTGCGCTTCCTCCTGCCGCGACCCGAAGGCGCCGGAGACCTGGATGGCGACCTGAGCGGTCGGCAGGTCGACCGAGAAGTTGGCCACCTTGCTGACCACCAGCAGGTCGATCTCTCCGGTGCGGAAGGCTTCGTACAGTTTCTCGCGCTGCCGTACGGTTGTGTCGCCCTTGATCAGCGGGGCACCGAGTCGCTCGGCCAGCTCGTCGAGCTGATCGACGTACTGACCGATGACCAGGGTGGGCAGGCCCTGGTGCTTAGCAACCAGGTCCACGACGACCTCGGACTTGGAGTCGGCGGTGGCCGCCAGTCGGTATTTCACGTCGGCCTCGGCAACGGCGTAGGTCATCCGCTCGGACTCGCTCAGGGTGACCCGCACCTCCACGCAATCAGCCGGCGCGATGTAACCCTGCGACTCGATGTCCTTCCACGGCGCGTCGTAGCGCTTCGGCCCGATCAAGGAAAAGACGTCGCCTTCCCGGCCGTCCTCGCGGACCAGGGTGGCGGTTAGCCCCAGCCGCCGACGGGCTTGCAGGTCGGCGGTCATCCGGAACACGGGTGCCGGCAACAAGTGAACCTCGTCGTAGATGATCAACCCCCAGTCGCGGGCGTCGAACAGCTCGAGGTGTGGGTGGATGCCGCCGCGCTTGGTGGTGATCACTTGATAGGTCGCGATGGTGACGGGCCGGATCTCTTTCTTGGCCCCGGAATACTCCCCGATCTCCGCCGGCGTCAATGAGGTGCGTTTGATCAGCTCGTCACGCCACTGCCGCGCGGAGACGGTGTTGGTGACCAAGATCAACGTCGTCGCCTGGGCCTGCGCCATCGACGCCGCACCGACGATCGTCTTCCCTGCTCCACAAGGAAGCACGACGACACCCGAGCCGCCGTGCCAGAACGACTCGGCGGCCAATTTCTGGTACGGCCGCAACCGCCAGCCCGACTGGTCGAGCTCGATGGCGTGAGCCTCACCGTTGACGTAGCCGGCCAGATCCTCCGCCGGCCAGCCGAGCTTGAGCAGCACCTGCTTGAGGTGGCCCCGCTCCGAGGGGTGAATGATCACCGTGTCGTCGTCGAGGTGCGCACCCAGCAGGCCCTTGACCTTGGCGCTCTTCATCACCTCGGTCAGCACCGGGCGGTCGGTGCTGACGAGGATCAAGCCGTGAGTGGGATGTTTCTCGATCCGGAGCCGACCGTAGCGATCCATCGTGTCAGCGACATCGACCAACAACGAGGTCGGGACCGGATAGCGGCTGTAGGTGAGGAGGGTGTCGACGACCTGTTCGGCGTCGTGACCGGCGGCGCGGGCATTCCACAGACCCAGCGGCGTGAGCCGATAGGTGTGGATGTGTTCGGGCGCTCGTTCCAACTCGGCGAACGGTGCAATGGCCATCCGGCAGGCGGCCGCGTCCGGATGGTCGACCTCGAGCAGCAGGGTGCGATCGGACTGGACGACGAGAGGACCAGGTCCGTTCGTGGGGTTGGACATCAGTTCCGCCCGGCGGCGTCTTCGGCACCCTCGTCCGACGGGTCGCCCGGATCAGGCGAGGAGGTCAGCTGATCGGTCGGCGTCACTGACGGCGTAGGCGAAGTGGTGGGGGTTGGCGTAGCGGTCGGGGTGGGATCGGGTGTGGGCGAGGAGGGTGTGACGGTGAGCGCGATCGGCTCCGGTCGGGTCACCAGCACGGTGGGAGTGTCGGTGCTCTGGTTGCCGGCCGCGTCAACGGCGCGCACCTGGACGACGTGCTGACCACCGTCGTCGTTGAACCAATCCACCGTGGCTTGGAGCCCCTCGGTGGTGGCCACCAGGAAACCGTTCAGCCAGACCTGGTAGCTGACCACCCCCACGTTGTCCTCAGCGGCGTCCCAGCCGACGGTGAAGGCGTCCGGGGTCACGGCCGACAAAGTGATCTTGGGTACGGCCGCGGGCGGCGTGTCGTCGATGGTGCGGTTCGGGTCGACGGCCGTGGCTCCGCGACGAACGGTCTTGGGGGTGGCCCGCTTGGTCGGCGCGCTCTCTTCAGGCGCGCTCTCTTCAGGCGCGCTCTCTTCAGCTGCGCTCTCTTCATCGGTAGGTTCTTCGGTCGGCTCGTCCACCGTGGCGGAGCGGGTGGCAACGGTCGGGACCGGGCCCGTTCGGGCAACGGTGGTGGGCAGCGGTGCGCTGGGGGCCGGCGGCGGCGTAGCCGTCTTCGTGACCACGACGCGGGGACGCGGAGTCGGCTGGTCCTGAGTTCGCGGTGGAGATCCGACCTGATCGGGGGAGCGGGCCATGCTGGGAGCCAGGTAGAGCGCACCGACCCCGAGGGCGCAGACGCCGAAGACGATCACTCGTCTCAGGGTCACAGCGCGCACGGCGTCAGTCTAGTGGCCCACTGGTCAAGGCAGCCGCCGAAGAAATGCGCGCCAGCGGAATGTTCACGACCTGGGCGCTGGCGGGATCGACCGCCCGCATCATCCCCGCCGCCAGGTCCAGCGGACTGAGGTCACGTACGGTGCGGGTGCCGTCGGCGGCGACGTACTCCACCCGTACGGGCTGCGCCTCGTCGGTGGCTGACTGCAGCAGCCGCAGGGTGTCCTCGGTGCTGGCTTCGGCGGTCTCGCGCGCCGGCGTGGAGGGGTGTTGGCGCTCGCCGGCGATGATCGCCGCCGCGACTTCTTCAGGGTGCAGCGGCCGAGGCGCAGAAACCGCTTTGGGGGCCGTCGCCCGCAACTGAGGCGGCGTCGACAAGGCGCGCCCCGTCTCGTCCTCGACGGCGGGCGTGTGCCCCAGCGAACGCAAGAAGGCAACCAGCTCGTAGGCATCGGCGGTGGACACTAAGAGCCCGGGACCGAGCGGGCGGAGGCCCAGGTAGCCGGCGTCAGCGTGCGCCAGCAGGGCCGCAGCGTGCGACGCGTCCTCGGTCCGCAGGTAAGAGGTCGCGCTCCCTACCCGGATGCTGCCGTGCTGGCGGGCCACGTCGTCGATCAGGTAGGCCAGTGGCTGTGGGATGCCCGTCGTGGAGTGCCGCTCGATCCAGGCGTGGATCTCCGCCGATGATCGGCCGGCGTCGAACCCCCGCCGCAGCGATGCGGCGCTGAACCGAAAGACACCGCCGCCGCCCCGAGACTCCTGGTCGGCCAACAGCCGGAGCTCGCCGGCGAGGGCGTGCGGCAGTGGCCCGGGCGCGATCGCCGTCAGGTCGGCCTGGACGATCACCCGGTCGACCGGAGTGGGGAAGAGATCGACCAGCCGGCGGGGGAGCCCGGCGTCGGCGGTCAGGGCCTCGGCGTACGCCGACACCGCGCCCAAGCTGGTCAGCCCCAGCCAGGTGGCCTCACGCCAGGTCCAGTCGACCAGCGTGGACAGCTCGATCCCACCGAACCGGGCCGCCCGGGGTCGGTGCCAGGCGACGGCCTCGGTCAGCTCATCCAGGTTGATCCGGTTCCCGGCACCGGCGCCGACGGCGACGGACATAATCAGCTTCCGTAGCTGGGCCGCGCCGAGGGTCTCGGCCTCGGGTCCGAGCACGTGTGCGCCGGGCTCCGCCGAGCGAGAGAAGAAGCGCGGCGCATCCAACCAGCCTTCGCCCACCAGGCGCCACCGGACGGCGCCGTCGCGTTCCATCCAGCGGTCGTACTCGGCGGTCGGTAGGAGGCAGAGGTTGCTGCCTGGGGCGACCAGCCCCGCCGCCGACGCACACTCCATCACAAAACTGGCGTGCGCGGTGTCGGTGCCGAGGTTGCGGGCCAAGACGGTGATGTCACGGGTAGCGAGGCCACCCGTACGCAACAGCCGGTGCGGGGTGGATTCCAGCGCGTGCACGGCCAGCTCGAGATCGTGCAGCAATCCGGCTGCCGCCCCGGCCGCGGCCTGGTCCACCAGTCTGGCGTCGCGGGGGGTCGTCGTGAGCGTCGGCGGATGCACGCTGACCGGCTCGGCGGTGAACCGACCGTCACGCAGCCGCCAGGCGACCTCCCGGGGCAAGATCACCGTCTCGGCGTCGATCGGCCGGAGCAGCTGGCGGGCGAGCAACTCCTCGATCGGCGACCGCGCCGCCCGCAGATCGACGGGGCGTTCAGCATTGCGGACCGCACCCGACGGTGACCACAACAGCCGGTCCAGCACCGGGCGTACGCCGTCGCGGCACTCGGACAGGGCCACGTCGATCTGCGCATCGTCCAGGGGGCGGGGCGACGGCGGCGCGAGGCCGCCGGGGTAGGGCTCGAAGTGGTCACGGACGCCCCGAACCAGGTGGAGCTGATCATCATCGCCCCACAGCAGGGCCCGGTCGCGGAGCTCGCCGACGCCCGTGTGTACGGCGGCTTCGGGCTGCCCGCACAGCGCTGCAATGGTGGGGACGTCGGTGGGGTCGGCCAAAGCGGCCAGCGCCTCAGCGATCACGCGCAGCCAGGCGTCGAGCTGGTCGATGGCCCGGCCGACCGAGATGGCGGTCGCCGCACGGGTCGAGAGCTCGGCCAGGTCACGGGGGAGGGGATAGGTCAGGTCGGGGCGCTTGGCCAAGAGCGCGACCAGTTGCGACCGGTCCAAGGCGCGCAGTGCCTCGGTGAGGGTGCGCACCCGCGTTCGGGCGGCGGGTTCGTGGCCAGCGGCTGGTGCCATCACCGGACTAGCCCCAGTGGGAGGTGTAGCCGGGAGCCGGGGGCGGCGGGTTCTTGAACGACCGGTAGGCGATGACGATCACCGCGATGAGCGTGCCCCAGCTGATCGCCAAGCCCCACAGACCGACGAACGCCCACCAATCACCGAACGACGCGTTGTTGGACAGCGCACCGATGACCGCGAAGAAGCCGAGCCCGCCGAGTGCCAATGCCGTCGCCTTCCGGACCGCCGGCCGCGCCACTTTGACGCGCGACGACAGCACGTACCCGATCACCAGCGTGATCGGTGCCAGAAAGAAGAAGAAGCCGCCGATGACCAAGGTGATGATCAGGCCGGGGGTCAGGGCCGCTCCGATGCTACGGACGTCGGCCGGTGCCGGCACGGCGTCTTCGCCGTACCGTCCCGGCGCGAACCATTGGGGCGTGCCCGGTGACGGGAAGCCCGTCGGGGAGATCGCCGTACCAGGGCTGGGAGCCAACGGCGTCTGCGGGTCCAGCCACCGGGTGCCGCTGGGCGGACCCCACGCGCCGTGCTCGGCGGACATGCCGCCCTCGCCAACGGGTGGGCCGCCGTAGCTGCCCGGCGGGCCGGTGTAGGAGGTCGGCGGTCCCGTGGGTGGGCTCCAGTGCGCCGCTCCCCAAGCCACGGCCCCCGACGCCTCCATCGAGGTGACGGTGCTCGAGACCACCTCGAAGGGTACGGACGGATCGCGCACGTCCTCGACCACCGGGATCAGGGTGGCCAACGGGGCCACCGGCACGGACGGGTCGTCGAACTGCGGTCGGGACTTGGGTGCCAGGGCAGCCAGCTGCGGCCCGGGCGGGGCTATCTCGAGCGGGCCAACGGCGGCCCCAGAGAAGTCGCTCGGGCGTTCGAGCGGGGCGTACTCCGGACCGTCCTCCCAGGTTGCCATGCCGACCATCTTAGGTGCGCCAAACGCGGCCCACTGTGCACGGGTTTCTGACGCTGTACATGGCGTGCAACCCGTGTTCAGTGACGGATTCCCATGTCTACATGGGAATCCGACCGGCGGGGGTGGCTCCAACCAGGGGGTCAGTGCCGAACGATGTGCAGGGGTGCGCGGCCGTGCGCCCGGTGCAGGTCGAGCTCGAGGCCGAGGTGGGACTGCCGGGCCATGGCCATGCCCGAGAGTACGGCGACCAGGGCGACCAGACCGCCGCACAAGAACATGCTGGGCCGGGCGCCGAAGTGGTCGATCAGCCAGCCCACCGCGGGTCCGCCGATGGCCTGTCCCCCGAGCAACACCAAGATGTAGACGCTCATCACCCGCCCGCGTACGGCCGGGGCGGAGGTCATCTGCACCAGCGAGTTGGCTCCGGTCAAGAACTGCAGGGTGAGCAGTCCGATCATGACCAACACCACGCCGAACAGCCAGCTGTACGGTGCCAGCGAGGCCAACATGATGGCGCCGCCCAGCAGCGTCAAGGTCGTGACCAGGACGCGCAGCCGTAGGGTCTCCCGACGGCGGGCCGACAGCAGGGCGCCCCCCAGTGCGCCGACGGCGGTGAGGGAGTTGAACAGGCTGTAGCCCCCGATCCCGGACGCGAACTCATGATCGGCAAAGGCGGCGAGGATGACCGGGGTGTTGAGCCCGAAGATGCCGATGGTGGCGACCAAGACGATCGACCACGCCACCTCGGAGGTGTTCTTGATGTAGGTCAGCCCTTCGCGCAACTGGCCCTTGCTGCGCACCACCGGGGCGCTCGACGGGACGTTCGGTCGGAGAATCGCGAGCATGATCACCACCAGGACGCACGAGGCGGCGTTGATCAAGAACGAATAGCCCTGACCGACGGCGTGGATCAACGCACCCGAGAGCGCCGGCCCGAGAAGAGCGCCGAACTGGAACACCGAGGAGTTGAGGCTGACGGCATTGCGGATCCGGGACGGGCCGACGAGCTCAGAAACGAAGACCTGACGGGTCGGGTTGTCCACCACGGTGACGAATCCGAGCAGGGCAGCGACCATATAGACGTGCCAGGCCTGCACCAGGCCCGTCAACGCCAAGACCCCGAGCGTGACGGCCATCAGGGTGGCGACCGACTGGGTGATCATCAAGATCAAGCGCTTGGGATACCGATCGGCGATCACGCCGCCCACCAAACCGAACAGCAGCACCGGCAGGAACTGCAGGGCGACCGCTACACCGACCGCGGTGATACTGCCGGTGAGCTCGAGCACCAGCCAGTCCTGGGCGATGCGCTGCATCCAGAGGCCGGTCGTGGCGACGATCTGAGAGCTGAGATAGAGGCGGTAGTTGCGCACCTCCAAGGCGGCCAATGTGTCCGGCCAGGTGCGCTGGCGGATCGGTTGAGCCAAAGCGTCAATGGAGTCGGAGTACAGGCGGGATTCGGTGGAGGCCGCGGACACGAGCGATGTCACCAGTTTCGGTGGAGTGATTGTTGAGATGGATTCCGCCCAGCGCCAGACGCCAGGGGCCGGAGATCACGAGTGGCTCTTCGTCGAACCGCTTTCTTACCCTAGGCCGCGGGTCGTCCATAAAGCGAACGTATAAGCGCTATATCTTGCATTGCGTATCTCAATAAGTAGCGTCAGCACGCAAAATGGAGGGCCAGAAACATGGCGGATGAGAAGAACTTCGACCTGGGCTTGCTCCGCACCTTCTTGGCGGTGGTCAACGGCCTGAGCTTCACCCGGGCGGCTGAGCAGTTGGGCCTGAGCCAGCCGACGGTGTCGCAGCACGTACGGCGGCTGGAGGAGTCGGTGGGTCGGCAGCTGATCCGGCGGGACACCCGTACGGTGTCGCTGACCGACAACGGCGAGGCGATGGCCGGCTTCGCGCGGACCATCCTCGCCGCCAATGACGAGGCGGTGTCCTATTTCACCGGTTCGGCCATGAGCGGACGGCTGCGATTCGGCGCGGCCGACGAGCTGGCCCTCAGCGAGCTGCCGACGATCCTGCGGGAGTTCCGCCAGCTCTATCCGCGCATCAACCTGGAGCTGACCGTCACCCAGAGCGGCATCCTTCATCGCCGGCTGACCGCCAATCACCTGGACTTGATCTTCATCAACCAGGAAGCCGATTCGGGGCGTGGGCAGCGGGTCCGCCGCGATCGGCTGGTCTGGGTGGGACTGGAACGTACCCAGCTCGACGACTCCCAGCCCGTGCCGGTGATCACCTATCACGCGCCCAGCCTCAGCCGGTCGGCGGCGATCACCGCGCTCGAAGACGCGCACCGCACCTGGCGGATCACCTGCAACACCCGGGAGATCAACGGAGTGCTGGCCGCTACCCGCGCCGGAATCGGCATCTGTGTGCTGGCTCAGAGCCGGGTACCCGGTGATCTGCGCATCCTTAGTGGACGGCTCGACCTGCCCGAGCTGCCGGATGTGGAGATGGCGCTGGTAGCCAACCCGCGATCGGCTCGGCAGCCGGTCGAGGCGTTGAGCAAAGCCATCCTGAACCTGCCGCTGGCACCGATGCGCCCCTGACGGGGCACCAGGTCACCGATGCGCCGCCGGGCTCGAATTCAGGTTGGGCGACCGCCATGGAGGGGCTACGCTTAGCCCGCCGATTGCGGCACCAGCAATGTCGTCGAGTCAGTTCGACGACCGATGAGCGAGGTTGACGTGCCGGTAGGCAAGGTGAGGTTCTATGACGCCGAGAAGGGTTTCGGCTTCCTGACTAAGGACGAGGGGGGCGACGTGTACGTGCGCGCGACCGCACTGCCCCCGGGCGTGACCTCCCTGAAGGCCGGCCAGAAGGTCGAATTCGGTGTGGTCGAGGGTCGCAAAGGTGAGCAGGCCCTGTCAGTACGCCTGCTCGAGGCGCCCCCCTCGCTATCCAAGGCGTCCCGCAAGTCGCCGGAGCAGATGTCCGTTATCGTCGAGGACACGATAAAGATGCTGGACGGGGTGGGCAACGCCTTTCGCCGCGGCAAGCACCCCGACGCCAAGACCGGCGCCAACCTGGCCACCGTCCTCCGCGCCATCGCCGACGAGCTCGAGCTATAACCAACCCCGCAACCTCCTACTTGTACGCCCCCTGAGCTCGTCGAAGGACCTCGAAGAGGTCGGCAACTGAGAGTTGCGGGTGCTGTGGCGAGCACCATGATCAGGCTCAGTGCGCGGTTACGCCGCCTGAGCCTGACCGGTGGGCCCCGGGGTCGAGGCGTTGACGGCCGACTGGCGATGTCGGACGACGACGGTCCACACCAGGAGTGCTGCGAGCAGGCCCGCGATCAGCCCGAAGCCGAGCTGAGGGATCAACGGCAGACTGATGCCGAGCGCCCCGCCGAACACCCAGGAGATCTGCAGCACGGTCTCGGATCGGGCAAAGACCGATGTCCGAACGACCTCGGCGACGTCGCGTTGGACCAAGGCGTCGTAGGAGAGCTTGGCCAGTTGGGCGCACAGTCCGGCGATCAGCCCCATCGCGATCACCGTCACGATGGAGTAGAAAACGGCGGTCGTCACCGCCATCGCGGCATCGATGCACAACACCGTGAGTCCGATCCGTTCCGGCGCTTTGTTCTTCAACAGATTGCCGGCGACGGTGCCGAGACTGTTGCCAACCCCGGCGGCGGCGACCACGATGCCCAGCAGGATCGTGCCCTCGATATCGGCGATCGGCTTCTCCCGCAGCAAGAACGCGAGAAACAACGTCAGGAAGCCCGTCATCAGGCGAGCTCCCATCACGCAACGCAAGCCCTGAAGCACGCCCGGCCTGAGGCTACGGAAGCGGCGCTGGATGCGTTCGGACAGCGGCTCATCGCCCGCCGCCGCCGGCAGCGCCAGCAGACCGCCGATGTCTCGCTCACCGACCGATGAGTCCACCTTCGGCGACAACGTGATGGCCAGTACAGTGGCGAGAACGAACACGACAAAGGCAAAGCGCAGCGACCATGTCACCCCGAGCTGGGCGATCCCGGCCGCCGCACCGCCGCCGACACTCGCCCCGGCCACGTTGGCCAGCGAGATTCGGGAGTTGGCGTTGACCAAGGTGAAACCCTCGGGGAGCAGCCGGGGGACGGCCGAGGCGCGCGTAACGGTGAAGGCTTTGGAGGCGACCAGGCAGCCGAGGGCGAGGGGAAAGATCCACGGCGAGTTGGTCAGGATGGAGCCGGCCAGCACCCAGCACAGGAACCCCCGCACGGCCAGCGTGGTGCCGATGGCCCAGCGACGTCCGTGCCGGAAGCGATCCAGAAACGGACCGATGAACGGAGCCACCACCGCGAACGGCGCCATCGTCAGCAGCAGGAACTGAGCCACCTGGGGACGGGCCTGGTCGGTCGGCAGTGTGAAGAACAGCGTGCCTGCCAGTGAGAGGGTGATGGCCGCGTCCCCGACCGCCACGAAGAACTGCAGGTGGACCAGACGGGCCAGACCGCTTTCGCCGGCCCCGCCGGCCGTCGTGAATCGCAGCACCCGGTGGCTTCCGCCCCGCAGCCGACGCCCCGAATAACCGGCGGCCCTTCCCAGCCCACGGCCCGCTGTGCCCAAAGTGGAGCGCAAGGCGGCCGTACGCCCACCGTGTGCCGGGTGCGGGGGTCCCCGTTCGAGGGACCGCCGTTCGCCGCATCGAGATCTGGGTCTGCTCCCGGGCCGGGCATCGTTGTCCTCCCTCATGACCTCTAGGCCGCCAGCACAGCGGCGATTTCGCGCCTTTGGTTTGCCGACTGTCAGAATAGGCCCCATGGCTACCAGCACTCGCAGCAAAGTCTTCAAGCCCGACGCCATCTGCGTGGACGCGGCTGAGCTGGCTCGCGAGGCAGCGATCGAAACGGCGGGCGACATGGGCGTCGGCGAACACCTCGGTACCCACGCCGACGACGACCGCGTGGTCAGTCATTTCTTCGGCTGCCCGCATCCGGGATACCAGGGATGGTGCTGGTCGGTGACGTTGGTCCGGGCGTCCCGGGCCAAGGTTCCCACCATCAACGAGGTGGTCCTGCTCCCAGCGGATGATGCGATGCTGGCCAACGACTGGGTGCCCTGGGTCGAGCGGATTCGTCCGGGCGACGTCACCCCCGGCCTACTGATGCCGACGCCCGATGGCGATCCGCGGCTGGAGCCGGGCTACACCGGCGGCGACGACGCGGCCAATGACGAGCCCGCCGAGCTGAGCGAGATGCGTACGGTTGTCGCCGAGCTGGGCCTGGGACGGGAACGAGTCCTCTCCTGGGTCGGGCGCGACGAGGCCAGCGAGCGTTGGCTGAGCGGTGAGGGGGGCCCCGACGCGCCGATGGCCAAGATGGCCCCGGACGTCTGTGAGACCTGTGGCTTCTTCGTCCGGCTCAGCGGCAGCCTGGGGGAGTTGTTCGGCGCGTGCGCCAACGCCTACGCCGCCTCCGACGGTGCCGTGGTGAGCGTTGACCACGGGTGCGGCGCGCACTCCAGTGCCGCCACCGAAGCCGTGGCCGAAGAGCATCCGGCGCCGGCGTGGGAGACGATCGAGTGGGACGAGCCCATTTCCCTCTTCGACTGACCGTTGGCTGCTCGCCCCGCCGTCGCTGCGCTGGCCGTCACGCCCCCGGCGGCTGACGTCCCGGACTAGGGGTGCCGACCAAGCGGGCCAACGCCGGTCTTGGAAGGCGGCAGAATGTCACTCATGAGCCCGGCCAAGCCGAAACGCAGTGAGACCGACGAGGTCCGGCGTGCCGTCGCCGCCTTCGTGGCGGCCGGGGCGGATGAGTCGGTCCAACGCGTGATCACCACGGTGCACCGGGTCTCGCGGCGGCTGGACCAGTGGTACGACCGACAGCTCGCCGATCTCGGCGTCACCGCGGGCGAATGGGCGGTGCTGGGTGAGCTGGCGCGAAGTGAGGCCGGCACGGCGTGCACCCCGACCCAACTGGCCCTGGCGGCCAATGTGGCTCCGTCGTCGATGACCCATCGGCTGGATCGGATGGTGGAGCGCAATCTCATCAGTCGGGAAGCAGATCCTAACAACCGGACCCGCGTGCTGGTCCGCCTGTCCGATGCCGGCTGGAAGCTCTACGCCCACGCCATCCAGGACGCCAACTTGGTGGAGTCGGACGTGATGGCTGGGCTGAGTGGTCAGCAGGTCGACGAACTCGCGTCACTGCTGGAACGAGTGCTGGCCGGCCTGGACCAGGCCGTCATCTAACAGCCGACGATGTCGCTAGCGGTCGAGGTCTGGCTGCGGGGCATAGCCGAACCCGTCGGCGTTGCCGAACACGTTCTTGCGGTTGATGAAGGCCACCGCCAGCGCGCCGACGAGTAGGTAGAGAATGATCATGCCGCCTTCTATCGTGAGATGTCGAAGAGCCGAACTGGCTTGTACGGAGGATTCGGTGGCAACGCCGCGCTGGATGGGTCGGGCGCGAAGGAGGAACCCGTTGGTGCAAGTAGGGTGACCTCAACTTGGAGCGGCCAGCCTTGGCAACTGATACCAGATGGCACGAACTTCCCTTAATCCGGTCTTTGCCTTACGCTGAAGCGGAGATCGCGCGGATGACGGGGGTCGTCGGCGGCGACGCTCAATAGTTCTTGGCAGACGGATACACGTCTGTAAGTTGCCGCGGGGGCGGCCTATGGCTCCCCGGAGGCACGTATGTTTGGCACCCCCGTTAACTCGGTAAGCATTCACGCGGTGAACCGCTCGGCGATGACGCGCCCGCGGCTGATGGTGGTCGGCGTGCTCGCCGGTCTCATGAGTCTCTTCCTGTTGTTGAGCATTGTGACGGCATCTTCGAGGGCTTATGCGGCGCACGATGCTGCGACGGTGGACCTTGGTACAGCGGATAGTTTCGCGGTGCTGGGTGGCTCGGCCGTCACCAACACCGGACCCACCGTGGTG
>JAABUN010004317.1_pt1 | contig 19650 bp, 17 predicted proteins | sample 5559311 | NCBI WGS metagenome assembly JAABUN01 (sample SAMN10711877, study PRJNA513370) | rock metagenome | isolation source: Antarctica rocks | place: Antarctica: Victoria Land, Siegfried Peak sud | reverse complement strand
AGCGAGGGGCCAACGTTGTTCACCGCGGGCTTCCCCGGCCGGGACAGTCACCCCTGAACAACGTTGGCCCCTCGCTCAGCGGGCGGCCGCTTCCTGACGGGCGCGGCTCTGATGGACAGCTTCTCGTGACTTGAACATTGTGGTCCGCAATCAAGTGCCGAGGTCGCGGAGGATGTCGGCCAGCGGCCGGCCGCCGCCAGCGGAAACACGCCGGGCCAATTCTTCGGGGGCGATGTCCAATTCCACTTGCGGCCAGGGGTCGGCCTTGGCCGGCGAGTAGTAGCCGAGTACCCGGCCGGACGAGTCGCACACCTCCAGCGGGGCATCGGCGGCGGCCAGCGTTTCCCTCAACACCCCTTTGACGACAACGACTGACATGACAGTGACCCCGGGAGTCGGCGGACCCTAATCCATCATACCGCCCCCCCGCGCCCCCGCTCACCCGATCCCGACCGCCCGCCCGACCGCGAACAGCCCGCCGGCGATCAGCATCGTCCCCGGCAGCGTCAGCACCCACGCCAGCAGCACCCGCCGGACCGTCCGCATCTGGACCCCGGACCCGTTCGCCGCCATCGTCCCGGCGATGCCGCTCGACACGACCTGCGTCGTACTCACCGGCAGGGCCACGCCGACGGCCGCCAGGATCGTCCCGGCCGCGACGATTTCGGCGGCCGCCCCCTGGGCATACGTCAGGTGCGTCTTGCCGATCTTCTCGGCCACCGTCACCATGATCCGCTTGTACCCAATCGTCGTCCCCAGCCCGAGCGCCACCGCCGTTCCGATGACGACCCACAGGGGGACGAACTCGGTCGCGTCCGTCAGGTGCCGGCGGTCGGCCGCACTCAGAACGCCTGCCGGAGCCTGGTCGGCGGCCCGGACGAGCGCCTGCCGGAGTTCCCAGCGGTCGGCGACGGGCACGTCGTTGAAGCTCCCCAGGCCCGCCAGTTGCCCGGCCACCCCGTCCAATTGCGCGACCGTTTCCGGCGGAGCGTCCGGGGCGGCCCGCAGCTTGTCGACGACCGCCGCCGTCGCCGCGAGGTGCTTCGGGTGGACCGTGTTCAGGGCGTAGTGCGAGGGCAGGAACCCGATCATCACCAGGAGAATCAGCCCCATCCCCTTCTGGCCGTCGTTCGACCCGTGGGCGAAGCTGACCCCGCCGCAGGTAGTGATGAGGACGCCGCGAATCCACCCCGGCGGGGCGTGTGGGACTCCCTCGGCGGGTGGGGTGTACAGCCGGTCGTCGGGTATGAGTTTCTTCATCAGGAGCAATAGTCCGCCGGCGGCGACGAACCCGACGACCGGGGAGACGGCCAGGGCCAGCCCGACCTCCCCGGCCTTCTCCCAGTTGACCCCGTGGCTGAACCCGCGGCCGCTGATGAGACTGTTCGACAGGCCCACACCCAGAATCGCCCCGATCAGGGCGTGCGAACTCGACACCGGCAGACCGAGCGCCCAGGTGCCGAGGTTCCACACCACCCCGGCGATCAACAGGGCGAACACCATCAAGAGGGCGAGCGACGGGACGGCCCCGACGAGCGCGTCGACGGGGAGCAGGTGGACCATGCTGAACGCGACGGCCGTGCCGCCGAGGAGGACGCCGAGGAAGTTCAGGAACCCGGAGTAGACGACGGCGACCGGGGCCGGCAGCGACTTCGTGTAGATAACGGTGGCGACGGCGTTGGCCGTGTCGTGGAACCCGTTGATGAACTCGAACGCGAAGGCGACGAAAAGGGCGGCGGCCAGGCCGGCCAGCGGGCCGGCGGGCAGGTCGGCAGCGGCGTGGAGGAAACTCACGGCGACCTCGGCGGCGGGAACGGAGTCCGACACGGTAGGATTCGCCACCTGACGCCGGCGGGTTGACGCCGGGGCCGGTCTTCGTCGAATCTTCACACGGCGTGGCCCGGACCGTCGCCCCGCCCCCGGCCGTCGGGTATTGTCATACGCATCCCGAGGGTTCAGCGCCATGCCCCGATCGCCACTCGTGCTGTTCGCTCTGGTCGTCTGGGTCGGGACCGCCCGGGCCGCGGACGGACCGACCAAAGAGCCGGCGTACACCTCGAAGGCTCCGCGCTACGGCCGGCTAGCGTTCGGCCCCGCGCCCGCGGAGCAGGTCTGGCTGGTGATCGACGGCGACACGCTGTACGTCGACCGCAACGCCGACGGCGACCTGACCGGCCCCGGCGAGGCCGTGCGGGCCACGGCCCGGCCGGCGGGGGCCGACGACGGCAACCGGACGTTCGAGGCCGGCGAGGTGACCGTCGCCGGCCGCACTCACAAGGGGCTGGCCGTCTATCTGACGCCGCTGGCGAACTACGGCACCTCGATCACCGGCCGGTCGGACGTGAAGCGCATCCTCGCCCAGAACCCGAAGGCCGTCGGGGTCAGCGTCGGCGTCGATGTCGACTGGCCCGGGCTAAAGGCCACCGGCGCGGGCGGCCGGCTCGGCTTCTCGGCCGGGCCGACCGACCTGAACGGCGTCCTGCAGTTCGCGACCAAACCGGCCGACGCGCCGGTGGTGCGGCTCGACCGGCCGCTCGAAGTCACCCTCTACGGCTACCGGCCGGCCCTCCGCATCGGCCGGCCGACCGACCTGACACTCGTCGTCGGCACCCCCGGCGACGGGCCCGGCACCTTCGCCAGCCTCGCCTACCGCGACACCATTCCCAAGACGGCGTTCCCGACCGTGGCGGTGGCGTACCCCCCGGCCAAGGCCGGCGACGCGCCGGTGAAGGAGCAGTACGAACTCAAAGAGCGGTGTTGAAGCGTCAACCTGCACGGCCCGGTCCGGGCCGCCACGAATGCGGGTCTCGGGGTGGCGACGATGACGATTTCGTTCCCGGCGTGGGCCGAGGGGCACGTCCGGCCGACGACGCACAAACTGTTCCTGTTGAAGCCGCCCGCGGCCGCGGTGTTCAAGCCCGAGCCGGTGGCCGCGAACCTGGTCGCCACCCTGACCCACCCGGAGCGGGCGGCGAGCATCTGGACGACTCGCTTCTCGGCCGACGGCACGCGGCTGTTCGCGGTCGGCTACCCGTCGGGCGTCGTGCAAATCTTCGACGTGGCCACCCGGGAGGAGGTCCGCCGGTTCAACACCCCCTCAGGCTACCAGGCGACGGCCGACTACGCCCTGCTGACGCCGGACTGGGCGACGCTCTACGTCCCGACCCAGACGCGCAAAGTCATCGAGTTCGAGCGGGACGGCAAGCGCATGGCGCGGGTCGAGTACGCCGGGGCGGTCCGGGTGTGGGACGTGGCGAGCGGTAAGGAACGGCCTCCGTTGGCGTCCCCCGCGGGGGCGGGGCCGTTGTACGCCAAGCTCGCCCCGGACGGCAAAACCCTTGTCGCCGTCGAAGACTTCGATCACGAAGCCGGCCGGCCGCAGAAGCGGGCGACCGTGGCGTGGGACCTGCCCGCCGGCCGCCGCCGACTTGTCATCGACGCCGACGGGGTCTCGGAGTTCAGCCCCGACGGCCGGACGGCGGCGGTCGGCAACTACGCGGGCTTTTCGGGACGGCTGGCCGAGCGCCTGATCGACCTGGCCACCGGCAAGGAGTTGGCCCGGCTCGACGCCCCCGGGGACGGCCGGTCCCCGTCGGTCACTGGGTTCTCGCCGGACGGGTCGATCGTCGCCGTCCGACTCGGCGGCAAGCTGGGTGCCCCGGTCGACATCGGGTTCCGCGACGCCAAGACGCTGGCCGACCTCGGTCGGTTCACCGCCCCGGGCGACCCCAAGGGGTACGGCTACGCCCACGGCCAGTTCCTGCCCGACGGCCGGCACTATCTCGTCAGCGACCCCCGCGGCACCCTTCACCTCTGGGACCTGGCCCAGAAGAAAGTCGCCCGGACGATCGCGGGCGAGGTGGCCGCGTTCCGGACGGCCGTCAGCCCCGACGGCCGGACGCTGGCTGCGGGGTGGGCACCCAAGTTCGACGCGGCCGACTCGAACGATCCGGACCCGCAAGACCTGCCCCAGCCACGGGTGACGCTGTACGACCTGGCTGGGGACAAACCGCCGCAGACGCTGATCGCGCCCCACGGGTTCGTCGGCGGCCTGTCGTTCAGCCCGGACGGCAAAACGCTCGCCTTTGGCGGTGCCGGCGGCGTGCATCTGTTCGACCTGACGCGGTGACGGGGGCCGCCTGACCGGCCGGCCCGGGGACGGGTATGGTGATCGGGTACACCCAGAGGGCTAGCACATGACCGGGCAAGTCGAGAAGTGGGGGGACGGCCTGGCCGTCCGCATCCCGGCGGAGGCTGCCGTCGCACTTGGGCTGGCGGAGGGGACAGCCGTCGATGTCGGTGTGGAGGCAGGAAAGCTCGTGGTCCGGCCCCCGGGTAAGCCGAAGTTGACGCTGGCGGAGTTGGTGGCGAAAATCACCCCCGAAAACCGCCACGGCGAGGTCGATTGGGGGCCGCCGATGGGGAACGAAGTGTGGTAGACCTCGTCCGCCCGACGGTCCCGGACCGCGGCCATCTGATCTGGATCACGTTCGACCCCCAGGTCGGGCACGAGCAGGCCGGCCGTCGGCCCGCGCTCGTACTCTCCGGGGCCGAGTACAACGGCCCGGCCGGCCTGTGCGTGGTCTGCCCCATCACGTCGCAGGTCAAGGGCTACCCGTTCGAGGTCCGGCTGCCAGCCGGGCTGCCGGTCGCCGGGGTCATCCTCGCCGACCAAGTCAAGAACGTGGACTGGCAGGCCCGCCGGGCGTTCTACATCTGCGACGCCCCGGCCGAAGTGATGGCCGAGGTGCAAGACCAGATCGCCGAGCTGCTCAACGACTAACCCACCTGCGGCCGCGGCGGCCGGCGGCCGCTCCCCCCGCTCTTCGCCCCCCGCTTCGCCTTGGCCTTGCCCTTCTGCCCCTGCGGGGTCGCCACCTTCTCGCCCTTGAGCGTGGCGATCTTGTCCCGCAACAGCGCCGCCCGCTCGAATTCCATGTCCTGCGCGGCCTGCAACATTTCCTTTTGCAACTCCTGCAGGTACTCGGCCGTCACCACGTCCGGGGTGCCGGTCCCGGCCGCCGCTTCTTGCGCCAGCTGATGGGCCTGCACCTCGTCCTCAATAATGTTGCCGATGGCCGTCGTCACCGACCGCGGCGTGATGTCGTGGGCGATGTTGTAGGCCGTCTGAATCTCCCGCCGCCGGTTCGTCTCGTCCATCGCCCGCTGCATCGAATCGGTCACCTTGTCGGCGTACAGGATGACCTCGGCGTCGACGTTCCGGGCCGCCCGGCCCATCGTCTGGATCAGTGACTTGTCCGACCGCAGGAACCCCTCCTTGTCCGCGTCGAGGATCGCCACCAGGGCCACCTCCGGCAGGTCCAATCCCTCGCGCAACAAGTTGACGCCGACCAATACATCGAACGCCCCCTCGCGCAACTCCCGCAGCGTGGCCACCCGCTCGATCGCGTCGAGTTCGGAGTGCAGCCACTTGCACCGGATGCCCCCCTCGCGGAAGTAACTGACCAGGTCTTCAGCCGTGCGCTTCGTGAGTACGGTGACGAGGGTCCGCTGAGACTTGACGGTCCGCGTCTCGATCTCCTTGATCAGGTCTTGCACCTGGCCGCGGGCCGGCTTGACGTGGATGACCGGGTCGACCAACCCGGTAGGCCGGATGACCTGCTCGACCACCTCGCCGCCGCACTTCTCGAGTTCATACGGCCCTGGCGTCGCGCTCAGGCAGAGGCAGTTCATCAGCCGCTTCTCGAACTCCTCGAACCGCATCGGCCGGTTGTCCATTGCGCTCGGCAGCCGGAACCCGTGTTCGACGAGCGTCTGCTTCCGCGCCTGGTCGCCGTGGTACATGCCCCGCACCTGCGGCAGGGTGACGTGCGACTCGTCCACCACCAGCGTGAAGTCGTCGGGGAAGAAGTCGAGTAGTGTGTAAGGCGGCTCCCCCGGCTTGCGGCCGGTGAACCAGCGGGCGTAGTTCTCGATGCCAGAGCAATACCCGACTTCGCGCAACATGTCGAGGTCGTACCGCGTCCGGGCCTTCAGCCGTTCGGCTTCGAGTAACTTACCCTCCTTCTTGAATTGTTCGAGCCGGTCGGCCAACTCCTGCTCGATGCCCTTGATGGCGACCTGCACCTTCTCGTCCGACGTAACGAAGTGCTTGGCCGGGTAGATGTAGGCTTCGTCCAGGTCGCGGATGACCTCGCCGCTCGTGGTGTGAATGACGGAGATTTTCTCCACCTCGTCGCCGAACAGCTCGACGCGGAACGCGGTTTCCTCCGACGACGGCCAAATCTCGATGGTGTCGCCCCGGACCCGGACCTTGCCCCGCTCGAACGCGATGTCGTTGCGTTGGTATTGGATGTCGATGAGCTTGCCGAGTAACTGGTCGCGGTCGAGCGGCTCGTCTTTGGCCACGCGGATGACCATTCGCTTATAGTCCTGCGGCGACCCGAGGCCGTAGATGCACGACACCGACGCGACGATGATGACATCCTTGCGGCTCACCAGTGCCGCTGTGGCGGCCAGCCGCAGCCGGTCGATGTTCTCGTTGATGCTCGCATCTTTTTCGATGTAGATGTCCCGCTGCGGGATGTACGCCTCCGGTTGGTAGTAGTCGTAATAACTGATGAAATAGCAGACGGCGTTGTTCGGGAAGAAGTTCTTGAACTCCTTGTACAACTGCGCGGCCAGGGTCTTGTTGTGGGCGAGGATGAGGGTCGGCTTCTGGACGGCGGCGATGACGTTCGACGCGGTGAACGTCTTGCCCGTCCCGGTCGCCCCGAGGAGTACCTGCAGCGGTCGGCCGGCCCGGCACCCGGCGATCAGTTCGGCGATGGCCTTCGGCTGGTCGCCGGCCGGCTGGTATTCGCTCTGGAGCTGGAACTTGTGGGCCATGACGGCACTCCGACCCGGGGGGTTCGAGAGGGGATTGTACCCCCGGCCGGGGCGGGGTGGAACGTCGGTGTACAATGCCCAGCATGTTCGCCTGGGTTCGTGACCGTCGCCGTCGCAAGCTGCTTGAAGCGCCGTTCCCGCCGTACTGGGAAACGGTACTCAAGCGGAACGTCGCCCACTTCGCCCGGCTGCCGGCCGCCCAACAGGTCGCCGTCCGGGGGATTACGCAAGTCCTCGTCGCCGAGAGGGCGTGGGAGGGGTGCGGCGGCCTACACGTCACCCCGGAAATGCCCGTCACGATCGCCGCCCAGGCCGCGCTACTCTTGTTAGGCGACCGACACGCTTACTTCGCCCGAGTCCCTACGGTCCTGGTATACCCCGACGCCTTCGTGACGCCCGACCCGGACGACTGGGAGGAGGACGAGGTCGGCGGCGACATCCTGAGCGGCCAGGCGACCGACCGCGGCCCGGTCGTCCTGTCGTGGGCCGCGGTCCTCGAAGAAGGGCGCGACCCATCGGTCGGGCACAACCTGGTCGTCCACGAATTCGCCCACCAGCTCGACTATTTGGACGGCGATCCGAACGGCACCCCACCGTTGCCGAATGCAGCCGCCCGGACCCGGTGGCACGCCGTCATGCAGCCGGCGCTGGCAACGCACCTCGACGACTTGAAGGCGACCGGGGAATCGCTTTTCAGCCCGGATGCGGCCGACGAGGTCGAGTTCTTTGCCGACGCCTGCGAGGCGTTCTTCTGCTCGCCGCACGACCTACAGGCGGACTACCCGGCCGTGTACGGGCTGCTGGCCGGATACTTCGCGGTGGACGCGGCGGGGTGGTTCCCGGACAGGCATCACCCGTCGTAGCGGCGTAACAATATCCGCTCGGCCACCCACCCGAGCAAGTTCAGCGTCGTATCCCGCACGTCCCGGCCGGGGTCGAACTCGCTGATCGATACTCCGACCAGCCTGTCCGACCAGGCCGCATCCATGAGTGCCCACACCTGCTGCGGCGTCAGCCCGAACGGCTGCGGCTGGTGGACGGCCGGGGCGAACGCCGGGTCGATCGCGTCCACATCAATGTCGAGCCAGACGCGCTTGGCTTTCGCCGTCCGCTCCCGCACCGCCGCGAGGACCGCCGGGAAGTCGACGGCCGTCCGCTCGGCCGGCATGGCGGCGGCGAACGTGGCTTTTACCCGTGCCGCCGGCAGGAACAGGTCGCGGTGGCCGACGTTCACCACCGCCGGCCGGGGGGCGGCGACGTGGGCCAAGAAGTTGCCGTGGCACAGAGTGTCGAGGGTATCGGACAGGTCGTAGCAGTCGAGGTGCGCGTCGAGTTGAACCACCACGTCGCCCCGGCCGAGTTCGTCGTACACCGGCAGGACGCCCAGGTGATTTCCCGCGAGCCAGAGGGTGAAGCCGCCCGCCTTCAGCCGGCTTTTGATCGCCGCCCGGCCGGCCTCGCGCCACCCGGCCAGTTGCCCCAGGGTGGCGAACTCGAACTCCTCGATGTCGAGGTGTCCGGCGTAGGCGTGCGGCCGGACCTCCACCACCTCGGCGGCAGTGTCGTCGACGGCCTCGCGCAGCACGTCGCCGAGTAACAGCGCCCCGGCCCCGGTGCCGGCGTTGCCGAACGTGTCGAACGGGAAGACGACGACCGACGTGCCCATGCGTCCGTTCTACCCCGGCCGGCCCCGCCGCATAGGATGCTCCCTAACCCCGGCCCCTGCTCCACCCCCGCGACTCCCATGCGCCAGGTCGGTAACGTGTTCCTGGCCCGGACGGCGATCGTCACGGCCGACGTGACCCTCGGCGATGGGGTGAGCGTCTGGTTCGCCGCCGCGGTCCGCGGGGATGTCGCCCCAGTCACCATCGGGGCCGGGTCGAACGTCCAGGACGGGGCCGTCGTCCACTGCGACTTCAACGTCCCGAACGACATCGCCGCCGGCGTCGTCATCGGCCACGCGGCCGTCGTCCACGGCCGGCGGGTCGGGGCCGGGACGCTCGTCGGCATCGGGGCGCGGCTGCTCTCCGGTAGCGACATCGGCGAGGAGTGCCTGATCGGCGCGGGGGCCGTGGTGCCACCGGGGATGGTCGTCCCGCCCCGGTCGGTCGTGATGGGGATTCCGGGGAGGGTGGTCCGTGCGGCCACCCCGGCCGAGGTCGCGAACACGAAAGACATCGCCGAACGCTACCAGCGGCTGGCCCGGAAGTACGCGGCCGGCGAGGTCGCGTGGCCCTACGGGAGGGTCGAATGACGCCGCCCGCCATGCCTCCGGACGACGAGATTGCCGCCCGCCGCGCCGCCATCGACGCCCGCCAGGAGCGGCTCGGGGAACTCGCCGCCGGGCTGGGGTGCGAGGGGGTGGTGCTGTTCCAGCCGGCCCACGTCGCCTGGTTCGCCGGCGGCTGGAACGTCCGCGGCCTGCTGGCCGACACCGAGCGGCCGGGGCTGTTCACCAACGGCCGGCAGCGGTGGGTGGTGTGCAGCAACGTCGACACCCAGCGACTTTTTGACGAGGAACTCGACCGGCTCGGGTTCCAGTTGAAGGAGTGGCAGTGGGCCGGCGGCCGGGCGGCGCTGTTGGGCGAGTTGACGGCCAACAAGAAGATCGCGGCCGACCGGCCGTTCCCGGGCCTGCCGCCGGTGAACGAGCAATTGCGCACGATGATCCGGCCGCTCGCCGCGTCAGACACCGTCCGGCTCAAGCGGCTCGGGGCGGCCGTCGGCCACGCGGTCGAGGCGGCCGCCCGGACCATGACCGGCACCGAGACCGAGCAGGAACTGGCCGGCCAGGTCGCCCACCGGTTGGTCCGGGCCGGGGCCGACGTGGCGGCCCTGACCGTCCAGGCCGACGGCCGGGACGCGGCCTACGGCCGGGCCGGGTACGGGCCGCACCCGGTGAAGCAGTTCTGCCGGCTACAGGCGACCGGCTCGGCCGGCGGGCTGTACGCCACGGCCGCCCGGACGGTCAGCTTCGGCCCGCCGCCGGCGGAGTTCGCCGCCGCGTTCGATTTAGCGGTGAAGCTGAGCGCCAGCTACCGCGGCCGCAGCGTCCCCGGCGAGACGATCGGCGCGGCCGGGGTCGCCGGCCGGGCGTTATTGAAGGGGACGCCGCACGAGTTCAGTTGGCGCGACGCCCCGCCGGGGTACGGCACCGGCTGGGTCATGGCCGAAGAACTTCGCCGGCTCGGCCAGGACGAACCGTTGGTCTCGGACCAAGCCGTCGTCTGGCAGGCCCGGGTCGGCATCGCAGCGGTCGTCGACACGGTGCTGGTCACGGCCGCCGGCCCGGAACCGGTGACGCCGGCGGACGACTGGCCGTTCAAGCGGGTGACCGTCGGCGGCCGCAAAGTGGACGTGCCGGACGTGCTGGTGCAGTGAGCCTCACCGGTCCGGGCGGACGGCAAAATCGAACCGCCGGTCTACACTCCTCAGTCGCGCCGGACATCAACGCTTGTTCGGGTTCGGGGCCGCGGGGCCGCCGGGGGCCGGCTTCGGTTGCTGGTCGAGCCACGCCCACGCTTTCTTGTGGGCGGCCTCCCGGGCCTCGTCGGACGGGAATCGCCCGCCGACCCCCTGGAACAGGGCCACCCCGGGACGGACCTGCCAGGTGTACCACTGTTCCGCGCCGAACCCATACGCCACGAAGTCCTGGCCGGACAAACGGAGGGCCATCCCTGCGGCCACGTCCCGGACCCGGGTGTCGCCCGGTCCCGGTGCGGGGGCCGGTCCGGGTGCCAGGGCGGGGACCGGCCCGGGTGGCAGCATCCGGCTCGTCGCCCGGTCGTCCGCCCGCCGGGCGGCCAGGAGCGGCAGGTCGTTCCGGCCGCCGTGGTTGCCGACGACGAGGAGGGCCTGGGCCAACAACCCCGGCGTCGCCGCCTTGTCGGCCGCCACTCGGCGGGCGACCGCCGCAGCCTCCGGAACCCCGCAGTAAAGGGCGGCCGTCAGCCCGGCCTGGATGGCCCTCGGCTCCTTCCGGCGGTCGAGCCAGGCCGCGAACAGCTTGCGGAACGGCTCCTTGAGCGGCCCTTCGGCCCCGTCCGCGAACCCGGCCTTGAACAGCGCAGGTACGTCGGCCGGGTCGGCGACGCCAGCCGGCAGTGGGTGCGTGCCCAGAAGCAGGACGGCCGCCACCTCGGCCGCGGGGAGGGCCTGGCGGACGGCGTCCTGGGCGTCCTTGCCGAGGTCGCCGGCGATCGGCCGGCCCATGAATGGGACGAACACCTTGGCCACTGCCTCCTTGGCCCGGCCGAGCGCGGCGGCGTACACCTCGTGGGCCTTGGCCGGGTCCGCCTCGGCCTTCTCCAACTCCTCGGCCCGGCGGGCGTCGGACATCACTTCGGCGAACAGCGTGCGGGCGTCGGCCGAGTCGCCGGCGATCGTCTTGAATTGCTTCCAGGTCGCGGACGAGTGGTCCTTTTTGCCGGCCAGGAACGCCTGCGCGTCGGCCGCCCAGATGTGGTCGCGGACGACCGCGCACCGGGCAGCGACCTCGGGGTCGGTGCTGGCGGCCCCGGCTCGCACCGCCGCGAGGGCCGCTGGGCCGAGGGCTTTGAGTCGCTGTTCGGCCGCCTCCCGGGCCTCGAACGACGGGCTACCGAGGAGCTTGACGAGGGCCGCCGGGTCCGGCGCGGCCGGCGGGTCCTGGTGCGCGGCGGCCAGGGGGGCGAGGACCAGGACCAGTGAGAGCGCGAGTGGGCGAGGCACGGCGGGTCCTCCGGCGGTGGCTGGGGCAGGGTGATGGTACCCGGACCGGCCGGGTGCGTCCAGAATCTCGAACCCGCCGGCATTACCCCGCCAACTCCTCATCCAGCAGCCGCCGGACCACGTCGTTCGGCGCGCCCTTGTTCGCCTTCATGACCGCCCCCAGGAGCGCCATCTTGGCCGCGTCCTTGCCCCCCTTGAAGTCGGCGACCGCCTTCGGGTTGCCGGCCATCGCCGCCTTCACCGCCTCGCGCAACTGCATCTCATCCACGGCGAAGCTGATACCGAGCGCCGCCATCGCGTCGGCGGCGGTGACGCCCTTGTCGAGGACGTGCTTGAACAGGTCGGCCCGCCCCTGCTTGGTCGCCGGTCCGGTCGCCTTGAGGAAGTCGGCCACCGCCACGGCACTCAGGGGGAACTCGCCGATCTCCTCCTTGCGCTCGGTCAGGGCCGGGAACACCAGATCGCTCAGCCGGTTGGCGGCCGCCTTGCCGTCGCCGACCAGGCCCGCCAACGCCTCGAAGTACGCCACCATCGGCCGCCCCTTGGCGACCAGCACGTCCGCGTCGTACTGCGACAGCCCGTGCTGCGATTGCAGCCGCGACCGCTGGGCGGCCGGGAGTTCGCCCATCGCGTCGCGGACGGCCTGAATCTCCGCCTCGGACACCACCACCGGCACCAGGTCGGGTTCCGGGAAGTAGCGGTAGTCGGCCGCGTCCTCCTTGTGCCGCTGGACGACGGTCTCGCCCTTCGGGTCGTCCCACCCCGCGGTGGTCTTGAGCCGCTTGTCGATGCGGAACTCGGCCGGGTCGCGCTTGTACTCGGCGTAGTGCCGCCGGGCCTCGTAGGCGATGGCCCGGCCGACGCTGCGGAAACTGTTCAGGTTCTTGATTTCGACCAGCGGCGTGGCGTGGACGCTGCCGTCCGGTTGCGGCACATGGATGTTCACGTTGGCGTCGCAGCGCAGGCTGCCTTCCTGCATCTCGCAGTCCGAGACGCCGAGTTCCCGGAGCATCAGCCGCAGCTCTTCGAGGTACGCGACGGCCTCCTCGGGGCTGCGGAGGTCGGGGTGGGAGACGATCTCCAGCAAGGGCGTGCCGGTCCGGTTGAGGTCGACCTTCGAGTCCCCGCCGCGGCCGGTGTCGTCGTGCATCGATTTGCCAGCGTCCTCTTCGAGGTGGGCGCGGATGATGCGGACGGTCTTCGCGGTGTACCCCTTCTTGGGGTCCGGGTGGACGTTGATGTCGAGGTGGCCGTCGAGGCTGAACGGCAGGTCGTATTGGCTGGTTTGGAAGTTCTTCGGCAGGTCCGGGTAGTAGTAGTTCTTGCGGTCCCACTTGGTGAACCCGGCGATCCGACAATTGAGCGCTAGGGCCGCGCGGAGGGACAGGTCGAACGCCCGGCGGTTCATCACCGGCAGGACGCCCGGCAGCCCGAGGCACACGGGACAGGTGGCCGAGTTCGGTGGCAGGCCGAATTGGTTGCGGCAGCCGCAGAACAGCTTGGTTTGCGTGAGGAGCTGGACGTGGACTTCCAGCCCCACCACGGTCGTGAACGGCTCGGCCATACGTCCCCCCGGCGCGGCGGCGGGGGCGGCCCCGTCGGAATCCGGGCATTGTAGCGGCCCGCGGGGCAATGTCCGACCCCGCCGGGCGGCCTATAATCGCCGGCACAGACCCGTCCCGAGTCCGAGGCCGCCGATGCCGCGCCCCGTAGTCTGCCCGCAGTGCCGCGAGGAACTCGACATCCCGGCCGAGTTCCGCGGCCGGCCGGTCCGGTGTTCGGCGTGCAACGGCGTCTTCACCCCACCCGCGGATGCCGGCGATGACGTGCCGGTCGCCGCGGTCCGCCGGCCGGCCGACCGGGATACGGGCCGGGACTACGACGACCGGGACGACCCCGTCGACCGGGGGGACGGCCGCGAGGTCTCCCGCCGGCCAGGGTCGCGTCGGCCGCCGCCCCCGGTCCGGAAAAGTAGCTTCCTTTGGCTCTGGCTGCTCCTGGCCGGGACGTGCGGGGTCTGCTGCCTGGGGTGCGCCGGGATCGTCCGGTTCAGCATGAGGGTCGCGGACCCGACCCTGATCCCGTACACATCAGCGGACGGCCAGTTCCGCGCCGCCTTCCCGGGCGCGCCGGCCGTCGGGACCAAGGCGGCCGACAACAATCGGACGACGACGACCGTCGAGTGGAAGCGGATGCTGATGGGCCAGGCGGTCGAGACGTACTTTGTCCACTCGACAGACTTGAAGCGGACGCCGCCCCGGAACGCCGCGGACCGGCTGGCCCGGGAGGCGGCCGACGCCGTCGTCAACCGGCCGGGGTACCGGGAAACCAAGCGGCTGCCGGTCATCTTCGCCGGGGCGACCGGGTGGGAGGTCCATGCACTCGGGGAGGACGACGAGATGACGTTGGCCCGGGTGTTCGTCGCCGGCGACCGGCTGTACGTCGTGGGGGTGAGCGGCCACGGTCTGGAACCGCCGAACACCCAGCGGGTGTACAAGTTCTGGGACGAGTTCCAATTGACGGCCGCGCCGAAGGCCGGCAAGGCTGCCCCGAAGGCGGACGCGGACGACAAGCCGGAGGAGGAGAAGGAGTAGGGGCGGGCGAAGACAACCTCATCCCCTTGTCCGTCCGCTGAACGTGAGCTACCCTTCGGCCGGCGACTCGACGACCACGCCAGGGGCGGCCATGCGCGACGACTGGAACACCCCCGCCCGGTCCGCCGTGGGGCCGCGGGCCGTCAGCCTGCTGCTCTTGGTGGCCCCGGCCGCGGTTCTGGGCGTCGCCGCCGCCGGACACGAATCCCCCTTGTTGGCCATCGGGGCCGTGGCCGAACTCCTCGGCGGGCTGCTGTTCATCCGCCACCGCCAGGTCTGGCGGCCGCCGGCGAGCGCGTCGGTCATCCTGCTCTACGTCATGGCCCTCGGCTGGCTCTGGAGCGTCACCCGGACCGACCCGACGGGCTTCGACCGCCTCGCCCGCGGCTTTTTCGTCCTGACCGCCGTTGGCTTGCTCGTCGGCCACGACCTGTTACGCACCGGCTTGGAGCCACGCCGGCGGGCGGCCATCCTGACCCGGCGGCTCCTCACCCAGACCCGGTGGCCGGCAATCCCAGCGGCGTTCGTTGAACTGCCCGAAGTCCGCGCCCTGCAAGACGCCCTTCAGGACGACCCCGGTCCGGCCGTCGGGCTGCTGGCCGACCCGCGGCCGGAAGTCCGCACTGCCGCCCTCGTCGCCCTCTGGCCCCGCAGTTACTGGCGGCCCGGTGAGGCGGATGTCGTAATAGCGGCCGTGCGGAAGGCAGTCGAGCCGAGCGTCCGGGCGGCCGGGGTGGCGGCCCTGAGCTGTGCCACCGACCCCGAGATCGTCACCGCCCTGGGCGGGTTCCTGCGGGACGGGTCGCCCGAGGTCCGGCAGGCGGCCCTGGGGGCGCTGTTGGGCGGGACGGCGAACCGCTGGCCGCTGATCCGCGAGGCGGTCCGGGACGCCCTGGCCGACCCGCACCTGGCCGGGGACGGCGGCCTCACCGGCGTCGGCCGGCTGTCCGCCCTGGCCGCGTGCGACCTGACCGCCTGGGCGAACGAGCCGGAGCCGCTGGCTGGCCGGAGCATCCGCACCCTGATCGGCCACTACGCGACGGAGCTGCAGGCGAACGACCGGCAGCACGCCCTGCCGGCCGAGGTCGCCCGGCAGATCACCGACCCCCTGACCCCGCCGGCCCTGCGGGTCGAGTTGGCGACCCTACTCCGCGACCTGGGGCAGATGACGCCGGACCTGCTCGACCGGATGACCGACATCGACCAGCCCGGCCCGCTGCGGATGCTGGCGGCCGAATTGCTGTTGGCGTGGAACCCGGCCAACCCGGACGCGGCGGACGTGTTGCGGGGGCTGGGCCGGCAGTCGAACCGGGACACCGCCCTGGCCATTGCCCGGCTGGTGCAAACGTATCTGAAGGTGGATATGGGCTTGCCGACCGGGCGGCTGTCGCCGACCGGCAAGCCGGCCGCCGAGGTCGCGCGGCGGGTGTTCCAGTGGGCGACGAACCAGCCGGTGGCAGCGGACGCCGGCGTGGCTGACGCCCCGCAGCTGCGGGCGGGGAACGGGCTGCCGAGCCTGAAGAATAGGGCGTCACCCCGACCGTGGGGGTAGTTGCGGGCGGAACCCACCGATGTTCATCGGTGGGCGTTCGGGGCCGTTTCGGCGCAACAAAGTCTGCTTTAACTCCGCCCCAGCACCACGTCGACCGCCCAGCAGCCCGGCAGGTGGTTCGTGCCGTCCCGGCAGTGAGCGAGTAATTCAGCGTCCGTCACCCCGCCTTCCTCGAGCGCGTCGGCCAGGATCGGCAGCCGCTCGAAGTACCGGCCCACGTCGATCGCTTCGGCCAATCCGCGCATTGTTGATGTGACGGGGACCGTGAGGCCATCCGGCTGCACGAGGCCGCCGCCGGCGAAGGCCGGGGCGTGCGTCCACGGCCGGAACGGGTTGCCGGCGATTTCGCGGATGATGGCGCAGATGTGCCGGCAAGCGGCGGCGGCCTCGAACTCCCTCCGCCGGCCGGGAGTTGACGCGAGATATTCCAACACGAACCAGAGCGATCGCCGGGTTCCGGCTACGATGTCCGGGTGCAGCGCACAGTCAACAGCCCCCCTGGCCGAATAGGTGCGACCCTCAAGTACCGAAGACTCACAATCCTTCCAAAATGTTTCCCGAACCGCGACGAAGGTGTCATCCGCGACGCGGCCGTGTGCATAGTCTTCCAAGACATACAATGCCTGCAGGGCCGCTGCGGTCATGTCGGCGTCCAACATCCGACAGAACCCCGCCGCCATCAACTGCACCTTCCGCGGACGTACCCTTCTCGCCGTGAACCGCAACAGCGCCGCCGGCTTGGTTTCGGCGGTCAGGTATTCGGACTCGGTCATAGGGGAATCGGCGCGGGGCGTTGCCGGGCAGGTTCGAGCAGTGATAATGATTATCCGGGCGCGGCGGATTCTCCGTAAGGATACCGCCGCCCGGCCGGTAGCGTGTAGGGTACCCCGCCGTCGGGGCTACCTCCGCCCTTTCCCTGGATTCGAGGATTCGCCTGATGATCCGCAAACTGTTCGCTGCCGCCGCCGTCGTGGCCGCCGTGTCCGGGTTCGCCGCCGCCGCCGAAATGAAGTCCGGCCCGCAGGTCGGCGACAAGGTCTCCCCGTTCATGCCGCTGAATATCAACGGCAAGTCGGCCGGCGAGAAGCACTGCCTGGTCTGCGAGAACCAAGACAACCCGGTCGTCATGATCTTCGCGCGGAACCCGGAATGCCCGATGACGCAGGCCCTCATCAAGAAGGTCGAGGCGACCGTCGCCAAGAACGAAAAGTGCGAGATGGGTAGCTTCGTCGTGTTCTGTACCGACGACAGCCAGGCCGAAGGACAAGCCAAGGCGTTCGCTGAGAAGGCGAAGCTCAAGAAGGTCGTCCTGTCGATCGACAGCCCGGCCGGCCCGAGGAGCTACAAGGTCGCTAAGGACGCGGAAGTAACAGTGGTTCTCTACACCAAGCACGTCGTCAAGGCCAACCACAGCTTCAAGAAGGACGAACTCAAGGACGCCGACATCGAGAAGCTCCTCAAGGACGTGAAGAAGATCACGCCGGCGTCGGAAGACAAGTAATTCGTCGAGTCGGTGAGAACGCCCGCCGGTCGCCACGGGGTCGCCGGCGGGCGTTTTTTCGTTTCGATTGAGGCGGAACCCACCGATGTTCATCGGTGGGCTTTCGCGGGTTGATGCCTACCCCACGCTCACCCCGCCCAAAAAGCCCTCGAACCCCGGCAGCGGCGTCCCCCGCGGTGGGGTGCCGGCCGCGATCTGGTACGCCGTCGCCCCGCCCGCCCGGCCGACGACCAGCCGCCCGCCGGTGACGGCCACGTTCGCCCCACCCCGGTCCGCGGGGTCACCGGCGAAGAAATCGGCCAGGGTCGCGCCCGTCCGGCCGCTGACGACCTGCACGCGCGACGCGCCACCTGGACCGGAGCTGTAGGCCGTGTCGGCTACCCCGTCGCCGTCGAGGTCGCCGGCCGCGACCGTCGCCCCCGACCGGAGAGCCGGGTCGAAGACGAACACGTCCCCCCCCAGGCGCGTCGGCCGGTTGGCCCGGAGCGACTGGCCGTCGAACCGGGCGACCCGCGGCCCGCCGCCGGGGCCGGCCGCCACCGTCAGGTCGGGGACGGAATCGCCGGTCAGGTCGGCGGCGGCGGTGCGGACGCCGCCGGTGAAGGCTGCCTCGAATGCGAAGAAGTCGGCAACCGTCGCCCCGGTCCGGCCGTCGATGATGCGGACGCGCGGCCCGCCCCCCTGGTCGGCGGCGATGACCAGGTCGGCCCGGCCGTCGCCGGTGAAGTCGGCGGCGCGGACCGTCACCCCGCCGGTGAACGTCGGCTCGAAGGCGAAGAAGTCTTGGATCGGCTGCCCGGTCGCCCCGTCGAAGACGCGGACCCGTGGCCCGCCGCCGGACCCCGCCCCGGCGATCACGTCGGGGATGGCGTCCCCGGTCACGTCGGCGCTGGCGACACTAACGCCGCCGGTGAACGCGGGTTCAAACGCGAAGAACCGCGTCACCTGCGATCCAGTACTCGGATCGGCGACGACGACCACCGGGCCGCCGCCGGCCCCGGCCCCGAGGGCCGCCAGCGCCCGGCCCGGGGTGGGAGGCGAGGCCGGCGGCGGGGGCACCGGCGGCTGTGGGAGGGGCGGGGAAACCGGCGGGGTGAAGTGGACCTGGTACACCGCCGCCGTACCGGGCGTCGTGCCGTAGCTCAGGTAGAGCAGGTCGCCACGCGGGGTGACGGCCAGGCCGGTCGGCGAGGCGGCGGTGCCGGTGGCGAAGTTCGTCACCGCGCCGGTGGCCGCGTCGCGGCGGTTGATCCATTTGCCGAGTAAGTCCGTGTAGAAGTAGTCGCCGGCGTAGTCGGCCGGGAACGCGGCGGTGGCGGGGTTGTAGAACACGCCGGCCGTGATCGACCGGCCAACGGCCGGCGACCCGTCCCCGTGCGGGTAGTTGACGATCGGCCGGTCGAACGCCGGGAACGCGGCCGGGTCGAAGTCCCCCTCGGTGGCCGGCCAGCCGTAATTGGCCCCGGCCCGGCCGCGGTCGATCTCCTCGAAGGCGGATTGCCCCACGTCGTTGATGAAAATCTCGCCGGTGCCGGGCTGGATGTCGAAGGCGAACGGGTTGCGCAGGCCGGCCGCGAAGATCGCCCGGTTCGCGCCGCTCGTCGGCCCGATGCCGCTGATCGTCGCCGGGTTGTCGGCGGGGATGGTGCCGTCCGGGTTCAGCCGCAACAGCTTGCCGAGGCGGGTGTTCGGCGACTGGGAGTTCGCCGGCGAGGCGTTCTCCCCGACGGCGACGTACAATTTGCCGTCCGCCCCGAACCGCAGCCCGCCGCCGTTGTGGTTGGTCGCGCTCGATAGTGGGTCTAGGTTGACGATCACACGCTCGCTGCCCGGCACCACGGCGTCCCCGGCCAGGGTGAACCGGCTGACCCGGTTGAACGGGGCGGCCCCGCCGGCGGCCGGGACTGTGTAGTACAGGTAGACGTTGCCCGTCATCGGGAAATCGGGGGCCAGCGTGACGCCGATTAGCCCGCGCTCCCCCTGGGAGTCGGTGGTGAGCGACACAGCCAGCGTCGGATTCAGTGCCCCGTCGCGGATCACCCGCAGCGCGCCTCCCTGCTCGGCGACGAACACCCGGCCGTCGGGGGCGACGGCCAGCGCGCTGGCTTTGGTCAGGCCGGTGGCGAGCGCCGTTTCGGCGAACCCGGCCGGGAGCGTGGTGGGGGTGGCACGGTCTTCCAGAGGGGTAAGCGAGGGGTAGAAACGGGGCATCGGCGGCTCCGAGGTGCGGGTCTGCATAATTAGACGGCCGGGGGCGGGGGAAGCAACCTCACCCCCCGGCCCCCTCTCCGCGTCGGAGAGGGGGAGGAAGGCGGGATCGAAGTCATATGCGATAGGAGTTACGCAGTTGGCCGCGGTTTCCCCTTGCGCGGTATCTCCCCGGCCGGTAGGTTGCGCGGCATGAACGCCGCCCGCGCCGACGCCGAGGACTACATCCAGTTCCT